>Ga0210377_10002811_pt1 | contig 15057 bp, 12 predicted proteins | sample PLM4_65_b1redo_FD_155480 | JGI IMG/M metagenome (GOLD analysis project Ga0210377, IMG submission 155480) | Groundwater sediment microbial communities from an aquifer in East River, Colorado, USA - PLM4_65_b1 redo | ecosystem: Environmental > Terrestrial > Soil > Riparian zone | place: USA: East... | reverse complement strand
GGTCGAGGCGCAGAAGGAGGCCCTCGAGCAGCGGGTCGTCGAGCGGACGGCGGCCCTGGCCTCGGCGATCGAGGAGGCCCAGGCGGCCCGGGTGGCGGCCGAGGCGGCGTCGGCCAGCAAGAGCGCGTTCCTGTCCAGCGTGAGCCACGAGCTGCGCACGCCCCTGACCTCGATCGTCGGGTTCTCGCGGCTGATCCGTCGCCGGCTCGACGAGGTCGTCTTCCCGAGCGTGCCGGTCGGCGAACCCAAGCGCGACCGGGCGATGCGTCAGGTCTCGGAGAACCTGGCGATCATCGTCGAGGAGGGCGAGCGGCTGACGGCACTGATCAACGACACCCTCGACCTCGCCAAGATCGAGGCCGGCCGGATGGAGTGGCGACGCGAACCGGTGGGCGTGGCCGAGGTGATCGCCCGGGCAACCTCGGCGACCGCGTCGTTGCTGTCCGGCGTCGGCCCGGAGATGGTCGTGACGGTCGAGCCAGGTCTCCCGTCGCCGATCGGCGACCGCGACCGGCTGATCCAGGTCGTCATCAACCTGATCTCGAACGCCGTCAAGTTCACCCCGGCCGGCACGATCACCTGCGCGGCGCGGCTCGAGGCGGGCGGCGGCGCGGTCCTGGTCAGCGTGGCGGACACCGGTGCCGGGATCGCGCCGGAGGATCACGCCCGCGTGTTCGAGCAGTTCGGGCAGGCGGGCGACACGCTCACCGACAGGCCGCGCGGCACCGGGCTGGGCCTGGCGATCTGCCGCGAGATCGTCGAGCACCACGGCGGCCGGCTCTGGCTCGAATCGGCGGTCGGTCTGGGGGCGACGTTCATGTTCACCCTGCCCGTTGCGGTCACAGCCGGCGCGACGCCGGAGCCTGGGGAGGTCAACCTCCACGAGTGATGCAGCTCGACTGCATCAATCGCTCAGGAAAGGACGCGCGCCTCGGGTCCGGGCGCTCGGGTCCGGGCGCTCGGGTCCGGGCGACCCGTGTCCGGGCGGCTCGCGTCCAGGCGGCTCGCGTCCGAGGCCCCGCGGTCGGGCCGCCTGATTGGAGCCAGATGCAGTCGAGTTGCACAAAGGCGAGCGTGTCCGCCCGCGGCTCTCGCCAGGAGCGCCTCCCGCCTAGAACTGGTCGAGGTAGCGCTCGACCTCCCAGTCCGACACCTGCGTCCGGTACTCGTCCCACTCGGCGCGCTTGGCCGCCAGGTAGTGGCTGAACACGTGGCTGCCGAGGGCGTCCCGGATGACCGGGTCCGCCTCGAGCTCGTCGAGCGCGTCACCGAGCGTCCCGGGCAGCTCGCGGATCCCTTTCGCCGCGATGGTGGCGGCGTCCATCTCGAACAGCGATTCCTCGACCGGGTCGGCCAGCTGCATCCCCTTCTCCACGCCGTCGAGCCCGGCCGCGATCATCGCCGCGAACGCCAGGTACGTGTTCGATGACGGATCGGGGCAGCGGACCTCGCAGCGGGTCCCCTCGATCGACTTGCCGGGCGAGACCATCGGCACGCGGATCAACGCCGACCGATTGGTCCGGCCCCAGGTCAGGTAGGTCGGCGCCTCGTAGCCCGGGACCAGCCGCTTGTACGAGTTCACCAGCGGCGCGAGGACGGCGATCATCCCCCGGGCATGGGCCAGGATCCCGGCCATGTACGAGCGAGCGATGTCGGACAGGCCATACGGATTGGCCGCGTCGGCGAACGCGTTCCGCTTGTCCTTGATCGACCAGAGGCTCTGGTGGGTGTGCATCCCCGAGCCGTTGATCCCGTGGATCGGCTTGGGCATGAACGTGGCATAGAGCCCGTGCTGCTGGGCGATCGCCTTGAGCGCGAACTTGAAGGTGATCGCGTTGTCCGCGGTCCGCAGTGCGTCGGAATATTCGAAGTCGATCTCGTGCTGGCCCTCGGCGACCTCGTGGTGGGCCGCCTCGACCCGGATCCCGAACGCCTCCAGCGCGTCGACCATGTCCTGGCGAATCTCCTGCGCGAGGTCGGTCGAAAAGTCGAAGTAGCCGGCCTGGTCGTGCGGTAGCGGCTCGATGGCGCCGTCCTCGCCGCGACGGAACAGGAAGAACTCCAGCTCGGGCCCGGTGTTCACGACGTATCCCATCGCCCGTGCCCGCTCGACCTGGCGGCGCAGCACGAAGCGTGGGTCACCGGCGAACGGCTCGCCGCGTGGCGTGAACACGTCGCAGATGACACGGGCGGTGCCGCGCGGCCCGGAGCCCGGTTGCCACGGGATCTCCGAGAAGGTCTCCATGTCCGGCATCAGGTACTGGTCGGACTCGGCGATCCTGGTGAACCCCTCGATCGACGATCCGTCGAACCAGGTCCCGTGCTCGACCGAGCTCTCGAGCTGGTGGATCGGGATCGTAACGGCCTTGACGTGGCCGATGATGTCGGTGAATTGGAGCTGGACGAAGCGGATCCCCTGCTCCCTGGCGGCCTTGATCCTGGCGCTGGATTCCTTGCTCGGGGCCACGGTCGATCGTCCCTCCTGGGCTGCTGAAGAGGTCCGAGTGGATCGGGCAAGGATACGCCCGGCCTCTCGGCCGGGCGTATGCGCCTGGGTCGGCGATGGGGTCGGCGAGGCGCCGCCGGGTCAGTACTGGAAGAGCAGCTCCCGGTACTTGGGCAGCGGCCAGAGGTCGTCGGCGACGATCGTCTCCAGCTCGTCCACGACGGTCCGGAGGCTTGCCTGGGCCGGGATGACCGAGGTGACGAACGCCCTGGCTTCGTCCTGCACGGACCCGGCCTCGTGGGCCTCGTGCTGGGCATGCCCGAGCACCGCGATTGCATCCACGAGGGAGTCGGCGAGACCGGAGACCCGCTCGCACACGCTGGAAACCCCGCGCGAGGCGGGGGCGCCGGCGAGCTGTCCGAGGTACCGGATCGTGGCGGGCAGGATCATCGTGGAGGCGATGTCCACCGCGCAGCTCGCCTCGATGTCGCAGATCTTGACGTAGCGCTCCCAGCTGATGTCGACCCGGGACGCGAGCTCGCGCTCCGAGAGCACGCCGAAGGACGAGAAGAGCGCCTTGGCCTTTGGCGTGGTCAGCGCCGGCAGGGCATCGACCGTCGTCCGGTTGTTGGGCAGCCCGCGGCGGGCCGCTTCGGCGTGCCACTCCTCCGAGTAGCCGTTGCCCTCGAACAGGACCTGCTTGTTGGCGTTCACGATGCCCGACAGGATCGTGGTGAGGCCGGTCATGTCGCCCGCCGGGAGCTTCTCGAGCTCGTCGGCCAGCTTCTGGAGCGAATCCGCGACCGCCGTGTTGAGCACGGTCTGCGGCCAGTAGATCGGCGCCGAGGAGCCCACCGCGCGGAACTCGAACTTGTTGCCGGTGAAGGCGAACGGCGAGGTCCGGTTGCGGTCCGTGGCGTCCTTGGACAGGACAGGCAGCGAGGTGGCCCCGAGCTCGACCGAGCCGCCCTGCTTGGAACCGGTCGCGGTGCCCTTGCCGACCTGCTCGACCACGTCCTCGAGCTGCGAGCCGAGGAAGATCGACATGATCGCGGGCGGCGCTTCGTTCGCCCCGAGCCGGTGGTCCTGGCCAGCGTCGGCGATGCTCGCACGGATCAGGTCGGCATGCTCGTTGACACCCCGGATGACCGCCATCAGGTAGGCCAGGAACTGGGCGTTGGCATGCGGGTCGTTGCCCGGGTCGAGCAGGTTCTCGCCCGCGTCGGTGGCCATCGACCAGTTGTTGTGCTTGCCCGAGCCGTTGATCCCCGCAAACGGCTTCTCGTGGATCAGGAACATCAGGCCGTGCTGCGGTGCGAGGCGCCGCATCATGCTCATCACGATCATGTTGTGATCGGACCCGACCGACGTCGGCTCGTAGACCGGCGCCATCTCGAACTGGCCCGGTGCGACCTCGTTGTGGCGGGTCTTGGCCGGGATGCCCAGGCGCCACAGCTCGCGGTCGAGATCCATCATGAACGCGAGGATCCGCTCGCGGATCGACCCGAAGTACTGGTCCTCCAGCTCCTGGCCCTTGGGCGACGGAGCACCGAACAGCGTCCGACCGGTCAACACCAGATCCGGCCGCTGCTCGGCGAGGCGCCGATCGACCAGGAAGTACTCCTGCTCCGGACCGATGTTCGTGAAGACCCGGTTGGCGGCCGTGTTGCCGAACCAGCGGAGCACGCGCAGGGCCTGCTTGCCCAGGGCCTCCTGGGAGCGCAGCAATGGGATCTTGTGGTCGAGCGCCTCGCCGGTGAACGAGACGTATGCGGTCGGGATGGTGAGGGTGACCCCGTTTGGTTCGACCTGGAGGAAGATCGGCGAGGTGACGTCCCAGGCCGTGTAGCCGCGGGCTTCGAAGGTCGCCCGGATCCCGCCCGACGGGAAGGAGCTGGCGTCGGGCTCGCCCTGGACCAGGTTCCGGCCGGAGAACTCGGCGATCGTCTTGCCGTCGCTGGTCGGGGCCAGGAACGAGTCGTGCTTCTCGGCCGTCGACCCGGTCATCGGCACGAACCAGTGGGTGTAATGGGTGGCCCCGTGGGCCATCGCCCACTCCTTCACGGCGTGGGCCACGGCGTCGACGATGGCCGGATCGAAGGGCTCCTGCCCATCGCTCGTACGGCGCAGCTTCTGGAAGATCGGTTTGGCCAGGTACTGCCGCTGGGCCGCCTCATCGAACACGTACTGGCCGTAGATATCGGCTCCGGCGCTAGCGAGGTAGTCCTGGGTCTTGGCGACCCGGTGGGCGGCGATCTCCGAGATGGCGGTCTGTCGAGCGGTCATGGGTCTCCTGCCGTCGGCCGTTGTGGGCGCGGCGCCATATTCGGCTGCGGCGCCGGCAAGGTGACGATAGCAGCGGCCCAGGTTGCGATTCAGCGCCGATCGCTACCCTCGATGGTTGTGCCTTCTGCACGAATCGCCGGGCGCGCGGCGACCAGGTGGTCGAGCAGCCGGCCGAACTCGCGTTCGACGTCGATGTAGCGGTCGGATCGCCAGACGATCCCCAGCCGGCCGTCGGCGGTCAGCCGCGTCCAGACCCGGCGGCGGGGCAGGTAGAAGGTGATGGTGATCCCGGCGATCAGCGACGCGAACGCGAGCCACACGATCCCCTGGCCCGGATCGCGCTTGGCGATCAGCAGGGTGTACTCACCGACATCGCGAAGCTCGATCGTGAGGCCCACGTCACGGACGATCCCGGTCTCGCCCTTGGCCAGCGCGAGGGCGGTAAAGTTCTCCGGGATTGGCGTCCCATCCGGGTTCGTCCCGACGACGCGGTACGGCAGGATCAGCACGACCCCGGTCCCGTCGGCCTGCCGGCGGAGCAGCAGCTGAAGCCCAAGATCCCGTCCCGGCACGCTCACGATGCCGTACGGCGACCCGGCCGCGGCATCGGTCAGTGGCACGCCGGCGTCCCACAGCACCTGGCCGTCGGGGTCGCGGACGACCAGGTACGGCGCCGGGCCGAACCCGTTCTGGTGGAAGGTGTAGCCGGCGACCGAGAGCGGATCGTTGACCCGGATCGTCTTGCGCGCAATCTCGCGTCCGTCCTGGTAGACGGCCAGGTCCGTCGTGAAGTCGGCGGCCTGGCCGGTCTCGAATCCGGGCGCCTCGAAATCGAGGTTCTTGACCAGGAGCAGGCCCGGCGTGCCGATCGGCTGGACCGTCAGCGACTGGCCTTCGGGTACCACCAGGCCCTGCTCATCGCCAAACCGCGAGGTGACCGCGGCGGCGAGCAGGAACAGGACGAGACCGGTGTGCGTGAAGAGCGTGGCGAGCTTGGTGTACTGGTGGCGGTCGCCGTACACGAACCGGGTCCCGTCGGCGGCGACCGTGTCCCGGATCCGGAACCCATTGCGCCGCAGGACGGCGCGCACACCCTCGATCGGGACGCCGGCCATCGACGCGCGGTCCGGCAATCGCGGGTCGAAGAACGGCTCGGGCTGGTCGACCCGGATGTCGGTGACGCTCCGCCATAACCGAGGGGTGCGATCGAGGGTGCAGACCACGATCGAGATGACCAGGACGGTCAGCCCGGCACTGAACCAGACCGACCGGAACATCGAGAAGACGCTCAGGCGCTCCAGCACGTCGACGATCCCGGACCCCAGGAGCGGGTCGTATCGGGCGTGCAGGTCGTCGAGCGCGGCAGCGTAGTCCGATGCGGAGCGGAAGGCGAAGTCGGGCAGCTGGCGGATGGTCATCCCGACGACCGCCAGGAGCGCCAGCACGATGATCTGGGCGACCGCGAAGTCGACCGTGGTCAGCAGCCGCCACAGTGCCCGGCCGAGCCGGGCTGGAATCGGCACACCGGCCGGCCGCGTCGAGGCCGCCGAGACCGCGGCCGGCGTCGCGATGTCGCGCCCCAAGCCCTAGCTGTTCGCGCCGACGGCCGGGACGGATTCGCGGTCGGCGGTGGCGGCGACGGGCAGCGTGGCCAGCGCCGCTTCGAAGTCGGCCTGCAGGTCCTCCAGGTCCTCGAGCCCGACCGATACCCGCAGGAGCCCGGGGGTGATCCCCGCCTCGAGGAGCTCGGCCTCGGTCGACTGGCGATGCGAGGTCGACGGCGGGTGGACCACCATCGTGTGGACGCTGCCGAGCGACGCGGTCAGCTCGGGCAAGCGGAGCGCGTCGATCACCGCGCGTCCGGCGGCCCGGCCGCCGTCCACCTCGAATGCGAGCATCCCGCCGGCGACACCCGGCCGGAACTGGCGGGCGGCGACCGCGTGCTGGGGATGGCTGGGGAGTCCCGGGTAGAGGACGGTGCGCACGGCCTCGTGACGCTCGAGCCAGGCGGCGAGTGCCGCCGCCGTTCGCGCGTGTCGCTCGGCGCGGACGGCCAGGGTCAGGATGCCGCGGAGGACCAGGAACGCCTCGAACGGGCCGAGGCTCGCACCCGTCTCGATCTGGACGCGCCTGACCTCGGCGACCAGCGCCCGCGGACCGGCCACGACCCCGGCGATCAGGTCGCTGTGGCCACCGAGGAACTTGGTTGCCGATTCGACCACCAGGTCGGCCCCGAGCTCCAGCGGCCGGCAGATGTACGGCGAGGCAAACGTGTTGTCGACGACGTAGCGGGCCGCGTGCCGGTGCGCCAGCTCCGACAACCTGGCGTGATCGGCCAGGTACGTCGTCGGGTTGGCGATCGTCTCGGCGTAGAGGACCCGGGTCGGCGCCGACGCGAGCGCGTCCGCCACCGCGTCGGAGTCGGTCGTGTCGACGAAGTCGACACGGACGCCCAGGCCGGCAAACGTGTGGACGAGCAGCGCGCGGGTCGAGCCGTAGATCGCGATCGGTGCGACGATCCGGTCGCCGGCCCGGAGCAGCGACGCGAGCGTGGCGTGGATCGCGCCCATCCCGGACGCCAGGGCGAGTCCGGCTTCCCCGCCGGCGAGCTCGGCGAACGCGTCGCCGAGGGCGGTCGTCGTCGGGTTGGAGATCCGGCTGTAGGCATAGCCCGAGCGTGGGTCCGCGAGCACCTGCCCGAGCTCGTCGGCATCCTCGGCCGAGAAGGTCGCCGTCTGGTAGATCGGCACGCTGGTCGGCGTCTGGGCCAGCCGCGGGACCTTCGACGCGGCCTCGATGGCACGGGTCGAGAAGCCACGTGCCGGGCGCGCTCGCTGGCGCTCGCCGCTCGGTTCCGGGTCGCTCACGAAGGCGATGCTACACCGGACTCGTCGACCGGGACCCCGTCGGGGCCGCCGCCCCGACCCGCCTGCCGAGCGGGGTCGTGGACCGGCACGGACACGCCGGTCACCCGGTCCTTGCCCGCTCGCTTCGAGGCGTACATCGCGTTGTCGGCGCTGATCATCAGCTCGTCGGCCGTCCGGCCGTCGCCCGGGTAGCTGACCACGCCGATCGAGATCGAGGGGTGCGCGGCGTCGGGCAGGTCGATCGCCATCGCGTTGACCCCGAGGCGGATCTTCTCGGCCAGGACGAACGCACCGGTCGGGTCCGTCTCGGGCAGGAGGACGACGAACTCGTCGCCGCCGTAGCGCGCCGCGGTGTCGATCCGCCGGACCCCGTCGGTGATCACGTCGCCGACGCCCCGCAGCACCCGGTCGCCCTGGAAGTGCCCCAGTCGATCGTTGATCGCCTTGAGGTCGTCGAGGTCCATCATCAGCAGGCAGAAGCCACGCCCCGATCGGGCGCAGCGGGCGATCTCGCGGGCCACCGCCGCGAAGAAGAAGTTGCGGTTGAACAGGCCGGTCAGCGGGTCGATCGTCGACATCCGGATGGCGGCGTCGCGCGTCCGCCGCTGTTCGCGGGCGACGACCATCGAGGCGTATGCCAGCAGGATCAGGGCGGTCAGGTTCACCCCGACGGTGGCAGCGGTGACCGGTCCGAGGCTGTCGGCCGGCGACCCGGCGATGACCGCGAGGATGTAGCCGAGCGAGGCGCCAGCGGCCAGGGCGACCGTGATCGTCGAGGTGACGACGAGTGCCGCGCCCGCGACGATCAGCGGGAAGACGAAGAAGAACGGGCTGTCGACGCCGCCGGTCAGGGCCACCAGCAGAGTCGCCACCGTGATCGCGACCGATCCCTCGACGACGAACTTGGCCGGGCCGAGGACGTCCGTGGGGAGCAGGTCGTGGACGACCAGCACGAACATCCCACCGAAGGCGAGCAGGATCAGGATCGCGGGCTGCGTGTCGGCCCACAGGCCGGTGGCGGCGACGATGGCGGTCGTCGTCAGGAGGAAGACCCAGGCCACGATGCGAACGATCCGGTCGTAGGTCGGACTACCCGGGCCGTCGTCGGCCGCGCCGCCGACGAGCCCACCGACGACCGCCGCCTCGGCCGCGCGCCGGGCCTCGGGATCGGCCGGCCCCGTCCCGGGCGCGACACGACTCGGCCGGCCGAGGATCGGCGGGATGACGATGAACGCCATCAGGACCAGGTTCACGGCGACCGCGGCGACAATCAGGATCAGGACCGGCGTCACCGGCACGTTCGTGTTCGCTCCCCGGAGTGAGGGCGCCGTTGGCGCGTTTGCGTTCGGTGCATCTTAGTCGCTGGGACGCTGCGAACGAAGTGGCTGGCACCCACGCCGGTGCGACCGATCAACGCATCCGTCGCTCAGCGCGTGCCGTATTGATAGGTCTGTTTGACGAGCCGCAGGTAGACGAAGGTTTCGGTCTCGCGCACGCCATCGATGGCCCGAAGGCGCTCGGCGAGGAAGACGAGCAGCGCCTCGTTGTCCTCGCACACGGTCTCGATCAGGAGGTCGTAGGTGCCCGCGGTGATGACCACGTAGTCCACCTCGGGCATCTCGGCCAGGCTCTCGGCCACCTCGATCAGCTTGTCGCTCTCGCAGCGGATGCCGATCATCGCCATCTGGTGGAAGCCGAGCTTGAGCGGATCGGTGACCCCAACGACCTGCAGGATGCCGCGCTCGATGAGCCGGTTGGTCCGGGCCCGGACGGCCGCCTCGGAGACGCCCAGGTCGCTGGCGATCTGGGTGAACGGCCGCCGCCCGTCGGTCTGGAGGTGCTCGATGATCCGCTTGTCGAGGGCGGAGACCTCCTCGACGCCACGCCCGGACGCGGGCCGCGACCTCGCCGCTGGGCGCACCGGGAGGGTCATGGCCGCAATCGCATTGCGGACGGCATGCTAGCACGCGTCACCTGCCGCGCCGCATCGTTTCGCTGGCCGCGCGGTCAGCCGCGATCCAGCTCGTCGAGCACCGGCTGCAGCGCCTGGATCGACCCGACAGTGATCGGGTCGAGGACGAGCTGGACGTGGCCGATCCCCTCGGCCGCGTAGGTGCGCAACACGTCGGCGATCTGCGCAGGGCTGCCTTCGAGCGGTTCGGGCGCATCCTTCGAATAGGCGCCCTGGAGCCGGCCGAGCCCGCCGGACAGGCGGACCAGGACGGCGACCGTGCGCTCGACGTCGGCCGGGTCGCGGCCCACCTCGCGGCAGGCCTCGTCGATCCGATCGCGCAGCGCCGGGACGCCGTCGGGCCGGTTGCCGGTGTCGGCGAACCAGCTGTTCCAGGACGCCACGTGGGGCAGCGTGGCACGGAGCATCCGCGGCCCGTTCGAGCCGATCATCAGCGGCGGGCCGCCCGCCCGCGGGCCGCGGGGCAGGAGCTCGCAATCGCGGGCCTGGTACCAGTGACCGTCGAAGTCGATGGCGCCCTCCCGGAGGAGGGTCCGGATGATCGTGAACGCCTCCTCGAACCGGTCGATCCGGTGGTCGTACGGATAGCCGAACGCCCGGAACTCCGTCTCGTTCCAGCCGGCACCGAGGCCCAGGACGAGGCGGCCGCCGCTGATCTCGTCGATCGTCGCGGCCTGCTTGGCCAGGAGCGCCGGGTTGTGGAAGTTGGTGCAGGCGACCAGCGGTCCGAACTCGACCCTCGAGGTGACCGCGGCGATCGCGGCGAGCTGTGTCCAGGCCTCCCACGGGCCGCGCGGTGGGCGATCGGCGAACCGGTAGAGGAGGTGCTCCCCGACCCAGATCGAGTCGAAGCCGAGGTCCTCGATCGTCCGGACCATGTCCAGCAGCTCCGGCCAGCGGACCTCGCGCTCGACCTCGGGGAGCTGGATGCCGACCTTGAGTGGTCGCCGAGTTGTGGCTGGCGTCGTCATGACCGAAGCGTAATTGGAGCGGCGACCGTTGACATCCCGGACGCGTATCCGTCACCCTGCGGCCGACATGGACGCGAGCCGTCGCTTCACCCGCCGCTCGCAGCAAGGGCCCTAACGGGCAACCTCGAGCTGACGCCGCGCGCCTCGTGCGCCGGCATTCGAGCGAGTGACGCCCCGGCACAGCGCCGAGGGCGTCTTCATTTCCGTGGAAGGAGCATCGCGTGGAGCCCGCGCTCGCGTTCCGAGGGTTCATCCTCGGGTTCACCATCGCCGCCGCCGTCGGCCCGATCAGCCTGCTCGTGATCCGCCGGACCCTGGCCGAGGGCCGGGTCATCGGGCTCGCGTCCGGCCTCGGCGTGGCCACCGCCGACGGCACGTACGGGGCGATCGCGGCGTTCGGGCTGGGGGCGATCACCCAGGTCCTGGTCGACGCGCGTCCGGTCCTCGGACTGGTCGGCGGGGCCTTCCTGCTCTGGCTGGCCTGGACCACGGCCCGGGCCGAGCCGCACGACCCCGCGACGGCACCGACCCGGCGGGGCGGGCTGGCCGGCGCCTACCTGTCGATCCTCGGCCTGACCCTGACCAACCCGATGACGATCCTGTCGTTCGGGGCCCTCTTCGCCGGGCTCGGCGTGGCCGGCGACGACCTGGCCGGTTCCGCGCTGATCACGATCGGCGTGTTCCTCGGCTCGTGCGCCTGGTGGGTGGTGCTGACCACGATCGTGTCGGCGGTTCGCACCCGGATCACGGCCGGCTGGATCCGGCGGGTCAACGTGGGGTCAGGGCTGGTGATCGGGGCGCTCGCGGTCGTCTCGATCGTGTCGGTGGTGTGGCGGTAGGCCCGGGGTCCGCGGGGGCCGCTGCATCGCCGGGGTCGGATCGTGTCGGGTCGGGTCCGGTTGGCAGATGGCGGAATAGACATCGGTGGACTGCTGTGGCCGAGCTGTCGCTGTCGCGACCTACCCCGGTAGTGGCCGCGACTCGCCCGCGCCCGCGCCACGCTCGGGCCATGCGTGACCCGGCGTGCGAATCCGTCACCCGAGGCAACTGCCCGGGCCAATCGTCCGGCGATCGTCCATTGCAGTCCGTGCGTGGATGCAGCGCCGAATTGCGGCGGGACCGGCGGTGGGTGCCCGCACAGCGGGTAGGTCAGCATCGGCCTGGGCCGGCATGCCCCGGCTCGCGCCGCGTACACCCGCTGCCGGTGAGTCCGACGGCGCACCGGGCGTGCTAGCCGGCGAGCGGCGCGCCCGAGAACAGGGTGAGCTGAAGACCGGCCGGCGCCTCGAGACGAGCGTTCACGGTCTGCCACGGCGTCACGGTGGCGCCGGCGACCAGCGTCGCCCCGCCGGACACGAGCTGGTCGGCCATCTCCGTCGAATCACCCACCTCGAAGGCGATCCGGATGTGGCCCGCCACGCGGCGGCCAACCTCGACCCGATCGATGAACTCGGCCTGGGCGGGATCGGCGATCTCGAGGGTCGCGCGGCCCGCCTCGAGGATCACGACCTGGCCGTCCGGCGACGAGTACGCGGCGCGCTCGGGCAAGCCGAGGACATCGCGGTAGAAGTGGACCGCCTCGGCGAAGTCGGTGGCGGTCACGACGAGACGCATCTCGCGAACGGGCGGTTCGGCGTGCGGTTCAGCCGGCATCGATGCCTCCCAGCGCTGGCCAGCGACCGGCGGACGTCCCGAACATGAAACGTGGCCCGTCCGGAGACGGGCCACGCAATGCGGTCAGGCGGCGCGCACCCTGTTGGCGCGTGGGCCCTTCGGGCTGGCTTCGATGTCGAACTCGACCTTCTCTCCGCCGATCAGGCGATCGAAGTTGAGCGAGGCGTCGAGCCCGTCGCGATGGAAGAAGTACTCCTTCGCATCGTCGGCGGCGATGAAGCCGAAGCCGCGGTCCGAAACGACCTTCTTGATGGTACCGGTGGCCACTGTTGACCTCCTGTATTCCCCGAACTGGGTTTGCACAGCGCACGGTCCGTTCGAGAAGAGGACGACCACGCGGAGCTTCACCGCACAGTGCGGCAAGTACCAACCGTAGCACGCATCGCCGAATCGGGCGTCCGCGTCTGCCGGCCCGCAGCTTCCGGCGGGGCCGGGATGGTCGGGGAGGCGGGATTTGAACCCGCGATCTCGTGCTCCCAAAGCACGTGCGTTACCAGGCTACGCTACTCCCCGCCGATTCACGCTCAGGAAACGCACACGCTTCGAGAGCGCCGCCCGAAAGAGTAGCCTACAGCGCTCGCGCCCTCAGCCGACCCGAGGAGCAAGCTGGTTCGGTCTGCCGCACGCCGCTTCTCCGGTCAGCCCGTGGCACGCTGTAGACGACCGATCCGCGGCCGGGTAGGTTTGCCGCGATGACGCGCGATGAGCTCGCCGCCCTCGAGCACGAGAACTGGATCGCCTACCTGACAGGCGTCGTGAGCTGCACGGACTGGGCCACGGTGACTCGGGCAGGCGGGGTCGTCGCGATCCTGAGCGGGCTGCCGTTCGATTGGTTCAACCAGGTCCTGATCGAACGCGAGGAGGCGACGGCGGCCGGCGTTCTCGCCGGCGTGGCCCAGGGGCGCGAGTGGGGCGGCCCGTTTGTCGTTCGCCTGCGTGACGGCATCGATGACCGGTTCATCCCGACGCTGAGCCAGGCCGGACTGGCGCCCGAGGGGGCGGAGACCTCGACGCCCGGCATGGTCGCCTACCCGATCGACTTCGACGCCGTCGCGGAGGCCGCGGTGCCCGAGCTCGAGATCCGCCGGGTGACCGACGCTGCCGGCATCAACGCCCACCGTGAGGCCGTGACGGCGGGGTTCGGCTCGCATCCGGCGGTCGCCGACGGCACCGCGTGCCCGGGCCTCCTCGATCGGCCCGGATGTGTCGTCTACGTGGGCTACGTGTTCGATGACCCGGTCGTCTCCGGGCTGGGCTGGCGGACCGGCCGGACGATTGGCGTCTACAGCATCGCCACGATCGAATCGGCGCGTCGACGGGGGTACGGGGCGGCGATGACGGCGCGCGCGGTGGCCGACGGCGTGGTCGCCGGCTGCGACGTCGCGGCGCTCCAGGCGAGCGAGATGGGCCGCCCGATCTACGAGCGCCTGGGCTTCCGAACGGTCGTCAAATACACCGCCTACCTCGAGGCGGCTGGGGCCTCGCAGGTCGAAACGTACCGTCCGTCGTCCACGCGATCAGTCGGGAAATGAAGCCTGACCCCGCTCGCCCCGACCATTTCCCGGCATATTCGAGCACGACGCTGCCACGACTGGCGCGGCGACCCTACCCGGCGGCGGGGACTGGCCCCTCGCGCAGACCGAGCACGTTGCCGGCTGGGTCCTTGAACCAGGCACCTCGCGCCGGTCCGAACTGGGCGATGAAGTTGACGGTCTTCGGCGTTTCGTACTCCTCGAAGGTCACACCCCGCGAGGTTAGATCGCGGACGACGGCCTCAATGTCCTGCACCTCGAAGTGCAGCATCGTCTGGCCACCGCCAGCGGGTTGCCCGCGCCGCATCCTGGCAAAAAAGCCTCATCGCCCGGCGAATGAGCGCGGCGACGCCGTGACGAGCAGGCCCGTCGTCCAGGCGGTCGAGGAGGTCGGTCGCGCAGCGGCCTTCCGACGGCTCGCCGCCGAGCAACTCGGGCCGAAGGGGATCTCAGTTCTGACAAGTCGGCGAAGGGCTAGCCGGCGGTTCGGATGAGTTTCTTGTTCACGAACTCATCGGCCGCCAGCAGACCCAACTCACGGGCCGTACCGCTGCGCTTGATGCCGCCGAACGGCAGTTCGGGACTGTCGGCCAGCACCAGATTGATGTAGACCATGCCCGCCTCGATCCGATCGGCGACCCGGGCCGCCTGTTGCGGATCGTTGCTGAACACGTACGAACCCAGCCCAAAGCTGGTGTCATTGGCCAGCGTGACCGCTGCGTCCTCGTCGGCCACCCGGTAGACGACTCCGACTGGTCCAAAGAACTCCTCCCGATAGGCCTCCATTTCGGGCGTCACGCCGGTCAGCACGGTCGGCGGATAGTACGCACCGTCCCGGGAGCCGCCGGTGACCACGGTCGCGCCCTGCGCCACCGCCCGATCGACCTGGTCCTGCAACCGGGTCGCCGCGGCCACCGACGACAGCGGCCCGAGCACCGTCTCCTCGACCAGCGGGTCACCCATCGGCGCCGCGGCCATCGCTGCGGTGAACTTGGTCAGGAACGCCTCGTACAACCCGTCCACCACGATGAATCGCTTGGCGCCATTGCAGGACTGGCCGGTGTTGTCCAGCCGCGCCGCGGTCGCGGCCGCCACCACCGCATCAAGATCATCGGTGGCCAGCAGCAGGAACGGATCCGAGCCGCCGAGCTCCAGGGCCACCTTCTTCAGGTGCCGCCCGGCGATCTCGGCGACCGCCGCCCCGGCCCGCTGCGAGCCGGTCACCGATACGCCCTGGATCCGCGGATCGGCGATGATCGTCGCGGCCTGCTCGTTGCTGACATAGACGTTGACGTAGGCGCCCTCCGGC
>Ga0210377_10002810_pt1 | contig 15060 bp, 9 predicted proteins | sample PLM4_65_b1redo_FD_155480 | JGI IMG/M metagenome (GOLD analysis project Ga0210377, IMG submission 155480) | Groundwater sediment microbial communities from an aquifer in East River, Colorado, USA - PLM4_65_b1 redo | ecosystem: Environmental > Terrestrial > Soil > Riparian zone | place: USA: East... | reverse complement strand
TGCGACAATCAGGTCTTGCAAACAATGACAAACATAAATACTTATTGATTTTGCAAGGTTATAACATTTCATAAGCATGGCACGTTCCTTGATAGTACTGAGTCATGCGAAACAGGTACACAGTGAAGTAGGTCACACCATCATCTTGGGTGAAATGGGGATGGTTGAAGGTGATGAACTATCCCCATTTGCGTCTGGAGCTTCCAATGAAAAAATACTACCTGATGTTACTGTTGATCGTTATGTTTACTGGTATGGTCGGCTGCAATAAAAAAGAGACAGCCTCTCAACCTTCGCAACCGGGAAAAGTTATTGCGACCCCTGCCTACGAGAAGTATTTCGGAGCAGCGCCGTCGGTTGACAAGGGTACGGCGTACGCTTTTGTGATCTATTTCCCTTCGAGTAAAGAGCCGGGCAAAGTTGTTCCGTTCCCATTTTTTACTTTCGACGAGGGAAGCATCAAAAAGGTTGCCGTAGAGCGTCTCCTGGCTGGCATGGATACCGGTAGTTACCTGGGAGAATTCATTCCGTTCCCCAGCGGGAGCCGTCTAATTACAATCAATGATGATCAAGGAACGATAACGGCAAACTTCAGCAAGGAGCTGCACACGTCTGCTGAAACGGCGACCGCTCGTGCGCTAGCCTTGACCATACGCCAGTTCAAGGGGGTCAAGGATATTCGGCTCCAAGAGGAAGGCAAGGAAAGTCCGTTAAACACCTTGGCGAAAAATACCGATGACAGTGCTGTCCAGCAACCATCACCCCCACGTCTTCTGAGTGTCACCGCCATGAGGGATAAAGGGGCCAAGGACATTGAAGACGTGAATGCCTTTTTCGACCGTCCGGTGGAGGTCAAGGAGCTGAAGCTGCTCTCCAAGGATGGGCAACCGTTTGCCGGCGACCTGTATCACTCTGTCTTTGACATGGCGGCAGTGCTCAAGCCGAAAGACCCGTCACAGTTCAAGGAGCGCAGGCCGATCAAGGTGCGCTGGAAGGTGGTTGACAAGCTGGGCAGGCAGGCAGAGGGAGACAATGTCTGGCTTCTGGAGGTGAAGGAACATTGAAACCTGCTACTATTGGCCGAGGGATGCCGACCGCTGAATAACCTCCAGAGCCAAATCCTGAAGTTCGTCGGCTCGCTCTGGAAGAAGTGGGGTCATCTGACTGACAGTGTCACGCATTAATCATTATCCTCTATACAAATATTGCCGATATACTTGCCGATATATTGATGAACCTGAACCGGGGTACGCTTCATCCCCTCGTCAAGTTCCGGTAACCGGGGACTTGACCTGCGTGAAGACCTTGAAATCACCCGCCGGCCGAAGCCGGGAGCGTCTCGGTGTTCGTGTTCCTAATCATGGTAAAAATGGTTGACATGGTTAACGAGCCTGTGGTAAAAAAGCTCAAGAAAACAGCGAGTCGTTGATTTTACTGGTATCGGGAATATTATGAAAAGCCTCTCATAACCCGAAGGTCAGAGGTTCAAATCCTCTCCCCGCAACCAAATAAAAATCGCCTCTTTGGTTCCGCCAAGGAGGTTTTTTGTATCACCCTAGAGCTTGGCGGTGTAGCTCAGCTGGTTAGAGCACACGGCTCATATCCGTGTTGTCCGGGGTTCGAGTCCCTGCACCGCCACCAATCATCTAAGAAGCCCTCTAAGTCCTCAAGACTAGAGGGTTTTTTTGTTTCCTCCTACCCTCTTTATCTACAGGTCCATGAGGTTAGTCGTCAAGAGTGGACAGGAAATTTCTTATGCTGCCTGTTAAGTGATGAACGCCACCGGTCTCGTTATACCGGACAAAATTAGTGACACACTTCCTGTTTTGAGAAAATATGGGGAGAGTCCCTAGTTTTCCCAGTTAATCAAAGCAGGTCGTATTCTCTGTTGTGAACTCCATATCAAGCGTTTTCAGACGTCACTTTTGAGGATTATACTGTCAATTCCATACGTTATCAGCTCCTTAATTCCGGTTTTTTATTGTGAGTCTGCTTGAACCAATTGCTCGGCACCGGTTTCTATTGTTTTTTTTAAGATTGCCTGATTGCATATGTTGTTTTTCTCTTGTATTATAAACCGCATGCGTGCCTAGCACCAGGCACATGGGAACAGATGTTCATGATGACTTATAATATAATGCAAAAAGGGAGGCGAAGTTGATGACACTATCTCGAAAGTTTCTGGTTGTTTTAGCTATGGGTATGCTCATGACAGGGACCGGCGTCGCACAGGCCGAAACCCTTCAGGATGCGGTCAGATTTATGCTGCAGTCGAACCCCGACGTCAGGGCGCAATCCTATAATCGCATGGCACGGGAAAAGGAAGTGCGCCAGGCAAAGGCCGGCTATCTTCCCACTATTGACGTCAATGTGGCAGCCGGTGTGGACCGTCAGCATGTACCTTTTTTTGATACGACATGGCCGGCCAGCGCAACGATAAGCGTCCGCCAGAATGTCTTCCGGTTTTTCGGGACCCAATCCGAGGTGGAGCGGCAGGAGGCCCGCGTCAGGTCTCAGGCGTATCTGTTGCATGGCACCTCGGAAAATAATGCCCTGCTGTCAACTAAAGTATACCTGAATGTGCTGCGGTATCAGGAATTGTATGATCTTGCGCAGGAGAATCTGACAAACCACCGGAGGATTCTCGACCAGGTCAAGTTGAGAAGTGAGGCCGGAGTTGATCGAAGGGCCGATTTAGATCAGGTCATGGGGCGCGTGGCTCTGGCTCAGTCCAACGTGGTTGCCGCCCAGGCAAATCTGACGGATAGCACCACGGATTACCAGGAGGTGATAGGGCATTTGCCGGGGAACTTGACAAAACCTGAACCTGTCGCTTCCGCGCTACCGAAAACAATGGAAGAGGCTGAACAGTTGGCGGTGCAGAACAACCCGACTCTCAAGTCTGCAAAAGCCGATGTGGATGCAAGGTATGCGCAGCATGAAACCGCCAAGAGCCAGCTTTATCCAAGTCTGGATGTTGCCCTCGATTACAAGTGGCGGAAAGACGCCGATGTCTTTCTTCCGGGGCGCAGGGAAGATTTCCTTGCCATGGCCACAATCTCCTTCAATATATTGAACGGGGGATGGAACAAGGCAAGATTGGGGCAGACTACATACGAAATCTATGAGGCGCAGGAAATATCCGATAATACCAAACGTCAGACGATCCAGTCCATGCGTCTTTCATGGGTAGCCAACAAGGCAGCCACTGAGAGGGTTGCGTTTTTTGAAGAGTATGTCAAGGCCGCCGGCCAGACCGCTGATGCGTATACTGCCCAGTGGAATATTGGAAGACGGACCATGTTAGACCTTCTCGATACACAGGCGGAACATATAAACGCCAAGGCCAGCCTCGCGAATGCAAAGTACGACAAGATGTATTCCGAATACAGAATATTGAACGGAATGGCGCAGTTGATACCATTTCTGGGATTGCAGTTGCCCGATCAGAGCCGTGTCGTAACGGCGAAAATTGCGCCTTAACACGCGCAATTGTTTCTGAAACGCGTTTACAAAGCCTTGGATCATCAGAATACCTGTTGACGATCCAGGGCTTTTTTTAAAGGTACATGGCACTATCTGCCGGGATCACCGTGGGCAACTATTTCATCATAACATCCTTAAGGTTCATTGTGGCGGTATGCGCAGGGTTGTTCATTGCAACCACTGTCATGACCGCTGGAAATTTCAGCCTTGACCGGGAACTCCTGCAAAAGGCCGAGAAGAAATACGGAAGAGACGCGTTTAATCGACTTACAGCCTGGGAAGATCTTATTCGCCAGGACAGAAGCAATGCGGATCGGGGAAAACTGGAAAAGGTCAATCGGTTTTTCAACAGCAGGATACGGTTTGCCAATGATGTCGATGTCTGGGGAATCAAGGATTACTGGGCGACGCCGATCGAGTTCCTCTGCAAAGGGGCGGGGGATTGCGAGGATTTTGCCATTGCCAAATATTTTACTCTCAAGGCTATGGGGGTGGATGATGAAAAACTTCGAATCACCTATGTCAAGGCAATCCAGTACAATATTCACCACATGGTCCTGACCTATTACAGCGAGCCTGAGGCCGAGCCACTCGTGCTCGACAATCTGGTTGATTCCATCAGCCCCGCGTCAAAACGGACTGATCTGATGCCCATATTCGGCTTCAATGGTTCAGGACTCTGGATGGCAAAACAACGGGGACAAGGCAAAATGGCCGGCAGCAGCAACCGGATCAAACTCTGGCAGGATCTCCTGCAGAAAATGTCGGAGAACAAACTGTAACATACACATAAAGGGTTATCACATGACACTGTATCGACAACTCATTATCTTCACCTTTCTTCTCTTTCTGCTTCTCTTTGCCGGAACATGGTATGCAAAGCTCGAAAGCACCCGTTCGTTTCTGACGTCACAACTGGAGTCCCATGCCCAGGATACGGCTACCTCCCTCGCCTTATCGATCTCGCCGCATGTTGCGAAAAAGGATATGATTGCAGTTGAAGGGATGATAAATGCAGTGTTTGACCGTGGCTATTACCAGATTGTCAAGTTTACCGACCCGCGCCAGAACGTTCTGGTAGAGCGTGTACTTACCGTAAAAATCGAAAACGTACCCCACTGGTTTATCAGGTGGATTCCACTCAAGACTCCTGAAGCGACTTCGGATGTGATGGCCGGGTGGAATCAGGCCGGCACCATTTATATCAAAAGCCATCCCGGCTACGCATATGAAACCCTCTGGAAAGATGTGCTGAACATGACCATATGGTACGCTGCCTTTGCTGTTTTTGTACTTGTTGCCGGTGGATTCGTACTGCGGATGCTTCTCAGGCCCTTGGTTGCCGTGGAACGACAGGCGGATGCCCTGTGCAAGAAGGAGTACAAGATTCAGGTGCCTCTCCCCTGGACAAAGGAGTTCCGGCGTGTGGTCGAGGCTATGAACCGGATGACCAATAAGGTGAAAGAGATGTTTGAGGAGCAGGCAGCCCAGGCTGAAGGGCTTCAGGAACGAGCGTATCATGATGCCCTGACCGGCCTGGGTAATCGCCGTTACTTTGAAAGCCAGATAACCGGCAGACTTGACCAGCATGACATCAGTGCAAAAGGGATCGTGCTGCTCGCCCGAATTCATGATCTTGTAAAACTCAACCAGCAGAGGGGATTTCAGGCCGGCGACGAACTGCTGAAGAGGGTTGCGGTACTTTTGAAGGAATCATCCGGTCAGTATACGGATGTCGCGCTTGCCCGCCTTACCGGTGGCGACTTCGGAATTTTTGTTCCGAATGCCTCACCCTGGGATGGCGAACATATAGCCACGGACATGGCAAACAGACTGGGTCAGCTTGCCGCTGAACAGATTGCTGTAACGGACAATATCGGTCATCTGGGCGTTGCGACGTACGACGGTATGACCACGCTTGGACGGCTCCTTTCCGAGGCGGATCTGGCGCTTGGCTCAGCCATGCAGAAAGGGCCGAATGCCTGGGATATCCGGGCCATTACGGAAGAAACCGACAAAATGCCACTGGGGCAGCAACAATGGAAGGATATCCTCGTAAAGGCGCTCCAGGATCGCAGGATCAGTCTTGATGCGCAGCCTGTGATAGAAAACACTCCAACGCGAAAGGTCATGCACTTGGAGATATTCTCACGGATTCTCCAGGAAGACGGGAAACTGCTCAATGCAGCCATATTCATGCCACTCGCCGAGCGCCTGAAGCTCGTATCCACCATCGACCGCATCGTGATTGAAGAGGTGATGAAGATTGATTTCAGTCGACTGGGTGTCAACAGGGTTGCCATAAATCTCTCACCCGCTTCGCTTGAGGATGATTCGTTCAGCCAATGGGTACGCACATTACTGAAGACCCTTTCCCCTGAAGCACCCCGCATCAGCTTCGAATTCTCCGAGTTTGCCGCCCTCCAGCATCTGACTCTGGTCAAGGAGTTCAGTGCTGCCGTACGGGAGTGTGGGCATGGCATTGGACTTGACCACTATGGTCAGAGCTTCTCGAAACTGGGGTATCTGCAGTCGCTTCATCCGGAGTATGTCAAGATTGACCGGGCCTACACAGGAGAGCTTAAGGACGAGGAGAATGACAGCAGGTTCTATATCGCTTCGCTGTGCAGTGTTGCCCATAGCATAGATATTGCTGTCGTGGCGGAAGGGGTTGAATCCGAGCAGCAGGCGCAGATCTTGAAAGAGCTGAATCTGGATGCCATGCAGGGATATTTCATTGGAAGGCCGCTGCCAGTTGCAACACTCGCGGAAGATGGAGCATGACAATTGTTCTCCCGCAACCGATGGTAACGGTGGTTGCCGCGTGAGGAACTGATAGGCCTGATAGGCCTGCCTCAGATTATATCGTGTACCAGCAGATTCTTCGAAATGACCTTTTCCCGGAGTTGTTTTCGTTCCCAGATTCTCTGCTGGGCATGCTCAGGAAGTTCGGTGAAATGAATGATGTTTTTACGGACAAGTAAGTCGATCAAATCTTCAAGTATGCGTACGGTGGCGAGGTCGGACATCTCCATCAACTCTTTCCACGAATCGGAGGTGTTAAAGAACTCCAACACCTCCTCGTCCATCATCGACTTTTGTTCCTGGGCCACTGGGCTGGAGGTGTTGTGCAAGGCTATGATCCTGCCGTCATTTCCCCGTTCTACGTAGAGCATGCATTTCTCCTGTGTATAATAAATTTGAAATCATTTATAAATATTCAAAAATTCAAATGTTGTAGTTTACATCATGTACTAGCATAATATACAATAATAAAATTTCAATGCCGAATATGTTGGTGGCCAGAATGTGCCGCCAATTACGACCAGCTTTTTTACCTGAGGGAAAGAGGGTTTCCAGTGCCAGAAACAAACATGACTGCCGCTGTTACCGATTGGAATCTTCGCGAGGATAGTGATCGACATGACGATCCGCTCCTTGACTGCCTGATGCTGCTGGCCAAGCTCCATGGACGTCCGGCAACCAGAGCAGGTCTGACTGCCGGGTTGCCCCTTGTGCACAACCATCTCACGGTAGAACTCTTTTCAAGGTCTGCCGAACGGGCAGGCCTGTCATCCCGTATTGTGAAGAAACCGCTGGATAGTATTTCACAACTGCAACTTCCGGCAGTCGTGCTGCTCCATAACCGTGAGGCATGCATACTGGCCGAACAGTTGCCAGAAGGGGACAAACTCAGAATTCTCCTCCCAGAAACGGGAACGGGTCAAAAGATCGTTACGCGGGAGAGTCTGGAAAAACTGTATACCGGATACGCCATATTCGTCCGTCCAAAGTTCCGCTTTGATAATGATACTCACAAGGATCTTCGCCCTGATTCGACCAAAAGATGGTTCTGGGGGACCCTCTTTTCATCATGGCGCATCTATCGGGATGTCCTTCTGGCTTCCCTTTTGATCAACATCTTCGCCTTGGCCAGCTCATTCTATATCCTCAATGTCTATGACAGGGTTATTCCCAACAGCGCTTTTGAAACACTCTGGGTGCTTTCAATCGGCATTACCATAGTGTATCTGTTCAGTGTGCTGATGCAGGGTTTGCGCGGCTATTTTGTGGACGAGGCAGGCAAAAAGGCCAATCTGAAAATATCCTCCCTGCTGCTTCAGAAGGTCCTGGGCCTGAGGCTTGAAGCCCGCCCCCAATCAATAGGCTCATTTTCCAACAATCTCAGAGAGTTCGAGAGTATTCTCGAATTCATCACCTCATTCTCCATAACCGCCCTTATCGATATGCCGTTTGTTGTACTGGGACTGTTCGTCATCTGGTACATCGGTAGTTACATCGTTCTGTACTTCATTGCAGCAATACTGCTCATGCTTCTCTACTCTGCATTCGTTCAGGCACCGCTTCAGAGGGCCGTAGAAAACACATTTACTGCATCGGCCCAGAAAAATGCCATTCTGGTAGAGGGACTGGCCGGCCTTGAGACCGTCAAGATGCTGGGTGCGGAGACGCAGATTCAGCGGGCATGGGAAGAAGCTGTCAGCTACATTGCAAAATGGAGCGCCCGGTCGAGGTTTCTCTCGTCCTCCGTCAGCCAGTTCTCCTATTTCATCCAGAACCTGGTAGTTGTTGCTCTGGTCATTGCGGGTGTTTATATGATTTCCGAGGGGCATCTTACACAGGGTGGACTGATTGCCCTGGTTATCCTGTCGAGACAGGTTATTGGGCCCATTGCCCAGGTGGCGAATCTTGCCACCCGCTTCCATCGGGCAAAAGAGGCTCTCAACACCCTTAATGACATCATGGAGCTCCCCGTTGAGCGGCCGGCAGGCAAGACGTTCCTGCACAGGGCCAGGTTCCAGGGAAGCATAGGCGTGAAGAATCTCACCTTTGCCTATCCCGGGCAGACTGTGAACGTACTTAACAATATTACCCTGCAGATTGCTGCCGGAGAAAAGGTCGGGATCATCGGACCCATCGGATCGGGTAAGACCACCCTGGGGAAGCTGATACTCGGACTATTTGAACCAAGCAGCGGCATGGTCACGATGGACGACATCGACATCAGACAGATCGATCCTGCGGAGTTGCGGCATTATATCGGATATGTCCCTCAGGACATCATGCTGTTCCGCGGGACTGTCCGGGACAATGTGATCATGGGGACAAACGATGTAGATGACTCTTCCATCATGCGTTCAGCCGAGATTGCCGGTGTGGATGAATTTATCAAGAAACACCCTCTAGGCTTTGACTTGGAAGTGGGGGAATTCGGCAGGGGGCTCTCGGGAGGTCAAAGGCAGTGCGTCGTCATGGCGCGAGCCCTGCTCCTCGACCCACCGGTCCTCGTTCTCGACGAGCCTACCAGCAATATGGACAGCAGGACGGAACTGCGTCTGAAGAATAACTTGACCGGCATCACCAAGGGGAAAACCATCATTCTGATTACGCACCGCGCCTCGCTGCTGGAGATGGTCGATCGCATTATTGTCATTGACAACGGCACTATCGTTGCGGATGGTCCGAAGGCATCCGTTTTTGATGCACTACAAAGAGGGCATCTCAATATTTAGCAGGAGAAGATTACGTGCCAGAAACCGAGAAAAAGACAAAGACAAACGGTCTGTTCCGCAGGATGCCGGCCGATGATGTGGATTACATCACGGATATCCGAACCTCCATCATGGCCCAGTCCCCCCGAGGGGGAAGGGCGATACTCTGGGCATCCATACTCCTGGTTGTCATCTTCATTGCCTGGGCATCAGTTTCCGAGGTCGAGCAGGTTACCAGGGGACAAGGGAAGGTCATCCCGGCAAGTCAGATTCAGGTTATTCAAAATCTGGAGGGTGGAATCCTTGCCGAACTGCACGTCAAGGTGGGTGATACCGTAAAAAAAGACCAATTGCTGCTCAAGATCGATGAGACCCGATTTGTGTCTTCGTTAGAGCAGAACCAGGTAAAGTCCGGAGCCAACAGGGCCAAGGCTGCCCGTTTGCGGGCTGAGGCAAGCGGCAGTTCGATTTTCAGCTCTCCTAGCGATACCCCATACGGCATCACGGCAAGCGAACGGGCGTTATTCGAATCGAGGAAAGCGGAACTCCGCCAGAGCCTGGAGGTAAAACAGGAGCAGATCAACCAGCGACAGAATGAGCTGAAGGAATTGAATACGAGGCTGAGGGAGTTAAGCAAAACGTACGAACTGTATCAGAAGGAGATCAGACTGACCAAACCACTGGTGAGCAAAGGTGCCGTTTCCGAGATGGAGGTTCTCCAGCTTGAACGCAAGGCAGGTGAAATGCAGGGGGACATCGAAACCATCAAGCAATCTATTCCGCGGAGCCAGTCGAAGATCGAAGAGAGCCTGGCGGCCATGAGGGAGCTCAGGCTCAATTTTGCCAACAAGGCAAAAGCGGAGTACCATGAGGTCGCTGCTCAACTTGGTGAGGATACCGCCTCATCACTGGCGCTGAAAGACCGGCTCAACCGGACCCTGGTGAAATCCCCCGTCAACGGCACCGTTAACCGCATTCTGGTCAATACCGTTGGTGGCGTAATCCAGCCGGGCATGAACCTTATCGAGATCGTTCCAACCGAAGGGACTCTGCTCATCGAGACAAAGATCAAGCCATCGGACATAGCCTTTCTGACGCCCAACCAGAAGGCAATGGTGAAGTTCAGCGCATACGATTACACCATCTATGGCGGCCTTGATGCCAAACTTGAGCAGATTGGCGCCGACAGCATCACTGATGAAAAGAAAGAGAGCTACTATCTCGTGACGTTACGGACGGACAAAAACTTTATCGGAACCAAGGAAAATCCCCTGCCCATAATTCCAGGGATGGTTGCCACTGTAGATATCCTGACCGGCAAAAAAACGATATTATCGTATCTGTTAAAGCCGGTTCTCAAGGCAAAATACATGGCATTACGGGAAAGGTGACCTTATGCTCGCACTATTGGGAAGCGCAAACAGTACCGTTCTTGAGAGGTGGCGCACCCTGCTTGCCGAAGGGAATCAACTGCAACAGGCCTGCACCGTGGAAGACCTGAAGAAGCGGGCCGCAACTGGTTTGTTTGACATGATCCTGCTGCATCGTCTGCTCATAGATGGCGCCGCCTGCTCTGAAATCTGCAGGTTGGCCCCATCCAGCAGACTCTTCCTTCTCTCCGATCAGCCCGATCATGAAGAGGGGCTTGCATTCCTCAAACTGGGTATTGTCGGATACGCCAATACCTATATCTCTCCGGAACGGCTCGCCGAGGCGTTGCGTGTCATTGGGTCAGGAGGGGTATGGCTGGGGCAGAAGGTCATTCAGCAGCTTATTCTGGAAGCGCACGCCAATGGTAACGGGGTGGGGGCGCATGATCCGGATCAACTGCTTACCGTTTTGAGCCCCATGGAGCGTCGGGTTGCCAAATTTGTGGCCCGTGGCCGGACCAACCTGGAAATTGCCGCCGAGTTTGGCATTGTCGAACGAACCGTCAAGGCCCACCTTACCGCCATCTATGGCAAGATGCATGTTGGCAACCGGCTCAGTCTGGCGTTGCTCATAAATCAGGGGGGGAGCAGATAATAGGGGACTCCTGCCGGGCTGCAATCAAGATGGGTACCAGGCGGCACGGAGGATATTACGCAGGCGTACATGAATAGTATGATGAGGAGTTTTCGAAGATGCCATCAACGTAATAGCTTGATTGCGTTGAGGAATTAAAACGCCCTTCCGGATAGTCCGGAAGGGCGTTTGAGTTCATGCTGCCGTCAGCGGAGGGGGGTCATTCACAGACGAAGTTCGCTACGATACGCCGGTTCTTGGCCCGGCCTGCCTTGGTCTTGTTGTTCGCTATCGGCCTGTCTTCTCCATACCCCTTGGAAGTGATACGCTCGGGAGCGATGCCGAAGTTTTTGAAGATGTATTGCTTGACGCTATTGGCACGCCGCTCGGAGAGCTTCTGGTTGTATGCGTTAGTGTTAGTGCTGTCGGTATGGCCGGCAATTTCGCCGTGTGACGTTGGGAATTCTTTGAGGAAATCGCCAACGGTCTTCAACTCATTGTGATACTGAGGCTTGATATTGTATTTATCCGAATCGAAATTAATCATGAGAATGGCCGGCTTGTTGCAGAACCTCTCCGCCGCTGGAGACGCCTTGGGTGGCACGGCTATTACAACCGGTGGCGGTACGGTCACGTCGATGGTTGCCGTACTCTTTGCCGTGCCCCCATCCCCTTTGCAGGTCAGGGTATAGATGGTGTTATCGTCAGGCATGGCCGTCGTGGACCCCTGCGTCTGCACAGAGCCAATGACGGGGAGTATGTCGCAGCTCGTGGCATTCTGCGATGTCCAGGAGAGGGTTGAAGTTTGACCCTTCATAATGGAGGCCGGCGAAGCCGAGAGGGTGGCCAGAGGGGCCGGCGGGACTACAACCGGCTTGGCAACAGGCGGTGGCGGTGGAGGAACATCGGCCAGCTTGCTGACGGCAGGAGTGCCGCCAAAGGGAATATACACACCTATCGTATATTCAATCGCATGCTGGTCATCGTTGCCGTAATCATACATCAGGCCCCGTACATCGGCACGCCAGGCCATGTCTTCGGTTACGAAGTATTTGAATCCCAGGCCGTAATCAATTACCCCTTTTGTTTTTGAGGTCCCGGGATACGGGTTGTTTCCCTTTAAATTCATGCCCGCATATCCCGCTGCCAGATAAGGCACAAATTTGTTGTCGGGCCAGAAATGATAGAGCAGTTCACCACCGTACCGGTAAAGGTCCAACGTGTTGCTTGAGCGTGTGGATTCGGTTTTGGAATAATCGAACAGCGCCTCGATACCCAGTGCCTTGGTGAAGTTGTAGCCGGCGCGCCCCCCAAAAACCGGGCTTGTTTCAAGATGCTGATTGCCCTCGAAGGTGAGCCCGCCTATCACCGGTGAGACCGAGAAAGTGCCTGCCTTGTTGCCGGCAGATGCGATCGTTGCCATAGCCAGGATTGAACCGGCCAGAAGCAGTGCAATTTTTTTCTTCATTCGTTTGCCCTCCATTACACAAGTAATTAAAAAATTGATGCCAAAAAATGTTGTTTCTTGCCGCATTCATTTGAAATCGTATGTAATATCCTTCTCCCTTTTCGTGCAAATATTGTGAACTTTATATAACCTCGCACATACTACCACAACAAGTGGCAAATGCAACCGTTACCAAACATAATTTGATTAAGAAATATAGAGTGTCGTGAGCCGGACTGCTTTTATAATATGGACGGATGGACGTGACCGCTTACGTGTCATAAACATCTGCCGCGGAAAGAATCTTCCGCGGCAGTTTTAGCTCGAAACAAGCTCTGGATAAATTTAATTATGATTAACTTTATCTAGCAATGAATCAAGTAGAGCCTGTTCACCGTGGGTTGTATCAAGTGTGTTGTAGCTGATGGTGTCGAATGTGATGCTCTTTTCGATAGCGCCATCGGTTATAACAAGTTTGGCATACCCATTGTCATCCAAGACTTTGCTGTAAGAGTCGCCAGCAGCAATCTCGATTTTATCACCTTCTGCCTGGCTGTAATCAGTGATGTGATCCTGTCCATCACTTACCTTGAAGGTGTCTGCGCCTGCACCTCCGGCCAGGATATCGTCCCCAGCACCGCCGGATATCGTATCATCTGCCGATGTGCCAAGAATAGAGTCATTGCCGTCACTGCCGCTAATCAAGGTTCCTGCACCATGCTGGCCAAGCAGTGTCACATCTAGGGTGTGGGTTCCGGTAGAATCTCCATCGCCGTCGACTGCCCAGACATTGAAGCTCAGTGTTTCATCTCCCGGAAGCAGTCGCTCTGAATAGGCGAAGCTGTCTAGCTTGGCCTTACCGTCATCAACAGTGAAGAGGATCGAGCTGAAATCATCCACAGGATTAATTGTAAGCACCCCGTTGGAAGAAAGCGATGAAGAACCAGTATCGCCGGCATCAGTGACCCAAGAAACAGTAAAGGCTCCGCTTCCTTCAACCTTGCCGTAGAACATGAGCTTGTCGACCATAATCGGATCAGTGGGGGTTCCGAATATAACCTCAAACTGGTCTCCCGAATCTGCATTGCCGTTCCCTATACCAAGGCCGACAGATGTCCCTTTAATTCCTTCGGTGCTCAGAGTAATCGTCCCGTCCTGATTCGAGTCTACAGCGGAAAAGATTGCATCACCCAGCGTGAATTCAGTAACCGACTTGCCGCCGGTAGCGTTGATAAAGGTGATCGGGTCGGTCGTGCTCGTCAGCCTGGCGTTTACCAGGTCGAAATCATAGGTCCCGTCGGTGTTGATCGTCAGGTCAAAGAAATGATCACCGGCTGAATTAGTTGCTGTTGCCTGGACAGCCCCACCGAGGAGGTTAGTATACTCGTAGATTAGCTTCCCGCCCAAGTCGTCAAGCCCTGTGACGTGCATCTGTGCTCCGGACTGATCAGCACCGAAGACGATATCGTGAGTGCCCACAAGCACACCGGCAGTCGTACTGCTTTCGTTGGCGACAATGGCATTGTCAATCTGCGTAAACGTCGGTCCGTCATCCAGCACAGTGATGGTGATCGGCGACGTTACCATGCTGTTGTCACTGTCGGTAACCGTGGCCGTAATTGTGACTGTTATGGCATCGTCAGGATCGGTGGTAACTGGATGCGACATTGCATTGAGTTGGGTGAAGGTATAGGTGCCGTTACCGTTATCAACTGCCTGCCAATTACCAGCATCATCAAACAACGTGTGAGTTGCTGCAATCCAGGTTGCTCCTGTAGCCGCGAGATTCACACTTCCTGCACCATCCCCTCCATAGTTGACCAGGAGCGTACCACTGACAGAATCAAGACCACCGGTTTCATCCACTTGCACGTTGGATGTTGTCAACGAAGGCATATAGTTGATGTCGGTGCTCACGCTACCGGTTCCGGCAAGGGCTTCAAAGGAACCCTGCGAACCAGTGGGGGTCTGAGTAACACTGGTGATGGTAACCACCAGAGGATCGGTCCCGCTTGTTGGCGCCGTAGCATCAACGGTTCCGGAAAAACCTGAGGTGATGGTAATGGTCTCGCCATTGGAAAGAGCTACTGTAACAGGGGCGTCCCCAGAGCGAACCTCGTTATTCCTCAGGGTGGCAGTGAAGGTCACACTTGGATCGTTTTCGGTGATGTTGGCGGTGCTCAGGCTGACTGTCGTTGTGTCGATGGTGTCGGCTATCTGCGCCGTTGCCGTGGCTGCCGAGAAATCAACCGCCTCGAAGTTGCCGCCGGTGACGCCGGAGACAGTGGCGGTGATGCTGGACGGATCAACGTAGACGTCCGGATCGGCCGTGTTCACAACGAGCGTGCCTTGGGTCTCGCCTGCCGCGATGGTGATGTTGCCCAGGTTGGTGACCACGGTGACGGCTGTCTCGCCCGGGTTGCTCAGGGTGGCAGTGAAGGTCACACTTGGATCGTTTTCGGTGATGTTGGCGGTGCTCAGGGTGACTGTCGTTGTGTCGATGGTGTCGGCTATCTGCGCCGTTGCCGTGGCTGCCGAGAAATCAACCGCCTCGAAGTTGCCGCCGGTGACGCCGGAGACAGTGGCGGTGATGCTGGACGGATCAACGTA
>Ga0210377_10002809_pt1 | contig 15062 bp, 14 predicted proteins | sample PLM4_65_b1redo_FD_155480 | JGI IMG/M metagenome (GOLD analysis project Ga0210377, IMG submission 155480) | Groundwater sediment microbial communities from an aquifer in East River, Colorado, USA - PLM4_65_b1 redo | ecosystem: Environmental > Terrestrial > Soil > Riparian zone | place: USA: East... | reverse complement strand
AATGCTATAATTAGCAGTGTTGCTAATAGTTGATTCTTTTTCATGATCTAATCCTCTTTTTTGTAGTATCTCAATCAATTAGGTTTGCAAATCGTTAGCGTGCCAGCGCTTCAAGATTAATATGTGCCTGTCCCCTTCTATGCCTCCTCTCTGAAGAAATGAATATCGCTTGATGCATGTTAGGCAACACAGACTCGAAAATCAACGCAAGACTTGCCTGCGCTCCATTTCATTATTGAATTTTAGAATCACAAATTCAAATGACATTCATCACATAACTGTCATATGTGAGTTACAGTGAAAAAATAAGTTTACAAATTAACTCAATAAGATAATAGTTGTATAATCTCGCTCTATGAATGTTCTATTTATATTTCTGGATGGTATTGGATTGGGCGAAAACAATCCAGAGACCAATCCGTTTGCAAATGCAAAGATGCCCAATCTGAACGCGTTGCTGGATAGCAGGTCTCTGCTCAAAGAGTCCGCGCCGTTTCATGGGGAACGCGCATCGCTGATTGCCATTGACCCAAACGTCGGCGTGGATGGTTTGCCGCAATCTGCAACGGGACAGGCGATGTTGGTCACGGGGAAAAATATTTCAGCCGAACTTGGTTATCACTACGGACCGAAACCGAACCCGGCAGTTGCTGAATATTTGAGGACCGATACAATATTTTCAAAGTGTGTAGCAGCGGGAAAGAAGGCCGCGTTGTTGAACGCGTACCCGCCGCGCTATTTCGATGGGATCGATTCAGGCAAACGTTTGTATTCGTCCATTCCACTGGCAGTGACCAATGCAGGCTTGGAACTTTTCAAGCATGAAGATTATTTTGCAGGGACAGCCCTTTCAGCCGACTTCACTGGCGAAGGCTGGCGGACGATGCTGGGCTTCCCCGATGCGCCCGTCATGGACGCGCCTCAAGCCGGACGTAAGCTGGCTACGCTTGCGAAAGAATATAACTTCTCTTTGTTCGAATACTGGGCAAGCGACTACGCCGGTCACAAGCAACAGATGGAAACAGCGATTGGATTGATGGAAATATTTGATGGTGTGTTGGGAGGGCTTGTGAAGGAAATAGAGGAGGAAAGAAGAAAGACGAAAGAGGAGTTGTTGGTTGTAGTGACTTCAGACCACGGAAATATGGAAGATTTATCAACTCGTAAGCACACAGCTGCGAATGTCCCGGCGTTGGTGATTGGGGAGAAATCAGCGCGCGAGGAGTTTACACGTGAGATGATAGATCTGACTCATATCGCCCCGGCGATTTGGAAAACCGTAACGCGAGATTTATCTCGCCAGTTGTAAATGTGACATAAATGCCACGTTACACGAATCTCATAAATACTTGATTGCCGAGCAGTCGTCCGCGCTTGGTGAGCCTTAAGACTTCCGAGTTTTTTGAAAACTCGGAAGTCTTGCTCTCGAGCAGACCCAACTTAAACAACTCTTCAATTTCATTTTTATAAACATCGCGCAGGGACTTCCCAAAGCGCGCTTGAAACTCATTTTCTGAGACGCCCTCTTGTGTCAGTCGCAAGCCCGTCATCATAAACTCGGACATATCGTCTTTGGTGGTTTGCTTGTGTTGGTTGACAGTGGCAGGGGAAAGTGGAAAATCAGTGATCAGTGATGAGTGATCAGTGTTCAGTCTCTCAATGTAGGTTTTGATGCGTAATACGTTTGAGTAACGATAGCCGTTGGCATATCCGTGTGCACCTGCGCCGAAGGCAAGGTACGGCAGTCCGCGCCAGTATTGGAGGTTGTGGCGGCAGGCAAGCGAAGGATGGTTACCTGCGCTTCGACTGCGCTCCGCTCCGCTCAGCGCGATGTCTTTTGCCCAATTTGAAATCTCATATTGAACATAACCAGCCGCTTCCAGAGTCTCACTTGCCCATTCATACATTTCCGCGGCGAGGTCGGGGTCAGGGATGGGCAGCATACCTTTCGAGGACCAGCGTCCGAAGGGCGTGCCGTGTTCAAGGGTCAGTGCGTAGGCAGAGATATGTTCGGGGTGCAGATCCAAAATCCGTTTGACGGTGGTTTGCCAGGTTTGCAGAGTTTGTTCAGGGAGGGCGTAGATCAGGTCAAGGTTCAGGTTGTCAAACCCGGCTTTGCGGGCGGAGGTCACGGCTTCGATGACGGTAAAGAAATCATGCGTCCGCTCCAACATGCGGAGTTCTTCCATGTTCGCGGATTGGACTCCGAAGCTGATGCGGTTGATTCCGATCTTGCGCAGTGCGAGCAGGTTTTCGTAAGAGACCGTCCCCGGGTTGGCTTCGATGGTGATCTCGGCATCGTCAGTCAAAGTGAAGGCAGCGCGAATGCTTTTGAAAATCGAATCAAATTGAAGTGGGGAAAGAAGCGAAGGCGTCCCGCCTCCGAAGAAGATGGTGTGTGTTTGCAACGGCGCTTCGACTACGGTCTCGCTATCGCTCGACCTCCGCTCAGCGCGAAGTCCTATGAATTCAATTTCTTTGCACAAAGCATCCACATAAGCAGGGATCATTTCTTCCTGCCCGGCATAGGTATTGAAATCGCAGTAAGCGCAGCGGTGCGTACAAAATGGAATATGGAAATAGAGGGAATAATTCATTGCTATGATTATAGTGTAGGAAAGAGAATGTACTTGCAAACTTATTACATAAAAATATTGACATACAGCCAAGACATAGTATAAATACATCCAACAGAGTCTATTCGAGAGCGCTTCATTCGTTACACAGGGCAAACATCCTGTGGATCGTTTTGAAGTAAAAAGTTCGTGCTTTCGGATGGGTTCTTTATCTTTTTAATACCTGGAGGTGTGAGTGAACGCGACTTTGAAATTGGGAGAGCATTTTATTTTCGATCTCTCCGACTGCAGCCATGAGATTCTCATGGATAGCGAGAAATCGTACTCGCTGTTTGCGCAAGCCGTCCGCGAAAGCGGCTTGACGGTTGTGGATGAGGGCTTTTACAAGTTTAGCCCGCATGGCTTTACCTGTTTTTTGCTTCTCGCAGAGTCGCATGCAAGTTTGCATGCCTGGCCTGAATATGGCTATTGCGCCATTGACCTTTTTACCTGCGCGATCGGCAAGGATATGATGCCTTTAATTTTACGCATCAAGGAATCCTTTGGCGCCGATAAATTCACACTGCGCAAGATCGACCGCGACGCAGAACTGGAAACTCAATTAGCGGTGGCCGTGTAATGAGTATCTGGTTTACGGAAGAGCTACACCCCTACTATCGCAAGGGTGTGCGCGTGAAGCGCGTCCTTGCTGATGAACAAACTCAATACCAGCATCTGCAATTTGTTGAAACCGAATTCTTCGGTAATGCGATGATCCTGGATGGCATCATCCAACTCACCGAACGCGACAACATGGGCTATCACGAGATGATCGTGCATGTGCCCATGCTCGCAGTTGGACAGCCCAAACGCGTCCTGATCGTTGGTGGCGGTGATGGCGGTTCGTTGCAACAAGCGTTGCGCTATCCATACGTGGAGGAAGCCGTGGTCTGCGAATTGGACCAGCGCGTGGTGGATCTTTCACGCGAACATTTTGCCGCTTCTTTCGGCGACCCGTGGGCTGATCCGCGTGCCAAGCTGCTCGTCAGGGATGCCTTTGGCTATCTCGAAGAAAACCCCGGTCAATTTGATGTCATCATCTCCGATACCACCGATCCCATCGGTATGGCGGAGCGTTTGTTCTCAGATGAGTTTTACAAGTTGCTGGTGCGTGCGTTGGCACCCGGTGGTGCGGCGGCAACGCAATGCGAACAACCCTATTTCGATACGGCATTGATCAAGCAGATCTATCAGTCCGCAAAACTGCTGACCAAGAATCCCGCGTACTATTACGCCAACATCCCCACGTACCCCGGCGGCGGCATTGGATTCATGTACGTCTCTGATACACCGTGGACCAATGGACTTACGGTAGTATACCCGCCTGGCGAAAACAAATATCTCAACCCTGAGATCCATAAGGCGGCGTTTGCGTTACCCGAGTTTTTTAGAAAGGAACTATACGAATGACCACACCTTTAAGAGGAACAAATTTAGAAATGGAAAAAGAAACAGAATACTGGGGAGTGTCATCGAGCATTGATTTGTACGAATGCGATTTGGCACTTATGCAAAACGCGGACGCGATCCGTGAGTTCGTGAAAATCTTATGCGACCGCATCAAAATGCGCCGCTACGGAGAAACCCAGGTTGTATTTTTTGGCGATGAGCCGCGCGTGCAGGGTTTTAGCATGACCCAGCTCATTGAAACCTCGCTCATCTCTGCACATTTTGCAGATGCCAGCCGCGCCATCTATCTGGATGTGTTTAGCTGCGCGCCATACGACCCGGAAGATGTGGCAAAATTTGCAACAGAGTATTTCAAAGCCGACCGCTATAATCTCAATGTAGCGCATCGGCGTTAATAAAGATTTCTGCAGTCTCTATAAACACGAAAAGTCCCCGGGTTCTATATCCGGGGACTTTTTATATAAATCATACAATACACTTACTTGATACAAATGTAAGATTACCACCCGTCTCCCATTCTGGATTTCAAAAGGAGATAGTATGGATGCAATCAAGGGTTTACATCATATCACCGCAGTGGCACGCGATCCACAGCGGAATATTGATTTTTATCGTAATGTATTAGGGCAAAGGCTGGTCAAACGGACGGTGAATTTCGACGCACCTGACACGTATCACTTTTATTTCGGCGATGAGGCTGGGTCACCCGGAAGCATCCTGACTTTCTTCGCCTGGCCCAACATGCGACACGGGGTGCGTGGTAATGGCGAGAGCGATGCGATGGCATATAACATTCCGATAGGGTCACTCGAATTCTGGCAGGCGCATTTAAAAAGTAACAGTATAAAGCCAGAGGCTGTTGAAAAACGCTTTGGCGAAAATGTTTTATCTTTCAACGACCCTGACGGTATGCGCGTGGAGTTGGTAGAGTCTGCTTCCATGCCAGCCGTTCGCCATTGGACAGAGGGACCCATTCCACAAGCCTATGCTCTGCAGGGATTCCACAGCGTCACCCTGTGGTTGGATCAGTGGGAACCCACCGCTGAATTGCTGACAAATCACATGGGCTATACCGCTGCAGGCAATGAGGGCGACCGCTATCGTTTTGTTGGCGACTCGAATGCGCCTGGTCACATCGTGGATATTGTTCATCGCCCTGGAAAAGCAGAGGCTGGCTTCGGCAGCGGCTCCATCCATCACATCGCTTTCCGCGTTCCATCTGACGAAATGCAACTGGAATATCAAGGCGCCATCGGACAGGCGGGTTTCCAAGTCACAGATGTCATGGACCGTAGTTACTTCCATTCCATTTACTTCCGCGAACGTGGCGGCGTGTTGTTCGAGATCGCTACAGACACGCCGGGATTTGCAATCGATGAAACCGTCAGCACATTGGGCGAAACCCTCAAGCTGCCTGAATGGCACGAACCCAATCACACGCTCATCGAACAAAACCTGGCACCTATTATCCTCAAGCCCATTGAAAAAGTGACCGCATGAGTATGCCGCATGAAAATTCACAGGTCTATTCTGCCGGTGCAACATTGGATGAAGCCTCCGCCGCGCTGATCCTACTACACGGACGCGGTGCCACCGCCGAGGATATCCTCTCCCTCTCCACGTTTCTGACTCAGCCGGGGCTTGCTTTTTTAGCTCCCCAGGCAGAGGACTACACCTGGTACCCGAACCGATTCACTTTTCCGGTTGAACAAAATGAGCCGTATCTATCTTCTGCTTTAGATCTGGTGGATAAAATCGTCCAACAAGTAACAGATACTGGTATTTCAACTGAAAAGATTTCTATTGGTGGCTTCTCACAGGGCGCCTGTCTCGCCAGCGAGTATGTCATTCGCAATCCTAAAAAGTATGGCGGTCTGTTGGTTTTCAGCGGCGGCTATATTGGTCCACTGAATATACAACGCCAACCTAATGGCGACTTGAGCGGAACTCCAGCCTTCATCGGCTGTTCAGATATTGACCCGCACATTCCATTGCAACGCGTAAAAGAAACCACCGCCCTGCTGCAAGCGATGGGAGCACAGGTCACAGAAAAGATTTACCCAGATATGGGGCACACCATCATCAACGATGAAATCAAACTGGCACAAGCATTGATTTCTAATAGTCTGTAAAGAAAAATCTCCGAGCATCAAACACTCGGAGATTTTATTTCATGGTTATCGCAGTCTCAGCCTTGCGATCAACGCTGGTGGGATCTCGCTAAATTTACCACCCCAACCTAATGTAGAAAATTGAGTATGTTCAGGTGGAAAGGCGCGTTCATCAAAGCCATCAAGGATGAATCCGTTTTGGAAGGCGATGTTCAGGTAATCCTTGATCGGGCGGTGAAAATAAAGCTGCGGTTTGGGTTGGTTGCGCAGGGCAAGTCCCTGCGCTTGGAACTGATTGATATAACGCGAGACCTTAACCACATAACGAGTTTGGATCTGACCATCATCCCATTCTTCGGCGAGGTGAGTGACAGAGGGGTTGTTAAAAGCGGGATGCATCAATGAAAAGGCAAAGACGCCATTGGGTTGCAATAGCTTGCTTAAGGCTTTGAATAAAGGCTCGATCTCGGGCATGTCAAACAGTGCCATATTGGAAAGTGCTGAGTCAAATTTCCGTTCGCCGAGGGAGAGTAGCTGGGTCTCATCTGTTGCATCCATGACATGATAGGAGATGTGAGAATCAGAATTCGGGCGGGCTTTGGCTTTCTCGATCAGATTCGCAGAAAAGTCGAACGCAGTGACATTAGCGCCCAATGCGGCGAGGCGGCGTGAGGTCAGCCCGTTGCCACAGGCAATATCCAGGATCGCTGAATCAGGTTGCGGGTCCAGAAAAGAGGCGAGAACGGGCCAGCATAAAAGATTGAAGAAATCATTACCGTCGTCGCCCATGCGCGAATCCCAGTGTTCGGCGTTGGCGTCCCAGGCTGCACGGGAAATTTGGTTGGGGTCTGGTTGCATATTGCTGTTTTATCATAAAATATAAAAATGGTCAGGTTTATAAAGTAGAATATATGAATTAGGGAAAACCAGCGCGATGTGTACAAGGTGAGTTATGGCAAAGATATTCGTCTCCTATTCCAGAAAAGACTCTACGACCGCTCGCAAGATCATTCAGGCACTCAAAGATATAGGGCAGGATGTGTGGGTGGATTGGGAGGATATTCCACCAGCATCTGACTGGCTTCTACAGGTCTTTCGCGGTATTGAAGCGTCGGATGCCTTTATCTTCCTCATCAGCCCGGATTCTGCAACATCGGAAGTTTGCAAGGTGGAAGTTGGGCATGCCGCCAAGAATAGCAAGCGCATCATCCCGGTTGTGCTGCGGCATGTGCCGCCACCCGAGACGATCGATATCATCCGAAAATTGAATTGGACCTTCGTCCGTGATGAGGATGTCTTCGAGGAAGGCGTGAATCGCATCAAGAAAGCCATCGAGCTTGATTTTGAATGGGTGGAGGAACATAGTCGTCTGCAAGCCCGCGCACTGGATTGGGACCGCAGAAAGGAAGCCAGTCTGCTCCTGCGCGGTAGAGATCTGTGGGCTGCAAGGCAAAAGATCGCAACTGCAGAAAAAAAAGATCCCAAACCGTCTGAACTACAAAAAACGTATATTCTGCAAAGCAACCGCAATGAGAGGCGCAATTTTATTGTTTGGGGACTGGCTACCATAGCAATCATCGCGCTGGCAATTCTTTCCTATACGGCGTTCACACAATCGAAACTTGCCACTGCCAAAGCTATTGAAGCAGATCAACAACGCTCAGTTGCTGAAAAGAGCGCCGCCCTCGCACTTGAGAATGAGCGCGAAGCAAGAAAGGCGCAAAAGGAAGCTGAAAAGGCAAAGGACCTGGCAGAAATAGCTCGTGAGGAGGCTGAGATCAGCAAGAATATTGCGGCGGCGCAACGGAGCGCTGCGCGGGCGCAGATCTACCAGTTCCGCCCCGGAGAACTATATACAAGCACTTTACTCGCCATCGATTCATGGCAAAGCATTGAATCGGCTGAAGCTGAGGAGATCCTCCGCAAGAACATCAGCCTGCTGCCCATCCCAGTGAAGCAGATGAAACATGCAGGTCGGATCAATCATATTGAATTCAATCCTGAAGGCGATGTTTTCATCACCGCCGGAGCAGATGGCTCTGTATGCGCGTGGCAGGTTTCAGATGGGAAAAACATCTTTTGCGCTGACAGCCCGGGGGCAGTGAATGATGCGGTATTTAGTCCGACCGAAAAGATCGTCGTCACAGGCGATAGCGAGGGCAACGTCCAGATCATTAATGCCGATAGCGGCGTGGTCGAAACACAGATCGCCATCGGCTTCTCCATCCGGGATGTGGATATTCAAAAGAGCGGCAAATTTGCCGCCGTAACAAGCGACGATGATCGGATCACACTCATCGATCTGAAAGCACGCAAAAAGGGCTTTTTTCTCGAAGGCACGAAGATCAAATTCGCATCCTTCAGCCCGAACGGTTTGCAAGTCGCAACTGGTTCGGGTAATGGTCTGGTCTCATTATGGACATTAAACTCAGCCAGCCAGCCACTCGAGAGTCGCAAGCATATCGGCGAGATCCTGGCGCTCGAATTCAGCCCCAATGGGTTTTATGTAGTGACCGGTGGTGTGGATGGCGCAGTTGTCGTCACAGACACAAAAACCGGCAAGGAAAAATTCCGCGGTTATCATGATGATCAGGTGAAAGATATCGCCTTTAACCCGGCTGGCAACTGGTTCGTCACTGTCTCAAACGACCGCAAGATCAGAGTTTGGGATATCAACAACGGCCGACAGATATTGATCATGTCGACAAGCAATTTTGTGCAGACGGTGGAAGTCAGCGCCGATGGGCAATGGATCGCCACCACGGGTGATGATAAAACCGTGCGCGTTTGGAACGCATCGACCGGCACTGAACTTTTTCAGATCCCTCTCAAAGATAACGGCACGACACTGGGTTTCAGTAAGGATGGAAAATATTTGATCGCCGGCGACCAAAGTGGCTTCATCAACATTTGGGATATTTCCGAGATGCCAGCTCCTGCCAACTATCTACAATTCAATGGCGTGACAACGAGCACGCTGTACAGCCCATCTGGAGGTTTGATCGCCGCCTCAGACGACAAAAGGATCTGGTTACTGAATCCTGCCACCTTATCCAAGCTGACAACGCGTCCATCGGTCAGCCCATTCGCTGAACTCAGGTCCAATATCACTCAATTGGTTTTCAGTCCCAAAGAAAAATGGATCGGGGCGATCACAACTGGTAACGACGTTGTGGTCTATAACACCCAAAACCGCAGCGGTAAAACACTGCAGCCTAAAAATCTTGTGCAGGCAATCGTTTTTTCGCCGGACGAAAAACAACTGTTCATCGGTGACGGCGCGGGCAATCTGCAAGTCTGGGACACATCCACAGGCACATTTCGGGATACGCCACTTGCGCTCAGCAGCCGCATCACCGCCATGACGGCTTCAGCCAATCTGCTTGCCATCGGCACAGACGATACAGTCATCCTATTTGATCTAATTACCCTGGAAGAACTTGCCCGCCTTGAATCAAGTGGTGCGCCTGAGCTTCTCGTATTCAGCCCGGATGGTTCCCTGCTGGCATCCAATAATTCAGCCGGGCAGATCCAGGTATGGACGCAAAAAGACGGGCAATTCACCGGTCCGAATGTGACCATCAAAGAGTCCGCATCTGCGCTGGCATTCAGCTCTTCGAACAAATGGCTCGCGGTCGCCGCAGTGGATAAAGTCTACTTGCTCAACCCGTTCACTTTAGAAGAATATGCCCGCATTCCCCATACTGGCACCGTAAGCAGTGTTTCGTTCTCTGCGGATGATGCCATGTTAATGACGTCCTCGCTTAAAGTCATGCAATTTTGGGATATGGCAACCATTCAAGAAGTCAAAAAAGAGCGGATCGTCGAAATTGCCTGTCAGCACCTGATCGAAGACCTGACTGAAGACCAATGGAGTACCCTTTTCGAAACCAAGGTATATCAGCCCATATGCGGGAAACCACCAATTCCCTAGCTGATATTTCTACGATTATCCGCAGAAAGCCTCAGACTTGACATCACTTTACAGCCGTGATAACCTTGCGGGCGTCGTGCCCGTCTCGCCTTCGAAAGCGTAAAGGTGGATGGGCATAAATTTTATTCCCAGCAGGAGAGATGTAAGATGAGCGAACGTTTTGTTGGAACTGTCAAGTGGTTCAATGCCACCAAGGGCTATGGCTTTATCGGCCGCGATAATGGTGAAGATGTGTTCGTACACTTCAGCGCCATCCAGTCCGATGGCTACCGCAAGCTCGAGGCTGAGCAGAAAGTGGAATTTTCCGTTGAGGATGGTCCCAAGGGGTTGCAAGCCGCGAACGTAATACCCGTATCGTAAGACTTCAACTGGTTTAAGTTTTGCGAACCAAACAGAGTTGCTTCACAGCAACTCTGTTTTTTTATTCATGACTTAATCGTGACATTTGTCAGTTTTTATCTGCCTATAATTTATAGAGAGTAACTTTTTGGATACCAGAACGACTGATGAGTAGATAATGTCACTATTTGGGCTTTTCAAACGGGATGCAGATAAACACACGGTTCTCGCTTCGGGACATGTGGTGTCAGATTCCGCGCGTTGTGTGCAATGTGGGATCTGCACCTACAACTGCCCGATCGGCATCGACGTCCGTGCGCACGCCTGGCGTGGGGATCCTGTAATCCACAGCCAATGCCTGACGTGTGGTGAATGTGTGGCACGTTGCCCGCGCGGCGTTCTCCGCTTTGAAAAAACGGACTTATTCATCAAGGGGAAATCATGAAATACGTCATTATCGGTTCAGGTGTGGCTGGCATCGCTGCCATCGAAGCGATCCGCTCGCTTGACCCAACAAACTCCATCACCATGCTCGGCGATGACCCGCATGGGTTTTATTCCCGTCCCGGGCTGGCTTATTACCTGACCGGCGAACTCCATGATAAGGCGCTCTTCCCCCGCACAGCCGATGATTATCGCCAAATGAACTTTCAATTCATCAAGGGGCGTGTATTAAATATTCACCGAGAGTTGTGTACGCTCGAATTGAATAACAATACTCAAGTCTCATACGATAAATTGCTTATCGCAGTTGGCGCACAAGCGACGCCATTAAATATCCCTGGAGCAAATCTCGAAGGCGTTCTAAAGCTTGACCATTTAGAAGATGCAAAACATATTTTGAAATTTGCACGTCGCAGCAAAACAGCTGTTGTTGTAGGCGGCGGCATCACCGCACTTGAACTGGTGGAAGGCTTTGTCGCGCGTGGCATGAAGGTTCACTATTTGCTGCGCGGTGACCGCTACTGGAGTAACGTTCTCGATGAGCAGGAATCGAAAATCATCGAGCATCGCTTACAAGAAGAAGGCGTGACGTTGCACTACCAGGCTGAACTCGCCGAGGTCGTTGGCAGGAACAACAAAGTCAACAGTGTTCGTTTGGCAAGTGGAAAAAATCTACCTTGTAATCTGGTCGCCTATGCGATCGGCATCCAAGCGCGGACTGATCTGGCGAAACAATCAGGGCTGGTGATAGAACGTGGCATCCTAGTCAATGAATATCTACAAACAAATGATTCTGATATTTACGCGGCTGGCGATGTCGCGCAGGTGTATGACCCCATGACCGGACACTCAGTCATGGATAGTTTGTGGGCACCGGCACGTCAGCAGGGTTATACAGCTGGACTGAATATGGCTGGGCAAAAGACAGCTTATGTCAAATCTCCGCCGTTTAATGTGACCCGTCTCGCCGGGTTGACTACCACGATCATAGGAACTGTTGGGCGCGGCAAGGATGCAGACATGGTCGGCATTGCGCGCGGCGACAGCGAAACCTGGAGACAATTACCTGATGCGATGACTGCCCAAACTGGTTTCGAAGTAAACCGCCTGCGCTTGTTGGTAGGCGAAAAGACTCTGCTGGGCGCGATCGTAATGGGCGATCAGAAATTATCCTTCCCGCTTGAAAAGATCATTTCAGGCAACATGGATATTTCACCCATCCGCGATCGGTTATTGGCTCCTAATGCAAAAACCGCTGACATTATCGCAAAGTTTTGGTCAGATCTAGTTATAGCGAATTGATTTTTATTTATGCCGGGAGGGCATATGTTGCGAGGGAACCGGGAACTATGGCTGGCATTGCTGACAATGATTCTGATCACGGGGTTATATGGCTTGGTGCTCTTTTTTACGCGCGAAATTCCACCTGCCAGTGAATTGTTCGGTCACAGCATTGGGATAGTGGGTTTTATTTTCATGCTCATGACCGAGACCTTATACAGTTTAAGAAAACGGAGCCGCAGTGTGCGTTGGGGCAGAATGTCCACCTGGCTGCAACTGCATATCTTCACCGGCTTGGTTGGTCCCTATATGGTTTTGCTCCACACCGCATGGAAGTTCAACGGTCTTGCAGGTGCAACCACATTACTCACGGTTATTATCGTCATCAGCGGATTTGTCGGGCGTTATATATTCACCCGCATTCCACGTTCCATGGATGGGATGGAAATTGAAGGCACGCTTTCACAGGAGGCACTCAAACAGGCACGGCGTCTTATGGCGCTCTGGCACACCATCCATATCCCGATCGGCGTGGCGTTGTTCATCTCCGCATTTGTCCACATCGGCGCAGCCTTATACTACGCAACCTTCCTGAAGTAGAAGGCGAGGCAGAATGCAAAGCAATCGTTTAGGATGTTTGACAGGCACAGGAATTATCGCGGCGTTGATCACAACGCTGGTCATCGCCGGTTATATATTTACAAGCGGAAGTTTGATATTCAGCCCCGGAGCATTAAGCACACACAGCGACGAAACACTGGGCGGCGTCGCATCCCATGCCGAAATCGGCAGGGATTGCAAAGCTTGCCATACCGCTCTGTGGGAATCAGAAAAAATGGCAGACCGGTGCGCAGTCTGCCATGTCGAGATCGCATCCGATATGCAGAGCGTGGCATCCATGCATGGCAAAATGTCTCACGATAATCCAGGTTTGGGTTGCCGTCACTGCCACCCCGAACATCGCGGCGCAGATGCCCAACTCACGATCATGGACAGTGCGTTATTTCCGCATGAGGCAGTGGGATATTCATTAAATGGACATCAACTTACCGCCAAGCAGGAACCTTTCGTTTGCGATGATTGTCATCACGGCGACATCTCTACATTCGCTTCGGACTCCTGCCAAACCTGCCACAGCCAAATAGACCTTGCCTTCACCCAAGCCCACTCCCTCGCCTTCGGCACGGATTGTCGCGCCTGCCACGATGGCGTGGATCGCTATGGCGATGATTTCAATCACAATCAGTTCACATTTCAATTGACTGGCAAACATGCCAATGTGATCTGTACGCAATGTCATCTGGATGCTCGTACTATCGCGGACTTACAAGCTCTGCCCCAAGACTGCAACTTCTGCCATCGCGGAGACGAACCACATGAAGGCAGGTTCGGTTCAGATTGCGCGGCTTGTCACACCACCGATGGTTGGACACCAGCAAAATTCGATCATAATCTTTCTGCGTTCAAACTCGAAGGCGAACATGCTGAAGCGCGCTGCGAGCAATGTCATCAAAACAATGTTTACAAAGGCACACCTACAGATTGTTATTTCTGTCATCAACAAGATGATGAACACGACGGCAAATTCGGAACAGATTGTGCCGCCTGCCACCAACCCACTGACTGGGACAGCGTGACCTTCGATCATAATAAATCCAATTTCCCGTTGACGGGGCGTCACACAGGCTTAGCTTGCGAACAATGCCACACGAACGCGCAATTTACAGGCTTATCAAACGCCTGCGCAAGCTGTCATGCTGACCCGGTTTTCCATGTTGGAATGTTCGGTTTGGATTGCGCCCAATGCCATACAACCAATGACTGGTTTGCACGCTACAACGGTTCACATCCTGGCATTGCCGATGAAGGCGGTAGTGGGGTTAATCATGGCGGTGGGACATGTCGTGATTGTCACACCCAAATATTAAGCGCAGCCACCTGCACAAAATGTCACGACAGTAATAACCCAAATGACGAGGGTGGCGGCGGTGACGATTAGAAACAGCAACAATCAAAAGCTCTGCGGAAAATTTTCTGCAGAGCTTTTTTCTTTCTATTGAGTAAAAACTTTGCTACAATTAACTTACTATGACCACTCCAATTTTCAACTCACGCCGTTCCCCCGTCCATGGCAAAGGTGGCATCGTTTCCACCTCACAACCGCTTGCTACTGCCGCTGGTCTTGAAATTCTTGCGAAGGGCGGCAACGCCGCTGATGCCGCAGTTGCCGCGGGTGCGGCGCTCAATGTAACCGAACCAACTTCCACCGGGATCGGCGGAGATATGTTCGCGTTGTTTTATTCAGCGAATACAAAACGAGTCACCGCGTTGAATGGATCGGGACGCGCTCCTGCCAAGCTGACACTTGATACGCTAAAGAAAGACGGCTTCACCACTGAACTCCCGCCCTTCCATGCCCATACAGTCACCGTCCCTGGCGCGTGTGCGGGCTGGTTTGATCTGATTCAAAAACATGGCTCGCTGGCAATGTCTGATATTCTCGCGCCGGCAACTCGACTCGCGAGTGAAGGCTTTCCCGTTGCACCGATCACAGCTTATTCATGGCAGCGTGGCGCGGAAAGACAACTCAAGTCCGGGTTGAATGGGCGTGAATTAACTATCGATGGTCGCGGACCCAACGCAGGTGAGATCTTCCGCAACCCAGGGCTGGCACATACCTTCGATTTGATCGCGCGCGGCGGACCGTCAGCGTTCTATCAAGGACCAATTGCAGAAGCAATCGTCGCCGTAATTAAAGAGGCGGGCGGAGTGATGTCCGTTGAGGATCTGGCGTCGCATGTCTCCACCTGGGAAGAACCGATCTCCGTCACCTATCGTGGATTGCGCGTCTTTGAGTGTCCACCCAACGGGCAGGGCATCACGGCATTGATCGCGTTGAATATTCTGGAGGGGTTTGATCTGGCGAGT
>Ga0210377_10002808_pt1 | contig 15073 bp, 15 predicted proteins | sample PLM4_65_b1redo_FD_155480 | JGI IMG/M metagenome (GOLD analysis project Ga0210377, IMG submission 155480) | Groundwater sediment microbial communities from an aquifer in East River, Colorado, USA - PLM4_65_b1 redo | ecosystem: Environmental > Terrestrial > Soil > Riparian zone | place: USA: East... | reverse complement strand
GTGGTCGGCGCGCGCGCCCGGACCGTCGAGCCACTCCGCGTCGACCCCGCCCGCGCTGACGTTCTGCTTCTTGACGGGCGCGAGATCGCGCACGTCCGAGAACAGGCGATCCCAGCTCTCGCGCATCTGCGGCACCGTCGTCGCGGGTCCCCAGGTCGAGAACTCCTTCTGGATCTTGACGATCAGGCGATCGAGCTCGGCTTGCGACATCGGCGATTCCTCCGTGCCGACATCCTACTCCTCGGGCTCGGCAGACGGGGCCTCGGGCGCGGACGGGGCGGGCTCGGAGGAAGCGCCGTGGCGCTTCTGGAAGCGCTCGCGCCGCGCCTTCTTCATCTCCTCGCACTTCGCGGGATCGGCCGCGCACTTGGCCTGCATCTCCGCGCGATGCTGCTTCATCCGCTCGCGCTGCTGCTGGCACTTCTCCGGGTTCTGCTCGCAGAACTCGCGGCGCTCGGCGCGCTTCTTCTTCATCTCCTCGCACTTCTGCGGGTTCTCCTTGCAGAAGGCCTCGCGCCTGCTGCGCGCCTCCTCGCACTTGGCGGGATTCTGCTTGCAGAACTCCGCGCGGTCGGGCGGTGGGGTCGTCGGGTCCTCGGCAAGCGCCGGGCTGGCAAGGAGCAGGAGGCCGACGAGGGGCGCGATGCCGAAGGCGGTCGTGTTCAGGCGCATGGGCAATCTCCTGATCGGCGTCGTTCGGAACGCCTCGAGAATGGAACCCCCGAGGCTCGCCGCGGTTGCGCGGGCCTTCCGATCAGCGCGCGACGGGCTTCCCGAACGGCGCGTACGGATCGCCCGGGATCTCGATCAGCTCGACCAGCATGCCGTCGGGGTCCGTGACGAAGAGGAGCTTCGAGCCGTATGCGGGGTGCTCGATGCGCGTCTCGTCGAGCACGCGCACGCCGGCAGCGCGCAGCTTCGCGACCGTCCCGTCGAGGTCGTCGACGCGCAGCATGAGCGCGACCATGCCGGTCTCGTTCATGTCGCGCACGCGTCCCGCCCCCTTCGCAGCCGGGCGGTTGAACGCGAACAGCGCGAGCCGGACGCCATCGCGCTCGACGAAGACGGTGCGCTGGTCGACCTCCGGCAGGCGCAGGAGCTTCGCCGAGAGCGCGTCGGCGACGTTCACCTCCGAGAGCGGCCGGAAGCCGAGCAGGTCGCAGTAGAACGCGAGCGCGCGCTCCATGTCGGAGACGCAGACTCCTATGTGGCCAACCCGGAGCACGGACACCTTAGCGGGTCCCGGCGCGCGGACGGCCGCGCGCCACCCGCGCCTTCGCTCGGCTTCGCCTCGCTGCGCGCTTCGCTTGCATCAGTCCTTCCCCTCGAACAGCGGCTCGAGCTCGCGCTTGACGATCTTGCCCATCGCGTTGCGCGGCAGTGCGGCGACGAGCGCGATCTGCTCGGGCACCTTGTATCGCGCGAGCCGCTCGCGCGCGAAGGCGGCGATCTCTTCGCCGCTCGAGGCCGCCCCCGCCGCGAGCTGCACGGCCGCGACCACGCGCTGACCCAGACGCGGATCGGGCCGGCCGAGCACGGCCGCGGCCGCGACCGCCGGATGCTCCTGCAGCACGCGCTCGACCTCGGCCGGGTACACGTTCGCGCCGCCGCGCAGGATGAGCTCGTTGCGCCGGCCGCGGATGTACAGATCGCCGCGCGCATCGAGGAAGCCGAGATCGCCCGAGTGATACACGCCGGCGCGCAGCGCCTGCGCGGTCTCGTCGGGCTTGTTCCAGTAGCCGAGCATGGGCGTGTAGACACCGGCCCACGGACCCGTGGCGCACGGCGCAACGCAGATCTCGCCGATCTCGCCGCTCGGCACGGGCTGGTCTTTCTCGTCCAGGATCAGGATCTCCACCTGCGGGACCGCCTTCCCGCACAGCCCGGGCGACGGCGCGGCGCTTCCGTCGGTGCGCGTCACCGCGGTGGGCGCCTCGGTCATGCCGTAGCCGATCACGACGTCGGCGCCGAAGCGCTCGCGGTAGAGACGCCGGAACTCCTCGGGACACTCCGCGCCGCCGACTTCGGGGCGGACCAGCGACGCGAGATCGGCGGGGCGCACGCCCGGATGACTCAGCAGGTCGTAGAAGACCGTCGGCACCGCCGCGAAGTGGCCGACCCGCTCGCGGCGCACCCAGTCGGCGAGTCCCTCGGCGTCGATGCGGTCGATGCAGACGCAAGCGCTGCCGTCCTGGAACGCGACCAGCGGCCCGAGCACGACCAGGTTCAGGATCGTGAGCGGCAGGACCACACCCTGGCGCACGTCCGGGCCATAGGCCCCCGTCGCGGCCGCGACCGCGCCGGGCAGCAGCAGATTGTGGTGGCTGTGCACGGCGCCCTTCGGAAAGCCGGTCGTCCCGCTCGTGTAGGCGATCGCGGCCGGATCGTGCGGGTCGATCGCGACCGGAGGCCGCGGCGCGTCGCCGGGCGAGCGCCCGACACTGCCGGGCGTCACCGGCACGACCCGCGCGACGCCCTCGACCTGCCCGGCGAGATCCGGCGCGACCAGATAGACCCCCGCGCCCGAGTCGCGCAGCACGTACGCCTTCTCGGGCGCGGCGAGCGGGCGGTTCACGCCGACCCAGATCGCGCCGAGCCGCATCGCGCCGAGGAACGCGATCACCAGATCGACGTCGTTCGGCAGGCACGCCGCGACCCGATCGCCCTGCCCTACGCCGAGCGCCGCGAGCTCCCGCGCCGCGCGGTTCGCTGCGCGATCGAGCTCGGCGTAGCTGAAGCGCCCCGCGCGGCCGACGAGCGCCTCGCGCTCGGGCGTGCGCGCGAGCGCGCGATCGAGAACGGCGGCGACCGTCTGCGGTCCGTCGCCAGGGATCAGCGGGCGCGCGTCTCCGGGCACGCGCTCACGGCCTCATGTACCAGCCGCCCGAGACGTTCAGCGCCTCGCCGGTGATGAAGCGCGAGCGTTTGTCCGACGCGAGGAAGAGGATCGCCTCGACGACGTCCTCCGACCGGCCGAAGGAGCGCAGCGGCGTCTCTTCGAGCAGCGGCTGGAACTGCGCCTGGAACTTCTCGACGAAGCGCGACCAGATCAGTCCGGGCGCGACCGCGTTGCAGCGAACGCCGTGGGGCCCGACCTCGTGCGCGATGTTGCGCGTCAGCGCGAGCAGCCCCGCCTTCGCGACCGAGTACGCCGGCTCGCCCTCTTCCTCGTTCGGGTTGCCGATCCAGCCCGCGACCGAGGCGATGTTCACGATGTTGCCGCGCCGGCGCGCGACCATTCCCGGCAGGACTTTGCGCGCCAGGTAGAAGTTCGCCGAGAGGGAGACGTCGATGGTGCGGTCCCAGTTCGCTGGATCGTAGTCGACCATGTGGCCGAGCTTGTTCTCGGCGGCGTTGCAGACGAGCACGTCGACCCGGCCGAGCTCGCGCTCCGTCTCGGCGATCATGAGATCGACCTTCGGTCGGTCGGCGATGTCGAGGTGGAACGCGATCACCTTCGCGCCCGTGTCCTTGCGGATCTGCTCCGCCATCTCGCGATTGCGGCGCTCGTGGAGATCGCAGATCACCACGCTCGCGCCCTCCTGGGCGAAGCGAAGCGCCGTGGGCCCGCCGATGCACGAGCCTCCGCCGCCGGTGACCAGGACGACGCGGTCCTCGAACTCCCTGCCGGCCGGCTCGGTGGCCATCCCCTAGGCCTTCTCGCTGACGAGCGCGCGGCCGTTCTCGCGCATGATCCGCCGCACGTCCGCGGGCGCGAACTGCGACTGGATGTGCGCGATGAACTCGTCCGGGTGCGGCACGCACTCCGCGTGCGGGTAGTCGGAGCCGAAGACCACGTGCTCCACGCCGATCAGGTCGGCGAGCGCCTTGTGATCCTCCTCGTGGTACGGGTTCACCCAGACGTGCTGCTTGAAGATCTCGCTCGCGCGGCCCTGCACGCGGCCGCCGATCCACGGACCGTTGCGGCCCATGCCCTTCATCTTGTCCATCGCCTTCAGCAGGTACGGCACCCAGAGCGACCCGTTCTCGACGGAGAGCACCTTGATGTCCGGGTAGCGTCCGAAGAAGTTCCCCATGACGAGCGCCACGATCGTGTCCATGATCGGCCGGTCGCCGTACATGCAGACCCACTGGAAGGCCGACTGGTGGTGCGATGCGGGGTTCGCCTGCTCGCCCCAGTGCACCGACATCAGCTCGTTGTAGCCGGCCTCGCCGACATGGTAGGCGATCGCGAGCTTCGCCTCGTTCGCGAGCGACCAGATGCGGTCGAAGACCGGATCCGCGGGCGAGCGACCGCCCGCCGGGCCCGTGCGCACGTTGATCAGACGCGCGCCGCGCGCGAGAGCCCACTCGAGGTCCTTCAAGCCCTCGTCCGGATCGAGCAACGAGATCACGGGAGACGCATAGATGCGTCCCCGGAACGCGAAGCCCCACTCCTCGTCGAGCCAGCGGTTGAACGCGCGCACGTTCGCGTAGGAGAGCGCGACGTCGTGCTTCAGGAAGTGCTCGACGCAGACGCCGAGCGTCGGGAACAGGAACGCGGCCTCGACCCCCTGCTCGTCCATGCGCGCGAGCCGCGCGTCGCGATTCACGAACGCGGGGTCCATCGGGATCTCGACCGACTCGGGCTCGACCAGCCGGTCGCTGCCCAGAGACTTCAGGAACTCGCGCAGTGATCCGGGGCGCAAGGTGTGATCGAAGCTCGAGAAGGTGTCGTCGAGGAAGTGGAACTCGCGCTCGCCGATCCAGATCTGGTCGCGCCCGTCGTGTTTCACCGCGCGCACCGCGCGATCTCGGAAGGCCGGCTCGATGTAGCGCGTGAACGCATCGCGGGGCTCGTAGTAGTGGTTGTCCCCGTCGAAGATCCCGAAGCCGAGCGTGGTCATGCGTACTTCCGCAAGAACGCGTGCAGCGCGTCGATCACCGGCTTCGGGTGGGTGAGCGGCGGCACGTGCGCTGCGCCGCGGATCACGACCAGATCCTTGCAGTCGACGAGGTTGTCCCGCAGCCCCTTCGCGACGTCGAGATCGAAGGCCAGATCCTTGCTCCCGTGGATGACCAGCGACGGACAGGCGATCTCCTTCAGGTGCGGCGTGAAGTCGTCGCGCGAGAGGACGGTCTCCCAGGGATGCGCGCTCTCGCACGGCGGCTTTGCCTGCCACTTGGCCTTCCAGATCTTCGCGTCGTACTTGGGGCCGAAGAGGAGCGACGCCATGTTGTCGGCGATCGCGCCCACCGGTCCCTGCGAGAGCCAGCCGTCCGCGGTCTCGCGGTAGCCCGCGAGGACCTCCTCCGAGAAGAGCCCCGCGGCGGTGTCCATCAACACCAGCGACTTCACGCGGTCGGGGAACTTCACGGCCGCGCGCATCGACAGGAACCCGCCCTGCGACAGGCCCACGAAGGACGCCTTCGCGATCCCGAGCTGGTCGAGGACGCCGACCGCGTCCGAGGCCGAGTCGTAGTAGTCGAACGGCGCGAGGCAATCGCTCATGCCGTGGCCGCGCTGGTCCCAGGTGATGCAGCGGAACTCCGCGGAGAGCACCTTCACCTGCGCGTCCCACATCGAGTGATCGAGCAGAAAGCCGTGGCTGAAGATCACGGCGGGGCGGTTGCCGCCGGAATCCTCGAAATAGAGATCGTGGCGATTTACGCTCGCGAAAGGCATCAGCGAAACTCCGGCATGATTTTGGTTGCGAAGAGCTCGAGCTGCCTGTCCTGCACGTGACGCGGCGTGGTCCCCTGGTAGAAGAAGTTCCAGGAGAGCCATTCCAGGTCGCCGTTGCCGTGGCACTTCACGAGCTTTTCGAAGTGGCGCTTGACCTGATCCACGGTGCCGCAGATCTGGTAGCCCTTGTCGATCATACGCTGAGTTGCGACCTCGTTGTTCTTGAAGAGGAGCGGCCGGCAGTTCGGGTCGTCCTCCGGGTTGCGGAAGAGCTCCAGGAACCCGAAGCGCCCGAAGTACTCCTGGTAGTCGTGGCCGGTGGTGGCGGCGGCGAGCTGGAACGCCTCGTCATAGGTGTCGCCGATCGTGATCGCGCGGACCGCGCCGCAGTTCTCGCCCAGCGCGAGCTCGCGACCGTGCTCGGCCGAAACGCGCTGGTAGGCCTGGCACATGTCGAGGAACTTCGCGGGGTCGGACTCCCAGATCCACGGCAGCCAGCCGTTCTTCGCGCAGTTCAGCAGGGAGGGCATCCCCCCGGTGATCGGCACCCAGATCGGCGGGTGGGGCTCCTGATAGGGGCGCGGGCAGACGCCGACCTTGCGGATGATGTCGTCGTCGTCGATCTCGCCCGGCGTGCCGTACTGCCGCGTGTAGCTGGGCGCGCCCCAGCCGGCGATGCCCTCGTCGTGCGGGTACGGCACCTGGAAGTACTTCCCCTTGTGCGACATCGCGTCCTGGGTCCAGGCCTTGAGCAGGATCTCGATGTTCTCGTCGTATCGCTCGCGGTTCTGCTTGTCGACGTCGTCGCCCATGCCCGTCGCGATCGGCGCGCCCTGGCCGAGCACCGCCATCCAGCGCTTCTGGTAGCCGCGCGCGAACGCGACTGCGACGCGGCCCTTCGTGAGCTGGTCGAGGATCGCGAGGTCCTCCGCGACCCGGATCGGGTTCGCGACCGTCATGACGATCGACATGGGCGCGAACTTGATGCGCTTGGTGCGCGCGGCGAAGTCCGCGAACAGCAGGATCGGGTTCACGGAGAGCTCGTTGCCCTCGGTGTGGAAGTGGTGCTCGGTGGTCGAGAACGCGTCGATGCCGAGCTCGTCCGCGGTGATCGCCAGGTGGCGCAGCTCCTCGAGCATCATCTGGTAGCGCTCGGTCGAGCGGCCGATCGGGCGCAGGCGCTCGCGCTCCTCGAGCGTCGCGGGCACCGCCGGCATTGCGAAGAGGTCGATCTTCATGGGCTCCTCCGGGTCCCGGTCCGCGGGCGGCCGCGGACCACCCGCTTCGCTCGCGTACCGCTCGCTGCGCGCTTCGCTTGCATCATGAGAACCGCTCCTTGATCCAGGGCACGATCACGTCCAGCGCAGCGTTCTGTCCGCTGCGATCCTTCATGCCGCCGGGGCCGTAGCCGAGGTGGTCGCCCGCGACGCGGCGGATCGTCTTGTCCGCCGCGGGCGAGCGCTCGTAGATCGAGTCCGTGTGGTTCGAGAACACCGCGTTGTCGCCGAGATAGGCGACGACGCAGGTCGGGACCGAGATCTTCGGCAGGCAGTCGAGCGTCGACGCGCGCGAGGCATGGCCCGACCAGGTCGACAGCCACGCGCGCGGCGTCTGGTACTTGCCGAAGCCGGCCTCGAGATAGTTGAAGACGTCCGGCCGCGGCGAGAAGAAGGAGCCGATCTCGCGCTGGCTCGGAAGGATCGACAGATCCGTGTAGGCCGGGTGCGCTTCGGTGCGGTGGATCGCGAAGTAGCGGCCGGCGAAGCCGCGGCGCAGGACGCGCTGCTGCTCGGCCTGCGGCAGGCTCTCGAAGTCGGGCGCGCCGAGCTTGCGCAGCCAGAAGTTCCACTCCGCCACGTGAGCGCGCGCGGTGGCGTCGATGCGCGCGACCCTGGCGCTCTGCGCCGCGGTGTAGCGAGCCAGGAACTCCGCGCTGTACTTCGACGGCTCGGGCAGCGGGCGGAAGCCGTTCGCCGGGTCGTACATGTCGAGCGCCGGATCGATCGAGAGCGGGTCGCTCTCGTCCACCACCGACGGGTCGATGATCGAGAGCATGAGCTTGCCCTGACCCAGGTGCGTGGCGAGCTGCACCACCCCGTCGGCCGGCGGCATCTCGAGCTTGTTGAGATCGCAGGGGTCGCCGGCCGCCGTGTCTTCGAGGCGTCCCGGCGGAGCCGTTGCCGCCTGCGATTGGTAGAAGCTGTACAGCGCTCCGCCGCCGCTGTTCCCGAGCAGCACGATCTTGCGGAAGCCGCGGTCCTTCAGGTGCCGGATCGCGGCGGCGACGTCGATGATGATCCGCTCGTGGATCAGGTTCACGTCGTTGTTGATGAAGCGGCCCGCCTGCCCGAACGTCGCGATGCCCGCTTCGAGCAGCCGCGGCATGGCGTAGTGGCGCTGCATGTCCCCGCGCGGGTGCATCATCAGCGCGACGCACGTCTCGCCGCCGCGCGTGTACAAGGTTCCGTGCGACTCGCCGCCGTCCTGCGCGAGCAGCGGCACCGCAACGCTCTGCACGCCGTCGGGGAGGCGATCGAACGACCAGAGACTCGGGCCCGCGGCCGGGTATCGTGCGATCTGCGGCATCGCCATGGCTACCCCCGATCCTTGCGGACGTTCAGCTGCACGTGGTCGCGCTTCGCGGCCATCACTTCGGGTGCCACGGTGAGCGGGCGCACGCTGTCGATGTTCACGGCCTGGATGTCGTTCGTGTCGACCTCCTGCCAGAACTGCGCGGCCATCTCGCGCGCCGCTTCGCCGGGGCCGTGCACCGCTCCGCGCGGGTGCCACATGATCGTGGTTCCCTCCATCGGCTGGCCCGCGACGCTGCCGCCGTGCAGGAAGCCGATCTCGTCGTAGTCCATGTTGCGGTGGTAGTACGGCAGGCGCGCGGCCTCGCGGTCGCGCTGCATCGGATTGGGCACGAAGTTGCAGAGCACCCAGCCGTCAGCCTGGAACAAGCCGAACGCCGACGGCGGCACGTGGTTGCGGTCGGCGGTGACGGGCCGGAAGTCGGTGTTGTGGAAGCGGAACGGGAACAGGTCGCCCTTCCAGCCGACGACGTCGAACGGGTGGTGCGGATAGAAGAACGAGGTGAGCCGGCCGTCGCGCTTCACGCGCACCTCGTACTCGGGCCGTCCGTCGCCGTCCATCGCCTTCGGCTCCGGAACGCCGATCACGTCGGGGTCGTAGGGGTTGTGCCGGCCGAGATTCGCGTGCTCGATGAACGAGATCTCGCCGCGCGACTCGACGTGCAGGAACCAGTTGTCGCGCGTCTGCGGCACACAGCGATGCGTCACGCCCTTGGGCAGCACGATGTAGTCGCCGGGGCGGAACTCGAGCGGACCGAACTCCGTCTCGAACGTGCCCTCGCCGCGGTGCACGAACCAGAGCTCGTCGGCGTCGGCGTTGCGCGCGAAGTGCGGCATGGGCTCGCTGCGCCGGCTCGCGGAGACCACGATGTCGTCGTTCCACCAGAGACGCGTCGGCGCGCCGCGCGGGTTCGAGCGGTCGGTCGCGTCGACCCGCTCGCCGTCGACGTCTCCGGGCGCGTAGTCGCCCTCGACCCGGACCCAGCCCGTCGGCTCGTTCAGCCGATACACGTTCGCGACTCGGCCCTGGAATCCGCCGCGGCCGATCTCCTCCTCCTTCAGGCCCTTGGGCACGGCGACGTGCGCCTGGCGCGGCGTCTGGCCCTTCGCGAGGTGGATCCACGAGTTCTTCACGGCGTCGTCCTCTAGCTGAAGAGCAGGTCGTGCGCGTACTTCGTGTCGACGTACTCCTTCACGAGGGCGATCTTCCCCCGCCGGAGCTTGAAAACGAAGTGGTAGTGGTTGCGGTAGTCGCGGCCCTTCGCGGTGCGCGCTTCGAGCACGAACTGCACGCAGACGCTCGAGCCTTCGGCCACCATGTCCTCGACGGTGATCTTCATGGGCATGCTCGGGTCATACAGGCCGACGCCGCTGCCCATCAGCTCGAGCACCTTCGCCTTGCCCTCGTAGGTACCCGCCATGTCGCTGCCCGGCGGCACCCACCAGACGACGTCGTCGGCGAGCAGATCCGGGAGCGTCGGGTCGCCCGTGGAGATCTTCTTGAAGTAGCTGCGGATCAGCTTCTTGTTCTCGGCCGCGCCCATGATCAGGACCTCCATCGCCGTTCGAGGAATTCTCGCAGAGCGCCTGCGGCTCCACGCGGATCGGTGTAGCCGGCGCGGATCTCCTCGACGGGGAGGTCCGCGGGAATCGCGTGGCGCTCGCTCCAGCCCGGGATCTCCGGCCGCGCGCCGTCGATCGCGATCACGCCGGAGAGAAGCTCCGGAAATGCCAGCGCCGCGCCGAGCGCGAGGGTCGCACCGTCGCGATAGCCGACCAGGTAGACGGGCGCGGCGCCGCGCTCGTGCAGCTCGCGGGCGAGCTGTTCGAGCTGCCACAGGCTGTCGCCGAAGCTCGCGGGCTCGGGGTGGCCGGCGTCGTCGCGTGCAAACCAGCGGAAGCCGCCATAGGCGCGCCAGCGCGGGTCGTCCGGCGGGGCGCTCGAGAGGAACGGATTGCGCGAGCGCGCAGCTTGCGGAGCGAGCACGTCGAGCTCGGCCTCGAGTCCGACGCAGAGCGGCGCGAGCTCGCTCGCGTCCGCGCCGTCGGAGTGGAGCGCGACGAGCGTCCCCCTGCAGCAGGCCGACGTCGCGCGCGACGCGCGGCGGAGGAGCTGGCTGCGCGCGCTCACGCGAGCTCCTTCGGCGACTCCTGCGCCGCGCCCTCGCCAGCAATACACCCGAACGTGACGGCGGGACCGAGCGTGCCGCCGCCCGCGTAGTAGTAGGGCCCCGTCGGCGAGGCGATGCAGTTCCCCGCGCCGTAGAGCCCCGGGATCGCTTGGCCCGTGGCGTCGAGCACCTGCGCCTTCCGGTTGATCACCGGCCCGCCGTTCGTGTCGAGCGTGCCCGCCGCGAGGACGATCGCGTGGTAGGGGCCGCGCGCCGAGAGCGGGTGCATCGTGACGTTCTTCTGGGCGAGCGCGTGCTTCGTCCCCTGATTCGGGAACGACCAGATCTTCAGGTGCCAATCGCGGTCGTAGATGCGCTCACCGCGTTGGAAGTCGAGGTCGACGCCGCGCGCGCTCATCTGGTTCCAGCGCGCCACCGTGCCGGTGAGCGTCTTCGCGAAGGTCTTGTCGAGTCGCGCGCCGCCGGTGCGGTCCGCGAGCTGGCCGAGCCGTGTGTCCAGCGCGGTGCCGAGCGCGCCGAGCGTCGGGGCGCTGATCACGTAGGGCGCACTCGTGCCGGCGGCGGGCACCGGAAAGCGCCCGCCGTAGAGCTCGGCCGTGCGCTGGTCGTAGATCATGAACAGCAGCAGGTTGATCCACTCGTGGCGAACCGGATCCCAGACGTAGTGCACGCGCGTGCGCTCGTTGTAGTTCGCCTTCTCGTCGACGACGCGCACGCCGAGCCGGTTCACCAGGATCATGCTGTCGCCCGGCGGCATGAACACGTCGTCGGGCGTCGAGGAGAACTGCAGCGCCTGCTCGAGCACGATCTGCGCGCGCCAGGCGCTCTGCATGTGCCCGAGCTTCGCGCCCTGCGCCTCCGCCATCGCGACGAAGTCGCCCTCGTTCGTGGGCACGGCGCAGCCGCCGAAGACCGGTCCCGGCTGGAAGTTCAGCACGAGCTCCGGGTTGTGGGTGTAGCCGCCGCTGGCGAAGACCACGCCGCGGCGCGCGCGGATGCGCACGGGCGCGCCGCCGAGTCTTCGGGCCTCGAGGCCGACGACCTCGCGCTTCGCGTTCGCGATCATCCGGACTGCGCGATGGCCCATCAGCACGGGCACCTTGCGGGTCTCGAGCGCGCTCTTGAGCTGGCGCATCATCTCGTCGCCGAGCCCGAACGTCCCGTCGGGCTTTCGCGCCCAGTAACGCCGGTCGACGATCTTCGCCGCGTCGGGCGGCTCGAAGTAGTCGGGCATCGGCCCGACCAGCACGTCGGCGGGCATCGATACGAGCGCGCCCATCTTCTCGAGGCCGACCACCGCGTCCGCGCCGCGGTCGTAGAACGTCTCGATCAGCTCGTACTCGTTCTGCGGCAGCCCGAAGCGCGGCTTCTTCTCGTCGAAGAGCACCGGGTACGACGCGCGGCACATCGCGCGCAGGGTCGTCTCGCGCGGCTCCTTCAGCCCGCGCTCGCGCTCGATCGGGTGGTTCGGGATCCAATACACGCCGCCCGACTTCGCGGTCGTGCCGCCGAAGACCGGGCCTTTCTCGAGCACCAGCACCTGCGCGCCGCGCTCGTGCGCGTAGACCGCCGCGATCGCGCCCGCGGCCCCCGAGCCCACGACCGCGACGTCGGTCTCGTGGTCGAACGGGGTCGTCTCACCGGATGCGGTCGTCGCGGGTGCGCTCGCGCACGCGGCGGCCGTGAGCGCGGCGCCCGCGGCGCCGGCGAGTCCGAGGAAGTCTCGGCGCGAGACGCCGTTCGCTCGTTCGGGAGGCATCTCGAGCTCGGGCGCTGGCCTAGTCGGCCTCGGCCCAGTCCTTCGAGTAGAACTGCCGGCACCAGCGGCGGAACTCGCCCACCGGCCCATCGCCGTCGCACAGCACCGGCTTCGCGCGGAAGCGCTTGTTCTCCCAGATCCCGAAGTCCTGCGTGATCGCGCCGGACTGGTCGTCCATGTACGCCTTCAGGAGGCCGATCGTCTCTTCTTCGCTGCGGCCGTCCTTGCGGCCGATGATCGCGGTGCGGAAGTGCGTGGTCTCCTCGTCGATCGGCGTGAGCCCGGTCGAGATCACGGTGGTGAACATTCCTGTGTAGGTCAGGAAGTTGTACCCGAGACCCCAGTTCTGGGCCTCCATGTAGAGGTTGTCGGTGACTCCCCCCATCGTGGCGACCTGCTTGGTGGTGCCGATGTTCCAGAAGAACATCTTGCCGTCGAACTTGTGGCTCTTCTGCGGGGGCATGTCCATGCCGTGGACGGTGTGGAAGTGCGGCCAGTCGATCGCGTTCTCCATGATGTCCTGCGGGCAGGTCTTCACCTTCCACTCGTACTTCTGCCAGCTGCGCGTCCAGCCCGCGTCGCCCCACTGCGGGAGCGCGGGGATCTCGAACTCCGGCGGCTTCTCCTCCTCGTGGTACCAGACGAAGATCCCGCCGTTGCGCTCGATCAGCGGCCAAGACTTCACCTCGGCCTTGGCCGGGATCTTCTTCGCGTAGGGGACCTTCACGCACTTGCCGTCGCCGCCGTACTCCCAGGCGTGGAAGGGGCACTGCAGGTTCGCGCCGACCACCTTCCCGCCGCGGCCGAGGTGCGCGCCGAGGTGCGGGCAATACGCGTCGAGCACGTGCGCGGCACCGTCTTCGCCGCGGAACGCGACGAGCTCGCGGCCGAGATAATGCAGCCGCTTCACCGCGCCGCGCTCCAGATCGTCGGAGTAGAGCATCAGGTACCAGCTGTTCGCATAGCCGAAGGGGAAGCGTGCCATCGGATCCTCCCAGTGGACTTCGCCGACGATCGGGTAGAAAATTAGAACACGTTTCATCCGACGCGACAAGCAGTTTCCCGGGGAGCAGAAGCATGAGCGACAGGTTGCGGGGCAAGGTCGCGATCGTGACCGGCGCAGGTTCCGGGATCGGGCGCGCGACCGCGCTGCGCTTCGCGGCCGAAGGGGCGAAGCTCGTGGTGAACGACCTCGACGCCGACGCCGCCAGCCGCGTCGCGAAGGAGATCGAGGCCGAGGGCGGAATCGCCGTCGCGTTCCCGGCGGACGTCGCCGATCCGCGCCAGGTCGAGGCGCTGGTGCGCGAGGCGACCACCCGCTTCGGCCGTCTCGACGTCCTGGTGAACAACGCCGCCGCGGTGATCCCCGGACCGGTCGAGACGATCGCGGACGCGGACTGGCGCCGCACCCAGTCGGTGACACTCGACGGTGTCTTCTACGGCATCCGCGCGGCCGTCCCCGTGATGGCCGCGCAGGGCGGCGGCGCGATCATCAACATCGCGTCCGGCGCGGCGGTCGCGGGCGAGCCGGGTCTCGCGGCGTACGGCGCGGCGAAGGCGGCCGTCGTCAACCTGACCAAGACGGCTGCGGTCGAGAACGCCGCGCGCGGAGTGCGCATCAACACGATCCTGCCGGGCCCGATCGAGACGCCGCCGCTGCTCGCGGCGGTCGAAGCGACCGGCGGCCGCGCGGGCTGGGACCGTCAGATCCCGTGCGGGCGTCTGGGCAGACCCGAGGAGATGGCCGCCGTCGCGCTCTTTCTCGCGTCCGACGAAGCCTCGTACGTGCACGGCGCCGCGATCATCGCGGACGGCGGCGTCGCGGCGCGCACGAACTCACCGAGGTTCTGAGACGAGAGCGCGGTCGGCGAGCGTGCTCACGGGATCGGATCGAAGGTGCCGAGGACGGGGCGAACCACGAGATCGTCGAAGGTCGCCGCGCCCGAGCCCTCGCGGTAGAGCGCGAAGGATCCGCTGTCCAGCGCGATCGCGACGTCCGTCCAGCAATCCGATTGCCACGCGGACGGCTCGGCGTCCGTCGCCCGCCAGGCCTTCGCGCGCAGACGCGCGCGGCCGCCGGGCTTCGTGAAGCGCAGACGCAGGCGGTACGTCACGTTCCCCACCACGCTGACGCCGGTCGATGACGAGCTCGCGCAGCGGAGCGGCGAATAGCCGCGCTGCTCGAGCGCGAAGACGCCGCGCGAATCGCCTCCGAACAGGAACGACCGACTGAGGTCGGCCAGCCCGACGCGCACCGCGAGCCCCGCCACGCGACCGGTGCTCGGGATGAAGACGCGTCCGGAGATCTCGTAGGGCGTCCAGCCCGCGCTTCCGCTGCCGAGGTAGCGCGAGGAGGTGCTGCTCGTACCCGTCGGTGCGGAGAGCGCGCGATTCGTGCCGGTCGCGACGACGACGAAGTCGCCGTTCCTATCGATGAACAGCGACGGGCTCGAGCCGATGGCCGCGGTCTGGAAGTCCGCCGAGAAGACCGCGGCTCCGAGGGTCTCCCCGCTCGGCACGAGGGACACGCGATTGGATCGCGCCGATTCCCGGCGCAGCGAGTCGTAGGAGGTCATCTCGATGCTGAGCGGGACCGCGCGATTGCCGGTGACGGTCGCGGTCACGACGCCGGTCGCGTCCGTGGCGGGACGTCCTACATCGATCGGGGTCGTCGCGATCGGACCCGTGGTCGTGGGCGCGATGTAGACGTTGTAGCCGACGACGCCCGGGGTCGTCGGCGGGACCCAGCGAAGCTGGATGCTCTGCGCGGCTGCGACACCGGCGAGCGTCAGAGACAGGACGAGTACGAAAAGCAGGCGCAGGATGGTCGTGGGCACGAGGCTCCCCCCAAGCGATGCAACACAAACGTCGGTGTGGCCGCGTGTTCACGGCGGAACCGGTGATGCGCGAGGGAGGTTGACGTGCGAGGGATTCGCGAGCCGTGACACCGCTCACCGGTCGCGAG
>Ga0210377_10002807_pt1 | contig 15073 bp, 12 predicted proteins | sample PLM4_65_b1redo_FD_155480 | JGI IMG/M metagenome (GOLD analysis project Ga0210377, IMG submission 155480) | Groundwater sediment microbial communities from an aquifer in East River, Colorado, USA - PLM4_65_b1 redo | ecosystem: Environmental > Terrestrial > Soil > Riparian zone | place: USA: East... | reverse complement strand
CGCATCCACTCTGCCTTGGGCTATCTGACACCGGTCGAGTTTGAAGCCAATTGGCGACGTGCTCAACTGCAATCAGCTACCCCCTAAATGTCGCTTAAAATCTGTCCAACTTTTGGGATCCACTACAACCCCTCTCCCGTCTCCCCCAAGGGGGAGAAGCCCAAGCCGCCCTCACCCTGCCCTCTCCCAGCGGGAGAGGGGAAGCCGTCCTGCCAATAAGTCGTCTCAAACGAGGTGAGGGAAGGAAACACGACAATCGGTGGTTATGCATTGTCCATGTGGGGAGAGGTCCAAGGCTGATCTTTCATCTTACCCGCCCGTGCTTTGCCATATCATTTGTCAAGCTGTTTCATTCTCTTAACAGATGCGGTCACCAAATCTTTCAAAACTTTTTTATCCACATCGTCCAGTGTCTTGATATACAAGCATCCCACGCTGGTTGTAAACTTGCCAAGTTTTTTGAGCAGGTCGGCGTGCGCCTCGAAGCCGCCCATCAGGTACAACGTCAGGTTTTGCTTGCGAGGCGAAAAACCCGTCAACATCCAGTCGCCTTCGCGTCCGCTTTTTCCCTTGTAGTGATAACTGCCAAAGCCGACGATGCTCGAACCCCACATCTTCGGTTCTTCTTTTGTAACCTGCTTCATCATTTTGAGGATTTCATAACAATCTGTGCGTGCTTGTTCATCTGTAACAGCACTAAGAAATTTTTCCACACTTGCTTCATTCACTTTAGTCTTTACTTCAGCATTCTTTGCCATGTCAGCCTCCAATTAACGGACTTATCCAGAGCTATGGCTCAATTATATGCTTTGTTGGTCAATTCTTGCAAAACCTTCTTGTTGACCGTCTTGATTGAAACACAACAACTGTCCATGCTCGTATTACCCAAATGGGTAATATTTCAAAACGAAGTTCCCCAAAACCATTGACGCGTTGTGTGTCGGTAGTAGAATTGCGCCCAGTATGTATCTGAAACTTGCGTTACTGCGTCCCCGTCGTCCCAAGCCAATATCATTTGAGAAGGCTGGTCTTTTTGTTGGATGATGAAATAACAAACGCGCAACACACGCACAAATCTACACAAACAGCCTGCCTTCCTGGTGGGCTGTTTTTAATCTTCACACAAATAGAGGTAAGTATGCAAAACATTATTGATATCGAAAACAAACACACATCGGGCACCTATGCCAAACAACCGCTTGTCATCGTCCGTGGAAAGGGCGCATCCTTGTTTGACGTGGACGGCGTGGAATACATCGACTGCTCATCCGGACATGGTGTTGCCAATCTCGGTCACGCTCACCCGAAAATTGCCGAGGCACTCTATAAGCAGGCGTCCACGCTGATCACGCTTTTCGAGACGTTCCCCAACGATAAGCGCGCCGAATTGATGGAGAAAATTACATCATTCATTCCTGAATTAGATCGCGTCTTCTTCTGCAATTCAGGAACCGAATCTGTGGAAGCTGCATTAAAATTTGCGCGCATCTCAACGGGACGCAAAAATATCGTCGCTGCCATGCGTGCATTTCACGGCAGAACGTATGGTTCGCTCTCTGCGACCTATAACAAAAAATATCGCGAAGGTTTTGAGCCACTCGTGCCGGGTTTTAGTCATGTCGCTTATAACAACATCGAAGCCTTGGAGAAGGCTGTCAATGAAGAAACCGCGGCTGTGATTCTCGAAGTTGTTCAGGGTGAAGGCGGCGTGTACCCTGTAACAGATGACTACATTCAAGCTGCACGGCGGATCTGTGATGAACGCGGTGCCTTGTTGATCGTGGATGAGATCCAGACCGGCTTTGGTCGCACTGGCAGTATATTTGCGATCCAACAATTTGGTGTTGTACCTGATCTGTTGACGTGTGCCAAGTCCATTGCTGGTGGTGTGCCAATGGGTGCAGTGCTGATCGGCAGGAATGTAAAGAACTTGACGCCCGGAGTCCACGGCTCCACGTTTGGTGGAAATCCGCTGGCGTGTGCGGCGGCGCTCGCGGCATTGGATGTAATTACGAGCGAAGATTTGCCTCGGCAGGCGCTTGTCAAAGGTGCATATTTCCGAGATAAGATTCGTGCTTTGCATATCCCGGGCGTACGTGAGGTCCGCGGCATGGGCTTGATGATCGGTATCGAAATGAAGCAGAAAGTTGCGCCATATATCAAGGCTTTGCAGGAGCAACACATCATTGCATTGAATGCAGGTATGACAGTGATCCGCTTATTGCCGCCGTTGGTGATCTCCTACGAACAGATCGACCATGTTGTGCATGCACTCGCAGAAGTATTGGTAGCGGATTTGGTAGCCGAAAACTAAGCGGAATCACGCATGAATGATTTTGAAACGCTGACCGGATTGGTCTCGCAATACAGTCCCTCCGGGCAGGAGCGTGGTGCCGTAGAATGGCTCATAGCGCGGATGAAGTCGCTTGGCTATGATGATGCATTCATTGATGATGCGGGGAATGCCGTTGGTGTAATGGGGCAGGGACTGAAACAGATCGTATTGCTGGGGCATATTGATACCGTGCCAGGGGAGATTAAAGTCGAGCGAGATAATATCTCGCTGTACGGGCGCGGCTCCGTGGATGCGAAAGGTCCACTGGCGAGTTTTGTGGATGCGGTGGCACAAGTCGGCGCAAAAGATGGCTGGCAATTTGTTGTCATCGGCGCTGTCGAAGAAGAACGCAATTCGGAAGGCGCACGTTTTGTCGTCGATCAATACAAACCACACTTTGCGATCATTGGTGAACCCAATCAATGGGATCGCGTTGCGCTCGGTTATAAGGGCAGCGCTTGGGCAAACGTTATAGTCAAACGCGGACAAGCCCACACTGCCAGCGGCGAAGAGACTGCGGCGGAAGCTGCGGTTGAAGTATGGCTGAAAATAAAAGCCTATGTCGATTCGTTCAATACCGATAAACAAAAAGTATTCGATAAATTATTGCTTACCTTGCGTGGCATGGAATCAGACTCGAATGATTTTGAACAATGGGCGCGCCTGAAGGTTGGCGTCCGCTTGCCGGTGGATGTTTCGCCAGAGGCTTGGTATGCAAAGTTAAACGAAATCCTAAGTGACAGTCACCCGCTTCGCGAAGGTGACTGTCACTTCAATGTTGAACCAACCAGCTTCGCCGTCCCGGCGTGGGGGGGTGAGAAAAACACTCCGCTTGTACGTGCGTTCTTAAGCGGAATCAGGTCACGGGGTGGTGAGCCGCGTTTCGTCTATAAAACCGGTACAGCCGATCTGAATATTGTCGCGCCAGTTTGGAAATGTCCGGCTGTAGTGTATGGTCCCGGCGATTCGGCGTTGGATCACACGCCCAACGAGCATATTTCGCTTGAAGACTATACAAATGCTGTTGCGGTATTAAAGGCTGTATTGGGTGGACTTGTAAAAAGAGCATAAGAAAAGGTTGATACTCTGCAAAAAAAATGGCATGCGAGGCGGTTTTCGGGGCTGACTCAGGCTCACCCTGAGCGTGAGACGAAGGGCGGCTGGGGATGAAGCGGAACCATTGTCCGGCTTGCAAGGGAGGGGATTTGAGTCTATACTTCGCCAAATCCTGAAAGGAGGCTGGTATGACGACTTTGCGTGACGTTATTCACAAAAAGGGCGGCGACATCTATTCGATCCAACCGGATGCGAGCATTTTTGAAGCGCTCAAAGTGATGGCTGATAAGAATACCGGAGCGTTGCTGGTGCTGGCTGAGGGCAAGGTAGAGGGCATCCTTTCGGAGCGAGACTGCGCGCGTAGGGTGGATCTGCATGGGCGGACTGCGCGTGAGACTCAGGTGAAAGATATCATGACCTCAAAAGTGTTGTATGCACAAGCCAGCCAGACACTCGAAGAGTGCGTTGCCATCATGATCGATAAGAATATTCGGCATTTGCCGGTATTTGAAGATCAGGAATTGATCGGGTTGATCTCAGCTCGTGACGCGCTCAAGGAAATGGTTGACCAACAAAAATTTGTGATCTCGCAGTTGGAGCATTACATAACCGGTGGCGGACGTTAATCTCGTGTGTTTCATTGGTTGTTTTAAAAGAACAGGCGGACTATCCCGCTTGCATCAAAACTAGTTATATGGAGTAAGCGGGATGATCCTGCCAGAGTGGACAATTACGGAACTAAACGAAAAAATGGAATCAGGTGAGTTGACCTCGCGTCAGGTCACTGACTTGTATCTTCAACGGATCGCGGCGGTGGATAAGGGTGGTCCTTATATCAACTCGGTGATCGAATTGAATCCCGATGCGTTGGAAATTGCAGATGGACTCGATAAGGAGCGCAAAGCAGGGAAGTTGCGCGGTGTGTTGCATGGCATCCCGATTCTGATCAAGGATAATATTGATACCCACGACCGTATGCAAACCACGGCGGGCTCGCTCGCGTTGGAAGGCAATATCGCGACGAAAGATGCGTTCATTGTGAAGCAGTTACGCAAAGCTGGCGCGGTGATTCTCGGCAAGACCAATTTGAGCGAGTGGGCGAATTTTCGTGGCAAGCGCTCGGTCAGCGGTTGGTCGTCACGTGGCGGGTTGACGCGGAATCCATATGCGTTGGATCGTTCCACGAGTGGCTCATCTTCTGGTTCGGGAGCGGCTGTGGCAGCGAATTTATGTGTAGCGGCGATCGGCACAGAGACCGACGGTTCGATCATCAGTCCATCGCAGACGAACGGCATTGTTGGTATCAAGCCAACATTAGGATTGGCAAGTCGCAGCGGCATTATTCCGATCGCGCACAGCCAGGATACAGCCGGTCCCATGGCGCGGACGGTGGCTGATGCGGCGATTCTGCTGGGGGCGTTGACGGGAATCGATTCAGCAGATTCAGCCACACGGTTAAGCAAGAAACGGGCTTTGTCCAATTATGCAAAATATCTCGACCTGGAGGGACTCAACGGCGCGCGCATCGGAGTCGCTAGAAATATGGCGGGAGCGAATCCACGCATCATCAAGATTTTTGAGCTTTGCCTCGAAGTGATGAAGCAACTGGGCGCGGTGATCGTTGACCCGGCGGATGTGCCGAACTTCGATAAGTTCGGCACAACGGAAATTGAAGTGCTGCATTATGAGTTCAAAGCCGACTTGAACAAATATCTCAAGGCACTCGATGCGAGCGTACGCGTCCATTCGATGGCAGATGTGATCAAATTTAATGAAGAGAACAGCGATCAAGCCATGCCGTACTTTGGGCAGGAGCACATGCTCGCCGCGCAGGAGAAGGCTTCGCTGAGTGCGCAGAAATATAAAGATGCGCTGGCGAAAAATTTGCGCTTGACGCGTAAGTCTGGCATTGATGCGACAATGCGCAAACACAAACTGGATGCGATCGTCGTCCCCTCCGGCGGACCTGCGTGGATGATTGATCTCGCGAACGGCGATGCGATCAATTGGGACATGGAAAGTACATCACCAGCGGCGGTGGCGGGGTATCCGCACATTACTGTTCCGGCAGGGCATGTGTTCGGTTTGCCGGTGGGAATTTCCTTCTTTGCCAAAGCCTGGCAGGAACCTAATTTGATCAAATATGCCTACGCCTTTGAACAGGCAACCCAATACCGACGGCAGCCGCGCTATTTGCCCACCGCGATATTTAATGTGTGATCTTACCTGTAGAAAAGCACCCTTCTTTTTGACCTTTATCCCTCTCTGACGATTTTAACTTGTCAGACCTTTTGTTTCGGTCTATACTTTGTTTTGATTGGAGCAAAGTATGACACTCACTGAAACAGCCTCTTTACAAACTGCAATCGAAACGTATATTCCTTTGGGCCGCTCAGGGTTGTTACCAGCCTTGCACGCGGCTCAAAAACTTTATGGCTGGGTCTCTGAAGAGGTCGCGACCGAGATCGCCAAGTCATTGCGTGTCCCGCTTGCAGATGTGCATGGGGTCATCGAATTCTATTCACTCTTTTATAACAAGCCCACTGCCAAGCGCGTGATCAGAGTCTGTACGGATGTGGCTTGCGCGCTCAAAAATGGGGATGGAATCCTCCACCACCTTTGTGAACATCATGGATTAAAACCCGGTCAGACGAAGCCGGACCTGTCTCTAACCATTGAGTCGAGTCCCTGCCTTGGGCTTTGTGAACATGCCCCTGCCGCACTGGTTGGCAATGAAGCTGAGACTAATATTGATCTCGAAGAGAACACCTATGAATTGGGTCGTCCGCCGTCACAAGTGGATGGCTCAATTCGTTTATTGACTGCGAACTGTGGGAATGGCACAACGTCACTGGCAAAATACGGCGAATATTCCGCGTTGAAAAAAGCACTGACAATGATGCCCGAAGATGTGATCGCTGAAATAAAAGCTTCTGGTCTTGTCGGACGCGGCGGCGCAGCGTTCCCAACCGGCGTCAAATGGGAAGGCGCCGCCAAAGCTGAGGCGGATCAGAAGTATGTCATCTGCAATGCGGACGAATCCGAGCCGGGCACGTTCAAAGATCGTATTCTCTTACTCGATGATCCACACCGTACCATTGAAGGGATGTGCATCACCGCCTACGCCATTGGTGCAAGCAAAGGCTACCTTTACATCCGCGCGGAATATCCGTACATTTTTCCTGTCCTTGAGAATGCGCTTTCAGAAGCACGCAATGCGGGTTTGCTAGGTGAGAATATTCTCGGTTCAGGGTTCTCGTTTGATATCGAAGTCCGCGTGGGGGCAGGCGCTTACATTTGCGGCGAAGAAACGGCTTTGTTTGAATCGATCGAAGGCAAGCGTGGCTTCCCGCGTGTCAAACCGCCGTTCCCAACCACGCATGGCGTGTTCGGCAAACCGACGGTCATTAATAATGTAGAGACTCTTTGCAACGTCCCATTGATCATTGACATGGGATCGGCTGAATATCGCAAGACCGGTACTGAAAAATCACCCGGCCCCAAACTGTTCTGTGTTTCTGGTGATGTTGCAAAAACCGGTGTGTACGAAGTCCCATTCGGCGTGACGTTGCGTGAAGTGCTCGAGATGGCAGGCGGAGTCGCAAATGAAAAGAAACTACAGTCCGTGCTTTTTGGTGGGGCGGCGGGCGCGTTCGCCACGACTGAACATCTCGATGTCAAAATGACATTCGAAGATCTGCGTGGCGTTGGGCTTCCGCTTGGTTCGGGCGTGGTCATGGTTTTTGATGAAACGCGCGATATGCGTCAGATGCTCAAGAGTCTAGGTCACTTCTTCGCGCACGAATCGTGCGGTAAATGTTATCCCTGTCAGATGGGCACGCAACGCCAAAAAGAAATTTTGGATCGTGTAGCCTCCGGAAAAATTGTTGAAGGTGACTTTGTCCGCTTGCAAGATGTCGGTTGGACGATGACCGATGCGAGTTTATGTGGCTTGGGCCAAACGGCGGCGAGTGTGGTGTTGTCTGCGATGAAGTTGTGGCCGGAACTTTTCGTTGAAGGTCAAACGTCAAAAGTCTAAAGGTGAAATCATGACAGTTACTTTGGTTATGGACGGCAAGGAAATAACGGTAGAAGATGGCATGACTCTTCTCGAAGCAGCACGCGAGAATGGTAAGGATATTCCCACGATCTGCTTCCATGAAGCGACCACGGCGAATGGGTTGTGCCGCATGTGTGTGGTCGAAGTGGAAGGGATGCGATTGCTTCAGCCAGCTTGCATTGTCCAGGCAGCGAATAATATGAAGGTGCAGACGCGAAGCGAGAAAGTTACCCGCGCACGGAAGACGATTCTGGAGATGCTCGCATCCACGATGGACTTGTCCGACGCGCCAGAGATCCTGACAATGATGGATGAGTACGGTGCAAGCCATGAACGCTTCCCGGGTGCGGAGCGCCGCGAGTCGGAAGTCAAAGACGACAACCCGATGTACATCCGCGATTACTCCAAGTGTCTATTGTGCTGGCGTTGTGTGCAGGTTTGCGCGGACGATGCGCAATATACGTTTGCGATCAACTTCGAGGGGCGCGGATTTGAAACGCAGATCGGCACATTTTTTGATAAGGCGATCCCTGAAACGACGTGCGTGCTATGCGGTCAATGCGTGGGAGTTTGTCCCACGGGTGCATTGAAACCAAAACGCCAATTCATGTTAGAGCAGGGCATGAGCCCGCAGGAGATTAGTGTGTTGAATACGGGACGCAAACGACGAAAAGAAAAATAATCGAGCAGGACGAGCAATGGATTATTTCTCTTCAATTTGGTTCAAAGTCGGTTTGTCTTTGTTTGCACTATTAATAGCTTACGGCATATTTGCATACTTGATGATGGATAAACTGATAAGACAAACCCTTGATTCTCCTCACGATAAAAGATTGAAGCTAGTTCAGGGTATTTCCAAAACAATGCCAATATATAGAATTTGTTTTTGGATATTGCCATTGTATTTGTTTTTAGTTCCCTCCATTCATTCTTTAAATATTCAACTCAGTTATTCTTTGATAACCCTTTTAACTTTTATGTACATTGCCTTGGTTGAAGGGTTCTTGGTAAGTAAAAAACTACTGAAGCATATTGATAAGTAGAAAGTGTGTTTACATGATTAAACCTGATCGAATTGTTACAACCACCTGTCCCTACTGTGGGGTGGGATGCATGTTGAATTTGCACATCCAAGATGATTTTGTATACAAAGTCACATCACCATTCAATTCACCTGCCAATCACGGCAACTTGTGCGTGAAAGGTCGCTTTGGATATGATTTTATCCATTCGAAGGATCGCCTTACGCAGCCATTGATGCGCAAGGATGACGAACTAATTCCCGCTTCATGGGATGAGGCGATGGGGCATGTCGTTGAACGGTTGCTTGAGATCCGTGAGAAATACGGACCGGACTCAATCGGTTTTCTTGTTTCAGCCAAATGCACGAACGAAGAAAATTATCTTTTGCAAAAGGTGGCGCGCGGACTGATCGGCACGAACAACGTTGATCACTGCGCGCGGCTCTGACACTCCAGCTCCGTTGCCGGTCTGGCAACGACACTGGGTTCAGGCGCGATGACCAATTCTATTAACGATATTCATCTCGCGGATGTTTTGTTGGTCACAGGCAGTAACACAACCGAAGCGCATCCTGTCATTAGTTTGGAGATGAAGAATGCGATTCGAAAACGTGGTGCGAAGTTGATCCTCATCGACCCGCGCGAAATCGAATTGGCGAATTTTGCGACCCTGCATCTGCGCCCGCGTTCGGGTACGGATGTAGCGTTGCTCAATGCGATGGCGCATGTCATTATCTATCAAGAGTTGATGAAGAAAGAGTTCATCGAAGCGCGCACAGAAAACTTTGATGCCCTCAAAGAGGCTGTCAAAGAATGCACACCGCAATGGGGTGAGGATGTAACCGGCGTCCCGGCGGAAATGATCATCGAAGCCGCGCAGATTTACAGTCAAGCCGGAGCCGCGGCGATCTTCTGGGCGATGGGCATTACGCAGTCGTCACACGGCGTCGATAACGTCCAGGCGTTGGCGAATCTCGCGTTGCTCACGGGTAATTTTGGCAAGCCCGGCTCGGGCGTCAATCCGTTGCGCGGACAGAACAACGTGCAAGGCGCGTGTGATATGGGCGGGCTGCCGAATGTCATCACGGGTTATCAATCGGTCGTTGATGAGACCGTCCGCACGAAGTTCGAGAACGCGTGGCAAACCAATGTAAAAATCCCGCCGAAGCCCGGGCTTACGATCACCGAGTTGATGAACGGCATTCTCGACGGGCGTATCAAGGCGTTGTATATCATGGGCGAGAATCCGATGCTCTCCGACCCAAATATGAATCACGTGAAAGAGGCGCTCCATCAAATTGAGTTTATGGTTTCGCAGGATATTTTCCTGAACGAGACAGCTCAACTTGCGCATGTGGTTTTGCCCGGCGTGAGTTTTGCGGAGAAGGAAGGCACGTACACGAACACCGAGCGACGCGTTCAGCGCGTGCGTACGGCGCTGCCCATTCGCGGCGAGGCGCGGCGTGATCTCGATATCATTTGTGATCTCGGTCAACGCTTGAGTCAAACCACTGCGGATGAAAACTCCACTGGCGTCGTTCACTCCGTCACGAACTGGAACTACACTGGAGCCTCTGCCGTTTGGGATGAGATCGCTTCTTTGACTCCCACCATGGCTGGACTCAGTTACCAGAAGCTTGAGCGCGGCGGAATCCAATGGCCCTGCCCGACAGCGGATCATCCCGGCACGCCGATCTTGCACAAAGAAAAATTCACACGCGGACTTGGCAAGTTCACGCCGCTCACATTCCGTGAACCGATGGAAGCCACCGATGCTGAATACCCGTTCGTGTTGAACACGGGACGCATCCTCCAACACTGGCACGGCGGGACGATGAGTCGCCGCTCGGCAGGTTTGGATTGGGTTGTGCCGGAAGGCATAATTCAGATTAACGATCAAGATGGCGCACAACTTGGCATTGCCTCTGGCGATATGATCCATGTCACATCGCGCCGCGGCGAAGTGACCGGCAAAGCCAGCCTCACGGATAAACTTCCGCGCGGCATGGTCTTCATGAACTTCCACTTTGCAGAAGTGCCAACCAATGCTTTGACCAATGACGCCGTGGACCCGGTGGCGAAGATACCCGAGTACAAGGTCGCTGCGGTACGAGTCGAGAGAGTATAATTAATTCACCGCATGAACGCCCCAGGCTGATGCGTGGGGCGTTTTTTGTTTGATAGGTCGCTCTCCAGCCGCCGTCCTCGGCGGCGAGGACGCCGCCGAGAGCATAAATGAGCGAGGTGTCTTTATGGTTGTTGAAAATCCCGCCTCTAGCGGGGCTGAAGTAAAACTTGATTCCAGTCGGGTTGTTGCTGACCGAGTAGTCACAACGACCTGTCCGTATTGCGGGGTGGGATGCAGTTTAGAGTTACACGTTAAAGATGATTTCATTTTCAAAGTCACTTCGCCGTTTGATTCGCCTGTCAACCACGGGAACTTATGCGTAAAGGGACGCTTTGGATATGACTTTATTTATCATCCCAAACGTGTGACCACGCCATTGGTGCGCAGGTATTTGCTCGAAGGCAAGCCAAAGCCTGAGGGGCGGGAACAGGTCTTTGCTGTTAGTAAAGATGGCAACCCTATTGAACCTTCGAATATTTCTAATGACTGGGATTGGGTGGAGACCGATTGGGATACTGCGCTTAACATCACCGCCGACAAACTCGTCGAAATCTACAAACGCGATGGCGCGGATGCGATGTCTGTGTATTGCTGCGCCAAAGCCACGAACGAAGATAATTATTTGTTGCAGAAAATCTTCCGCGCTTTGTTCAGAACGAATAACATAGACCACTGCACGCGACTGTGTCACGCGGGTTCGGTCGTCGCGCTTCAAAAGGCGATTGGTTCCTCGGCGATGAGCAACACGGCATCGCAGGTGATCCAAAACGATGTGTTCATTGTCACGGGGTCGAACACGGGTGAGAATCATCCCATCATTGCATTGCAGATGAAGGAAGCGGTGCAGAAATACGGCGCGAAGATGATCGTCATTGACCCGCGCCGCATTGATTTGGTGGACTTCTCCGAGATGTGGCTTCCGCTCAAGGTTGGGACGAATGTACCAGTATTCAGCGCGATGGCGCATGTGATTGTCAAAGAGGGATTGGTCAACAACGATTTTGTCGCCAAGCGCACGGAAGGTTTTCAAGACTTTGTTGAGTCGTTGGAGAAGTTCACGCCTGAATATGCAGAAGAACTTTCGGGAGTGCCTGCCGAAGATATTCGCAAAGCGGCGCGCATGTATGCCACGGCGAAGAACGGTGCGATCTATTGGGGCATGGGTATCTCGCAACTCTCGCATGGAACCGCCAGCGCGATGGCGCTCATCCATCTGGCGTTCCTCACGGGTCATATCGGACGCGATGGCACGGGACTGAATCCCTTGCGTGGGCAAAACAATGTGCAGGGCGCGAGCGACATGGGCGCGATGCCGTTCCATTATCCCGGCTACATGCGCGTGGACAATGAAGACAACGCGGTCAAATGGGAGAAGACCTGGAACATCGAACCCGGCGGTCTCTCGCGCAAACTCGGTCTCACCACCACTGAAATTCTCGGTCATGCGCATGAGGGCGGCGTGCGTGCGTTGTTCATCATGGGCGAGAACCCGATGATGTCTGAGCCGAATCTCAACGAGACGCGCAAACACATGACGCATCTCGAATTTCTCGTCGCGCAGGACTTGTTCATCAACGAGTCTGGCGCGTTTGCGGATGTCTTCCTGCCTGCGACTCCGTTCGCGGAAAAGGACGGGACGTTCACCAACACCGACCGGCGAGTCCAACGGGTGCGGACGGCTCAACCACCCCGCGGGCTGGCGCGTCCAGACTGGAAAATACTTTGCGATTTGGCGAGCAGGCTCGAGCTTAGATTGAACCGAGGTACTTCATCCGCAAAATGGGATTATGAGTCGCCGGAGGAAATCCTGCGTGAGATGGCGTCCGTCAACAAGGATTACGCGGGCGTGACGTATGAACGCATCGAAAAGGTTGGGTTGATCTATCCCGTGCCTGATTTGAATCATCCCGGCACGCCGACGCTGTTCACCGAGACCTTCCCCAGCGGGCGCGGAAAATTTCACGTGCTCGATTATGTGCCCGTAATGGAGGAAGCCGATGACGAGTATCCGTTCATTTTGACGACGGGGCGCTTGCTCGAACACTGGCACGGCGGCACGATGACGCGCAACTCGGCGCTGAATGAGGCTTACCCCGAAGCGCGCGTGGAGATGCATCCCGCGGACGCGGAGATGCACGGCATCACGAATAACATGCCCGTGCGTGTAACGTCACGCCGCGGTGAAATTGTTTTGCGCGCCACTGTCACCGAGAAGACGTCGGTGGGTGTGGTGTTCATCCCGTGGCACTTTGCCGAAGCCGCCGCGAATTTATTGACGAACGACGCGCTCGACCCGCAGGCGTTGATCCCTGAGTTCAAGGCGTGCGCGGTGCAGGTGTTCCCGGCGAGGGAAGATGAGTTGGCGCATCCTGAGGTTGAGGTGAAGAGGGGGCGTTACTAAAAGTAACGGAGTGGATATTCATCCACTCCGTTTTATTTTGACTTCTTCTTAACGGATTTTTTTCTTTGTGAACTTTCCTTTTCGGGATACTAATTTTTACTCTTTTATCACCTCCAGCGCGCTAAACAACCATTCACTAGGGTTTTTGACCAGTGAGTTCTTCATACTTCTTGAAATCAGCTTCGGCTTCGGCAACTCTACCAAGTTTTTGATAATAAGTTCCACGATTGAAGTACGCGATAGGCTCATCAGATTCTAATTGGATAGCGTAGGTCGTATCAATGATCGCCTGATCATACTGACCTTGAGCCGCATAAGTAAAGCCACGATTGTTGTATGCATATGCATAATCTGGTTCTAATTGGATAGCCTTGGTATAGTCTTCAATCGCTTTGTCAAATCTTTCCTGATGAAGATAAGTGTCTCCGCGCATGGCAAAAGTATTGGCGCTTGTTGGATTTAGACTGATGGCATAATTGTAATCGCTGATGGCTTTGTTATATTGACCTAGAGAGTCGTAATTGGATCCGCGGTTGTGATATGCCTCGGCATAATCTGGCATTAGCTGAATAGCCATATTGCAATCACTGATTGCCTGATCAAAACTGCCAAGATTGAAATAAACATGTCCTCTCTCATTGTAAGCAACTGCCGTAATAGAAGAGTCGGTACTCAACTCAATAGCTAGGTTGTATTCAGTAATTGCTTTGTCATGTTGTCCAGTGGATTCGTAAACAGTTCCACGGCTAAGATAAGAAGCTGCAAATTTAGGATCAATTTCAATTGCTTTGTTAAAATCTTGAAGAGCAAGATCATTTTTGCCTAGATGAATATAGACATTTCCGCGATTGATGTAAGCTCCAATATGTTGTGGATCGATTTCAATTACCTTAGAAAAATCTTCTATTGCTTGTTCGCGGTGCTCTAAACCCGCATGAGTCATTCCGCGTATAATGTAAATCTCTGACAGATTTCCCAGGATTTGCGTTTTTTCCTGTATGTTTTCAAGCGCTTTATCAAGACGTACAAGTGCGGCGTTGTAATTTCCAGACTTGGCGAGAACATACCCTTGTAAAAACGATATTAACGCACTGGTTTCTTGACCTGCTTGTTGTTGGAAGACAGAAGTGTCTAGTTCAGCTAACGTTGTTTTAGGTTGAAAAGTTGTACTTTCTTGAAGGATAGGAAAATTTTGTTCTGGTGAAAGATTTTCTATATGAATGTTTATATTTGGATTTTCAATTGGACGATACCATCCCCAAATTACAATGTCGGCATATTCTTGCTCGCCTAAGTTTCGCGCCTTGTCTCTTCCTTCAATAGATGTAACAATTTCATCAATACCTATAATCTTAACCTCTTTGTCATCTTGAAATGTTGAATTTAGATTTTCAAATATCTCATTTCTTAACCCATATACTTCTTCTGGACCATCAAGAGCAGCGATAACCACAACCAGTTTACTTTTTTCAGTTTCTATATAGGATTTCCGCCCGATTAGGGCGACTGTTACTAATAACATGCCAACTGTTAACCAGGCATAAAAAACAGGATTCTTTTTCCTAAAAGCTTGAATCAATAATCCTAGACTGGCTACTCCAGCTAGGATTGGAAAAATGATAAAGTAAAATGTCTGCGGGTCATCTCGAAAATTCTTTATGACTTGATATAAGCCCGCGAGTGATACAGCTAAAGCTAATAAACCACCTAAAAGATTTTTACTGAGATCAAAATTAATTCCTCTGCCCCTTTTTGCCCATTTCTCCGCCCTTCTAGCTTGCTTACTTTTATTCCTTCCCATAGAATTTTCATCCTTTTACGCAATCTGAACGAATTGACTTATATTGTAACTGCTGAAAACGGACTTTTCGATGCGGGTGGTTAGGACCTCACCCTGATTGTGTTGATTGAACGGCATGTTGACTTGTCCCTCTCCCAAGGGAGTTTGAGGGCGGACAGGGTAGAAGGGCACCTTAATAATCTAAAAGTAAGCGTCAACATCAGGTCGCCCAAAGAAAGGCATGAGCATGATGACTACGAATTTGGGTTTGCCAGTTCTTGGCATCCCATT
>Ga0210377_10002806_pt1 | contig 15074 bp, 16 predicted proteins | sample PLM4_65_b1redo_FD_155480 | JGI IMG/M metagenome (GOLD analysis project Ga0210377, IMG submission 155480) | Groundwater sediment microbial communities from an aquifer in East River, Colorado, USA - PLM4_65_b1 redo | ecosystem: Environmental > Terrestrial > Soil > Riparian zone | place: USA: East... | reverse complement strand
GACGACGGGTGAGGTGGTGCGCGTGCAGAAGCATCGTGGACCTCCATGTGGCAGGTCAGCCATGGAGGAGCCCTGCATGACTCCCCGGGGGCGGCGGGGCTGATGCCTTCGTGCGCGGGAATCTCCGACGAACCGCGTCGCGATGCAAGCGGAATTTTGAAGGTAATCGCGATGCGTTGCCGCAACGACCCGCCGCGCCGCGTCGCGCGTGTCACGCCTCCGGACAAAATGCCCCGTCGTGTCCGCCGGCGAACAGGACCGATCGGCGGGCCGCCTACAGCAAAGCCACCAGCGACCGCTCGTCGACGTGCGACCGGTTCCGTCCCATGTCCCTGGCGCGGTACAGCGCATGGTCGGCCGCGTCGACGAGATCGGGCGGCTCGGCGATCTTGTTGTTGACCGGGAAGGTCGCCACGCCCGCCGACACCGTGATCCGCGCCGGCCCGCCGCCGTTGGCGACGTCGAACGAAAACCCCTCGGTCGCCATGCGCACCCGCTCGGCGAGACGCTGCCCCAGGGCGGCGGACGTGCTCGGCAGCAGGACGGTGAACTCCCCGCCGCCGTAGCGGGCGACGAGGTCGGTCTCGCGGGCTGTGCGCGACATAATCTGGGCGAACTGGCGCAGGACGCGGTCGCCGGCGACGTGGCCGTGGTGGTCGTTCATCACCACGGTCAGGTTCGAGCCATCGCGGCGCGCCATTTTGAACTGCTCGCTCAGGCGGTCCATGAAGTGCCGGTAGTTGAACAGCTCGGTCTTCTCGTCGCGCTGCACCAGGCGCTGCATGCGCTCGTTGGCCTCGCGCTTGAGCTCGCGGGCGACCGCGGGACCGTCGACCTCGGGCATCACCTTGCCGACCAGGATCAGGTCAGGTGGGTCCTGGCGGGCCAGCTCGAGGGCCTCGCGGCCGTCCCGGGCGGGCTCCGCACGCTCTGCATCGCCGTGGCCCAACCAGCGCTCCAGCTCCGACATTTCGCAGGATCAACGGGGCGCGGCGGCGTGACCCGCGACGTCCGACTCCATCGGCGCAATCATGCCGGGGAAATTGCCCGCGAGCAGCGCCGCATCGGCCCGGTCGAACTTCACGGTGGACAGCGCGGTCATGTCGATGGTCGTGGAGCCCTGGAACAGACGCAGGATGTCGACGCGGAAATCCAGTTGCGCGGGACGGCTGTCCAGCGGATCGCCGTGCAACCCGGTCGAGAGGGGCGTGTAGCTCTCGTCGAAGCCGACGTGATAGAGGAGCGGCTCGCTCACGTTGCCGCGCAGCAGCGCGCCTTCGAACAGCACGAACTTATAACCCACCTCCCAGGCCCAGGCCATGCGGCCGTTGGGGTCCAGGTCGCCGCGCTGCGCCAGCGACTTGTTGGCGGCGGCATCGACGCCGATGCCGAACTCGATCCGCTCGTAGTCCCGGCGCGGCACGCCCTGCAGCACGATGACAAAGACGGGTTCCGCGCCGTCGAACCGCACCAGGTGGTAGCTGTCGGGTTCGGCGTAGGTGGCGTCCGCGCCGATCAGCCGGATATTGCTGAGAAAGAACTGGAAGTCGCGCACCTTGAAACGACCCTCGCCACCCGGATTGGGATAGCGCGCTTCATTGAATACCAGCGGCTCCGGGCCCACGAAGGGGTGAAAATACAGGGTCAGTTCCACCGGCTGCGCGGCGCGGTGCCACCACAGGCCGGTGACGCCAAGGAGTGCGGCCACCCCGAGCAGCATCGGTACGAGTGTCGTGGCTTTGCGCATCCGGTTCAGTTGCGCTGGAACGGATCGGAGAACCGTTCCGCGCTCACGAAGTCCTGGTCGGTCAGGGTGTGCAGGAAGGCGATGATGGCCGCCTTCTCGTCGGCCGTCAGATGCAGGCTGATCCGCCCTGCCGCCGCCTGGCCGCGGTTGTCCGCTTCCACGATCACGGAGCTCAGCGTGAGGCTGTTATTTATGCCGCTGTCGTAGTGATCCAGCACCGCTTCGAGGGTCTTGAACCGGCCGTCGTGCATATAGGGCGCGGTCAGGGCGACGTTGCGCAACGACGGCACCTTGAACAGCCCGCGATGCGCCGGATTGCCGGTGACCGCCTGCAGGCCGGGTTGCAGGTGTTCCTCGTCATCGAGGCCATTATTGGAGAAGCCGTCGTAGCGCGCACTGAAGCCGCCGGTCAGGAACTGGCTGTGACAGTCGATGCAATTGGCGCCGCGCAGACTCACCTTCACGTCCGGGTGGGCCATGAACAGCTTGCGTCCCAGTTCCTCCTGCGCGTCGAGCTTGATCGCGCCACGCAGGAACTGGTCGTAGCGTGAATTCGAGGAGATCAGGGTGCGCTCGAACGAGGCCAGCGCGCGCGCGATGGTCGCGGGGCTGATCTCGCCGTAGGCGGCTTCGAACAGGTCCCGGTAGGCGGGGTCGGCGTCCAGCTGCGCAACCAGTCGCCCCAGATCCTGCGCCATTTCATCCGCGTGCTGGATCGGGATCAGCGCCTGTGCCTCGAGCGTGGCCGCGCGGCCGTTCCAGAAGAAATGCTGCGGACCCCACATCAGGTTGGCCAAGCTCATGCTGTTGAATGCCAGCGGCTTGCCGGACACGCCCACACCGGTGGCGCGGCCATCGGTGAACGCCAGTCGCTGGATATGACAGGTCGAACAGGACACCGCACCGTTGGCCGACAGGCGCGGATCGTAGAAGAGGCGGCGGCCGAGTTCCACCGCCTCCCTGGTGAGCGGGTTGTCGGCCGGCACCTGGAAGTGGCCGAACACGAACGGCGCCGAAAAACCGGACATCGGGGTCGCTGCGCGGTGCGGGGCCTTGCAGCCGCCCGTCGAGATCGCGGCCAGCAGCGTGGCTATCGACGCCGCCGCGGCCGCGACACCCCGCAAGCGCAACACGTGTCAATGGTGGTGCACGAAGCCGGAGCCGAACAACGCCTCGATGTTCTCGACGCCCTTCTTGTAGCGATCCTTGAAGCTGACCCTGGCGATACGTTCGCCGCTCTGCAGGTCGTGTACGGTGATCGAGTTGTCGTTGACCTTGGCGATGAAATCGACGTCGGTCGGATCGTTGTCGGCCTTGTTGCCGAGGTTCAACAGGTTATTTTGCACGGCGATGACCTTGTGCCCGGCAGCGGTCGTGTAAAAGATCATGTGGTGCGCGCCCGCCTCGGCCTTGATGTCCGCCCCCGAGGAAACGAGCTCGGGCAGGCTTGCGAGCTGATAGCGCTTGACGATGCCGGGCACGGCGAGACTGACGAACAATTCGGTCGCGTTGCCGTAAAACTCGAGCGGGACACCCGTGCCGGCCTTGACACCGTCGTACACCTTGACCGGGGCGCCGAAACTCCTGGCCGCCTCGTTGTAGGGGATCTTCCAGGTTTCGAATCCGAACATGGTATTGACCAGCACGGCCGGCACGGCGGTAGGCCAGATGCTCGGCCGCACGAAGAGCACCTCGACCGGCGACGACGGGAAGCCCACCGGCTTGGCGTCCTCGACGACGATGTTCTGGATCGGCTCGAGGGTGTTCAGGTCGATGATGGTGATGGCGTTGCCCACGCCGGTGCCAAGGACCGGGTGGACGGTGGAACTGACCACCAGGCGATCCTGGTACGCCGACATGCCGTGCGGGTACATGATGTACGGCGCACCCGCGGCCACCGCGCTCCTGCGGGCCTGGATGATCTTGATCACCGCGTTGCTCTGCGGATCGAACACGCCGACCGAACCGCAGTCGGACTGATCCAGGCCGGTGCCACCCATGAAGGTGACGATCATATAGTCCTTGCCGCTGACGGTGGTCCAGATGATGTCTTCGCCGACCTGCTGCCGCCCGGTGTCGAGGCAGTTGACACCGTTGATCACCGCGGCCCCTGCCGCGTTGCGCGACAAGCCGACCTCGGCCAGGCTGCACGCGGGGTCAAGGCCGGTCGCGTAGAGCCGACCGGTGGGACTGTAGTAGAGGTGGTGCAGCGGGGCCGCGAGTTTCGGCAGCTCGAACTCCTGCAGTATCGCGCCGAAATTCGCCGCGTCCGGGTCGAGCTCCACGATCGCGACGCTGTGGACGGTGCCGAGCGTGGGCAGGCCGCGCAGCAGGACCATGGCCTGGCTTTCCTCGGCACTGCGCTGTGCCGCCGGTTGAGCGGCGGGAGCGGGCGATGGCGCACTGGCCGACCCGCCACCTGATGCCCCCTCCTGCTTGCCGGAACATGCCGCCAGCGTCGTCAACAGCGAGGCGAACAGAGCAAAGAACTTGAGTTTCGTCGATAGAGTCATGGTGGTTCTCCGTAAATGTTGTCGTGAAGGAGCTCAGGCACTTTAAGTAAGTATAGTAATTTTTGGAGGTCTTTTGCGCCCTGTCTTGGACACCGGCAATTTCGCCCGGTTGAATTTCCTAGGCGCATGGCCCCTTCCGGACCTACAATCTCCCAGCCAGAGAGGGCATGCCCAGTGCCAAGCGCCGATCACGTCTTTCAGAGCGTCCTTCATGCCATCGAGAGCCTTTCCGGCGACTGGGAGATCGCCCGTCCGCTGACCCCGGAGACCCAACTCATCGGCGACCTTGCCATCAAGTCCCTCGACCTCGTGATACTCGCCAGCAGCATGGTGAAGAGGTACGGGCCCATCCCCTTCGATCAGCTGTACGCGAGGATGGAATCTGCGCCGCCCAAAGAGCGCGACCTCACGATTGCGGAGTATGTCGAGTTCGTACTCCAGAACGCCCCGCGCCGCACCCCCGCCACCAATGCCCAAAGCTGAGCTTCCGAACGGGACAGCACTCCACTACGAGCAGGTGGGGACCGGACCGGACATTGTCATGGCCCACGGTATGGGCGGCAATCTCGCCATCTGGCACCTCAAGATCGCCCCGATGCTCTGGGATCGCTACCGCATCCTGACTTACGACTTGAGAGGTCACGGCTACAGCGATCTCACGCCCGACGGCTACACGTGCACGAACCTGGCAACAGACCTCAGGCTGCTCATGGACCATCTCGGCGTTGAGCGCGCCGATATCGTCGGGCACAGCTTCGGCGCCGATGTCGCCCTCTACTTCGCCTATCTCTACCCGGAACGCGTGAAACACGTCGTCCTCATCGAGCCGATGGTCCCCGCCCTCGTCCCCACCATCACGCGCGCGCAGTTCGAACGCGCCGACTGGGCGGCCACCGTCCTCGACAAGATGGGCATTCCGATCCCCGACGACAGGCGTTATGACACGGAGTACATGCTCCGCGAGGCGATGAAGCACCCGATCAAGTGGGGCCCCCTCAAGGACATTCCGGCGCGCTGGACCACCGACCGCATCATTGCGCTCTACAGCAATACGACGATTCTCAGGGATGCGCTGGACATCGGCGCGCTGACCATCGATCAGATCGAGACGATCCGCGTCCCCGTACACCTGGTTTACGACCGCGGCTCCACGCTCTGGCGCCAGGCCTATCGCCATCTCAGCCGGTCGCTGCCCAACGTCACCTCCACGCTCCTGCCCACCGGTTCGAAGGAGATCGCCCACTTCTCTCCGCTCGAGAAGCCCGAGGTCATTACGGAGCAGATACTCCTTGCCATCACTCGTGATGGCAAGGCCCGCCAGCGATCCTCTCCGGCAGGCAAGCGGTCCCGGACGAGGCCCCGGTTTGCGTAGTCACGGCGCGTGGGCGGCGCCCGGCGAACCTGCCCCCAGCGCGCGCCAGTTTGCGGCCCGTTCCGGCTTCCCCCACGCTTCATAGAAGCGCGGGATGCGCTCGAGGGCCTCGCGCTTGCGGTTCACCGGCGCCGCCGGGTTGTCCTTCATGCCCTCGTACCTCTAAAGCAGGGGCGTCCGTGTAGCGGCTCTGGCGGAAGAGGTGATCTCCGAGAGCTGCCATGGCGGAAGCGATTCCCAAGTGGCGCGCCGGTAGCACTTTGATCCGGAACACCAGCGCTTGCCGCACGCCCGCGAACCAAGTCGTGAGCGAGCGCGCTACGTAGAGGTGCCACGCCATCAGGAACGAAACGAGGACCAGGGAGGCGACCGGCCGCCGGCCCCGCAGGCGTCCGACCACGACTGCGACGATCGCGAGCAGGGGACCGATGCTGATCAGCACTGTGTCCATGAGTCCTCCTGGTCAATCAGACCCGGATTGTTGTGGCGCCGGCTTCCTCAGCGCCTCGATCAGAGCGGCAGCGGCCTCGGAGAGAGAGCGGTCGCCGTCGATGTAGGGGCGCCAGTCGGTTTCGAGGGGCTGCCGATAACCGACCCAGGTGCCGCGCTCGAAGATCCCATACAGCATCGGCGTGTATCCGGGGTTGCCGCCCTCATCCATGATGCGGCGCACGGCTTCGCCGGTGGTGTAGAACAGGACCACATGCCACAGGTCGCCGGGCACCTTCCAATCACCGGTGCCGGCGGCGCTGTCGAGAGCCTGCCGCACCGGGGCGCCGCGGCCCATCAGGAGGTGAGAGGCCTCGTGGAAGACGACCTCGAGCGCGGCAGGGCCCTCGTTCTCGTTCGCAATCAGGAGGTGCCCCCCGGCAGGGTCCCGCAGGATCGAGTTGGCGCCGCTCCAGTTCACGGTCTGCACGACGTCGACCGGAACCGGCAGGCCGCCCCATGCTTTCTGATACAGCTCCTCCAGCCGGAGAGCGATCCGCCGTTCGTCGTCGGCCAGTCGCGGCTTGAGCTCGTCGATCCAGCGACGGTTCTTTCCGTCCTGGTCAGCCCAGCGACACGCCGTGTACGCCGGTGTCGCCGCTGCCCTGAAGTTGCGGGCGATCTCGACGAACTGCCGGTCCGCATCGTTCTTCACTTCTTCGTCGAACCCGGCGAGCTGCACCCGTAGGAGGTACTGCTCGCGGTCGGCCCAAGTGGCCGGCGAGATGACCTCCGCGTAGTAGTTGACGGCCCCATCCCACGCGGCACGGACGGATTGGGGCAGCTTGCTGAAGCAGGGCACCTCGGCCCCCGAACGGAACAGCTCCGGCTTGGACCTCTTCCGTGCGAGACCCGCGGCGATCAGCGCATCGTTCAGGTTGGTGTCGAAGTCGCTGTAGAAGGCGAAATGGGCCGTCGTGAGAACCGGGGTCCGCGCGGGCGCCTGCGCGAGGGTCGCGCCCGGCGCGCCGAGCAGCATCACCATCCCGAGAACGGCTCCGACGTTGTGGATTCTCCTCATCGCCCGGATACCTCCTGGCGACGCTGCCCCGAGCGCGACAGAAGCACGGCGAGGTACGCGGCCGCCACGACATCATACGCAAGGCAGAACCGGGGCCACCATACGGGCACACCCGGGTTCGAGATGAGGCGGGCATGCGTGATGTCGAACATGCCATGTCCTGCGAGCGCGGCGACGACCAGCCACAGCGACCATTTGAACCCCGCCACGGCCGCGGCCAGAAATGCGACGATCGCGACCGACTCGACCGCCAGCACCCGGAACGAACCACCCATGACTGCAAACAACGCGTAGTACGACGCGATGACCGCCATCACCGTGGGGTAGAAGGCCCGATCGCGATCAAGCCCGATGAACGTGGCCGCCAGCCCGACGGAAAACGCCAGGACCGCTCCGACGATGAAGTCCACGTCCGTGCCTCCGACGTCGCTAGTAGACGAACGGGATGAGACGCTTGCGCGTGCTCATGAACTCCCGGTACGGCTCACCGATGGCCGCCAACATCGCGCGCTCTTCGACGGCGATGCGGTAGGCATACACCGCGAAGGAGGTGACGATCAGCAGCGCCGCCGAGGCCCAGTTCCCGAGGGCCACGCCAATCCCCGTGTTGAGCATGATGCCAGCGGTGTACGACGGATGACGGAGTATCGCATAGGCGCCGCGCGTGACGACCTGCTGGTCAGGCCGGACGCGCACGTCGCCGGTGAAGGACGCACCAAGCATGCGCCAGCAATGGCGCCGCAGCAGGCTGCCGGAGACAATCAACGCCATGCCGAGCCAGAAGGCCGCGACCAGATACGCCAGTGGGAGCTGAAACGCGCGCACCCAGGCCAGAGGAAATGCACCAAGGTAGGCGACCTGCATCCTGACCAGGCGGAGGATGCCGAACTCCGGCCAGAACGCCCAGACGAAGACGACCCAGAACCAGGCGGCGTAGGGCCATACGAACGGCAATGGCCTCATGATCTCCCCGACGGCGGCTTGAGGCCGCGCATCCTAAAGGTCGAGAAAGAAAACCGGTGCAAGTGCGGCGAGCGTCGCGCCGGTCTGCAGCGCCAGTACCTGCAGCGCCGGTCCTGGAGTCCGCGGAAGCCACTTGATCGCGAAGACCGCCACGATCGGCACCTGTGCAACCATGAGCAGCTGGAAGAGATGGGCGGCGGTTCCTTCATCCGCCTCGCGGGCAGCTCCGAACATGGCGACGTGACCGAGAACGATGGCCAGGGCGGCGAACGACATCGTCACCGGAAGAAAGGCGCTCGGCCGCTTCATCATCGTTGCAAAGGTCATTCGGCACCCTGTCCGGGTATCCAGAGCCTTGCGGCACGAATCGTCTGGACGTGAGCCGGATCGCTGTGCTTGGTTGAAAAGAGGCCGCCCTCGGAATGGACGACCAGCGCATAGGAAATTCACGCTGGGATTTTAGGTCCGGTAAGGCCCATTCCGTCAACTTGGACCGGCCGTCAAGGACTGGGTTCGGCCGATCTCGGGCGGTGGAGGACCGAGTGGCGGCCGCCCCGCCCGCCGCAGCAACTGCCGCAGAGTTTCGCCCGCGATCCACGCCATCGTCAGGTAGAGCGTCCCGCCCGCCTCGCCGATGTCCTGCACCCGGCGGATGTTCGGGTGGCTGATCTCGCGCGTAAGCCTGACCTCGCGCTTGAACCGCTCGATGAATTCGGGGATGCGGCTGAGCGCCGGCTGGATCAGCTTGAGCGCGACCTCCTGCTCGAGGGTCGTGTCGAGGGCCTTGTAGACGATGCCCATGCCGCCCTGCCCGCAGCGGCACTTCGCCGGGCAGCGGCGGCCGGGCCGGCGGCGGCGCCTCGGACAGCGCGTCCGTCGGCAGCGAACTCAGGTGCAGCGGCGCCCCGCAATGCGGGCAGGCCGATCGTGGCATGGTGACTGATCCCTGGCAGGAGGGGCAGCGCATCGGCGTCTCGCGGGGTCGCGGCTTGACAGACCTCGCAGCGGAACCTACACATGGGTCGTAGGAGCATCAGGATGGATCCGCCCTCCCGGGCACGCAGAACAGACGTCCCCCGTCGGCGGTGCCTCGGCGGCGTCATTGGCCTGCTGGCCTGTCTTGTGGGCCCCGCGGCCCTGGCCGGGCCCGCCAGGCAGGCCCGGCCTTCCGACCTTCCCTCGGACCTCACGACTCTGAGTCTCGAAGAGCTCATGGATGTCGAGGTGGTCTACGCCGCCTCGAGATACGAGCAGACGAGCCTGGCCGCCCCCGCCGACGTCACCGTCATCACCGCCGACGAGATCCGCGCCTACGGCTACCGCACCCTGGCGGAGATCCTGAACGGCGTGCGCGGCCTCTACGTCACCTACGACCGCAACTACAGCTATGTCGGCGTCCGCGGCTTCGGCCGCCCGGGCGACTACAACTCGCGCCTCCTGGTCCTCATCGACGGCTACCGCATCAACGACAACGTCTACGACGCGGCCCTCGTCGGCCCCGAGTTCTCGCTCGACGTCGATCTCATCCAGCGGGTCGAGGTGGTGCGCGGCCCCGGCTCCTCCCTCTACGGGACCAGCGCCGTCTTCGGGGTGGTGAACATCATCACGAATAAGGCGCAGGACCTGCCCGGCCTCAGGGCCGCGACGAGCGTCGCGAGCTGGTCGACTGTCGAGGCGCAGGTGGACTACGGCCACACCTGGGAGGGCGGCCGTTCGCTGCTGGTATCCGGATCGGGGTGGGACAGCGACGGCCAGAGCCTGTTCTACCCGGAGTTCGACGACCCGGCCACGAATGACGGCGTCGCCGAGGACGCCGACTACGAGAGCGGCGGCCGCCTGCGGGCCGTCGCCGCCGCCGGGGCCTGGAGCTTCGAAGTCCTGCACGGCAGCCGCGAGAAGGGGATCCCGACCGGCTCCTTCGGCACCGTCTTCAACGATCCACGCACCCGCACGGTGGACGAGCAGACCTACGCCGCCGCCACCTGGTCGCGCCGCGTCGTCGGCGAGGTCGACATCGAGGCGCACCTCGCCTACAACCGCTACTCGTACCGCGGCCGGTATGTCCAGGACTACGGCACCCCGGGAAACCCCCTCCCGGTCGTCAACAACGACAAGGCCCTCGGCGAATGGTGGACCGCCGACGTCCAGGCCACCCGCCGCTTCGGCCCTCGCCAGCGCCTGACCGGCGGGGCCGAATACCGCCTCAACACCCGGCAGCAGCAGACCAACTACGACGTTGCCGTCTACCTCGACGACGACCGGCGCTCCGACGTCCTGGGCCTCTACGTCGAGGACGAGATCGGTCTCGGCCGCGAGGTGACCCTCTACCTCGGTCTGCGTCACGACCAGTACGACACCTTCGGCGGCACGACCAATCCCCGCCTGGCGCTGGTCTGGATCCCGGCCCCCCGCACCGCGTTGAAGTTCCTGGCCGGCCGCGCCTTCCGGGCGCCGAACGCCTACGAGCTCTACTACCAGGACGGCGGCCTCTCCCAGAAGGGAAACCCGCTCCTCGACCCCGAATCGATCAACACGTACGAGGTCGTCTGCGAGCGCCTGATCACCGAGCGGGTCCTCCTGACCGGCGCGGCCTACGCCTACCACATAAGCGATCTCATCACCCAGACGGTCGACCCGTCCGACGGTCTCATCGTCTTCCAGAACCTCGACGAGGTGCGGGCGCGCGGCATCGAGTTCGAGCTCGACGGCCGCCTGGCCCACGGCGTGCGGACACGTTTCTCGTGGAGCGCGCAGTGGAGCGAGGACGTGGAGAGCGGCGACACCCTGTCGAACTCCCCCCGCCATCTCGCGAAGCTCCACGTCGACATCCCCGCCCGCGGCGGCAGGCTCACGACCGGTCTCGAGATGCTGTACGTCAGCGAGAGACAGACGCTCCAGGCCACGACCGCGGCCGAGCATCTGCTGATGAACCTGACCGTCACCGGCCGCCTGCTCGACGGCCGCATGGAGTTGCAGGGGAGCATCTACAACCTCCCGGACGTGGACTACGCCGACCCGGGCTCGGGCGAGCACATCCAGGCGACCATCGACCAGGATGGCCGGAGCTACCGGGCCATCCTCCGGTACAAGTTCTAGGCCGGCGCATGCGGCCGAGCGCGCTGCCGGGCGCCGATCACCTGAGGGTGGCGACCGCCATCGTCGCAGTGATCGCCGGCCTCGGGGCCGCGGCCGCCACGGCACCTGCCGCCAGCGGGGCCGCGGCCGCGGGCGCCGCCTCAGCGAGCGCGGGCACCGCCGCAAGCGGAGCCGCCGTCTCCGGCGCGCCGCCGCCGACCGAGGCGCGCGTCAAGGCGGCGTTCGTGTTCAACTTCGCGCGCTACGCCGAATGGCCCGAGGACGCGTTCGCGAATCGGGATTCGCCCCTCGTCATCGGCGTGCTGGATCGCTCGGCATTGGCCGACGCCCTGGGGGAAGTCCTGCACGGCAGGGTCGTCCATGGCCGCCAGGTCGTGCTGCGCCGCTTCCGCGAAGCGGGTGATATCGACGCCCCCCTGCACCTGCTCGTCTTGGCCGGCGCCGGCCCGCGGGTCACGCCGGGTCTGCCGGCGTTCGTGATGACATCGCCCGTGCTGACCGTCGGCGCCGCCGAGGGATTCTGCCGGCGCGGTGGCGCGGTCAATTTCTATCTCGACGACGGGCATGTCCTCTTCGAGGTGAATCCCGACGTCATCGCCAGCCAGAGGCTCACCATGAGCTCTTCCCTCCTGCGCCTCGCCCGGATCGTCCACGACGAAGCGCGCCCCCCCGCGCCGACGGACGAGCCATAGAAGTGGAGTTCCCCCAATCTAATGGACACTATCTGAAAGGCGGATAGGGTGTCCAAGAGGGGGGAGATTGCAGGCCCGGTAAGGGCTATTCGGTCAACCTGACACCGAGGGTCTAACGGGAGGGCTCGACCCGGGGCCGGGCGGGCTTCGACGGGCCGGCTCAGAGCAACGCCACCAGCGACCGCTCGTCGACGTGCGATCGGTTCCGCCCCATGTCCTTGGCGCGGTAGAGCGCGTGGTCGGCCGCGTCGACAAGGTCGGGCGGCTCGGCGATCTTGTCGTTGATCGGGAAGGTCGCCACCCCCGCCGACACCGTGATCCGCGCCGGCCCGTCGCTGTTGGCGACGTCGAACGAGAACCCCTCGGTGGCCTTGCGCACCCGCTCGGCGAGACGCTGTCCCTGGGCGGCCGAGGTGTTCGGCAGCAGGACGGTGAACTCCTCGCCGCCGTAGCGCGCGACAAGATCAGTCTCCCGGGCGGTGCGCGACATGATCTGGCCGAACTGGCGCAGGACCTGGTCGCCGGCGACGTGGCCGTGGCGGTCGTTGACGGACTTGAAGTGGTCGATGTCGAACATCACCACGGTCAGGTTCGAGCCGTAGCGGCGCACCATCTTGAACTGCTCGCTCAGGCGGTCCATGAAGTGGCGGTAGTTGAACAACTCGGTCTTCTCGTCGCGCTGCACCAGGCGCTGCATGCGCTCGTTGGCCTCGCGCAGCTCGGTGTTGGCCTTCTCGAGGGCGCGGAAGACCTCGCGCTTCTTCAGCATGGTGCGCACGCGGACCTCGACCTCGTCGAAGGTCAGCGGCTTCATGATCAGGTCGTCGGCGCCGACGTCGTCGAAGATCGCCTGGCGGCGGGTGTCGTCGCGGCCGGTGAGGACGATGATCGGGATGGTCGCGAAGCGGTCCTCGCGCTTGAGCTCGCGGGCGACCTCGAGGCCGTCGATCTCGGGCATCACCTTGTCGAGCAGGATGAGGTCGGGAGGGTCCTGACGGGCCAGCTCGAGGGCCTCGCGGCCGTCCCGGGCGCAGCGCACATGGTAGTCCTGCGCGGTGAGCCACTCGCGCAGCAGTCCGCGGTTCTCCTCGCGATCGTCGGCGACCAGGATCTTGTAGTGGTCGGGCATGTCCCCCTCCTCCGGCGCGTACCCCGGGCCCCCGGGCCCGGGGTACGCGTCCGGTCTTCAGTCCATCTGGCGGCGCAGGAAGGTCGGGATCTCCAGATCGTCGGGCATCGGTGCGTAGTGCAACGAGGTCGAGCCCTCGGGCACCGGAACACTACCACCCGTGGCCGCCGTTGTCGCGGCCGCCGCGGACTGCGACGGCGAGCGGCGCAGGAACGCCGGGGTTTCGATGTCGCGGCGCGGCGCCGGGGCCGGCACCGGCTTGTCGGAGGGCCTGGCGCCGGCGCCACTTCGGGCGGCATCGATCCGGGCCGCGTCCTCGCGCGAGAACCCGGTGGCGATGACCGTGATCTTGATCTGCTCGGTCATGTCCTTGTCGATGACGGTGCCGAAGATGATGTTGGCTTCGGGGTCGGCGGTGCGTTGCACCAGGCTCGAGGCCTCGGCGACCTCGTGCAGGGTCATGTCGGGGCCGCCGGTGATGTTGATCAGGATGCCGCGGGCGCCGTCGATGGTGGCGTCCTCGAGCAGCGGCGACGAGATCGCCTTCTGGGCGGCCTCGAGGGCGCGGCTCGGCCCGCTGGCGATGCCGGTGCCCATGAGGGCCATCCCCATGCCGCTCATGATGGTGCGCACGTCGGCGAAGTCGAGGTTGATCTCCCCGGGGATGGTGATGAGGTCGGAGATCCCCTGCACCGCCTGGCGCAGCACGTCGTCGGCGAACAGGAAGGCGGCGCCGAGCGGCATCGACTTGTCGACCGAGTTGAGGAGCTTCTCGTTCGGGATGCAGATGACGGTGTCGACGCTGTTGTGCAGCTCCTTGAGCCCCTCTTCGGCCTGCTCGCGGCGCTTCTTGCCCTCGAAGGCGAACGGCTTGGTGACGACGCCGACGACGAGGGCGCCCAGCTCCGAGGCGAGGCTGGCGATGATCGGCACGGCGCCGGTGCCGGTGCCGCCGCCGAGACCCGAGGTGATGAAGACCATGTCGGCGCCCTGGAGCGCCTCGATGATCTTCTCCGAGTCCTCGAGGGCGGCCTGACGGCCGACCTCGGGGTTGCTGCCGGCGCCCAGACCCTTGGTCATCTTGGCGCCGATCTGGATCTTGAGCGGCGCCTTCGAACTCTTGAGCGCCTGCACGTCGGTGTTCGCCACCATGAACTCCACCCCCTGGAGGTTGGTGGAGATCATGCGGTTCACCGCGTTGCTGCCACCGCCGCCGACGCCGATGACCTTGATGTTGGCGCCGACCGCCTTGGTCTCGTCGAAGGAGATCCGCGGGCCCGCGGTCGGTTCCTTCGGATCGATGAGAATCATCTGCAAGTCCTCCTTGTTCCTGTTGTGTCGAGCGCGCCCGCGGCGCGGACGCGGTTTCAAAAGACCTCGTTGAACCATTCCCGGAACATCCCGGTCATGCGGTTGATGAAGAAAGGGTGCGTGACGCGCACCGGCGCGATGCGGCGCTGCCGGGCGCCGTGAAGGGCGAGCCCGACCGCGGTCGAGAACTGCGGGGTCGCGACCGAGTCGGCGAGGCCGGCCAGGTCGGCGGGGGAGCCGCGGCGCACCGGCACGTCGAGGGCGTCCTCGGCGATCTCGGTGATCCCTTCGAGCATGGAGCCCCCGCCCGTGAGCACGACACCGGCGTGCAGGGAACGATCGAAGCCGCTGCGACGCAGCTCCTCGGCCACCATCGAGAAGATCTCCTCGACGCGCGGCTGGATGATCTCGCACAGAATCTGCCTGCTGAGGACCCGCGCCTTGCGGCCGCCGACGCTCGGCACCTCGAGCGTGTCCTCGTGGTCGACCAGCGACGACAGCGCGCACCCGAAGCGGCGCTTGATCCGCTCGGCCTCGGGCACCGGGGTGCGCAGGCCGACGGCGATGTCGTTGGTGACGTGCTCGCCGCCGGTCGGCAGCACGGCGATGTGGCGCAGGGCGCCGCGTTCGTAGATCACCATGCTGGTCGTGCCGCCGCCGACGTCGATGAGCGCCACCCCCATCTCGGTCTCGTCGGGGGCGAGCACGGCGTCGGCGGCCGCGAACTGCTCGAGCACCATC
>Ga0210377_10002805_pt1 | contig 15083 bp, 11 predicted proteins | sample PLM4_65_b1redo_FD_155480 | JGI IMG/M metagenome (GOLD analysis project Ga0210377, IMG submission 155480) | Groundwater sediment microbial communities from an aquifer in East River, Colorado, USA - PLM4_65_b1 redo | ecosystem: Environmental > Terrestrial > Soil > Riparian zone | place: USA: East... | reverse complement strand
GCAGGATGACCAGGCCAGGCCCGATCGCCCCGATCGCGTACCCGTCGACGCGCACCTCGCCGCGACTGACTCGCTGGAGCAGCGCCCTCACGGGTGGCTGGGCGGCGCGATGATCCCGCGCTCGCGGATGAACGCCTCCCGCCAGGCGTCGGCCTCCCGCAGGTAGGCCTCACGGTCCGCCGCGTGGCGCGAGACGACCAGCGCCTCGACGCTGGCCGGGACCAGCAGGTCGTAGTCGCGGACGCCGTCGGGGTTGATCCGGCCATCGCCCCGGAGCATGACCACCGGGATGCCGCCGGCCTCGATCTCGTCCATGAACCGCCGCGCGATGTGCTTGGGCAATGCGCTGAAGGTGACCATCCGGTCGCGCGGGATCGGCGGGACGCCGTCGTTGAGCCCGAACTGGTAGCCCTCGTCCGCGAGCGCCTTGATCAGGCGGATCTCCCGCGCCATGTCGCGCCCGCGGGTGAACAGCGCCGAGCCGACGACCAGGATGTCGACGCCGAGCGCGCCGAGGAACTCGGCGGTCTCGCGGTTGACGCCGCCATCGACATGGATCTCGCCGCCGTAGGCCTTGTGGCGGAGCAGGTCGCGGGCGGCCAGCAGCTTGTCCGAGGCCACGTCGCGCATGAACGACTGGCCGCCGAAGCCGGGCTCGACGGTCATGACCATCACGATGTCGAGGAGCTCCTCATACGGCCGCAGCGCGCTCAGGGGCGTGGCCGGACGGAGGGCGAGGCCGGCGGCGCGGCCGGCGGCGCGGATGCGGCGCAGGATCGGCGCGATCTCCTCGTCGATCTCGACGTGGAACGTGATCGAGTCGCAGCCGGCGTCGAGGTATTCGTCGAGGTAGCGGCCCGGCTCGCTGATCATCAGGTGGGCATCCATCGGGAGCTCGGTGCGCTTCCGGAGGTGCTTGATCGTCTTCGCCCCAAAGGTCAGGTTGGGCACGAAGTGGCCGTCCATGACGTCGAGGTGGATTCGGTCCGCCCCCGCGCCGTGGAGCCGGCGCACCGCGTAGGCCAGGTTCGACAGGTCGGCGTCGAGGATGCTCGCCGCGATCCGGGCACGACCGCCGGACATGGCTACTCCCCCGCCCCGACCGGGGACGGCTCGCGGCTGCGCTCACCGAGGAGGGCGGCCGCGCTCTCGGCGACGAGCCGGGCGCGCCGTCGCGCGACGGCCGGCGCCGGCGGTTGCCCGGCGTGCTCGGCCGCCAGCTGGCCGCAGGCGGCACCGACCTCCTGGCCGCGATTGCTGCGAATCGTGGTCTGGATGCCGGCCGCCTCGAGCATCGCGGCGAACCGCTCGATCACCGGCATCGGGCTGGCCCGCCATGGCGTATGGGCGACCGGGTTCATCGGGATCAAGTTGACGTGAGCGTGGTCGCCACGGAGCAGGTCGACCATCGCGAGGGCATCGGTCTCGGTGTCATTGATCCCACCGATCATCGTCACTTCGTAGCTGATCCGCCGTCCGGTCGCCGCCGCGTGGTCGCGCGCCGCGGCGACGACCTCGGCGACCGGCCAGCGCCGGTTCAGCGGGACGAGGACGTCACGCAGCGGGTCGCGCGCGGCGTGGAGCGAGATCGCCAGGGTGAACTGCGGTCCGAGCGCTGTGACGCGGCGGATCCCGGGCACGACGCCCGAGGTGGAGACCGTGATGTGACGCGCTCCCAGCCCGAACCGACGCCGATCGTTGAGGGCTTCGATCGCGGGCAGCACCCGGTCCAGGTTGAGCAACGGCTCGCCCATGCCCATGAACACGATATTGGTCAGCCGCCGCCCTTCGGCGATCAGCCGCCGCGAGGCGAACCGCACCTGGTCGACGATCTCTGCCGTCTGCAGGTCGCGGGTGAAGCCCAGCTCACCGGTCGCACAGAACGGGCAGCCGACGGCACAGCCGGCCTGGCTCGAGATGCACAGGGTGTGCCGCTCGCGTGCGCCCGACCGCCCGGGATAGTGCATCAGGACGGACTCGACCAGCGCGTCGTCATCGAGATGGTGGAGCGCCTTCTCGGTCAGGCCGCCGTCCGTGACGGTCAGCTCGGTGCGCGCCACGGTGTCGAAGCGGAAGGCCTCGGCCAGGTCGCGGCGGAGCTCGGCGGGCAACGGCAGCGCCTCGTCGAGGGAACCGGTCTTGCCGCGCCACACGGCGTCGGCGACCTGGCGGGCCCGGTAGGCCGGCTGACCATGCTCGGCGAGCCAGGCCTCGAGGACGCCCGGCGCCAGGCCGGACAACCCGGGTCGCTGCATCTCGGGCGGAGCGAGGGCGAGATCCATCGCCACGATGCTAGCGCAGCCCGACCGGCTGGCCGACGAGTCCTGGCGTACCCCGGCGCAGCGACGCGGCGTCGGTCGCGCGTCGTCCGGCCAGCTGGACGCGGTGGAAGCGCAGGCGGCCGTCGATGGTGGCGAGGGCCAGTCCGTCGCCGTCGGCGACCAGAGTGCCGGGCCGATCGTCGGGTTCCGGGGCGACCGCTTCCGCGTCGTGGACGATCAGCCGGCCGATCGTCGTGTCGACGAACGATCCTGGCCAGGGAACGTAGGCCCGGACCTGGCGCTGGAGCCGGCTGGCCGGGTGGTCCGGATCGAGGCGACCATCCTCCCGCCGCAGCGGCCGGGTGAGCGTCGCGCCCGACGCACCCTGCGGCGTCACCTCGAGGTGGCCAAGGAGCCACGGAGTCAGGCTTCGGCGGACGAGGGCGGCCCCTCGTCGCGCGGCTTCGACCTCGAGCGTCGCGGCCGTCTCGGAACCATCGAGCGGCCACGCCTCTCGGGCCACGATCGGCCCGGTGTCGAGGCCTTCGTCCATCCGGATGAGGGTGACCGCGGCGACCGGGTCACCGGCCAGGATCGTGGCCGGGATGGGTGACGCGCCACGATGCCGGGGCAGCGCCGACGGGTGGACGTTGAGGATGCCGTGAGCGAGCAGCTCGAGCACGGACCGCGGGACGATCTGGCCGTAGTCGGCCAGGACCCCGAATTCGGGCGCGAGTGCCGCGACCTGGGCGACTGCCTCCGGAGATCGAAGCCGGTCGGGTTGGATGACGGGCAAGCCCAGCTCGCGAGCGCGGCGCGCGACCGGGACCGGCGTCACCTCGGCGTGGCGACCGGCCGGCCGATCCGGCGCGCTGACGACCCCGACCAGCTCGATCTCGGGCGCGACCGCGAGCACGTCCAGGGTGGGAACGGCGAACGCGCCCGAGCCCAGGAGGACCGTTCGAACCGGCCGAGCCGCCGGACCGCGACCGGCGGTCACGCCAGCGCCGGGGTCCGCTCCTCGGCCGCTTCGCTCTCCTCGTTCGCCGGGCCGACGGAGAGCAGCTCGTCCATCGAGTCCAGATAGTCGATGTACAGCTTGCCTTCGAGATGATCGAGCTCGTGCTGGAGGGCCCGTCCGAGCAGGCCCGAACCGGCGACCTTGATCCGCTTGCCATGGCGGTCCTGGGCGATCACCCAGACTCGCTCGCGGCGGGTCACGTAGGCGACGTATCCCGGGATCGACAGGCAGCCCTCGAGATCGCGGTCATCGCCCATCGAACGGACGATCCGCGGGTTGACCAGCTCATAGAGCTGGCTTTCGACCTCGACGACGCAGGCCTGCATCGCCTCGCCGAGCTGCGGTGCCGCGAGCCCCACACCGGGCGCGTGGCGCATGGTGTGGGCGAGGTCGTCGAGGAGCCCGTGGAGGTACTTGCCGAAGCTGTCGACCGGCTTGCCCTTGAGGCGCAGGCGCGGGTCGCCGAGGAGGACGATGGGGCGCACGCTCATATCGCGCGGAGTATAGCGGCGTTGCGGCTCAGTCCTGGCGAGGCTGGTTCTCGGGCGCCGCCGCTTCTTCAGCTGCCTTCGTTTCGGGTGCCGGTTCGGCGGTCGCCACCGATGCTCGCAGCTCCGAGGCCCACTCGCGTGACTTCGTGGCCAGCTTGCCGCTCGCGTCGGCGGTCACCTCGCCGGCTCGTTTCGCGAAGGGGGCCGCCTTGTCCGCGGCGATCGCGGTCAGCTCGGCCGCCCGGGCGGACAGTTCGCGCACGGTCGGCGCGGCCCGCTCGGCCAGGTCGTCCACCACCTCGCGGACCGAGTCGAGGATCGACGTGGCCGTGGTCGACCCAGGGCGCGCGGGATCGGGCTGGGGCGCCTCGTTTGTCCAGGTGAAGGTCTCGTCCGCCTTCGGCTCGTCCGCCGGCGTCTGGTTCGGCTGATCGGTCATCGTCTCGTCCTCGTGCGGGCCGTCCATCGTCGCACGAACGGCCGCGCCGGTCATCTGCCGGAGGGCCCGATCAGAGCAGCGACTCCGGATCCACGTCGACCGACCACGGCGCATCGAGCCCACCGTCGAGCAGGGCCACCGGGGCGACGCCGCGGAGGACGACGTTCCAGCGCCACCGGTCGGCTCGCCGCGCGATGTAGGCGGGCGCCGGCCCGACAACGCTCACCCCGGCTCCCCGCTCCGCCGATCGCTCGCGCAACCGCTGGGCCATGGCCGCGGCTTCCCGTTCGGCGGCGGCCGGGTCGGCCAGCCCGACGGTCAGCTTGACCAGGCGCCCGAACGGCGGAGAGCCGAACCGCTCGCGGAGCCGCAGCTCCGCGTCGTAGAACGCGGTCCGATCGCCCGATGCCGCCGCCACGATCGCCGGATGCTCGGGCTGGTAGGTCTGGACGATGGCGCGACCCGGCCGATCGCCGCGGCCGGCCCGCCCGATCGCCTGGACCAGGAGCTGGTACGTCCGCTCGGCCGCCCGCTCGTCGGGGAGATTGAGGGCGATGTCCGACGAGACGACCCCCACCAACGTCACCGTCGGGACGTCGAGGCCCTTGGCCACCAGGCTGGTCCCGACAAGGACGTCGAGCCGGCCGTCGGCGAAGGCATCGAGGACACGTTCGGCCGCACCCCGGTGCTCCACGACGTCGCGATCCAGGCGACCGACGCGGAGGTCCGGGAACGTCTCGCGGACCTCGCGCTCGAGGCGCTCCGTGCCGCCGCCCAGGTAGCGGATCCGCGGCGAGGTGCAGGCCGGGCACCGTGAGGCGACCGGCGTGGCGCGCCCGCAGTGGTGACAGCGCAGCGTCGTCCCGGCCTGGTGGTAGACCAGCGGCCGCTCGCAGTCCGGACAGGCCTGGACGTGCCCGCAATCGCGACACAGGACCACGGACGCGGTCCCGCGCCGGTTGAGCACCAGGATCGCCTGCTCCCCCGCTCCCGTATCGAGCGCCCCGAGTGCCGCCCCCAGCGAGCGCGACAGGAGACCGCGCTGTCCCGCGGCGAGCTCCTCGCGGAGGTCGACGACCTCGACCGTCGGCGGAGTTCCCACCGGGCGGACGGGCAGCTCGATCCGGTCGTATTCGCCGCGCCGCGCCCGGCCGACGCTGTCCACGGCCGGGGTGGCCGATCCAAGGACGAGCGCGGCCCCGGCAAGTTCGGCCAGGCGGACGGCGACGTCGCGAGCCTGGAGGCGCGGCGTCCGGTCGCTCTTGTACGCCGCGTCGTGCTCCTCGTCCACGATCACCAGGCCCACGTCGGCCAGCGGGGCGACCACGGCCAGCCGCGTCCCGACGACGATGTCGACCTCACCGGCGCGGATCCGGCGCCACTCGTCGGCACGTTCGCCGTCGCCGAGCCCTGAGTGGAGCATCGCGATCCGGGCGTCCAGGTCGCGCCGCAATCGATCGACCAGCGGGAGCGCGAGGGCGATCTCCGGGACGAGCACGAGCGCCGGCCGGGCCGCCTCGAGGACCGTCGCGATCGCCTCCACGTAGATCGCGGTCTTGCCCGACCCGGTGACCCCGTCGAGCAAGACGGGGCGGGGATCGCGCGCCGCGACGGCCGAACGGATCCGGCTGACGGCCTCGGCCTGGGCGGGCAGGAGCTCGCTCGATCGCGGCCGGCCTCCGCGCCGCCCGACGGGGCGCGCGGCGAGGGGCCGGCGCGGGCGTTCGCGGACGTCGGCTGCCGCGAGGCCTCGCCGCACGAGGCCGACCAGGGCAGCCGTGCCGTGGCGCCCGCCCAGCTCCGCCGCCGGGAGCTCGCCGGTCGTCGCCGCCGCGAGTTCGGCCAGCGCCTCCGCCTGGCGTGGACCGAGGGGACGTCCGGTCGGTCGCGAACCGGCCGCCAGGGCCGCGACCGCCGCCCTGCCTTCGTCGAGCAGCCGGATCCAGCGCTCGTAGCGCGGCCCCGCGCCGGCGCCGGTGAGGACCCAGTCGAGGCTGATGACCCCGGCGTCGGCCAGGCTGCGCAAGCGGCGAAGGAGCCCGGCTCGTCCGTCGGGACCGGCGAGCTCCCGAACCGCCCGAGGTCCCCGGTCCAGCTGCTCGAGCAGGTCCGCGGTCGCTCGGTCCGCCGGAGGGTGGGCGGTGGGACGCTCCCCGGTCGGCTGCGGAGCGATCTCGGCGACCAGCTCGAGCCGCTCGAGCAGTCCGGGCGGGAGCATCGCCCGGACGACGAGGGCCGGTGGCGCCAGGTAGTGGGCGGCGACCCAGCGAGCGAGCTCGAGCCCGAGCGGCGCCAGGAGCGGCCCGTCGGCGCGCACCCGGTCGACGATCGGACGCGGCGTGGCGGCCGGGGCTCGATCCGTCTCGCCGAGCACGATGCCGAGCGCCTGGCGACGACCGAAGTCGACGAGAACCGCCTCACCCGGGACCAGGTCCGAGAGCCCCGCGGGGACGCGGTAGGTGTACGTGTCGGCCCGTCCGCCCGCCGCGTCCACCGCCACCTCGACCAGGCGATCGTCGCCGCCCGTGGCGGGTTCGCCGGCGAGGAGCGCGTCGAGCTGCACCGCGTCGCGCCGGCTCAGGGTGACCGGGAGTAGACCTCGACCAGCCGGTCGGGGTGCGCCCGGTGCTCGTCCGCGATGATCTGGTCGATCCGTTCGGCGGTCCGCTCGACCTGGCCCGTCTCGTTGGTGACCACGTGGTCGTAGTCCTCCTGGCGAGCGAGCTCGATGGCGGCGTTCCGCTGGCGGAGCTCGAGCTCGTCGGCGGTCTCGGTCGCCCGGCTGCGCAGCCGCTGGAAGAGGTCCTCGAGCGACGGCGGGATCAGGAAGACGAGGAGCGCCCCGGGGATCTTCTCCTTGACCACCTGGGCACCCTGGACGTCGATCTTGAGGATGACGTCCCGACCCTCCGCCAGCGCCTCCCGGACCTGGCTGCGGGGCGTGCCGTACCAGTTGCCGTGGACGTCGTTCGCCTCGAGAAACTCGCCGGCCGCCCGTTGAGCGGCGAACGCCGCCCGATCGAGGAAGAGGTAGTCGACCCCATCGACCTCACCCGGTCGTTTGGCCCGGGTGGTGCAGGTCACGACGTAGTGGTACTCCGGGTCGTGCGAGCGTAGGCGCAACGCGTCGATGATCGTGTCCTTGCCGACGCCGCTCGGGCCCGAGATGATCACCAGCATCGCGCCATGCGCTGCGGCCGCCTGGTCGGGGCCGGTCGTCCGATCGGTCAACGAACCGGCTCGCGCAAGGTCGCGAGGACGCCCTCGAGCTCGATCGGCAGGGCGGCCGTCGCGCGGATCAGCTGGCCGGTCGACGGCGAGGTGAGCTCGAGCCGCCAGGCATGCAGGAACAGCCGGTCGAGATCCGCCGGACCGCGCCGCGACGTCCCGGTGCCGTAGACCGGGTCCCCGGCGACCGGATGCCCGATCGCATCGAGGTGGACGCGGATCTGGTGCGTCCGGCCGGTGACGAGGTCGAGCTCGAGCAGCGTCCAGCGGTCGAACCGCTCGCGCACGCGGTAGCCGGTCACGGACGGGCGGCCGTCCGGCACGACGGCCATCCGGGTCCGGTGCTTCGGATCCCGTCCGATCGGCGCCTCGATCCGGCCCACGGCCGCCGCCACGCTGCCCTGGACCAGCGCCTGGTAGGTCTTCTTGATCCGCCTGGCCTTGAGCTGGGCCATCAACGACGCCTGCGCCGAATCCCGACGGGCGACCATCAGCAGGCCGCTCGTGTCGCGGTCGAGTCGGTGCACGATCCCCGGTCGCTGGACGCCGGCGATCCCACCCCAGGTCGATCCGCTGCCGTGGGCCAGCAGGGCGTTGACCAGGGTGTCCTCCGCGTGACCGGGCGCCGGATGGACGACCAGGCCGGCCGGCTTGTCGATGATCAGCAGGTCGTCATCCTCGTACACGACGCGCAGCGCGATCTCCGGCGCCGCGCGCAGCTCGAGGGGGACGGCCTCGGGCACCTCGAGGCGGAGCTCCGTACCTGCGCCCACGATCGTGTTCGCCCGGACCGCCTCGCCGGCCGCCGTGAGCCGGCCGTCAGAGATCAGCTTCTGGACGTAGCTTCGCGACAGGCCGGTCGCGTCCGCCACGTAGCGGTCGACGCGCCCTCCGGGCCCATCGGGCACGCGCAGCACGCGGATCCCGGGGGTGGTCGCGGTGTCAGCCATCCCGGACTCCATCGACCAGCCTCGCGATGCCCGGCACGATCGCGACGACCACCAGCAGGACGATTGCGGCGCTGATCCCCGAATCGGCGATGTTGAACGTGTAGAAGCGCAGGTCGCCGATCCCGATGTCCACGAAATCCACGACGTAGCCGAGCCGGAGCCGGTCGATCAAGTTGCCGATCGCGCCGCCGAACAGGAAGCCCAGCGCGATCGACATGTAGCGGCTCTGCCCCGCGCGAGCGTGGTACGCGACGATCAGGCCGATGACCACGAGCGAGATCAGCCCGAACACGATCGCCTGATCCCGGAACAGCCCGAACAGCGCGCCCGAATTCTGGTGGTACACGAAGCGGACGGAATCACCGATGACGGACTTGACCTCGCCGGGCGCCACGTTCGCGACCAGCCAGGCCTTGGCCAGCTGATCCAGGACCACGATGACGGTGGCCAGCCCGACGAAGACGCCCCAATGCGCGCCCGCGCGCGCAACCCGACCTGCCGTCTCGTCCACCATCCCCAGCCTACCCGCCGCCGGCGGGGCGGCGCAACGCGATGGTCACGGGGCCACTACCGAGCTCGACCGAAGCGCGCGCCACGTCGGCCGGCGGGTCTCCGACTGCCACGACCGACAGCGTCTCGGCGGCGATGGACGGCAGGTGCCGGGCGACCTCCGGCGGCAGGCCCTCGACCCACAGCTCGACTCGGTCGTCGAGCGCCAGCTCCGCCTCCTTCCTGAGGTCCTGGATGGCCCGCTGCAGCTCGCGCGCGTCGCCCTCGGCGACCAGCTCCGGCGTCAGGTTGGTGTCCAGGACCACGACCAGACCATCGTTCTCCGCCACCGCGGTGCCCGGGCGCGGCGTCGCCTGGACCTCGACCTCGTCGGGCGCGAGGGTGATCCCGGCCAGGGTCACCGACCCATCGGGCTCGAACCGGACGTCGCCGCTGCGCGCCGCCGCCATGACCGCCGGGATCGACGAGCCGAGCCGCTTCCCGATCAAGGGCAGGAGCGGCTTGACCCGGCGGTCGATCAGGGCCGACTGGTCGTCGATGACGGTCACGGTCTTGACGTTGATCTCGTCGGCAATCAGGCGGAGCAGCTCCGGGCCTGCGTCCAACCCGCGATCGGGCAGCGCGATCCATGCCTCGGCCAGCGGCTGCCGCGTCTTCAGGTGGGCACTGCTTCGCAGCGTCCGGGCGAGGTCCACGGCGCCCTGGACGATCGCCATCGACGATTCCAGCCCCGTGTCGCGATGGCCGGCCAGCTCGGGCCCCGGCCAACTGGTCAGGTGGACGCTGTCGGGCGCGTCGGGTTGGACGCTGGCCACGAGGTTGCCGTACATCGAATCGGCGAGGAAGGGCAGGATCGGCGCCAGCATCCGGCAGGTGGCCACCAGCGCCTCGTGCAGGGTGGCGAACGCGGCGGCTCGGTCGGTGGCGTCGTCGGACCGCGAGAAACGCCGCCGCGAGAGGCGGAGATACCAGGTCGACAGCCCGTCCATGAACGTCGACAGCGCCCGTGCCGCCCCGAGCGCGTCGACGTCGCGCAGCCGCTCCTCGACGGCCTCGGCCGTGCCCGCCGCCCTCGACAGGATCCAGCGGTCCAGGGTCCGACGGCCGGCGACCGGTGGTGCGGCATCGGTCGGCGCCCAGCCCGCCAGCCGGGCGTAGGTGACGAAGAACGAGTAGACGTTCCAGAGGACCAGGAGCTCCCGGCGCGCCTCGTCGGCGGCGTGCCAGCCGAACAGGATGTTCTCCTCGGGTCGCGCCTTCGCGTACATCCAGCGCATGACGTCCACGCCCATCCGCTCGGCGGCCTCGTCGAACTCGATCGAGTTGCCCCAGCTCTTGTGCATCGGCCGGCCGTCCTCGCCGAACAGCGTGGCGTAGCCGAAGATCGTCTGGAACGGCTCGGTTCGCTTGAGCACGGTCGACATCGCCAGCATCGAGTAGAACCAATTGCGGAACTGGCCGGGGAAGCTCTCGGTGATGAAGTCCGCCGGGAACCAGCTGGCCCAGTAGTCGGGCTCCTCCCGGTAGTGGAGCGTCGAGAACGGCACGATCCCGGCGTCGAGCCACGGGTTGCCGACGTCCTTGATCCGCTCCACCGGGGCGCCGCAGTTCGAGCAGCCGATCCGGACCGCGTCGACCCACGGACGGTGCGGCGTGTGGCCCTCGAACGCCTCCCAGCCGGCGACCGCTCGATCGTGCAGCTCCGCTCGTCCACCCACGACCTGGATGGTCCCGCACGCCGCGCACTCGTAGATCGGCAGCGCCAGCCCCCAGTAGCGCTTCTTGCTGATCATCCAGTCGTGCATGTTGCGGAGCCAGTCGAGCTCCCGGTCGTAGCCGAAGTCCGGGATCCAGCGGATCCGGTCGACGACCTCCATGATCTGGTAGCGCAGGCTCGCGTCGACCTGTGCCGCGGTCAGCGTCTCGCGCGGCTGGTCGTAGACCGGGCCCATCGAGATGAACCACTCGTCGACCAGCCGGAACAGGAGCGGCGTGCTGCACCGCCAGCAATGCGGATACCGGTGGCTGTACGCCTCGAGGTGGTAGAAGAAGCCCCGGCGTTCGAGGTCGTCGACGATCTGGTCGGCCACGTTGGGCGCCTCGAGGCCGCTCAGCCAGCCGAAGCCGGGGTAGTAGCGGCCGTCTTCGTCGATCGGGCCGATGACCGGGAGCCCGAGCGTTTTGCCCAGCTGGTAGTCCTCGGCGCCGCAGCCCGGCGCGATGTGGACGATCCCGGTCCCCTCCTCTTCCCCGACCTCGGGCCAGGCCACCACCCGGTGCTCGTAGCCGCCGGCGAATGCGTCCCGGACCGCGGGCAGCTCGTCGAACGGGCCCGTGTACCGCCAACCGACCAGCGCCGAACCGGCGAGCTCGTCCTCGACCTCGAACCGTCCCTGGACGGCCGTCCTGAGCGCGCCCTTGCCGACCCAGAAGCGGTCGTCACCCTGGCGGATCCTGACGTAGCGCACGTCCGGACCGACTGCCGCGGCCACGTTGGAGGTCAGGGTCCAGGGCGTGGTGGTCCAGACGAGGAGCGCCTCGCCCGGTCGATCGACCAGCGGGAAGCGGACCGTCAGCCCCGGATCCTCGCGATCCTGGTAACCCTCGTTGATCTCCATCTGCGACAGGCCGGTGCCGCAGCGTGGACACCACGGCATCGTGTCGTGGCCCTTGTACAGCCAGCCTCGCCGGTGGACCTCGGCGAGGAAGCCCCAGATCAGATCGTTGTTCTCGTTGCTGAACGTGAAGTACGAACCGCCCAGCTCGGGCATGCCCAGGCGACCCACCAGCATCTCGACGGTATCCGTGACCGGGCCGTTCGGGCCGTCGAGGCTTGTCACCTGTGACGGGTCGCTGCCCAGCAGGTCGTGGAGCCGGCGGAGCTCCGCGGGGTCGTTCCAGTCCATCCACATGCCGAGCCGGACGGACTGCTCCGTCTGGCGGGCGGCGAAGTTGAGGACCCGCTGCTTGCACAGGGTCACGAACCGGTCGATGCCGTAGGCCTCGATGTCGCGCTTGCTGGTGAAGCCGAGATCGCGCTCGACGTTGACCTCGACCCACAGGCCCTGGCAGTCGAACCCGTTCTGGTAGCGCTGGTCCTCGCCGAGCATGGCGTGGAACCGCTGGTAGAGGTCCTTGTAGGTCCGGCCCCAGGCGTGATGGACGCCCATCGGGTTGTTGGCCGTGATCGGGCCGTCCAGGAAGCTCCAGCGCGGGCGGCCGGCGTTCTGGGCGCGCAGCCTGGCGAACGTCCGGCGCTCCCGCCACAGCGCCAGCATCTCGTGCTCCTGCGCGACGAAATCGGGCTTCGAGGTGACGGGTCGGAACATTCGGCCTCACGTGGTCGAGCAGGGTCAGGCGGTGGTCGGGCTCGGTTCGGGCGGGTGCGACGCCGCGCGCCGGGTCCGCCGGGCACGCCGGCTGCGGAAACGGCGGGCCCGAGTATCCTACCCGCGATGCACGATCCGCAGGACGCGCGACCGCGCGGACGGTCTCCGTTCACGGCGGCGTTCCTCTCCCTGCTCTTCCCTGGCCTCGGCCACCTCTATGCCGGCGCGCCCAACCGTGCCCTCGGGTTCGCGGCGGCGCCGGTCCTGCTGGTCGCGCTGTTCGCCGGGATCGTGCTCCGCCTCGATCGGATCGAGCTCGTAGGGCTGGTCTTCAACCCATTCCTGCTCAGCTCGGTCTTCGCCTTCAACGTCGTCGCCCTGCTCTACCGGCTCGTTGCGATCATCGACGCCTACCGCGTGGCGGAGTACCTGAACGCGTTCAGCGCCGGGGGCACCGTTCGCCTCGGGCCCGCCCGGCTCCCGCGCAACCTCGTGTCGCTGGCCGGCCTGCTGGCGGTGCTCGTGGTGATGACCGGCAGCCACGTGGTGGTCGCCCGCTACGACATGCTCGCGCTCGACCTGCTCGAGAGCGGCTGCGTGTTCATCGCCGACCAGCCGACCAGGGAGTGCAGCGTCGATCCGACACCGGGGCCTGGCGAGACGCCCGACCCGTCGGCGGAGCCCGAGCCGAGTGCGGTCGGCGGCCAGGTCCCGGAGGTCTCCGTTCCGCCCTGGGACGGCCAGGAGCAGCTCAACATCCTGCTGATCGGCACGGACCAGCGGCCGCGCGAAGGGACCTACAACACCGACACGCTGATCGTCGTGTCGATCGATCCGGTGTCCCGCCAGGTCGCGATGTTCAGCCTGCCGCGCGACACGGTCGATGTCCCGGTGCCGCCGGGTCCGGCACAACAGGCGTTCGGGCCGGTCTACACCAAGAAGATCAACGGCTGGTTCACCTCGGTCCGCAACCGCGAGGACCTGTTCCCCGGCACGGATCGGACGAGGGGGTACAACGGCCTCAAGGCGATCATCGGCAACCTGTATGACCTCGACGTCCGGTACTTCGTGGAGGTCAACTTCGAGGGCTTCGTCAAGGTCGTCGACGCGCTCGGCGGCGTCACCATCAACGTCCAGATCCCGGTCGTCGACGACCGTTTCCCGGGTGAGGGCGGCCGGCTCGAACGGCTCTACATCCCCAGCGGCATCCAGCACATGGACGGGGCGCAGGCCCTCCGCTACGCACGGTCAAGACACACCTCGACCGACTTCGACCGGGGCCAGCGCCAGCAGCGCGTGCTGCTCTCCCTCCGCGAGCAGGCGGACCCCCAGGAGCTGATCCCGCACCTGCCCGAGCTGGTCGGCGCGCTCAAGCAGGCGGTACGCACGGACATCCCGATCGACCAGCTCGACGAGCTGCTCGGCCTGGCCTCGGAGATCGACACCAAGGCCATCCGCTCGTACGTGTTCGCTCCGCCGCTCTACCAGCAGGAATTCCAGTCGAGCCCGCGCGGCTACATCATCGTCCCGTACGTCGACAAGATCCGGGCGGCCGTCCGCAACGCCTTCACCACCGACCCGGCGGACGAGGCCCTGCGCCAGCGGCTGGCCGAGGAGGCGGCCGGTGTCTGGGTCCTCAACAGCACCGGTGACCGCGATCGGGGCGCCCGGCTGGCCGGCTACCTCGAGTACTTCGGGCTGGCCGCGTCCGCCCCGCGCCAGACGCCACAGGGCGGGGTGCTCGCCGACTCGAAGATCGTGGTCTACAACGGCGCGGAGACGCGGCTGACCGCCTCGCTCGCCTATCTCGAGGAGCTGCTCGGGGTGACCGCCACCGTCCAGGCTGACGACGCGATCCACACGGACATCGTGGTGACCATCGGGCGGGCGACGCCCGACCTCGAGGCGCCGGTCCTGCCGTAGGCGCCGGGCGACCGAAGACGCGGCCGGCGTGGGCGGCCCGCGGTCATCGTCTAGGCGATCGGCGTGACCCAGTGGCTGTACTCGGGCAGCCGTCCGCGGACGGCGTCGAAGTACCGCTCGCGAACGATCCGGCTGATCGGGCCGACCTCACCCGAGCCGACCGGCCGATGGTCGACCTCGATGACCGGCGAGATCTGGACCCCGGTGCCGCACAGGAGCACCTCGTCGGCGACATACAGCTCCGAGCGGTCGATCGAGCGCTCCACGACCGGGATGCCCTCATTGGCGAGCATCTCCATGATCGCCTTGCGGGTGACGCCCTCGAGCAGGTCGTCGCTGACCGGCGGGGTCAGCGCGACTCCGTCGCGCACCACGAACAGGTTGGCGGCGGACGCCTCGTTGACGTGCCCGTCGGCGGTCAGGACGATCGCCTCGTCGTACCCGTTGAGCTCCGCCTCGGACTTCTGGAAGGCCATGTTGACGTAGCCGCCGACGATCTTGCCCCGGGCCGGCAGCGCATTGTCCGCGTTCCGCCGCCACGACGAGGTCATCACCCGGACGCCGGCATCGGTGTCGATGTAGTTCCCGAACGGCACGGCGATGATGTAGAGCTGGTTCTCGAGGTTGTGCAGGCGGACGCCGATCGCGCGCGTCGATTTGTAGAACGACGGACGGATGTAGGCGTCCTCGCGGAAGCCGTTGCGCCGGATCGTCTCCACGATCAGCCCGGTCAGCTCGTCCACTGACGGGACGTTCTTCATCAGCAGGATCCGGCAGGACTGGCGGATCCGCTCGACATGCTCGCGGATCTTCAGCCCGTACAGCGTCTGCTGCTCGGCGTTCCAGTAGGCCCGGATCCCCTCGAAGGTCGCGGTCCCGTACATGAATGCATGGGTCATGATGCTGACGTTCGCCTCGCGCATGGGGACCC
>Ga0210377_10002804_pt1 | contig 15084 bp, 15 predicted proteins | sample PLM4_65_b1redo_FD_155480 | JGI IMG/M metagenome (GOLD analysis project Ga0210377, IMG submission 155480) | Groundwater sediment microbial communities from an aquifer in East River, Colorado, USA - PLM4_65_b1 redo | ecosystem: Environmental > Terrestrial > Soil > Riparian zone | place: USA: East... | reverse complement strand
GTCCATTGGGCAGCGCGGACCTCGGCGCCGGCCGGCGTCTCCACCGATCGCTCCAGCCAGATGGTGTCGCCGACGGTGGGCGGGGCCTGCTGCAACAGGAGCACCAGGGAGAGGAGCATCATCGACTGATTCGGCGGGCCCGCTGGGCAAAGGCGCGGCGCAGCACCGAGGCATACTCGTGCTTGGTGTCGAGCGCCACGTGATCGACGCCGGCGGTGGTGAAGGCGCGGTTCCGCTCCTCCCGCCGTCGCTCGGCCAGTGCCCGCAGCCGTCCCCGCACACCCCGGTCGCCGGTATCGACCGTCCGGCGGACGCCGGTTTCGGCATCCTCGAGCTCCAGCCAGCCGGCATCCGGCAGCTCGCTCTCGCGCGGATCCTCCACCGCGATGGCGACGACATCGTGCCGTACCGACAGCTGCCGGAGCGGCTGACTCCATCCTTCCGCCAGGAAGTCCGAGAGCACTACCACGATGCTCCGGTGATGCAGCAGCTCGGTGGCGTAGTGCAGCGCGGTGGCGAGGTTGGTGCGCCGCCCGGTCGGCTTGAAGGCGACCAGGTCGCGGATCACGCGCAACGCATGGCGGCGCCCCTTCCCCGGCGGGATCACCCGTTCCACCTTCTCGGCAAACAGCAATGCCCCCACCCGGTCGTTGGTGTTGGCCGCGGCCAGCGCGAGCACCGACGCGACTTCCACCGCCAGCGCCGACTTGGTCCGGGGCACGCCGAAGTGGGTCGACCCGGACTGGTCGACGATGAGCATGAGCGTGAGCTCCCGCTCTTCCACGAAGGTCTTGATGTAGGGATGGCCCAGCCGGGCCGAGACATTCCAGTCGATGGCGCGGAAATCATCGCCGTGCTCGTACTGCCGCACTTCCGCGAACTCCATCCCCTGCCCCCGGAACACCGAGCGGTACTCGCCGCCGAACAGCGCCGTGACCAGGCCACGCGAGCGGAGCTCGATGCCCTTTACCTGTTTTAGAATCTCGGGAGAGATGCTCGCCATAGGCTATGGGCTAAGGGCTATGGGCTAAGGGGATCGGTGTCAGCCCATAGCCCATAGCCCATAGCCAATCACGGGACTGGAACCGCATCGAGAATTCTGGTCACCACCTGATCCGCGTCGATCTCCTCCGCCTCGGCCTCGAAGGTCAGCAGCACCCGGTGGCGCAGCACGTCGAGCGCCATCGACCGGACGTCCTCGGGGATGACGTAGCCGCGGCCCCGAAGGTAGGCATGGGCCTTGGCGGCCTGGGCCAGCGCGATCGAGGCGCGGGGGGAGGCGCCGAACGCCACCAGCGGCTTGAGATTCTGCAGGCCCACGACCGACGGGTCGCGGGTGGCGCGCACCAGGTCCACGATGTAGTCGACCACTTTCTGATCCAGGTAGGTCGCCGCGATCGTCTCCCGGAGCGCCAGGATCGTGGCCGGGTCCAGCATCTGGCGCACCGGTGCCTCGGCAAGACCGCTCCGCCGCAGCAGCACTTCCTTTTCCTGATCGCGGGTCGGATAGCCCACCCGCACCTTCAGCATGAACCGGTCGAGCTGGGCCTCCGGCAGGGGATAGGTGCCCTCGTTCTCGATCGGATTCTGGGTGGCCAGGACCAGGAACGGCTCCTCCAGCGCGAAGCTGGTGCCGCCGATGGTGACCTGGTGTTCCTGCATCGCCTCGAGCAGCGCGGCCTGCACCTTGGCGGGCGCGCGGTTGATTTCGTCGGCCAGAACCAGCTGGGCGAAGATGGGCCCCTGCTTCACCCGGAATTCCTGCCCCTTGGGATCGAACACCATCGTGCCGATGAGGTCGGCCGGGAGGAGATCGGGAGTGAACTGGATGCGGGAGAAACTGACGTCCACAATCTCGGCCAGCGTCTTCACCGCCAGCGTCTTGGCCAGGCCGGGCACCCCTTCGAGCAGGATGTGGCCGCCGGAGAGCAGCCCCACCAGCAGCCGCTCGATCATGATCTCCTGCCCGACAATGCGCTTCCCCACCTCCTGCACCACGGACTGGACCGGACTGGGGTCGACGGTGCGGGACGAGGGTATTGGGCGAGCAGTCATGGGGTCTGGGCTAAGGGTGAGCGGGTGGTAGGTGAAAGGGTGAAAGGGTGAAAGGGTGAAAGGGTGAAAGGGTGAAAGGCTCTCTACTGAAGATTAGGCGAGTCTCCACAAGATAGCACGGTTGACTGGGCGCCCACCTGTGAGCCAGCCCACGCTATGCCCACCGGTTTCGCTTTTCACCCATTCACTTTTCACCTGTTTTCGGATCCAGGCCTATCGCCTTGTAGATCGCCCGCTCTTCCGCCGGCGTGAGCGGACGCGACTTGCCGACCGGCAGATCGAGCAGGCGGACCGGACCGTAGGAGAGCCGCGCCAGGCGTTCGACCTTCACGCCCATCGCCTCGGCCCAGCGTCGGACGATACGATTGCGGCCCTCCGTGAGTGTCACGTCGAGCAGGCTCCGGCCTTCCTTGCCGGGGCGGACGCGGGTCGCGGTGGGAATCACCGGAACGCCGTCGATCATCACCCGCTGCTTCACCGCCGCCGCCAGCTCGGCGGTGGGGCGCCCGTGCACCAGGGCGACGTAGCTCCGGGGAATCTTGTAGCGCGGATGAGTCAGGCGGTGAATCGCGTCGCCGTCGCTGGTGAGGAGCAGGAGCCCGGTGGTCATCACGTCCAGCCGGCCGACGTAGTTGAGACCGGTGGGATCCTTGATGAAATCGAACACCGTGCGCCGCCCCTCTTCGTCGCTTGCGGTCGTGACCACGCCGAGCGGCTTGTGGAAGGCCAGCCAGCGGCGCTCGATCCGGGGGATCGGCTTGCCGGAGACGGTGATCCGCTGGCGCTCGGGATCGACTTTCATCCCGATCGTCGCCGGCTTGCCGTCGACTTTCACCCGGCCCCCTTCAATCAGCTCCTCCGCCGCCCGGCGGCTGGCGATGCCCGCCCGGGCCAGCGCCCGCTGCAGCCGCATCTCGCTCATGATTCGGCCGGCACGGAGGCGGCCGCCTCGGCGGAATCGCTCGCCTCGGGCTTGTGGGTGTGGAGCGCCACACTGAACTCCTCGGTCCGCGGCAGCTCGCCCAGGTCACGCAGGCCAAGCAGTTCGAGCAGCAGCGGGGTGGTACCGTAGAGCAGCGGCCGGCCCATCCCCTCGCTCCGGCCCACGACCTCGATCATCCCCCGCTCCTGCAGGCTCCGGAGCACGCCACCGGCGGAGACACCGCGGATCTCCTCGATCTCCGCCCGCCCAACCGGCTGGCGATAGGCGATGACCGCGAGCGTCTCCATGGCGGCGGCGGTGAGCCGCGGGGTCCGCACCGCGATCTGGGCCCGTTCGATGGCCTCGGCGAACGCGCGCCGGGTGAGGATCTGATAGCCGCCCGCCAGTTCCACGACCTCCACCGCGTGGCCGTCGAAGTCGTAGTGTTCCCGGAGCTCGTCGAGGGCGGTACGAACGTCGGCGAGCGCCGACTCGGGCTCCAGCGTCTGGAGCTCCTCGACGGTGATCGGTCGGTTGGCCGCGAAAAGGGCGGCCTCAATCAGCTGGGCGAGCGGTGTCATCGGCGGTTTCCAGAGCGGCAGGTTCTGAGGTCGGGATCGCGGCCGGCACCGGTTCCTCGGCCCGGACGGCTTCCCGCCGGATGATAAAGGAAGCGAAGGCCTCGGCCTGGGTCAGCCGCAGGAGACCACGCTTGGCCAGCTCCAGCAGGGCGAGCAGGGTCGACAGCACGTCGACGATGCTCGGCCGGGGGCCGAGGGCCTCCAGCCAGGTGAACTCCGCCCGTTCGGCCAGCATCGCCTCCAGCCGGCGGGTGGCCCCTTCGGTGTCGAGCGGACGGGCCACCACCCGGTGGAGCACCGGCGACGGGATCTCGGAGACGACCTTCTCGACCGCCTTGAGCAGCTCCAGGAGATCGAGGGTCAGCGGCGGCGGCGGGAGCTCGGGCGGCGGCGGCAGGTAGCCGCGGGTGTACTGGTCGGCCCGGCGCTCGGCGGCCCGCTCCAGCCACCCGGCCACTTCCCGCACCAGCTGGTACTCGAGCAGCCGGCGGACCAGCTCGTGCCGGGGATCTTCCCAGCCCTCCTCACCCTCGCGGCGCGGGAGGAGCATCTGGGCCTTGAGCCGCACCAGCCGCCCGGCCATCTCCAGGTAGTCGGCCGCCTGATTGAGACCGAGATCCCGGATCGCCAGGAGGAACTGGTCGGCGATCCGGGCGATGGGAATGTCGGCGATGTCGATCTGCTCTTCCCGGAGAAGATGCAGCAGCAGGTCGAGCGGACCGTTGAAGGCGTCCAGCCGGACCACGAAGCCGGGTTCGGCGCCAAGCGCGGAGGTGGGGGCGGCGGGCGAGGTCATCCGCGGGTGAAGTCCCAGAGTTCGCCGATGCCGAAGGGATGCACCAGGCCGTACAGCTGCCAGAAGCCCCACTGCGCCGGGCCCAGCAGAAAGTTGAGCACCGGCGGGAAAAACATGATGATGGCGAACAGCGGAATGAACCCGAACTGGCCGATCGCCCGGTAGCGCGCTCCGACCGCGGGGGGCAGCACATGATAGAGGAGGTGCGAGCCATCCAGCGGCGGAATCGGGATCAGATTGAAAAAGCAGAGCAGCATATTGAGCCAGATGCCGCGGAGCATCATCCGCTGGAGGATCGCCAGCCCCTCCCCCATCCCCGGGAGCATCGCGGCCAGCGCGCCGAACCCGATGAACAGGAGGGCGCAGCCGAAGGCCAGGAAGAAGTTGGTGATCACCCCGGCCGACGAGACGATCAGGTCGCCCCGCACGTAGTTGCGATACTTCCGGGGCGTCACCGGCACCGGCTTGGCCCCGCCGAAGAGGAAGGTCCCGCTGGTGGTGAGCCAGAGCAGCGCCGGCAGCAGCACCGTCATCCACGGATCGATGTGCGGCAGCGGGTTCAGGGTCACCCGGCCGAGCGAGTATCCGGTGTCGTCTCCCTGCCAGAGCGCGGTGCGCGCATGGGCGTACTCATGCGCCACCAGCGAGAACAGGAGGATCGGCAGGGACAGGATGAAATCGCTCAGGAGGGCCGCTTGGTGAACGGTTGACGGTGACCGGTGAACGGGGAGCCTCGGGACGCGACGCCGCGTCGCACCGTGCACTGTTCACCGTTCACTGTTGTTGGGGGCGCAATCTAACCGGTGGCTTCGGGTAAGGAAAACCCGTCTGGAGCTTGACCTTGAGGTGCTCACCGTCTAGTATCTTGGGCTCTCAAATCCGGGCCCTCGTGGGCCCAGTGGCTCACATTTTTCGAGGTCGTCCGTGCCCCGTCTCAAGTCCGCCAAGAAGGCGATGCGGAAGTCCAAGGCCGCGCTGGAACGCAACAAGGCGCGCCGCAGTCAGCTTCGCACCGCCCTCAAGAAGGTCCGCTCCGCCGCGACGGCCAAGGACGCCGAGGCAGCCTACAAGGAAGCCAGTCGCCTGCTGGACCGCGCCGGACGGAAGAACCTGATCCACCGCAACACCGCGAGCCGCGCCAAGAGCCGGCTGGCCAAGCTGGTGGCGGGGAAGAAGTAGGCGGACGGGCGGGTCCAAAAGCAGTGGGGCCAAGGCATGCCTTGGCCCCACATTCTTTTTGGACCCGCCTCCCCCTACAGCGCGGCCAGCTCCGCCCCACACCGTTCGCAGTACCACTCCGTCGGCCGGTTCAGCGTTCCACACTCCCCGCACTTGAGCGTCTTCTGTCCCGACTGCCGATCCCTGGCCGGGTCGACGCTCGCTGCCGGCGTACCGCGCGGGCCGGGCGGGTCGGGCGGGGCTTCAATCGTCGCCGACCTGGTGAAGCCGCCGCTCGGCCGGGCCTTGGGTGCGGGTGGCGGCGGCGTGGGAGCGGGGGCGGGAGCGGGCGCGGGCGCGGGTGGCGCAGCCCCTTCCCCGCCCGTAACCGACTTCAGGAAGGCGAGCTCATCCAGCTTGCCCCCGCCCTGTTCGTTGGGTTTGCCGGAGGGGAACCACAGCGTCCGCCCGGGCGCATCTTCCTTCTTGGGCGCGGGAGCGGGTTTGGACGGTGCCGGCTTCGGGGTGATGGCGCGGAACGGGATCTCGGTCCCCCCGCTCTGCCCGGGAGCCGCAGAGGCCGCCGGCCGGGCCGGCTCGACGTGGAGCGGTGCAGCGGTCTCCGGCTCCGGCCCCGGCGCGAGCGGCACCATCTCGGGAGCGGTCACCGCGGCGCGTTGCCCGGAGCCGGTCACCGTCGGCCGCGGGGCGGAGCTCCCCAGCACAGGCGGCGGTGACGCCGACTCGGGCTGATGCTCGGGGAGGACCGGAGCGCGGATCATGGCCAGGACATCGTTGAGCCGCCCGACTTCCCCGCTGGTGTGGGTCAGCTCTTCCCGCACCTGCAGAATCACCTTGGTCAGCTCCGCCCGGATCCCGTCCCACTTCCCGTCGTCGTACTCGCCGACGATGTGCCGGACCTCGGCCTCGGACAGCTGCTCCTTGAACTCGGTCTCCCGCATGGCGAGCTCGCTGTGTCGGGCGCTCAGCCCGGTCACCTGCTCTTCCAGCGCGGAGGTGTGTCCTCGCAGCTCGCCGAGCACCGACTCGAGCCGACGCTCGTAATCGGCCCGCACCCGGGAACGCACCGCTTCAGGCACCGTCGGCACGCCATCGGACGAGTTCAGTCGCGTCAGCCAGCTGACGAACTGGGCCCGATCCTGCAGCAGCCGATCGATGATCTTGGAACTGTCAGAACTCGGCTTGGTCATGTCCGGAATTTTCCTCGGGCCGTGTCAGGTGGGTCGCCCATCCCTTTCCGGGCCACCGCCAGCATCCTGAGAGGCAAATCTAATTCAGTAGTGGCTTTACGAAAGCCGCCCGGGGGCTGTCCCGGCCCCGATCAGCCCCCCGCCCGGTCGTAAACCACCCGGCCACGGACGATGGTCAGGTCGGCCCGGCCGGTCAGGGCGCGGCCGGTGAACGGGGTATTCCGGCTCTTCGAATAGAAGGTGGCGGGGTCCACCGTCCAGCGGGCCGCGGGGTCGAGGATCACCACATCCGCCGGCGCGTTGACCATGAGCGTCCCACCGGGGAGGTTGAAAATCCGCGCCGGGTGGGTGCTCATCCGGAAAATCAGCTCGGGAAGAGAGATCAGGCCGGCCTCGACCAGCTCGGTCATCGCCAGGCCGAAGGCGGTTTCCAGCCCGAGGATGCCGTTGGGCGCGTCATCGAACTCGCGCTCCTTGGCGTCGTAGTGATGGGGGGCGTGATCGGTCGCGATCACGTCGATGGTCCCATCTTTGATGCCCTGGCGGATCGCCTCCCGGTCCGGATTCTCGCGGAGCGGCGGGTTCATCTTGGCGTTGGTATTGTACCCCTCGCAGGCCTCGTGGGTCAGCGTGAAGTGATGCGGCGTGGCTTCCGCCGTCACCCGGAGTCCCATGTCCTTGGCCCGCCGGATCAGCGAAACCGAGCCGCGGGTCGACATGTGACAGAGGTGCACGTGCCCGCCGGTCAGCTCCGCCAGGATGATATCCCGGGCGACCATGATCTCCTCCGCCGCGGCGGGGATCCCCTTGAGGCCAAGCCGGGTGGAAACGATGCCCTCGTGCATGGCGCCGCCACGCGCCAGGCTCATGTCCTCGCAGTGGTCCGCCACCGGGATGCCGAAGGTCTTGGAGTACTCCAGCGCGGTCCGCATCATGTGGCTGGACATCACCGGCTTGCCGTCGTCGCTCACCGCCACCGCGCCGGCCCCGACCAGCTCTCCCATCTCGGCCAGCTGTTCGCCCTTCTGGCCCAGGGAGATGGTCCCGATGGGGTATACCCGGGCCTTGGCCGCCTTCTGGGCCTGGCTGATGACGAACCCGATGGCGCCCTGGTTGTCCAGCACCGGATCGGTGTTGGGCATGGCGCAGACGGCGGTGAACCCGCCGGCCGCCGCGGCCATCGCGCCGGTCGCCACCGTCTCCAGATCTTCCTGTCCCGGCTCCCGCAGATGGACGTGCAGGTCAATCAGGCCGGGGGCCACGACCTTCCCCGTAGCATCGATCACCCGGGCGCCGTCCTCCCCGGTGATGTTGGTCCCCACGGCGGCCACCCGGCCTTCCTGCAGGTACACGTCGGCGATGCCATCGCCGTTGCGGGACGGGTCGATCACCCGGCCGCCGCGGATGAGGATCGGGCGTGTCACTCGCTACCTCCCTGTTGCTGCCAGTCGGGTACGCCGCCGGCGAGCAGATAGAGCACGGCCATGCGGACCGCCACGCCGTTGGTCACCTGTGGAAGAATGATGCTGTGGGGTCCGTCGGCGACATCGCTGTCGATTTCCACGCCCCGGTTGATGGGGCCCGGGTGCATGACCACCAGCTCCTTGCGGCAGTGGGCCAGGCGGTCGCGGGTGATGCCGAATACCCGGTTGTACTCGCGGAGCGACGGGATGAAGCCGGCCGTCATCCGTTCGAGCTGGAGCCGGAGGACGTTGAGCGCGTCGGCCCAGGCGATGGCATCCTCGATCCGGGTGAACATCGTCACGCCCAGCGTCTCGATGTCGCGCGGCACCAGGCTCGAGGGACCGCAGACCGCCACTTCGGCACCCAGCTTCCGGAGCCCCCAGATATTGCTCCGGGCCACCCGGCTGTGCAGCACATCCCCGCAGATGGCGACCTTGAGGCCTTCGATCCTGCCGAAGCGGTCCCGCAGGGTCAGCAGGTCCAGCAGCCCCTGGGTGGGATGCTCGTGGGTCCCGTCGCCGGCGTTGACCACGTTGGAGCGGATCCGCTGGGCCAGAAAGTCGGCCGAGCCGGAGGAAGGGTGCCGGATCACCACCATGTCGATCCGCATCGCCTCGAGGTTCCGCGCCGTGTCGACCAGGGTCTCGCCCTTGGAGACCGAGCTACCGACGGAGGCGACGTTCACGGTGTCGGCGGAAAGCCGTTTCTCGGCGAACTCGAACGAGATCCGGGTCCGGGTGCTGGCTTCGAAGAAGAGGTTGACGATGGTCTTGCCGCGGAGCGCCGGGGTCTTCTTGATCGGCCGCTCGCTCACTTCCTTGAATGGCTCGGCGGTATCGAGGATGAGCCGGATCTGATCGGCGGAGAGGTACTCGAGACCGAGGAGGTCCTTGCCGAGGGTGGGCGCCGTCACGCGAAGGCCATCCTCAGGCTCGCACCAGCTCGACGTGGTCCTTGCCGTCGAGTTCCTTGACCTGCACATCGATCCTTTCGTCGGGGCGGGTGGCCTGGCGCAGTCCCACGATGTCGGGCTGGATCGGCAGCTCCCGTCCCCCCCGGTCGATCAGGACACAGAGGAGAATCAGCCGCGGCCGCCCGAAGTCCGCCAGCTCGTCCAGCGCCGCCCGGATGGTCCGGCCGGTGTACAGGACGTCATCCACGATCACCACGGTCCGGCCATCGAGATCCACCGGCAGGTGGGTCTCCCCGATCACGGGCCGGGGGCCGATGGCCTGGAGGTCGTCGCGATAGAGGGTGATGTCCAGCTTGCCGGTGGGAATGGCCCGCCCTTCGAGGCCTTCGATCATGCGCGCCAGCCGCTGGGCCAGTTCGACACCGCGGCGCTGGATCCCCACCAGCACCAGGTCGCTGGTGCCGTGGCAGCGTTCCACAAGTTCGGAAGCCATGCGGGTGAGCGCTCGGGCAATGGCCCGGTCGTCGAGGAGGGTCGAGCGGGAGGGCATGGTCGGACGGGAAAGTAGTGAGGCGGGATGGGATTGGCTACTGGCAGCGTGGGCCGTTGGCCATTGGCCGTCGGCCGTTGGCCGTTGGCCGTCAGGCGTCGGCCGCGGTCGCTCCGGCCTCCCGTCTCCGCCCGGCGGACAGCCGCTCGATCCAGCCCGGCAGGCGGAGCAGCATCAGGCCCAGGAAAACCGCCCCGTAGACCAGCCCCTTCGACCAGTCGAGCTTCTGGACCATGAGGTAGTGCACGACACCCAGAGCGGCCGCGACGTAGATCAGGCGATGGAGTCTCGTCCACCGCTTCCCCAGCCGGCGGATGGCCTTGTCGGTCGAGGTGAGCGCCAGGGGAATCAGCAGCAGGAAGGCGAGGAATCCCACCGCAATCCGCGGGTGCTCGACGGTATCCGACCAGATCAACCCCGGATCGAGCGACTGGTCGAACACGAAGTAGGTGAGGGCGTGCAGGCAGACATAGAAGAACGCAAAGAGGCCCAGCATCCGGCGGAGCCGGATCAGCTCACCCCAGTGGCCGTACTTCCGAAGCGGCGTCACCGCGAGAGTGGTAAAGAGCAGCACCAGCGTGGTGAGGCCGGTGGTGACCTGAATGGTCTTCACCGGATCGGGGCCGAAGTCGACCCGGCCGAGCGCGGCGAGAACCAGCCAGACGGCAGGGCCGGTCGCGGCGAGGGCGGCGGCGGGCTTGAGGATGCGGATGGTGAAGGTGAGGCGGGTCATTAGGGCTATGGGCTATGGGCTATGGGCTATGGGCTGAAGCGGTGTCAGGGAAGGCTCCGGTGATCTCGCAGCGATCGGGGATCGCTCAGTAGATCCCTCGCTCCCCTCGGAATGACATCCCACTCGGGACAGCCCATAGCCCATAGCCCATAGCCCATAGCCTAATAGTTCTTCCCCAAATCCATCCCCGCATACAACGACGCCACCTGGTCGGCATACCCGTTGAACGGCAGCGTCGGCCGCTTGAAGAGCTCTCCCAGGCGCCGTTCGCGGGCCTGACTCCAGCGGGGATGATCGACGGCCGGATTCACATTGGCGTAGAAGCCGTACTCGTCGGCCGCCACCTCGTTCCAGGTGGTGCGCGGCTGGGTTTCCATGAACCGGATGCGGACGATCGACTTGCCACCCTTGAAGCCGTACTTCCAGGGCACCACCAGCCGGAGGGGCGCCCCGTTCTGGTTGGGCAGCGGCTTGCCGTACAGTCCGGTCACCAGGAGCGCCAGCGGGTTCATCGCCTCGTCGATCCGCAACCCTTCCACGTAGGGCCATGGCAGCCCACGGCCCCGCTGTCCCGGCATCTGCGCCGGATCCAGCAGGGTCGTGAACTCGATGAACCTGGCCCGGGTAGTCGGTTGCATCCGGGTCACGAAGTCCCGGAGCGGGAATCCCAGCCAGGGGATCACCATGCTCCAGGCCTCGACGCAGCGATGGCGGTAGACATGCTCCTGGGCCTTGTAGGGGTTCACCAGGTCGTCCAAATCGTACTCGCCCGGCCTGGCGACCTCGCCCTCCACCCGCACCTTCCACGGCTTCGCCTTGAAACTCTTCGAGTTCTCGGCGGGATCCGACTTGTCGGTGCCGAACTCGTAGAAATTGTTGTAGGTGGTGACCGACTCGTAGGGGGTGAGCTTGTCGTCGGGCTCCGTCCGGGGCACCGTGCGCGCCAGCGCCTGCCGCTCACCCGCGGTCAGCAGCACACCGGCCGCGGCCAGACCCGCCAGGAACTCCCGCCGGCTCAGGTGCTCGGGAGTGATCTCCGAGGCGGGGACGTCGGTCGGGCGGCGAATCAGCATGAGTCTCTCTCTGGAGTAGGCACCGTAGGAAGATACGCCGTGAAGCGGCAAACGGTTCCCCACGAGGCCGAAAAAGGGCCGCCCGGCAAGCGGGCAGCCCTTCCAGGGAACGGTTGGGAGACGGACAGGGAGGGATTCGAACCCTCGAAACGGCGTTAACCGTTTACACGCTTTCCAGGCGTGCCTCTTAAACCACTCGAGCACCCGTCCCGGTGTTGGGGCGATGAAAATAGCCAGTCCCGGGGCCGGGGCCAAGGTTGTCGGCTGTCGGCGCCCACTGTATCGTGGCTCAACCGGATCTCGGGAGAGTGCATGGCGAGCGACGTTGCCTCCATTGCGGGTGCCACCTGGCGGGGGCGGGCCAGCGCCATCCTGACACCGGCGCTCGACGGGCTTCGGATGTATCCCCGGAGCGCGATGACGATCGCCCTCCTGGTCGGCGGGGCGCTGGCGACGACCCTCCCGGTCGCCTGGCTCACCACCATCGAGCAGGGTGAGACGGGCAGCGCCCTTCCCCTCGAGGCCATCGCCGCGACCGGCGCCACTGGTCCCAACTACCTCCCCGCCGCCGCGCTCGAGCACGCGGCGCTCCTCGGTTACTTCCGCATGCTCGGCGGCACCGCGATCGCCACCCTGATCGTCGCCCTGCTCGCCGCACTCGGCCTTGCGGCCGCGCGCGCCAGCCAGCGCACCGGCGAGACCACCATCCGCCGGGCCGTCGGGGCGGGGCGGCGCCTGCTCTATGCCGGCCTGCTGACGGAAGGCGCGATCCTCGCGGGCCTCACCCTGGGCGTGGGTTTCGGGGTCGCCGCGAGCGCGGGCCAACTGGTCATCCGGGGCTGGCCGGATGGGCGGGCCGTTGCGGGCGCCTCGGCGGGCGTGGCCATGGCGCTGTTCACCGGACTCCTCCTCGTTGCCGGGCTGCTGCTGCCGGTGCTGTTCGGCCGGCGGCAGTTGCTCGGCGCACCGGGCACGCGGCCGGTGCCGCTCCTCCTCCCGACGATGCAGCTCGGGCTGAGCCTGATCGTGCTCGTGGCCGGCGCGCTGCTCGCGCGGCACGCCACCCGGCTTCTCGTGTCCGGCACGGCAGCCGCCCGTGAAGGCGCGGTCTACCGGATTGCGGCAGAGCATGCGGCGGCACCGGAGCTGTCCCGGAGCTACAAGGCGCTGCTCGAGCGCGTGACCAGTCCCGCCGGCGTGAGCCTGGCGGGCGCCGGGTCGGTGGTCGGTGCCGGTCCCACCAACCGGATCACTACCGACTGCGGCAACTGCATGGACGGCACCATCCCGGCCCGCTTTCGCCGGGTGACGGTCACCCAGCAGATCGTCAGCGCCGACTCCTTTCACGCCCTCGGCGTTGGGATGGTGGCCGGCCGCGCCTTCACGGCGAACGACTCGCTTGGCGCCCCGCTGGTCGCCATCGTGAGCCGGAGCCTGGCACAGTCCTATTTCCAGTACGGCCGGCCGCTGGGCCGAACGCTCCGGATCCAGGAAGGAGCCGGCGTGGGCATGGAGGCGGACGAGTGGTACGAGGTGGTCGGCATCGTGGACGACCGCAAGTCAGAGGGACTGGCGGGAGGGCTCCAGCCGGCGCGTGCGGTGTATCTGAGCATCCTGCAGCGGCCGCCGGCCGGGGCGGAGCTCCTGGTCCGGTCGGCTTCCGGAGCAACGCCTCCTCCCGAAGTGGACGCGGTGCTCCGCCGGAGTTTCGGCGCCGATGGCGCGCGGGTTACCCGGACCAGCGTCTCGGCCCTGATCGCCCGCGAGTCCGAGCGGGTGAACTGGTTCGGACGCCGCTTCGGGCTGCTCGGCCTGGTGATGCTGGTGATGGCGGCGGTGGGCACCGCCTCACTGATGCGCGGCTGGGTGATGTCGCTGCGACCGGAGCTCGGCCTCAGGCGGGCGGTGGGCGCAACCGAGAGTCAACTGCTCAGGCTGATGCTCGGCCGGGCGACGCTGGTGGGTGCGGGTGGCACGTTCTTCGGCATCTGGTTCGGGCCGGCGCTCTGGGGCGCGCTACGCGGGATGGCGGCCGGGCTCGAGTCGTGGGACCCGGAGCTGGTGGCCAGGCTGGCGATCCTGTTGTTCGCATCCACGGTCGGTGGCGTGGCCCTTCCGGCCTGGCGAGCGACCCGGGCGGTGCCCGCCGAGCTCCTCGCTTCGGCCGACGAGTAACCGGGGCCCGGATGCTGCACCTGCTTAATGGCGATGCCGTGCTGCCCGCGATGCGATCGGCGGGGTTGCCGGGAGAGTGCGCCGTGTGGGGTGACGTGCTGTGGGAGGGCCCCCTCCTCCCTGATGTGACGCCTGAGGAGCAGCGCCTGGCGCGGGCGACCTGGTTCGCCTGGCCCGAGGGTGACCTCCGCGAAACCCTGAGGATGGCGGAGGCCTGGGACCGGGCGATCGAGGGCGCCGCGCGGCATGATGAAGTGATCATCTGGCTGGAACACGACCTGCACGATCAGTTTCAGCTCCTCCACCACCTCGCCTGGTTCGCCCGTCAGCCTCACCCCCGCCTCACCCTGATCTGCATCTCCGAGTTTCCCGGCGTGGTCCCTTTTCACGGGCTGGGCCAGCTCCGGTCGGACCAGCTGGCCACCCTATTCCCGACCCGTCAACCGGTGACACCGGCCCAGCTCGACCTGGGCCGGCGGGGATGGCAGGCGCTGCATGAGCCGTCACCGCTGGCGCTGGAGCGGTTCGGGCGGGGAGACACCACCGCCCTTCCCCATCTTGGCGCCGCGATCCGGCGCTTCCTCGAGGAATACCCCGACACCCGCACCGGACTGAGTCGCACCGAGCGGATGATCCTGGAGGCGCTCAGTCAGGGAGCAAGCGGACCAGGGGAGCTGTTCCTGGCACTGCAGCGCCGGGAGGAACGGGTGTTCATGGGCGACTACAGCTTCTGGAGGATTCTGCATGCCCTGGGATCAGGACCCGAGCCGCTGGTGCGGCTGATACCTGAGCCGGTGCCGGGCCAGGTCCTGCCACGGGGCGGCGCCTCGATCACCGAGGCGGGACGCGCCGTCCTGGCCGGCCGGAAGGACCGGGTAGCGCTCCTGGGAATCGATCGCTGGCTCGGCGGTGTCCATCTGCAAGGCACCTCCGTACCATGGCGCTGGAATCGAACCACCCAGCACCTCCAGCCGCGAGAGACCTAGCCAAGGCCAGCTATCCTGCCCGCCCCCCCGGCCTTACCTTTTTCACACCTTCCATCCACATGAGGGCCTTCGATGGGCAAGCTCGTCCTGGGCGGCGTTCTGCTCCTGATTTCCTTTTTCATGATGGTGGCGCGCTCCGGCGCCTCGGCACCGCGGGCCTCCGGGCTGCTCCGGATCTTCGCGCTGGCCTTCGCCACTCTGGCGCTCCTCCTGGTTCTCGGCGCCCTGGTGGTGGTGATCGAACCGGGCCGGGTGGGCGTCAAACACGCCTTCGGCACCGTGGATATGAAGCCGCTCCTCCCCGGCATCCACATGGTTGCCCCCTGGTCCTCGGTGGAGCGCTACTCCACCCGCGAGGAACAGTTTCCCCAGGCGGGGGATCAGGCCGAAGCCATCCAGGCTCTCTCCAGCGAGCAGATGGGGATGTCGGTCGACGCGGGCCTCCGGTGGCAGATCAATCCGATGGA
>Ga0210377_10002803_pt1 | contig 15085 bp, 13 predicted proteins | sample PLM4_65_b1redo_FD_155480 | JGI IMG/M metagenome (GOLD analysis project Ga0210377, IMG submission 155480) | Groundwater sediment microbial communities from an aquifer in East River, Colorado, USA - PLM4_65_b1 redo | ecosystem: Environmental > Terrestrial > Soil > Riparian zone | place: USA: East... | reverse complement strand
GCCCACGGCGCGCGTGTCGCTCCCGCCCAGGCCGAGCCACTCCGAGAAGCTCATCGCCAGGACCGCGGTGTTCAGCGCGTGATAGGTGAGCTGGTCCTCGGATGTACTCTCGGACAGGAGCGGCATTACCAGCTCTCCGTCCGCGTGGAGCGTGACCGTGAGCGACCGCACCACTCCCGAGATCTCGTCCACCGGGAGCGGCTCGCTCGCGGCGACCCGCTCGCAGACGAATCGCATCGCGCCGACTTCTTCGCCGAGTCCGATCGCCACACCACCCGGCTCCGCCGCCAGAGCCTTGGTGTGGACCGGCCGGGGCTCGCTCTCCACGCTCACGTCACCCGCTTCAATTCCGGGCCAGCGCGGCAGCGATTCCTGGGGGTGCGCGCCGGAGAGCCTCTGGTGGAGGTTGAGGAGGAAGTCGTCCATCGCGTCAGGTGTGGCTTCGGCGGTGAACTCGAGCCGGCGCACGCCAACCGCGCCGAGACGCCGTCCCCAGGTCCACTCGCGCAGGCCGTGCACCGGAAGCGAGCGGTAGATCACCGTGTCGTCGAGAAAGGTGAACGTCGGCCGCAAATCGGCGCGCAGCAGCTCATTCAGCGCGGCCAGGAGCCGGGCGCTCGACTCCTTGCGGGCCTGATGTCCCACGCCGTACAGAGAATGGGCCGCCAGGGCGTGACCGAATGCGTGCAGCCAGCGTTCGGTGTGGCTCACTGGCTCACCACCGCGCGGATCTCGGCGTCGGCGCTCCGCTTTGCCCTGGCGAGCAGGGGTGCAGCCCGAGGATCATCCCGCCAGTGGCGGGCCAGCGCGGACAGCGCCGCCAGCGTTTCCTTCGACTTCGCCGCCACCCGCCATCCGAGGAGCGGGAACTTTCGTCCCCCATAGGAAAGCAGCACCTCGAGCACTCCCGGCTCCGTCACCATCGGCCCGAGCGCGCGGATGGCTGAGGGAACGAGTCCGGGCTCGATGCGGCCCTGGGCAAGTCCGCGCAGGAGCAGCGGCGCCGCGGCGGGGGGACAATCCTCTCCCGCGGCCATGACCGCCACCCGCACACCGGACGAGTCGGGGTCGGAGAGACCTTCGACGATGCCGCGGGCGCGCGCCTCGGGATGCCGGATCAGCAGCCGGAATCCTTCGACCCGCACCCGGGGGTCGGGGTGCCTGGAGTATTCCACCGCGAGCGATACCGGGGGCGGATCGGGAAGCGTCTGGAGCAGCCGCAGGAGATTTCGCTGCACGAACCACGGCGCGCCGGCGAGCCTCGCGGTGACGTGCGGGACCACCTCGTTTCCGAAATGCGCCAGCACCTGCAGGAGGCGGCGTCGCACGCTTCGTTCTTCCGAGGCGGCGAGACTATCGAGCAGGAGGGGGATCGCCGGCGAGCCCACTTCCGGCGCGAGGCGCTCGACCGATTCGGCATCCACCGGCGTCGCGGCGAGCAGTACCGCGAGCGCTCCCGATCCCGCAATCAGAGGCCGATACGTCGGAGCGAGCGGGTCGTCGGCCGGCAGCTGAATCATGAGATCAACCAGCGGGCGCACTGCCCCGCGGGCCACCAGGGTACGCACCGCCCGCTCTGCCGAGCTTCCGAGCTCCCCCATGTCCAGCTGCATGGTGAGCACGCGGAAGGGATCGCTGCGATAGGCTTCCGCGCTCGACAGGCCCGGCACGAGAGGGGGCGGGAGATGATCGACCGGCTCGACCAGCGGCGTGCCGGGCGATTCCCAGGAGGAAATCAGGTCGTTCACCAGCGCAAAAAACTGACTCCCGGCGAGGTACCGCGACGCGGAAGGTCCCTGTTCGGCGTGACGGGCGAGCTTGTCGAGCAGCCGGGCGAGCGGAGCCGAGATTTCCCGGCGCTCGACCCGGGCTGCCGCGTGCAGCACCTCGAGCGCGGCGGAGGCGGCGGCGAGGCCGGCCAGGTCCCGAAGGAGCCGATGCTCCGATTCTTCCTCACTCGAACGCCGGAGGAGCCGCTCGATGGTGGCGGGCCGGAGCTCGCGGAGGAGGTGGCTCACCTGGCGGCGCAGAATCTGCGACTGGGGCGATGCGCGGTCGTGTGAGGTTTCGGCGGCCGCGTGGAGGTACTCGATGACGACGCCGTCACGCGCCGTGTCGGGCGGGAGAGCGTCGAACGAAAGCGCGAGCCGGTCGCCGGCGGCGCTCGGAATGGAATCGGGATTCTCGCTCTGTCCAAGCATGACGCCGGCAAGAGCCGACCAGATGGCGGTTCCGCCGGCCGATGTCTCGTCATCGAGCGAGAGCCCTTCGAAGTTGAGGGGCTCGACGTCGAGGTGGGGCGTTCGGAGGCGGACCAGGTCGGAAGATTCGCGGGTGAGCGCGGTCAGGAGCTCGATGAGCTCGGCGCGGGTGACCCCCCGCGCCAGCTTGATGGTGCCCACGTTGCGCCGGAAGAGCCGGCCGGCCAGCTCGCGAAGGAGCGGATGATCCTGATCGGTGGCAGCGGTCCCGACGAAGAGCTGAGTAGGTGCCACGGCAAAGACCGCGGCGGGCCGGTCGGCCAGCACGGGCACAAGCTGCTGAACCACCTGCTCCACAGCCCGGTCGAGCGTGGGATGTCCCTCGGGATACATCTGCGCCCGCTGAAAGGCGGCGGACAACGCGGTCAGAAAATCCGCGTAGTCGCGCGCCAGCGGCGGCGCTTCGGCCGGGTCGGGGCGCATTCGGTCTCCGGAAATCATACAGAAGCGTCCGCGACGGGCAGCACGACAGCCGGCCCTGTCGCGAGCACGGGTTCGATGAAAAAACGATCACCATCAAACCAGAAGATTCCCAGCTGGAAGAACCGGGCCGCCAGTTGTCTCACTTCGTCGAGAGAAATCGGGAGCGCCCACCCCGGTTCGAGGTGGCTTCCGGACGCCGCCTCACCATGCGCCAGCCGGGCGCCCGGGTAGCGCGACCGGACCACCGCGGAAAGGACGGCGTGAAGTCGGGAATTGGCCGCTTCCCCGGCGAAGCGGCCCAGCGGATTGCAGGCGGTGACGACGGCAAAGGGCCTCCCGAGGCCCAGGCGGGCCAGGGCGGTCCTGGTGTGAGGCGAGATTGCCTGGCGCAGGTCGACGGTCAGGCCAGCCTCTGGAAAGTGAAGAACGGTGTCGGGGTACGACCCCCACGCCGGATGCACGGGCGCTACATGTTCTCGACCATCGCCCCGGCAAACTCGCTGGTGCGGAGCAGGGTCGCGCCGTCCATCTGCCGATGAAAATCGTATGTGACTCGTTTTTGGGCAATCGTACGATCCAGCGCACCGATCACCCGGTCGGCCGCCTCACCCCATCCGAGGTACCGGAGCATCATCTCCCCGGAGAGGATCATTGAGCCGGGATTGACCTTGTCCTGGCCGGCGTATTTGGGGGCGGTGCCGTGGGTCGCTTCGAAGATCGCGTGCCCGGTGAGGTAGTTGATGTTCGCCCCCGGTGCGATGCCGATGCCGCCGACCTGCGCCGCGAGCGCGTCCGAGATGAAATCGCCGTTCAGGTTCAGGGTCGCGATGACGTCGTAGTCCCGGGGCCGGAGGAGGATCTGCTGCAGGAAGGCGTCGGCGATCACATCCTTGACCACGATCCCGTTCGGCAGCCTGCACCAGGGCCCGCCGTCGATCTCGACCGCGCCGTACTCCTGTTTGGCCACCTCGTAGCCCCAGTCCCGGAAGCCGCCCTCGGTGTATTTCATGATGTTGCCCTTGTGCACCAGGGTCACGCTTTTCCGCTTCTGGGCAATGGCGTAATCGAGCGCGGCCCGCACCAGCCGCTTGGAGCCGTCGGAGGAGACAGGTTTGATGCCGATCGCGCTCGTCTCGGGGAAGCGGATCGCCTTGGCTCCCATTTCTCCGATGAGGAACGCCACCACCTTCCGGGCCGCTTCGGTGCCGGCCTGGTACTCGATTCCAGCGTAAATGTCCTCGGTGTTCTCCCGGAAAATCACCATGTCCACCGCTCCGGGGTCCTTCACGGGGGACGGCACCCCCTCGAACCAGCGGACCGGGCGCACGCAGGCGTAGAGGTCGAGTTGCTGGCGAAGCGCGACATTGAGCGACCGGATCCCCCCTCCGACCGGCGTGGTGAGCGGTCCTTTGATCGCGACCAGGTGCGACCGGATGACATCGAGGGTCTCCTCGGGGAGCCAGTCGTCGACCTGGTTTTTCGCCTTTTCTCCGGCGAGTACCTCGCGCCAGACGATTCCGCGACTGCCGCCGTAGGCCTTGGCGATCGCGGCGTCCAGCACCCGTCGCGTGGCGCGCCAGATATCGGGTCCGGTGCCGTCGCCTTCGATGAAGGGAATGATGGGGCGGTCGGGGACCTCGAGCGCCTTGCCTTCGAGCCGGATGCGCTCACCGGCGACCGGTGCGGTCGATGTAGTCATGTCGGTAGCCTGGTTCAGTTGCCTGGTTTGTACACGGCGAGCCACGCGGCGGCGGCGGCGAGGAGCGGGAGGCCGCCGAGCAGAATCGGGCGGGCGAGCGAGGGCTTCCGCCGGGGCACGGTGAGCAGGAGCCCGGCCAGGAGCCAGACGACCAGCTTGCCGGCGACCCAGAGCGGGAGGCCCCCGTTCATCAGGTCGAGTCGCGCCAGGAGCCCGAATCCGGCGACCAGCACCACAAGCAGTCCGGTGCCGTGCAGAACGGTCATGAGGCGGCGCGCGGCGTTGGTGGAAGCGGTGCCCCCGTTGATCGCGTGGACCATCGCTCCGCCGAGCACGCTGAACAGCACGATCACCCCGACGAGGTGGGCGACTTTGAACAGCTCGTAGGAGATCATGGCCGCTCGATGGGCGCGCGCACCGCGTTGCCCCATTCGGTCCACGAGCCATCGTAGTTGCGCACCGAGGGATACCCGAGCAGGTAGGTGAGCACGAACCAGGTGTGCGAGGATCGCTCACCGATCCGGCAGTAGACCACGATCTCCTCCCCGGGCGCGAGCCCCTGCTCGCGCTCGTAGATGGCCACCAGCTCGTCGGCGGTGCGGAAGCAGTGCGTCTCCGGATCCACCGCCCGGGCCCATGGGACGTTGCGGGCGCCGGGAATGTGGCCGCCGCGGAGGGCGCCCTCGTTGGGATACTCCGCCATGTGGAGCCGCTCGCCCCGGAATTCCTCGGGGCTCCGCACATCCACCAACCGCCGTCCCGCCCGCACGTGGCCCATCACCTCGTCCCGGAAGGCCCGGATCGGACCTTCCCTCCGTTCGCCCACCGGGAGATGTCCGGGCACCACGGCGGGGCGCTCGGTTACCAGCGGGCGGCCCTCGTCCACCCAGCGCTGCCGCCCACCGTCCATGATGGCCAGGCGCTCGACTCCGAAAAGTCGGAGCACCCAGAAGGCGTAGGTGGCCCACCAGTTGTTGCGATCACCATAGAGGATGACCCGGGTCTCGGCGTTGATCCCCTTTGCCCGGAGCAGATGCTCCATTTCTTCGCGGCCGATGTAGTCCCGGAGGACCGGATCGTTCAGGTCTTCCACCCAGTCGAGCTTCTGGGCGCCGGGGAGGTGTCCGGCGTCGTAGAGCAGGACGTCTTCATCGGATTCGAGCAGCCGGACCGCGGGATCCTCGAGATGCGCCGCGACCCACTCGGTGGAGACGAGCACTTCGGGGTGAGCGTATCCCCGGTCGGCGATCGGAAGCGTCACGGCGGCCCGGCCTCGCCGAGCAGGTCTTCGAGCACCTTGTCCACGACTTCGCTCACATCGCCCTGCACGATGGTGCGAAGCACGTCCATCGTCTCGAGCGCGAGATCCTGGGGATGCTTGCGGTCATGGTCGAAGCGGATGATCTGTCCGAGAAAGACGGCGGCCTGCCGGTTGTGGGGGAGATCCTCCTCCTCGTCCTCGTCTTCGTCTTCGTCTTCATCCTCATCCGGTTCGCCGTCGTCCTCCTCGTCGTCGTCCTCATCCACCAGCGCGTCGTCCGCCGCGGCGCTTTCGGGAACCGGACCATTATTCACGGCGCGATCGTAGGCGGTGCCGGGAACGCTGTCGGCCCAGGGAGAGGCGCCTTCCTCGTCTTCCTCGGCGGACTCGAAGAAGTCGCTGGGGAGATCCACCAGGGCAAAGAGCTGGCACTGCAGTCCGGGGGGCTCTTCCCGCGCGGCCAATGCGAGCCGCACCGGCCGGGCAAAGAGCCCTCGCTCGAGCAGGAAGGCCGCCGCGTCAGGCGGCACCACGCAGCGCGCCACGAGCTTCGGACCAAGGAAGGAGCCGATGCAGGCCATCCCGTCGGGGGCGCGCTCGTCCTCGATCGTCGCGAGGCGAAGCGGCAACGGGCGATCGGTGGCTGCGAGGGCCACCGGAGACTCGGGTGGCTCGGGCGATTCGGAGGGTCCAGGCTCCATCAGGACAATTTACACGAAGTGGGGGGCGTGTGAGCCGTGAGAGGTAAGCGGTGAGACGTAAGAGGGACAAACCGCTGAGGCCTCACCTCTCACTTCTCACCTCTCACCGCACCCCACACTGCGCCATCCGCCGCTTCGGCGCCGGGAGATACGGAAACAACCGCGCCGCCGCCGCCGCGTGCCGCACGCCCCGCCGGCACCCGGTCCGCTGCGCGATCATCAGGTGCAGCCGGTAGCTTCCCGGATCCATGCGCACCGCGCGCTCCAGCCGCTCCACCGGCCATCCCGGTCCCGCCAGCGCGATCGACCGGACCTGTCCCCAGCTCCTTCCCGCCGCGAGCAGGAGACCGATCGCCCCGACGGCCGCGAGCCGGGTGCGCCCCACGGGAAGCGCCGCCGCGATTCCGCTTTCCGGCAACAGCACTCCCGCCGTGGCCCAGACCAGGAGCGTCGGAGGCGCGAGGAGGAGGACGGCATCAAACGCTCCCGTCACCAGGGTCGCCGCGAGCACGCCGAGCAGCGCAATGGCACGCCGGACGATCGAGAAGTCTTCGTGGCCCAGCCGCCGAGCCGCGGTGACCCCCATCGCGGCGATGGCCGCGAGGAGCAGGAGCACCGCCACGCCGCCGCGCTCGCTCAGGAGCGCAACCCAGTCGCTGCTCGGCCATGGATTCGTGGGCATCGGATCCGCGGCGGCGAAGGAGGGATCGCCGCGCGTCGTCACCAGGGGGTATTTCACCGGCCAGTTCCCCGGTCCGGTGCCGAAGACCGGATCCATCGCGACGAGGCGCGCGCTGTTCCGGTACTGGATCAGCCGGCCCAGACCCGACCCTTCGCGGTAGTTGGTGAGATCCCGCACGGTGTCGCGATAGGGCGAATCCGATTTCCAGGTGAGCCGGTTCGGCAGAAGCACCGCGGCAGCTACCCCGAGCAGCGTGGCAACGAGCCCCGCTCTCAGCCGACCTCCAGGTACGATCTCCCGACCCCGGCGCCGCGCAACGAGCCACGCCAGGAACATGATTCCCAGGCTCACCATCAGGCCGAGCCAGGAGGCCCTCGACCGGGTCAGCACCAGGGTGGCGAACATCACCCCGAAGCAGCCCGCCGCCATCGCCGCGCGGCGCGGACCTCCCGCTTCGGCCAGCTGCAACAGGATGACCGGTGAGCCGATCGCAATCAGGTGGGCGAGGAAATTCCGGTTGCCGAGCGTTCCGCCCGGTGCCCGGCTGTCGGCCAGGATCGGGAGGTCAACCCCATAGGTCTGCGCGAGGCCGGTGAGCGCCGCAGTCACGAACGCGATCGCCAGCCCGCGCGCGAGCCACGGGCCCGCACCGCGCCGCGCGACCCGGTACCCTGCGTGGAAGATGATCAGGCCGGAGACGGTGATCGCCAGCGCTCGGGCGGCGAGCCAATGGTTGGTCGCGAAGATCGCGGACAATGCGCTCCAGGCGGCGAACGCAGCCAGGGGAATTTCCGCCGCGACGAGGCCCGGCCGCCCGCTGCCGCCGACGGCGAGCAGGATCAGGGCGCCCAGTGCGGTCACATGCAGTGCGAGCTCTTTGGGCGCGCCGAACCGGTCGAGATCGAAGAGAGACGATGGCACAGCCAGGAGGACGACGGCGAGCGCACCGAAGCCGAGCCACAGCGCCAGGAGGCGAGCGTGCCACGGCGGTCGGCCCGTGACCTCCTCGTTCACCGTTGACCGTTGACCGTTGACGCCGGTCCGGTGTCGACGGGCAGCTCCAGCGGGCCCCCCCACTCCGCCCATGATCCGTCGTATACCGACCATTGCCGGTGGCCGACTACCTCGAGACCGAGTGCCAGCACGCAGGCCGTCACGCCCGAACCGCACGAGGTAATGACCGGACCGGCCAAGTCGATTCCCGCCGCCGCGAGTCGCGCGCGCATCTCGTCGGGTGAGAGCATCCGGCCATCGGGGCCGGTCAGCTCCGGATAGGGGAGGTTTCTGGCCCCGGGCACGTGACCGGCGCGGAGACCGGGACGCGGCTCCGGCTCCGTCCCCTCGAATCGTCCCCGGGCGCGCGCGTCCAGGATCTGGATCCCGCCGCGTTCCACCGCCTGGCGCACCTCCTGAAGCGATCGTACCAGCTCGGGGCGATGGCGCGCGACGAACCGCTTGGGGGCCCACCGCGTCCACCCCGCTTCCCGGGGAAGTCCCGCGGCGCGCCAGGCGGGCACGCCACCGTCGAGCACCGCCACCTCGCGATGCCCCATCACCCGCAGCGTCCACCAGATCCGCGCCGCGCTCAGATTGTTACCCGAGCCGTCGTACACCACCACGCGATCGTCGTTCCCGATCCCGAGGACTCCCACCCGCCGACCAAAGGTTTCCGCATCCGGGAGCATGTGCGGCAGCGGGGAAGCGCGATCGCTCATCGTATCGAGATCCCAGAAGACCGCACCGGGAATGTGACCCGCCTGGTACTCTCCGACGGCGCTTCGATTGAACGCGGCGAGATACCACGAGCCATCCACCACGACCAGGCGGGGCGCGCCGCGCCGGGCGGCAAGCCACTCGACGGGGACCAGCGATCCCGGCAGTACGTCATCCATCATGCGCTGTGTTCCTCCATTACGTTCCGCTCGTGCCCGCGCTTCTGGACAAATACATCGCGCGCCTCGGCGCCGCCGACCGGAACACCCGGCTGGAAACGCTGCTGGATCTCTCGCGGAAGCTACCCGCCCTCCCGGCCGACCTCGAAGCGGAAAAGTCGCGCGGCCGCCACCTGGTGCCGGAATGCCAGACGCCGGTGCACCTCTGGGTGGAGGTGACCGGCGGAATCGTCCGTCTGCACGCCGACGTCCCACGGGAATCGCCGACGGTGCGCGGCTTCGTGTCGCTTCTCGTGCAATCGCTGGACGGGTCGACTCCGGCGGAGGTCAGCGCCGTTCCCGACGACCTCCTCCACGCGCTGGGACTCGACGACGCGCTCGGCATGATGCGAACCCAGGGGCTCAGCGCGATCGTGCGCCGCATCAAGCGCGCGGTTGCCGATGCCCCCTCTCAAACTCCTTCATGAACGCCACCAGCGCTTCGACGCTCGCGCGCGGACAGGCGTTGTACAGACTGGCGCGCATCCCTCCGGCGGAGCGGTGCCCCTTGAGACCGTCCAGTCCCTTGGCCATGGCCTCCGCCACGAACTTCGCATCGACCTCCTCGCTGGGAGAGCGGAAGCAGACATTCATGAGCGACCGGCTGTCCCGGTCCACGCTGGAGGTGAACAGTGCCGACTGGTCGAGAAAATCGTAGAGGATCTTTGCCTTGGAGGCATTCCGGTCGGCCATGGCCCCGAGGCCGCCGCTCGCGCGAATCCACTTGAGCACCTGCCCCACCATGTAGATCGCGAAGGTCGGCGGCGTGTTGTAGAGCGAGCGGTCCTTCACGTAGGTCCGGTACTGCAGCATCGTCGGCAGCCCGTTCGGGGCTGATTCGGTCAGGTCTTCCCGCACGATGACCAGCACGATCCCCGAGGGTCCCAGATTCTTCTGCGCGCCGGCGTAGATGAGCCCGTACCGGGTGACGTCAATCGGACGGCTGAACATATCGCTCGACGTGTCGGCCACCAGGGGAACGCCGTCGGGGACGGGGGGCTCCTCCTTCCACTGGGTGCCGTGGATCGTGTTGTTGGTGGTGATGTGTACGTACGCCGGGTTCCCGGAGTAGCGGATCTCCGAGACGGGAGGAATCTTCGTAAACCGGGAACCTTCGCCCGTGAGCGCGACGTGGGTGGTGCCGAACTTCTTCGCCTCCTGATGGGCCTTCTGCGCCCAGACGCCGGTGATGAGATAGTCGGCGGTGCGGTCCTGGGGCAGCAGGTTCATCGGCACCATGGCGAATTGCTGCGTGGCGCCGCCCTGAATGAAGAGCACCTTGAAGCGGTCGGGAATCTCGGCGAGGCGGCGCGTTTCGTCCTCGGCCTCGCGGATGATCTTCTCGAAGAGCTTGCCCCGGTGACTGTGCTCGGCGATCCCCATTCCGCTTCCGCCGATGTTCCAGATGTCCTGCTGCGCCTGCTTCAGCACCGGTTCGGGGAGCACGCCTGGGCCGGCGCCGAAATTGTGGATACGATCGGACATTGGGACTCGGTGTGAGGGGGAAGGGGGAGGGTAACCGCTAACTGCGCCGTCAAGCTACAACGGCTTGGCCGATGCGCAAGGAATTGATCCGACGCGCGTTGAAACGGTCGTTTGTTCCGGCATTTCTAACCCAAATTACTCGGGCAAACCTCACGGACAAAACATGGGTGACTACCAAAAGCTCGACGTTTGGAAGATAGCGCTCGGAGGGTAGAGAAGACACACCGGGATCAAAATGCGTTACGGCGATAGCGGTTAGCCGTTAGCGGTTAGCGGTTAGCGGTTAGCGATCGGCTCTACTCTATGGCAGTCAAATCCGCACTGATCACATTCTTCCCCTTCCGGATCTCCTCCAGCGCCGCCTCGTTCGGGGGCGACGAGACCTGGATCCGCACGCATGCGGCCTGCGCGCCGTGATAGGCGATGTTCTCCACTTCTTCCACGTTGACCTGAGCTTCGAAGAGCACCCGGAACACATGCGCGAGCACGCCGGGCTTGTTTCGATGCCGTACCGACAGCACGTGCGTGGCCGAGCTCCGGGCGAGCCGGTTGACGCAGTGTGGCGCGACGCCCGTCTTCATGAACCCGTCCACAATGCGGATCACCTCGTGGGCGATCGCCACCTGCGCCTGGTCGGTCGAGGCGCCCACATGGTGGGTGCCATACACCCCCGGCGCCCCGGCCACCGCGGACCGGAACTCCCCCTTGGAGCCGGCGGGCTCGTTCTGGTAGACGTCGAGTCCCGCGCGAATCCCGCGCTCCTTCACCGCCCGCTCCAGCGCGGCCTCATCCACCACGCTGCCCCGCGCGGCGTTGATGAGATAGGCGCCCGGCTTCATCGCCGCGAGAAACTTCTCATCCACCAGGTGCCTGGTATCGGTTCCCCCCGCCACGTTCACCGAGACGGCATCGGAGAGCCGGGCCACTTCGATCGGGGTCTCGCAGTAGCCGATGCCCATCCGCTCGGCTGCCTCGTCGGTGAGATTGCGCGACCACGCAACGACCTTCATGCCGAAGGCCTGGGCGCGCCGCGCGACCTCGCGCCCGATCTGTCCCACGCCCAGGATGCCGAGGGTCCGGCCGTGCAGACCGCGCGCCTTCGAGTATTCGCCCTTCTGCCATTCGCCCTTTCGCAGATCGATGACCTGGTCGGGGATGCGCCGGTCGAGGGCGAGCAGCAGTCCCAGCACCAGCTCGGCCACGGCGATCGAGTTCTTGCCGGGGCAGTTGGACACGAAAATGCCGAGCCGGGAGGCGGCCGAGACGTCGATGTTGTCGATCCCCGCACCGGCACGAATCACCAGCGAGAGCCCTGGTCCGGCGGCGAGCGCCGTCTCACTCACCTTCTTGCTCCGGACGATCAGCACTTTGGGATTGACTTCGCGGATCGCGCCCGCCAGGTCCTCCGCCGACACGTCGGGCCGGAGCACCACGTCGCAGCCGAGATCCTTGAGGCCGTCGACACCGACGGTCTCGAACTTGTCCGCCACCAGCAGCTTCATTGAATCCCTCCGGAGGGACCTTCAGTCGAGCATGTGAACGAACAGCCCGCTCTTGAGCTTGGGCTCGAACCAGGTGGACTTGGGAGGCATCACCATGCCTGCGTCCGCGATCGCCATGAGCTGCTGCACGGAGACGGGGTACATCGCGAAGGCGACCGCGGCCTCGCCCGATGCCACGCGGCGCTCCAGCTCGGCGATGCCCCGGACGCCGCCCACGAATTCGATGCGGGGGTCGGTTCGCACGTCGCCGATGCCGAGGAGTGGCGTCAGAATGCGCTCTTGCAGCAGCGACACGTCGAGCGAGCCGACCGGATCGTTGTCGTCGATCGTGCCGGGGTCGAGCGCCAGACGGTACCACGCACCGCCGACCAGAACGCCGAACGACCCGGCGCCCTCCGGGGCTGCGGTGGCCGCGGGCGTCAGCGTGCCGACCTCGCCCAGCGCGGCCAGAAACGCCTCGGGGGTCTGACCGTTGAGATCCTTGACCACCCGAAAATATGGCAGGATCCGCAGCTGGTTGGACGGAAAGAGGACGGCGAGGAACCAGTTGTACTCTTCGTCGCCGGTGTGCTTGAAATTCGCGTCGCGCCGCTGTACCGCGGCCCGCCACGCGCTCGCCGAGCGGTGGTGCCCGTCCGCGATATAGCCGACGCCGATCCGGCGGAAGGCGTCCACATAGGGGGCGGTGTTCTTCACCCGCCAGACCCGTTGCCGCACGCCATCGGAGCTGGTGAAATCGTAGAGCGGCGCCTCGGCGGTGATCTTCGAGTTGAGTTGAGTCAGGAACGGCGTCGGCGCATGCGTCAGAAACACCGGCTCGGCATGGGCGCCGAGCGTCAGGACGTGCCGGGTCCGGTCGTCTTCCTTGTCCTTCCGGGTCTTTTCGTGCTTCCGGATGACATCCTTCTCGTAGTCGTCGGCGTGCACGCAACCGACCACGCCGAGCTGGGCGCGGCCGTCCATCGTCAGCTCGTAGAGGTAAAAGGACGGCTCCGCCTCCCGGAGAAATGATCCGTCGGTGAGGAACTGGTTCAAGTTCTTCCGCGCGCGGTCATAGACCCGGGCGTCGTGCGGGTCGGTGTCGGGTGGAAGATCGATGTCGGAGCGGCCGACGTGGAGAAAGCTCAGCGGGTTGCCGTCCGCCAACGCGGCCGCCTCGGCGCGCGAGACCACGTCGTATGGGGGGGCGGCGATACGCGCGGCGAGGGACGGCAGGGGACGCCAGGCGCGGAACGGACGGAAGCGAATCGGGGAACTCCTAGGGAGCTAGGGAGTTAGGGAGCTAGGGAGCTAGGGAGCCGTCTGATGGCTGCAGGCTGAAGGCTGAAGGCTCCTGCTGATGCTACCGGACCGTGCGCCGTGGCGTCAAGGCCGGATCACCCGGCCGTTCTTCATGACCAGGCGCACTTTCCTCAGGTCGCCGATCCGCACCGTCGGATCGCCCTCGACGGCGATCAGGTCGGCGAGGAACCCCGGCTTGACCTGGCCCAGCCGGTCCTCGAGATGGAAGAACTTCGCGTTACCCGAGGTGGCGGCCTTCACGACGTCAAGAGCCGCCATGCCGTATTCCACCATGAGCTCGAGCTCGCGGACGTTGTCGCCGTGGGCAAAGACGCCGACATCGCTTCCGAAGCAGATCGGCACCCGGGCCGCCAGCGCCCGCTTGAAGCTGGCTTTCTTCTCGGTTACTTCGGCCGGCTCGGCGTCGGACCCCTTGTTCCACCCGCGGTATTGCCGGATCGCCTCGACGGCGGCCAGCGTTGGACAGAGTGCGACGTTTTTCTGCGCCATGAGCCGGAACACCTCGGCGCTTCCGAAGTCACCGTGTTCGATGGTTTCGACCCCCGCCAGCACGGCGCGCCGGATCGCCTCGGCGGTGTTGGCGTGGGCGACGACCGGGCGCCCCCCGCTCCGCGCGGTCTCGACGATGCGAGCGAGCTCTTCCAGCGAAAAAGTCGGGCGCGTTTCGCCGGAAGGACCCCAGCGGTAATCGGCGTAGACCTTGATCCAATCGGCGCCGGCGGCCGCCTGGCTCCGCACGACCCGGGTCAGCTCCTCCACGCCACTCGCTTCTTCCGCCCCCTGGGGGATGCGCCACCGCGGGTCGAAACCACTCGGACCGTAGCTCCCGGTCGCGACGATCGCCCGGGTCGTCGCGATCACACGCGGGCCGGGGATGAGGCCCTGCTGAATCGCGTCCCGGAGACCGACGTCGGCCTCGCCCGCGCCCTCGGTCCCGAGGTCGCGAACGGTGGTGATCCCTGCTTCGAGGGTCTGCCGCGCGTGATTCGTGGCCCGCGCGACGCGGAGCGCCAGCGACTCGTGGAGCACCTGGTCGTTCCAGGGCGTCTCGTTGTAGGGATGGAGCAGGAGATGTGAATGTCCCTCGATCAATCCGGGAAGGAGGGTCATTCCGGAGAGCGCGATCCGCCGCGCGTCCGGCGGCGCCACGGTCTCGAGTCCCGGCCCCACGCCGAGGATTCGCTCGTTCCGAACCAGCACCGACCAGCCCGTGCGCATCACGGCGCCGTCCCAGATGCGATCCGGGGTCAGGAGGGTGATCGCCGGGTCGGGGGCCTGCCCGGCGGTCGGTCGAGCCAGCACGAGGAGTCCGGCGACGGCGAGGGCGCTCTGCCGCATGGACAATCTCCGGAGGGACGGGGAACTCACTGGGGCGGTGCCGGCTCGGCCCCCACCAGTGCGAGACGGTCGCCGGCGGGACTCAGCGCGAGCCGGGTGATGCGCTGGAGCCCCGGCTCTGCAAAGCGGGCCACCTCGGTCCACTCCGTGTCGCCCGCGCGCCAGCGCAGCAGCCGGTTGCCGCTCGCCGAAAGCAACGCCCCCTCAGGAAGCCAGAGAAAGAACTCATTCCCCTCGGGAAGCCGCACCAGCGACTCCCCTTGCCCCGTGACCGGATCGATGACCCGCACCAGGAAGCCGGCGGAGTCGCGCTGCGCGTAGCTCACGGCATGGCGGCCCGGCACCTTGAGCAGCGCGCGGCCGATGTCGCTCGCGACGATCGCGGCGGTGCCGCCGGCGAGCTCGGCGCGCCGCAACGTGGCCGGGGTGCCCAGCACGAACACGAAGACGGTATCCGCGTTGAGCCAGGTGTGATAGCCGATGGGCCGAATCGAGTCGAG
>Ga0210377_10002802_pt1 | contig 15085 bp, 14 predicted proteins | sample PLM4_65_b1redo_FD_155480 | JGI IMG/M metagenome (GOLD analysis project Ga0210377, IMG submission 155480) | Groundwater sediment microbial communities from an aquifer in East River, Colorado, USA - PLM4_65_b1 redo | ecosystem: Environmental > Terrestrial > Soil > Riparian zone | place: USA: East... | reverse complement strand
CTTCAGCACCTTGAGCGCCGCCTCCCAGTTGTACACGTCTTCCTGGTAGTCGAAGCGACCCAGGCCGGCGTAGAGCTTGATGGTGATGCCGGCGAATTCGCGATGCGTGCCGTCGGCGCGCTTGCCGGGCAGGCGGTTCTGCCACTTGTAGACGATGCGCTTGCCGTCGATCGCGACCCAGTCGATCGGATACGTCCAGCCCTTGCACTGCGCCATGGCCGGGATGAGCCAGGCGCGAATCGCGTTGCGGCCGCGGAAGGTGCCGAGGTGGTGCTCGACGTAGACCGCTTCGGGCGTGAAGCAGTCGACGAAGGCGTTCCAGTCGTCGTTCGACTGCACGTCGATGGTCTTCTGGAACGCGGCTTCGATCTCGGCTCGGCTGTATTGCGACATCGCGGCGATCGTCGCATCGAGCGCGAAGGGAAGTAAAGCCGGAGGTATGCTTCCCTGCGCAGATGCACTGGCGCGACGGAACCGCGAATCAGAAGACGCTCTATCTGGCGCTCGTCGCGACCTACGCGCTCGGCGTCCTGCTGGTCGCGGCCAGCGCCATCGAGCGGGTCGGCCGGCCGGATGTCGGCTTCAGCATGGACGGGCTCGAGCTCTCGCCCTCGCGGCGCGACGCAGCGGATGCGGGCCTGCGCGGCGGTGCGCGGCTGCTCTCGCTGAACGGCTTCGAGACGACCGGCCGCTCGATCGGACGCGAGGTCTGGCCGCGGCTCGTGCGCGAGAACGGCGCCAGCAACCTGGTCGTGGTCGAGAAGCCCGGCCGGGCCGTGACCGAGATCTCGCTTCCCGTCCGCAATCTCCGCTTTGGTGACGTGGTCTACGCGGAGGGCGGAACGATCGCGCTCGGCGCGCTCTTCTTCATGGTCGGCGTGGTGACGTTCGCACTGCGGCCCTGGGCGGTCGAGAGCTGGGCGCTGCTCTCGCTGTGCACGGTCGCAGGCGGATTTCTCACGATGTTGCTCTCCGGTGTCGGCCCGGCGAAGCCGATCTACGCGATCTACTTCCGCGCGATGCTCGGCTTTCTCGCGGCGGTGCCGATCCACGCGGTGCTGGCATTCCCGGTCGCGCACCCGTGGCTGCTGCGCCGGCCGCCGCGCGTGCTCTACGGCATCTACGCGCTCGGCTTCGCGCACGCCGCCGCGCAGATCACCGCCTGGGCGTCGGAGTACGCGGGACCGCTGCGCTACATCGGAATCTTCGACACGAGCCTCTTGCTCGCGGGGACGCTCTACTTCGTCGGCCGCTGCGGCGTGCTGGCCATGCGCACCAGCGATCCGCTGGTCGCGCAGCGCGCGCGCATCCTCCTCGCCGGCGCGCTCTTCGGCGGCTCGCTGCCGGTGGCGGTGCGCTTCGTGCAGGCGGCGCTCGGCATTCACGTGCTCGACATCCGCGTCGCGAACTGGACCACCGCCATCCTGCTCCTCGCGCTCGCGCGCACCACCCTCCGCCACGAGCTTCTGAACGCGCGCATCGCCGCGCGACGCGCCGTGGTGTACGGCGCGGCGGTCGGCGCGCTGACCGTCCTCGCGGTCGCGCTGGTCGGCCTCTCGCCCTACTTGATGGCGGGTATGCTGCTGCCGCTGCTCTACGTCTGGCCGCGCTTCGAGTCGGTGCTGAACGCGTGGCTCTATCCCAAGCGCGTGCGCATGCCCGAGACCCTGCGCGCGCTCGGTGAGGCACTCGCGGAGGCGACCGACGTCGCCGCCGTGCTCGACGTGCTGTGTCAGGCGCCGACCCGCCTCGCCGACGTGCACGGCAGCTCGGCCTTTCTGTTCGCGGGCGTGGCGGGTCCCGACGAGCACCTGCGCGGCGCAACGCACTCCTACCCCGAAGACGCCCCGCCACTCGCGCGCGAGCCCCTCGTGCAGCTGATGATCACGATGCGCAAGGAGATCTTCCGCGAGCAGATCTCGATCGAGCCGCAGTTCGTGAACATCAAGCGCGAGTGCTACGCCTGTTTCGCGCGCTTGGGCGCCGATCTGCTGTTCCCGATCCTGCGCGACGGCCGCGTGATCGGCGGACTGGCCGTCGGCTCGCGCGAGCGCGGCGACGTCTGGGAGCGGCTCGAGCTCGAAGTTCTGCAGTCGATCGTGCAACAGGCCGTGCAGGCGCTGATCCGGATCGAGGCGACCGAACGGCTGCGCTCGCGCGAGCTGGAGTTCGCCGAGCTCAAGCGCTTCTTCCCGCCGCAGATCATCGAGCAAGTCATGGCGCGCGGCGGCGCCGCGGAGCTGCGTTCACAGCGCAAGCTCGTCACCGTCTTCTTCGCCGACCTGCGCGGCTTCACCTCGTTCTCGGAGAGCGTCGAGCCCGAAGAGGTGATGGCGACGCTCGCCGAGTACCACACCGCCATGGGCCGGCGCGTGACCGAGTTCGCCGGCACGCTCGAGCGCTTCGCAGGGGACGGCTTCATGGTCTTCTTCAACGATCCCGTGGAGCAGCCCGACCACGTCGAGCGCGCCGCGCGGATGGCGCTCGCGATGCGCGGCGACATCGCCCTCCTGCGCGCGGGCTGGGCGCACCGCGGCTACCGCATCGACGCGGGCATCGGCATCCACACCGGCTACGCGACCTGCGGCTTCATCGGCTACGAGGGCCGGCGCGACTACGGCGTGATCGGGAACGTCACGAACCTGGCCGCGCGCCTCTCGGACGCCGCGAAGGGCGGCGAGATCCTCACCACCGCGCCCGTGCGCGCCGAGCTGCGCGAGCGCTTCGGCTTCGAGCCGGTCGGCGACCTCGAGATTCGCGGCTTCCACGCGCCGCAGCCGGCCTTCCGGTTGATTCCCGCCGAGGACGCGCGCTAACTACTGGGAACCATGAAACGACTCCGCCTCGCCTTGCTGGCTCTGCCGCTCTTCACCGCCTGCTTCGTGAACGTGAAGATCCCGCTCGACACCGACCTCGATCGCACCCAGCTCGGCGCGAAGGTCGGCGAGTCCTCCGCGCAGAGCGTGATCTGGTTGTTCGAGTGGGGTGACGCCGGTACCCAGGCCGCCGCGAAGCAGGGCGGGATCACCACCATCACCCACGCGGATCGGGAGCTTTTCGTGCTTCTGTTCGGGATCTACGCCAAGACGACGACGATCGTCTACGGCGACTGAGTGGCACGCGCGTTCGCGATTCTCGGCGCGCTTCTGCTGTGTGGCTGCATGCGTGGCCTCATCTACACGCACGTCACCTTGCCGCTCACGACGAACTTTCACGACACCCCCGTCGGCGACGGCTTCGAGGCGAGCGGCAACGTGAAGGAGCTGCGCTACAACGCCTACCTGCGCGTGATCTGGGACGAGAACTCGATCGGCTCGATCGCGAAGCAGGCCGGGTTCTCGGAAGCCTACTACGCGGACCTCGAGACGTTCTCGATCCTCGGCATCTGGACGCAGTACCGCGTGCGCGTGTACGGAACGAAGGACCCGGTGAGTCCTTGAACCAGACGCCGTCGCAGGCGGAGGTCGTCGCCGCGCGCCTGCGTCTCCGCGAGCGCTTCTTCGCGAAGATACAGTCGACGCCGGGCGTGTCGGACGCGAAGCCCCTCGGCAGCGGCCCGGTGAACCGTCACGGCATGCCGCGCGTTCCCGTCGGCCAAACGCCCACCGCGCCCGGCAAGTGGCCGGTGCTCGACTTGGGTACGCAGCCCGGCGTCACGGCGGAACTGTGGCAGCTGCGCCTCGATGGCGCCTGCAGGAACGCGCTCACGTTGGACTGGCCCGCGTTCCTGGCGCTCGAGCAGGCCGACGACGTCTCCGACTTCCACTGCGTCACCGGCTGGTCGATGCTCGACGTGCCGTTTCGGGGCGTGCGTTTCGCGACCCTCGCCGCGCTCGCCGAGCCGGAAGACGGCGCGACGCACATCGTCTGCCACGGCTACGACGGCTACGAGACGAACCTGCCGCTCGCCGAAGCGCTGAAGGACGACGTCCTGCTCGTACACACCGCCGAGAGCAGGCCGCTCGCGCCCGAGCACGGCGGACCCGTGCGCATGATCACGCCGCAGCTCTACGCGTGGAAAGGCGCCAAGTGGATCCAGCGGATCGAGTTCCTCAGCGCCGACCGCAAGGGCTTCTGGGAGCTGCGCGGCTATTCCAATTCCGCTCATCCGTGGCGCAACGACCGGTATTCGTGAACCGCGCTTCGCGCGTATGATGCGCGCATGAAGATCGAGACGCTCGCGTTCGGTTTCGGCTTGATCGAGGGGCCGCGCGTCGACGGCGCGGGGAATCTGTACTTCAGCGACGTGACGAACGGCGGCGTCTTCCGGCGCAGCGCGGTCGGCGAGATCGACACGGTCGTGCCCAAGCGGCGGGGGGTCGGCGGCATCGCGCTCCACGCCGAGGGCGGGCTGGTGATCTCGGGCAAGAGCATCTGCCACGTGAAGGATGGCGCCACGCGAGTGCTTTTCGCGCGCGCCGACATCCCCGGCTTCAACGACCTGTTCACCGACGCACAGGGCCGCGTGTACACCGGCTCGATGCTCTCGAGCCCGTTCGGCGGCGGCGATCAGCAGCGCATGCTCGGCGATTGTTTCCGGATCGACGGCGAGGGCCGGGCGACGCTGCTCTACGGCGGCGTCTCGCTCACCAACGGCATCGGCTTCTCGCCCGACGGCCGGCGCATCTACCACAGCGACAGCGCGCGCGGACTCGTGCTCGTGCACGAGATCGACGCGGCCGGGCGCGCGACGCCGCTCGCACCGATCCGCGTCGAGGGCGGACCGGACGGGCTCGCGATCGACGTCGAGGGCGGCATCTGGGTCGCCCTCTACCAGGCTGGCGCGATTGCGCGCTTCAAGCCCGACGGTTCGCCCGACCGGCGCATCGCGTTTCCGGCGAAGGCCGTCACCAGCCTGTGTTTCGGCGGCGCGGACCTGCGCGACCTGTACGCCGTCAGTGCCGACAACACCGACGACCCCGCGCGCCAGGGCTCGATCTTCCGCACGCGCAGCGACGTCGCGGGCCTGCCCGCGCCGCTCGCGCGGATCTGACGGGCGAGCGTCGCGATGTCCGGCCCGCTCGACGGAATCCGCGTGCTCGACTTCGGCCGCTACATCGCGGGCCCGTGGTGCGCGGCCCTGCTCGGAGATCTCGGCGCGCAGGTGATCCGGATCGACAAGCGCGGCGGGAGCGAGGATCGCTTCGTCGGACCGGTCACGGACGGCGGCGAGGGCGCGCTCTACCTGCAGGCGAACCGCAACAAGCGCGGCATGACGCTCGACCCGATGAAGCCGGCGGGCCGGGAAGTCGTGCGGCGCTTGGTCGCGACCGCCGACGTCGTCGTCGCGAACCTGCCGCCGCAGACACTCACGGCGTTGGGGCTCGATTGGCCGACGCTCGAAGCGCAGAAGCCGACGCTTGTGCTGACCACCATCTCGGCCTTCGGAAGCGGTGGACCCTACGCGCGCAAGCTCGGCTTCGACGGCATCGGCCAGGCCATGTCCGGCTCGATGTATCTCTCGGGCAGCGGAGCCGAGCCGATGAAGGCCTACGTGCCGTGGGTCGACTTCGGCACGGCGGGGCTCGCGGCGTTCGCGACGCTCGCCGCGCTCTACGCGCGGAAGGCGACCGGCCGCGGCCAACACGTCGAAGCGTCGCTCCTGCAGACCGCGCTAAGCGTCTCGAACGCCGCGCTCGTCGAGCAGCGCGTGCGCAAGCTCGACCGCGTGGCGACGGGCAATCGCAGCCAGATCGCCGGGCCGAGCGACGCGTTTCGCACGCGCGACGGCTGGATCCTTTCGCAGGTCATCGGCGCGCCGCTCTTCGAGCGCTGGTGTCGGCTGGTCGGCGAGCCGGGCCTGCTCGCCGATCCGCGCTTCGCAAGCGATCCGGCGCGCGGCGAGCACGGCGCGATCCTGTCCGAGCGCATGGCGCGCTGGTGCGCCGAGCGCACGACCGCGGAGGCGCTCGCCGCACTCGAGGCCGCGAACATCCCCGCGGGTCCCGTCTACTCGCCGCAGCAGGCCGTCGACGATCCGCACGTGTCCGCCGCGCGGATCCTGCGCGAGGTCGACTTCCCCGGCCTGCCGATCCCCGCGCCGATCTCCGACACGCCCGTGCGTTTCTCGGCGAGCGAGGCAGGGATTCGCGTTCGCGCGCCGCTGCTCGGCGAGCACACCGACGCGATCCTGGCCGAGCTCGGCTATGCCGCGGCGGAGATCGCGTCGCTGCGCGCCGACGCGGTCATCTAGCCCGCTCAGGCGATGATCGCGAGCAGCTTCTTCAGGATCTCCGAGATGGGGATCTCGATCGCCAAGAGCGGGAGCATCGGCAGGACCACCGCGACGACGAGCGGCACGATGTCGCGCAGCGAGGCCGGCAGCGTGCGCATCGCCGCGACGAGCTCGTAGCCCGCGCTGGTATCCGCGAGCGACGACGCGTCGGGATTGCCGAGCAGCATCTCGTCGGGCGCCACGCTTCCGCCGATCCACTTGCGGTCGAACGCCAGGTGGTGGTCGTGCACGAGCGCGCCGTACTCGAGCAGCGCCGCGAAGCGCGTGCGCGCGAGCGGTGCGCGGAATTTCAGCAGCGGCCCCAGCAGGGCGAGTGCGGCGATCGCGCCGTAGGCGGCGATCGGCAGCTTGAAATCGAGAACGTGTCTGTCCCCGTAGACCACCGCGTCCGCGAACGAGCCCGCGAGCACGATCGAGATCGCGAGCACGAGCATGACCCAGCTCGTCTGCCCGACGCCGACGAAGCCGAGCCCGCCGGCATGGTCCGGATGCGTGGCCACGAGCGAGAGATCGAGTCCCGCCATCGCGCCGAGGAAGCGCGTCCAGATGATGCCGCGCCAGAGCGAGCGCAACAGGAAGAACTGGAACACGGGCACGCCGACGAGCGCGTACCACCAGCCCGCAGCGGTCAAGTGCGCGCTGCCATCCGCGATGAGCAACGCCCAGCTCTCGGTGGGGTTCGAGAGCTTCACGACCGTGGTCGCGATCGTCCCGCCTACGGCGAGCGCGACGAGCGCGATCTCGGCGATGCCTGAGTCGCGGAGGCGGATCGCCGCGCGCACGGCGTCGTCGTACGCGGCGATCTCGCTCTCGCGCACGATTCCCGCGCGTATGAACGTCGCCGCCACCGCGCGCAGCCGTGGTCCGATCGTGACTTCCGACAGCAGGAAGAGGGGCACCGCGAGCAAGAGCCGCGCGTGCACCGCGAAGTCGCGCGCGAACGGCTGCGCGCTGCTGCCCACGAAGGCCGTCCCCGCGACCAGCGTCAGAAGCGCGAGCGGAGCCCAGGTCGCGAGCAAGAACACGAGCGCAGCGCGCAGCAGGCGCGGCGCCGCCGGATTCGCGAGGCCCACGCGCAGCATGAGGCGGAACGTCGGCCCGCCGGTGACGAGGTCGAGCGGCAGCTGCGCGGAATGCGTGTCCATCGTGTGAGTCTATCTGACTCGCGAATTTCTGAGTCGACAGCGCTCGGCGGCGCGTGGCAATCTGCCAGCATGATGAGAAGCATGATTCTCGCAGCGCTCGTGGCGCTCGCACTTGCATGGGCGCCCGTACGCGGCGCGCTCGCGCAGTCCGAGATCTGGAATCAGGAGAAAGTGGCCGCGCTCGCCGGCGAGCTCGAGTCGGCCGTCTCCGGACTTCGCGACGCGGTGCGAAAGAGTCCGATGTGGCAGAACCCCCAGCAGAAGCAGACGCTGTACCGCATCGCCGACAAGCTGCGCCTGATCGAGTCCGAAGCGGCCAGCCTCCACGCGCAGCTCACGCGTGGCGCTGGAATGCAGGAAAGCCTGCCGAACTACGAGCGCCTCCAGCGACTTCGCCGCGACGCGCAGGTCCTCGCCAAGAAGACCGATGTCTCCGCGGTCACGCAGCCCAAGCTCGACCGCGCGACGCAGGTCTTGAACCAGCTCGCGCCGTACTATCCGGCGCAGCCGGCGCCGAAGTCGTGAGCCGCGCGCGCATCGCGCTGGCGCTGCTCGCCGCGGTCGGCGTCTCGCTCGGCTGCAAGCCCGCCGTGCCGGAGCTCACGCCCCTCGAGAAGGAGGCGAAGGACCGCGGCGAGTGTCAAGTGCTGGCGGTGAATCAGAGCCGCTTCGATCCGACGCTCGCCGAAGAGCCCGTGCGCACGCTCAGCGATACGCACAAAGCCGGCGGAGACGTCGTCGGCTCCGGTGCGATCGTGAAGGGCGCCGCGGGCGGGGCGGTTCTCGGCGTCGTCGGGGGCGCCATCGCCGGCGATGCCGGCAAGGGCGCGGCGATCGGGGCCGCGGGCGGCGCGCTGATCGGCGGCGTGCGCCGTCGGCAGGCGACACAGAAGATGGTCACCACCACGCGCACGAATCCCGAGTACACCGCGTACCTGGCCTCGAAGGACGCCTATCGCGACGCCTTCGACGCATGCATGACCGCACGGCTCGCGCCACCGCCGGCTTCGAAGTGATGCGGCGCGCATTCGCTCTCACCGCAGCACTCGCGCTGGTCGCCGCGCGAAGCGCGTTTGCCGGCGATTTCGATGGCAAACACGCGCTCGTCTGCGCGCCCGGCGCCGCGGCCGAATGCGACACCGACGCGGTCTGCGAGAAGGTCGGGCGCGAAGAGGTGGACCTGCCCGACGCGCTCCAGGTCGACTTCAAGGCCAAGCTGGTGCGCTCGCCCGACGGCCAGCGCTCGAGCCCGATCCGCTCGGTCGAGGTCGAGCCCGCGGTGCTGATCGTGCAGGGCAGTCAGAACGGCCGCGGCTGGAGCATGGTGATCGAACGCGCGAGCGGCCGCTTGTCGGGCACGATCGCCGAGGCCGAGGGCGCGTTCGTGCTCACGGGCTCGTGCACGCTGGCGCCCTAGAGCTCGAGCCAGAGCTCCTTCGGGCCACGCAGAATGGTGTTGTTGCTCCAGCTGATCTTCTGCTCCGGGAGCCGCACCTTCGAGTAGCGCGTGACGAGCGCTTCGAGCGCGAGCGATCCCTCCAGCCGCGCGAGCTGCGCGCCCAGGCAGAAGTGGATGCCGTGACTGAACGAGAGGTGGCGCACGTCCGTGCGTGTCACGTCGAGGCGCTCCGGATCGGCGAAGACCGCCGGATCGCGATTCGCCGCGCCCAGCAGCAACACGAGCTGCTGGCCGCGGCGCAGACGGTGGCCATGGAGCTCGCGGTCGCGCGTCACGATGCGCGAGGTCATCTGCACGGGGCTGTCGTAGCGCAAGAGCTCCTCGAGAGCGGCGGGCACGAGTTCGGGTGAGGCGCGCAGGAGCGCGAGCTGATCGGGGTTGCGCAACAGTGCGAGCAGCGAGTTCGTGATCAGGTTCGTGGTCGTCTCGTTCCCCGCGACGAGCAAGAGCACGAGCGTCCCGAACATCTCCGAGGCCTTCAGGCGCTCGCCCGCATCTTCGGCCGCGGCCAGCGCGGAGATCAGATCGTCGCGCGGCGCCACGCGGCGCGCGTCGACGATCGCTTCGAAGTAGCTGCGCAGCTCGGCCTGCGCGCGCAGCGCGGCGCGCCGGTCCTCGAGCGTGCCCTCGCCGAGCGAGCGCGCGACCTCGTTGGACCAGTGCCTGAAGCGCACGTGGTCCTCGGGCGGAACGCCGAGCATCTCGGCGATCACGCGCACCGGCAGCGGCGCCGCGAACTCGCGCACGAGCTCCATCGCGCCGTGCGCGGGCCGCTGATCGAGCAGCTCCTTCAGGATCTGCTCGACGCGCGGGCGCATGCGCTCGACCGCGCGCGGCGTGAACGCCTTCGCGACCAGCCCGCGCAGGCGCGAGTGGTCGGGCGGGTCGCGGCGCAGCATCGACATGGTGTCGTCCAGGTAGGGGTCCGGTACGCCTGCACGCTCCATGCGAGCGACCATGCGCGGGAACAGCTTCAGGTTGCGTTCGTCCGACGAGAAGTCGGCGTCGCGCAGCACGGCGATCACGTCTTCGTGGCGCGAGAGCACGAAGCCGTCGGCCGCGCGACTCTTGTGGAACGGGTCGGTCTCGCGCAGACGCCTGTAGAACGAGTACGGATCTTCGCGAAACCCGGGCGCCATCGGATTGAAGAGGACGCCCGTCTCGAGCCGCTCGACGGCCGCGAGTGCCATGCCGCGAACCAGCCAGGTGAAGTCATCGAAGCGCGTGCGCAGAGTCATGCGAGCTTCCTTTCGTGAGTGAGTTCGTCGTGCTCGGGCGAGATCTCTTCCAGGGTCCGACCCGCTGTCTCGGGCAACGTGAGCGCGACCACGAGCGGGGTGAAGAGCGTCGAGCCGACCAGGAGTGAGATCGCGCTCCAGTGGGACCCGGTCACGGTGTAGAGCACCGACTCGAGCGCGAGTCCGAGGCTCCCGCCGACCGTGATCACGACCAGGCGCGCACCGGCCGAGGTCGAGCGATGCGAGGTCGGGAAGAGCTCCGCGCCGTAGGTCGAGAGCAGCGTCTCGTGGCCGATCAGCACGAAGATCAGCGCGATCCAGAGCGGTGCGAGCCACGCGCCGCTGCCGTTGTAGAACGCGAGGACTAGCCCGACGAGCGCCACGCCCGCGCCGATCGTGAGCGGTCGTCGTCCGAACCGGTCCGAGAGCGTGCCCGCGATCGGAGCGCCACAGATCGCGAAGACGCCGCCGGCGATGTAGAGCACGCTCACCTGACCGGGCGACCAGCCGTGCGCCTGCTGCAGGTACTTCGGGCCCATGAGGTCCGCGGCCGCGATGCCGAGCGACGCCGCGAGCGCGATCGCGCAGGTCGCCGCGAAGCGGCCCGGATAAGCGCGCGCCAGTCGGCGCACCGGAGTCCAGATTCCGCGCTCAACGGTCCGCGCCCGCGCCTCGAAGCGCTCGGTCTCGGGCAGACTTCGGCGCAGCCACGCGAGCAGAAGCAGCGGCGCGAGACCGACGAGGTACAGGCCGCGCCAGCCCTGCGGAGACCCGGCCGCAAGCGGGAGCAGCAGCGCTGCGAGACCCACGCCGCAGGACTTGATCGCGAACAGCGCGCCGATGCCCCAGCCACGCGCCTCGGGCGCGAGCTCCTCGCTGATCACGACGATCGCGAGCAGCATCTCCGCGGTCCCGAAGACGCGCGCCAGGAACTGGAGGACCACGTACGTGCGCGGGTCGGGCGCGAGCGCGGTCGCGCCAGTCAACACAGTGTAGGCGAGCACCGTCACGAGCAGCGCGCGGCGCCGGCCAATGCGGTCGGCCGCGAGCGCGATGCCGATCGCGGGCAGCGCGCCGAGCCGCAGGATCGAGCCGAGCCAACCGACATCGCCCTCGGCGACGCCGAGCCCCGCCTGGATCTGCGGCAGCGCCATCCCGAACAAGCTGATGTCGTACTGATCGAAGAGCGTCGCGAGCGAGACGAGTCCGAGCACGCGCCACTGTCGGGCCGTCATCGCCGGTGCGCCGGCCAGGAACGGGAGCCAGCGCTGCCAGCGGGGTGCGGCGATCGCGAGTGATTCGGTCACGGACTCGGGCAAAGCAACTCGGGTGCCAACTCCGGGGAAGCGATCGGAGTGCCGCAGCGAGCTTGCGTGCAGTGATTCCACGGCGTGGTGTCGCGCCCAGCTGACACGGGCGGGGGTATGCTGTCCCCATGGCAACGCGGACGCGGCGTCTGCGATGGCTCGACTGGGCGCTGATCGCCACCTTGGTGCCGCTCTTCGTCGTCCTGCTTGCGCTTCGAATACGCGAGGGCCTGGCCGGGCGCGCTCCGAGCATGGTCTTACGGGTATCGTCCGCGCCAAGTGATGGCGACTTCCCGGTCGTCGAGCAGGTCTTCCCCAATGCGCGCTTCGACGGCCCGGCGCTCGAGGTGGGAGACCGCATGCTGCAGGCAGGGGATCGATCTCTCGCGGGCGCGACGTGGCCGCGGTTGTTCTCGCGAGTGGGCAGTGCCATCAGCTCGAGGGAGGGCGTGCGCCTGGAGATCGCGCGCGGTGGCGAGCGATTCTCGACGACCCTTCGCGCTCCACCTCGGCCGATCTGGTGGGACAGCATCCCGTTCGCGCTCGCCTGCGTCCTCGCGGGCCTGATTGTTCTCCTGCGCGCGCCCGACTGGTGGGTCCGTCGTCGCTGTTTTTTCTTCGCGCTTGCGTTAGGGATCTACTTTGCCTCTGACGAAGGGGTGCTCGCGTTCGTCGTGCCCGGCGCATACCTGGCGATCGCGGCGTATCCGATCGGGATGGCGGCTGGCAACTCGCTCGCTTGGGAGTTCACCGCGTCGGCTCGGCCGCTCCCCGCCTGGGCGCGCGCTCAGCCCTGGATCATCGGGATCGGTTTCGCCGCGGGCTTGGCCACCGCGATCTACCTGCCACGTCCGGCTTGGGCGATTGGCCAGACGACGCTCCCGACGCTCAATCTCCTGGCGCAGCTCTCGGCCGTCGCCGGGCTGACGCGCGCGTACCGCCGCTCGGACGCCCTCGAGCGCCGCCAGGTCCGCTGGGCCTTGTACGGGCTCTACCTGGCGGTTCTCCCCGCGATCGTCTTGCAATCCGGAATCCTGCTCGGCATTCCCGCCGCGTTCTCGCCGCTTACCTACGGGTGCATATCACTCCTGTTCTCCGCAATCCCGATCGGACTTCTCGTCGCGATCTTCGGCTACCGCTTCCTCGACATCGATCGCCTGATCAGCACGACCGCGTCCTACACGATTCTGGGTGTGATCCTGCTCGGTGTCGTCCTGCAGGTGATCCCGCGCGTGGCCGAAGCGGGGAGCTCCGCGGTCGGCGTATCGCCCGCGACGGGTCAGTGGGCGCTGTCGCTCGGCCTCGTGGCGATCGTCGTGCAGAGTCATCGCAGGATACGGCCGTGGCTCGATCGGCGAATGTTCGCGGGTCGCGTCGCCGTCGAGGAGGGGTTGGCGCAGCTCGTCGCGGAGCTCGGCCGCTGTCGCACGGCAGAGGAGCTGACACGACTCCAAGGCGAGAGGATCGACACGCTTCTGCGTCCCGAGTCCATCGCCGTCTACGCGCGCGAGGAGACGGCGTTCACGCCGGTTTTCGCGCGCGGTCGCGCGGTGCCGCCGGCGTTCGCGTCCGACAGCCCGCTCGTGCGCACGCTCGAGTCCCGCTCGGCGCCGATCGTCGCGGCGACTGCCCGGCTCGACCCCTTCGACCAGGCTGCGCTCGCGACGCTCGGCGCGGAGGTGGTGACGCCGACGCTCCGTGGAGAAACGCTCGCCGCCTTCAGCTGCCTTGGGCGCAAGCGCTCCGGCGACATCTACACGCCGGCCGAGCTCGCGCTGCTCACGGCCGTGGCGAGCGCGAGCGGCGAAGTGCTTCAGCGGCTCAGTGCCGGGGAGGTGGTCGAGCAAGCGCGTGCGATGCAGGCGAGCCTGCGCCGCTACGTCCCGGGCGCGATCGCCGAGCAGCTCGAGAGCGGGCGTGATCTGCAGACGGGCGAGCGCGAGGTGACGGTGCTCTTCGTCGACCTGCGCGGCTACACGACCTACGCCGAGAAACGTCCGGTCGAGGATGTGTTCTCGACGGTGAACGAGCACACCGAGCGCACGTCAGAGATCGTGCGCCGGCGCGGCGGGGCGGTCGTAGAGTTCAACGGCGACGGCATGATGGCGGTGTTCGGCGCGCCCGAAGAGCTCGCGGAAAAGGAGCGGCATGCGATCGAGGCCGCGCGCGAGATCGTCGACTCCTCCCTGCCGGATCTCCCGGTGGGGATCGGAATCGCGACGGGTCTCGCCTACGCCGGGAACATCCGCGCGGCGGATCGCTGGATCTGGAGCGTGATCGGCGACACGACGAATCTCGCGGCGCGGCTGCAAGCGCTGACGCGCGAGCTCGAGGCGTCGATTGCGGTCGACGACGCGACGCGCCGCGCGGCCGGGTACGTGTGTGCCGACTTCACGCGACACCGGGATGTGCCGGTCCGCGGCCGCAGTCAGCGCGTCGACGTCTTCGCGCTCCCGCTCGCGCGTGCGGAGCCTGCCTAACTGGGTGCTGACGAAGCGACTCGACGTGTGCCGTCTGATTCGGCGACGAATGGTCTTGACGTGCTTTCCGAGTACGTGTGCGCCGCGAGCCGACTCGCGCTCGATCTCTGCCCTCAGACCTGAGCACGCTCGCGCTGGCGCGTAATTCCGACGCCGGGGTCATCGCGCGCGTATTTGGCCCTGATCACGGCGCTGTCGCGATCCGGCGACACCGAAAAGCGTCGTGATAGGCGCTGTACGATTCCGCTTTCGCCGCGACCACCCTCCCTCACCCCGGGGAAGGACATTCCGTGTCGCTCACTCCGTTCAGTCTGTGCAGCACCTCGGACCACGCGCTGCTCGAGGGCCTGAAGATCCTCGCCGCGCGCGGCGAGGGGCTCGAAGCCGATCTGCTCGTCCACCTGGGCGAGGTCGAGGCGCGCGGCCTCGCGCTCGAGCTCGGCTTCCGGTCGCTCTTCTCCTATTGCGTCGAAGTGCTCCACTTCTCCGAATCGGCCGCGTTCCACCGCATCACCGCCGCGCGCGCGGCGCGGCGCTTTCCGTAGATCCTGGAGCGGATCAGCGAAGGCGAGCTGCACCTCTCCGGCCTGCGGCTGCTGCTGCCGAAGCTAACGGCTGAGAACTGCTGCGAGCTGCTGGATCTGGCGCGTCACCAGAGCAAGCGCGCGATCGAGCAGCGACTGGCAGATCGGGCGCCCAAACCGGATGCGCCCGCGCAGCTGCGCTGGCTGCCCGAGCGCGTCGCGATGTCGAAGCCGCTCGTGCTCAACTCCCCAGCACCGCAGCCCGCGGTCGCATCTGCGCCGGCCGCGGCGCCGATTCCGGCCTCGGCTCCCGTCGCGGTGCGTGCCCGGTCCTCGGCGGAGCCGCTCGGCGGCAGCCGCTACAAGGTGCAGTTCACGGCGGGACCCGAGACGCACGCAAAGCTGCGGGAAGCGCAGGCGTTGCTGCGCCACCAGATCCCCGACGGCGACCTCGGCCGGATCTTCGACCGAGCGCTCGACGCGCTGCTTCGCGAGGCGCGACGTGTGAAGTTCGCAGAGACCCAACGTCCGCGCGCACAGCGCGCGGAGGTGTCCGGTCCGGCGCCGCGCCACATTCCCGCCGCGATCCGCCGCGCGGTCGCGGAACGAGACGGCGAGCGCTGCACGTTCGTGGCCCTCGCCGGCCGGCGCTGCGGTACGCGCGACGCGCTCGAGTACCACCACCTGGTGCCATTCG
>Ga0210377_10002801_pt1 | contig 15086 bp, 13 predicted proteins | sample PLM4_65_b1redo_FD_155480 | JGI IMG/M metagenome (GOLD analysis project Ga0210377, IMG submission 155480) | Groundwater sediment microbial communities from an aquifer in East River, Colorado, USA - PLM4_65_b1 redo | ecosystem: Environmental > Terrestrial > Soil > Riparian zone | place: USA: East... | reverse complement strand
GGGGTCGCGGGATTTCGTCACGCCGTCCACCAGGACCGGCGCCGTCGTTCCCTGGCTCCCCCCCTGCAGGTGGAGCACCGGCCGGGCCGGACGCTCTTCCGTGCGGATCTTTTCCTGTAGGAGCATCAGCCCCTGGAGGAAGGCCTCGGGGCGCGGCGGGCAGCCGGGGACATAGACGTCCACCGGGATGATCTGGTTCACCCCCTGCACCACGCTGTAGACGTCGTACATACCGCCGGAGTTGGCGCAGCTCCCCATGGAGATGACCCAGCGGGGCTCGGCCATCTGCTCGTAGAGCCTGAGGATGGAGGGCGCCATCTTCTTGAAGACCGTTCCGGCGATCACCATCAGGTCCGCCTCACGGGGGGTGCCGCGCAGGACCTCGGCGCCGAAGCGGGAGATATCGTAACGGGAGGTGAAGGAGGTCATCATTTCGACAAAACAGCAGGAGAGGCCGAAGAACATCGGCCAGAGGGAGTTGGCCCGGCCCCAGTTGATGAGGTCGTCGAGACCGGTCAGGATAATATTGTCGGGGATTTCAGTTTCCATCGGTATCCTTAAACTATCTCCAAGGAATGTGGATTTTTCGCAAGGTCAAGGCGAGCAAGGGATGACGCGGAGACGTAGCACCCATAGGGCATAAACAGCGCTACGTCGCACAAGGAATCCCGAAGCTCAACGCCGAGATTGCGGAAAAGCCGCATTCCGTTCACGTGAAGGTCCCCATTCGAGTCCCCCCTTGAGCCAGAGCCACACCAGCCCCAGCATCAGCACGATGATGAAGACCGTTATGTGGATGAGGCCGGGGAAGCCCAGTTCGTCCCAGACCACGGCCCAGGTGAAGATGAAGACCGCCTCCACGTCGAACACAATGAAAAAAATGGCGATCAGGTAGAAGGGGACGGGGTAGGCGAGACGGGCCGTCCCCGTCGGGATGACGCCGGATTCATAGGCGATCTCCTTGGCTGCCGAGCGTTTCTTGTCCCCCAGCCACCAGGCCGCAAGCAGGAGAACCCCGATGAGCAGGACCGCGGCGGTCGTGTAGAGCGCCAGAGGCAGGAGCTCCGTGCCGGCAGGGGTCATCATTTCCGACTGTGGTGGGCTCAGTGTCATGGGGGCCTTGTTATCACGCATGGCTGAAGGGGAAAACATAGCAATGGTAGCGCAAAAACCGCGCATGTCAACGGCCCGGACGGTTTTCCCTGAACCAGGCGAGTACGGCGTGCTTGTCCTGGGCGCCGTTCAGAGTGGCCACCACCCTCCCCTGCTTCAGGAGGAGCAGGGCCGGGATGCCACGGATGGCAAACCTTTCCGCCAGCTGGGGGTTTTCCTGGGTGTTGACCTGGACGACCACCGCTTTTCCGGCAAGTTCTCCGGCAATTTCCCGCACCGCCGGTGCGAAGTTTCGGCAGTGCGGTCACCAGGGTGCCCAGAACTCGGCGAGGACCGGGCCCGGGTAACGGGAAACAAAGGGGTCGAAGCTCCTGTCGCTCAGCTCGACAGGCTGAAGGTAAAGTGGGGGGAGCGGTGCATGGCAGTTGCCGCATTTGCCCGCTTGGCCTGCTCTTGCAGCGGGTATACGGTTGGCAGTGCCGCAGGCGGGGCATGATACAAGGTAAGAGGAAGCGGTTTCATTCATGAATCATCCTCCTTCTTGGTTGGACAGACAAACTTAACGCCGCGCTCGCCGGACCGGCACCGGCAAAGGCGACGTCAATAAGTCACCACGGCCCGAAGCAGACGTTCTGATCCCTGGCAGCCTTGGTCTCGTCGAGGCGGCTGACCGGCATGGTGAGCGGCGCTTCGTGGAGCACCTCCGGATTCTTTTCGGCCATTTCCGCGGCTTCTATCATCACGGCGATAAAGGCGTCCATGGTTTCCTTGCTCTCGGTCTCGGTCGGCTCGATCATGATCGCTTCCTTGACATTGAGCGGGAAGTAGACCGTCGGCGGATGGTGGCCCCTGTCGATGAGGTACTTGGCGATGTCGATGGCATGCACCCCATGCTTGAGTTGCCTGGCGGCGGAGAAGACGCACTCATGCATGCAGGTCAGATCAAAGGGGACATCATAGTGCCCTTTAAGTTGCGCCATCATATAGTTGGCGTTGAGCACCGCCTGTTCGCTCACCTCGATCAGCCCCTCGCGGCCGAGCATGATGATGTAGGCGTAGGCCTTGACCATGACGCCGAAGTTGCCGAAGAAGTTGGCCAGCCGGCCGATGCTTTGGGGGTTGCTCGTTTCCAGGGCAAAGGAGCCATTGGCCTGCATGATCACCCGTGGCGTCGGCAAAAACGGGATCAGCTCCTTTTTCACGCCGACCGGGCCGCTTCCCGGGCCGCCGCCGCCGTGAGGGGTGCCGAAGGTCTTGTGCAGGTTGACGTGGATCACGTCGAAGCCGACGTCGCCGGGGCGGACCTTGCCGAGGATGGCGTTGAGGTTGGCGCCGTCGTAGTACATGAGGGCATCGTGCTCATGGGCGATGTCGCAGATCTCCTTGATGTGCGGGTTGAAGAGGCCGAGGGTGTTGGGGCAGGTCATCATCACCGCCGCCACCTCGCCGTTCATTGCCGCCCTGAAGGCGTCCAGGTCCATGTCGCCGTAAGGGGCGGTGGGGATGGTGATGATCTCGTACCCCACCATGGCGGCGCTTGCCGGGTTGGTGCCGTGGGAGGAGTCGGGGACGATCACGTACTTTTTCCTGTTTCCCTTGGCCCGGTGGTAGGCGGCAATCAGCATGATGCCGGTCATTTCGCCGTGGGCGCCGGCCAACGGCTGGCAGCTCACCTCGTCCATGCCGGTGATCTCGGCCAGCAGTCCCCCAAGTTCGAAAAGCAGGCCGAGCGCCCCCTGGCTGGACGATTCCCCCCCCGGCAGCAGGGCGGTCATCGGATGGGAGTCGGCGAAGAGGGGGGCCACGTTTTCGGTGATCTTGGCGTTGTACTTCATGGTGCAGGAACCGAGCGGATAGAAGTTGGTATCCACCGAGAAATTGCGCCGCGACAGGTTGGTGAAGTGGCGCACCAGATCAAGCTCGCTTACCTCGGGGAGCCCGGCGGATTCTTGCCTGACCAGGTTTTTAGGAAGGTCGGCAGCCCGCGGCACATCACTAGCGGGGAGTTTCAGGCCGCGCCGTCCGGCAACGGATTTTTCATAGATCAGCTTCATAGCGCCGCCTCCAACTGTTTTGCCAAAGCGTCAATCTCTTCCTTGGTCCGTTTTTCCGTCACCGTCACCACCAGGCAGTTGTCCATCCCCTCGTAGTAAGCGCCGAGCGGCACACCTGCGGCGACGCCGCTGTCGAGAAGCTGCCTGACAACCGCTGCGGCGTCTTTCGCCAGCACCAGGGTGAACTCGTTGAAGGTCGGTACGGCATTCAGCAGCTGCACCCCCTTGACTGCTCCGAGGACCCCCTTGGCATATTCCGCCTTGTCGTAATTGAGACGGGCCAGTTCCACCAGCCCCTCGCGGCCGACGCTGGTGAGGTAGATGAGGCCGCGCAGGGCGCAGAGGCTCTGGTTGCTGCAGATGTTGGAGGTAGCCTTGTGTCTCTTTATGTGCTGTTCGCGGGCCTGGAGGGTAAGGACGAAGCCGCGCTTGCCGTTTCTGTCCAGGGTCTCGCCGATGATCCGGCCGGGCAGGTTGCGGATGTATTTCTTGGTCGTGGCAATGAAGCCGAAGGAGGGACCGCCGAAAGAAAGCGGATTGCCGAGGCTCTGGCCGTCCCCGACGACGATGTCGGCACCCATGGCACCGGGGCTTTTCAGCATCCCGAGGCTGATCGGATAGACCGAGGTGATGAGGAGCGCGCCCTTTTCATGGGCGGCAGTGGCAATATCGCTCAGATCGTCCACCGTGCCGAAAAAATTCGGGTTCTGGAGGATAACTGCGGCGGTCTGGTCGGTCAGGGCGGCGGTCAAGGCCTGCCGGTCAACAAGGCCGTTTTTAGAAGATATCTCGATTATCTCCACGCCCAGGTTCGTCAGGTAGGTCCTGACGATCTCCCGGGAAAACGGATTGACCGCAGCGTCGATCACCAGCCGGTTCCGTCCGGTGACGCGGAGGGCCATCATCGCGGCCTCGGCAAGGGCGGTGCCGCCGTCATAGAGGGAAGCGTTGCTGACCTCCATGCCGGTCAGCCGGCAGATAATGGTCTGGTACTCAAAGAGCGCCTGGAGGGTCCCCTGGGAACATTCGGGCTGGTAAGGGGTGTAGGCGGTGTAGAACTCGGCGCGGCCGGAGAGGTGATCCACCACCGCCGGAATGTAGTGGTCGTAATAGCCGCCGCCGATGAAGCCGATCAGCGGCCGGTCGTTGCCGGCCAGCTCCTTCATCCGCCGGAGCAGTTCCATTTCTGACATGCCGCCGGGAAGGGCGAATGACTGCGCCCGCAGTTCCGCGGGAATCGGGGCAAACAGCTCATCGACGCTTGCTGCGCCGATGGCGGCAAGCATCTCCCGGATATCCTCCGGGGTATTGGGAGAGTAGCTCATTATTCCAGCCCCTTCAGATACGTGTCGTAATCCGCCCTGCTCATCAGGTTTTTTAACTCTGCCAGGTCAGCCGGCTCAAGCCAGGCGATCCACCCCGCATCCTCTGCCGCCTCGTTGACGATCTCCGGGGTGTCGTTGAGCGCCTCGTTCACCTTGATCACCTTGCCCGACAGCGGCGCATAGATATCGCTTGCCGCCTTCACCGACTCGATGCCGGCCAAAGCCTCGAACTGCTTGACAACCTTCCCCATCTGGGGGAGTTCGACGAAGGTGATGTCCCCCAGTTCGTGGGCCGCATGCTCACTGATGCCGATGCTCGCAACGCCTTCCTTGATCTTTACCCACTCGTGCTCCTTGGTGAAATAGGTTTCCATGATGATGTTCCCTCCTGGGTTTAATGGCAAATCGATGTCTTTATGTAGGGGCACCCCTGCGTGGGTGACCAAAAACAGGGCGGCCACATAGGGCCGCCTCTACAGAAACAAAATCACGACCTTAACGACCCGCCTTTATAGAACGGCAGCTCGCACACCGTCGCTTCCATGGTGACATTGTCGTGCCTGATCACGAGCGGCGCACCGACGACAGCCACTTCCGGCTTGACATAGCCGAGCCCCACCCCGCAGCCGAGCATGGGCGAGAAGACGCCGCTGGTCACCGTGCCGACAGTAGCTCCTTCAAAACAAATTTCATAATGGTGGCGCGGCGCCCGGCGAGAACCGACCTGAAACGCCGCCTTGAGCCTGGTGAGCCCCTGCCGCTGCTGGGTTAAGAGCGCCTCTCGACCGACGAACTCCTTGTCGAAATTGACGAATGCGCCGAGGGCCGCTTCCAGCGGCGTGGTGACTTCATCGATGTCGCTGCCGTAGAGGCTGTAGCCCACTTCCAGCCGGAGAACGTCCCGTGCCCCGAGCCCTGCCGGTTTCACCCGCTCGTCGCCGAGGAGCAGGTCCCACAGCTCAGCAACCTTCTCTGCCGGGAGGAATATCTCATAGCCCAGTTCGCCGGTATAGCCGGTCCGGCTGATAATGGCCTCGACGCCGAGGATAGTGGTTTTGATGAATTTGAAGTAGGGGATAGTCCCGATCTCCGGGCCGAACGCCTCCACCAGCAGCTCCCGGGACAAGGGTCCCTGCAGGTCCAGCTTGCCGGTAGCAGCAGAGATGTCGCTAAAGACTCCAGCCGGCTTGAGGCGCGAACGGATCACGGCGAAGTCGTTGTCGATGGTTGCCGCATTGACCACGATCATTGCCTCGTCCTCGGCGAGGCGGAAGACGATCAGGTCATCGATGATCCCCCCCTTTTCGTTGAGGAGAAAGCCGTAACGGGAGCGCCCCACCGGGATGGATTTGACGGAAAAGGTGAAGACATCCTCCAGGCCGCTCGCCGCGAAATCCCCTTTGAAATGAAACTCCCCCATGTGGCAGATGTCAAAGAGGGAGGCCTTTTCCCGGCACCACTTGTGCTCGGCAATGATCCCTTCGTACTGGATCGGCATGTTCCAGCCGCCAAACGGCGCAAGCAGCGCCTTCAGGCTCTGGTGTCTAGATAAAAGCGGCGTATTTTTCAGGGTTTCCATGGCATGCCCCCCTCAGAAATTTTTTAAAATAAGCGCCTAAATTTAAAGAAAATATTTTGTTTTGTAAACAGGTTTCTCGTCTATTTTGCGGCACAGGATTGAAGGCGGGTTTTCCCGGACTGAACCGGTGTGGGGCGAAAAAGAGGGCCAACCATGGGCGGTTGACCCTCTTTGACAAATCTATGAACACTATCCCCTGGTTCGTTGTCGGTTCCAAGGCTCCGGGTGCGGAACATCTCCAAACCCCTTCCCGACGAACAAATCTTTGACCTGATTGATTCAATATTCTTTCTGTCGGGCGTGACCTGCGAAGCGAAGCGTAGTCAGTGTCTACGCCCTTGTTCGCTGTTCATCCTCCGCTACTCATAATGTGTCCACATTCGAATAACTTTCACAGTCTTGATATCATCCAAAATCTGGTAAACCAGTCTATGTTGGATATTGATTCTTCGAGAATATGCGCCGGTCAGATCGCCTAGAAGTTTTTCGTAAGGTGGAGGATTTTTGTAGGGATTTTCTTTGAGAATTTCGAGCAGACGTTCGGCTTGGGGCCTAAGGCCGGAGTGTGCGATCTTTTTTGCATCCTTTTGAGCCTGTTTGGCAAAAACTAGTCGCCAGTTCACCATTCAAGTTCCTCATCACACTCCTCTATCGGACTCTTAATCCCATCCTGGATAGAGTCACGCATTCCGGGTATCGATGTGAGGTACAAAGTTTCCTGTATTGCACGCCAATCCTCTTCTGAGATGAGGACTGCTGAGTGCCGCTTGCCTACAATCTGTATCGGGTCATGAGATTCTGCCACGTCATCAACGAGGCTATACAGGCATTTTCTTGCTTCCGTTGCTGAAAGTGTTGTCATGTTTGCTCCTCCTTGTCGTACGATAAATCGTACGTCACGAGAAGTTCTTTGTCAAGTTGTTTTCCAGCGAACCTATTAGTCAGTCTGGTGGGTGTCTCTTAGATGATTCCATGACCGGCATCTGGAGGTCCAGGAGTATCAACTCCGGCAACAATTCCCTTGCCAACTGAATTCCCTCGCGGCCATCACGCGCCTCGGAGACCTCATAGCCGTAATAACTAAGGATGTCACGGAGTAGCAGCCGGTTCTTTCCAATTGTCCTCGATGATGAGCACTTTCCCAGACACTGCGGCACCTCCCTCGCTCGTCGTTGATTTTAGCCATTTATGCGCTGCTTCTTGTAGAACGCCAGAAACTCACTTGGAGAAAGAACCGTTACGGTCCGGCACAAGTCGGGCGGAAAATGAACCCGGTTTCCTGTGACAAGACATACCACGTTTGCAGCAATAGCCACTTCCAGGAATGGTTCATCATCAAGATCCGGGAGTGATTGGGAGAGAGGAGAGGATGCTACCGTAAGTCCACGATGCTCAACATGATCAAGAAGGGCAGCGACCTTGTCTATTTCAAACTTGAACTTCGGCCGGGCGAGGACTTCTTCATATTCCGTCAAGATGCGGGCATCAAAGGAAAGAGTTAGTTCGCCGGACGAAACCATCCGGACGATTTCCCCGCAAGGACCGAACGGTGATAAAAGACCGGCAACAAGCACATTGGTATCGAGGACAATATTCATTGTATCCGTGCACGCTTATTGCGGACTGCCTTGATTTCGACGTCAATTTCGTCCATTGTAATCTTATCGGTTCCCTGGTCGGCAGAACGGCGCTGGAGGGTTGCCACCGCTTCGACCGAGCGTGCCTGACGGAATGCCGACAGTGACTCTTCGAGATTTGATTCGCTTATAGCCGCTAGAATTGCAATAGGTCTTCCATTGCTGGTGATGATCATTTCCCGTTCCACGGGGAGCTCTTTCCAGACCTCGGCAGATTTGCCTCTTAAATCCCGCACGCTTAAAAATTTCATGATTTTGCCCTCCATCTCTGTGTGCCTATAATTATGTACACAAATGTCACTCAAGTCAATCGGTTCTTTTTGCACATCGAATCGGGTTCAAGCCTCAGCGGTGAAGACCGCCGCAGACTGTTTGCATGCACCACCGGAAAAACCGATCAGTTGCTTATTAACACCTGAGATCTTATGTCCCGCATTATGGTGCGTGCACTTTTCCTGTGGTCATCCGTAAATCCGGCAGAACAGACATTGGATGATGTCTTGTCCCATAATTCTCGTTTTACTGTCAGAGAATTCCCTGACTTCCGGTACGTTGCCTTGTAGTCGATTGTTGGATTGGAAAACTCGTAATCTTTGGGAAACCCGACAATCGTCAGCGATTCAGGAAACTCGTAAACGTATTCCTCGACGCTGCGCCCGCCGTTACATGTCGATGCCTTTTTAGGTATCGGTTCATACGCGTCACTCACAATTGCCGCAATCGGCAAAAAGCTGTATACAACGGGTCTTATCGGCATGCCGGTGGTGCTTGCAACATTAACCAGGTCCTCCAATTTGAAGGAGACACTAAAATTGTAAACGTCGAGCAGTTCCGTGGGATCGTCCTTTTGCAGCTTGCCGCTACCGTGGATTCCCTGAGCTTCCAGTATTTTCCTGACAGCGTATTCTTCCTGGTCACCTCTCAGGTTCCGCATAACTTCTCTCGCGCTGAGAGCGGGAGCGCCCTTAAGGCTTATTTGTGTCGTTCCTGTGGCGCTGCCGTCAGAATTGACACGGATATTGGATCGCAAGATCTGCTCATGCCCATATTGGGCCATTGACGGAGTCTTTTGGCCTTCACGGAAATGCGATACCAGCAGGACCGGTTTCTCGGCCAGAGAAATGGGAAGCATGCCGAAAGGGACATTCGACGCGGTGGCATCCAGAAATAGCTTCATGCTGGGGATGTAGCTGATCACGTGATTTATTGCGGACACCACGGGTACCCGGGGCAAATCGTAAAGGCCACCGGCATTAATCAAGGCCTGCTCGCTGACGATGTTTCTGGCTGCGAGCAGCGCTTGGAGTAACGTTGCATGGTCTTTACAGTCACCCAGTTTGTTATCCAGAACAACGTCCAGGTCGCGGGGAACAACCGCACCGATGCCGATGCAATTGCCACCATATGAGATGTTTTTGGCCACCCAGTCATAGAGAGCGTGTGTTTGCGATTCCGGAGTGGTCCTCTCGGCCACGATTTGCGATGCAAGCGCCTTCACCCGCTCCGTAACCACGGCCTTTGGTGTGGCCCTGGAGCCGTACGCTTCCGTAATTTGCCTGTAATTGGCGAATGTGGAGACATACAAGCCAGGTTCTTCTCCCACGGCGGAAATTCCTCTGTCCGCCGCTGTCCATTTCTCAGGAATCTTGTTTTTGTAATTCCACTCCAAGATCTGTTTTCCATCTTTTTCAGTCGGTTGTTGCGCCGAGAGGAAATATGCTTCGTGGCGCAGGTTCATTGTCTTGGGGGCTGTTATTTTGATGTTGACGTCGTCGTAGGCCGTGAAACGCGAAAAACCGTGAGCAATGGAAAACTGGCCGGGAAACATCCCTTCCGTATTTGTAACCCGGTAAGAAAATACCGTGGTGTCGCCTACGGCTAAATCCGGGTAAACCACGGTGATCGTTGTTTCGTCGGAATATAAGGGGGAGGCGCGATCGTAACCGTCATTTGTCGTGACCTGGTAGCTGCTTTTCGGTGCATCTATGCGCTTTCCTGATTTCTTCAGGGTGTATGCCTCCAGGATTTCACCCTTTGCAACGCTCGTACTGAATGTGACCGATGACCGCTTGCTGTTTTCCAATGCACTTTCTTTCAGAACAACTGTCGACCACTTCTGGCTCTCGACATATGAGCCGTCAGTGTTCACGTCATATGCAATGTTCCAACTTGAGTAGCGAACCGGAATGTCGGCTTCAGAAATCGGCTCAGCAACAGCGAGAGAAAAGTTTGTCAACAGAAGCATTGCAACCAAGAAAACCTGTTTCATGACGTGCCCCCAATTTATGATATGGCATTAGTTGTCCATCTAAGCCGGACGTGTTCGCCTCCATAACACTTCTTTCAAACAATTTGTAACATATTGCGAGTGGATTCGTCAGTAAAAGTGTTTTCACTCCCCTATATCTCCGTTCCCCCCATCCCCTTCCCGCATTCCTGAAAAAAAGGGCGACCCGAAAGTCGCCCTGTAAAAAAGATCTTGTTGCCTGCTGTGTAAAAGCTACGGACAGGTCGTATCGCCCGGCGTGAACGCAGGGGTTGTATAAATGGTGTTGCCATCCCTGACGCAGCTGACGAGCGCCTCATTGCTGTATGGAGATTTCTGCGTCCCCCTGAAAGCCCTCACCCGGTAGCGGTATTCCTTCAGCGGCTCAATCCCTATTGTATCCGTATATGTCGTCACATTTGGCCCGACAATTGTGATGGGCAACCACCTCTCATTCCACAACAGCTTCTCGATCTCAAAGCCATCCTCGTCACTGGCCAGGTCTGACCAGTTGAGCTGAATCTTGAAGGAGTTCAAGGCGGTCGCCGTCAGGCTGTCCGGATGCTGTGAAATGGTCTTGACGCAGGAAGGATTACTGTAGAACTGCTCCCAACCACAGCCGGTGGTTTTATAGGCTTGAACCCGATAACAGTAGGAAGCGGAAGGGACCAGCCCGTTGTCAGTGAAACTGCCCGTATTTGCGCCCACCTGAGCAAGGGGGGCAAAGTCTGAGCACGATTCGCCGGCACACCGCTCCACCTTGTACCCTGTTTCATCCGGGTTTGTGTCAACCCACGTGAGGTCAATCCGGGTATCGGTGACTGCCGTTGCAGATAAGCCTGTGGGAACGACCGGAGCGAATGTTGTGGCCATGGCAGTGGCACTGTAAGGGCCTTGCCAGGTATTGACGAAGGTGAATCCGGCTGATTGCTCGACCGCCCCCAGCGTGACAGCCGGTTCGGTCGCTGCATATTTTCTTACCCTCGCGTTATCCAGCTTGAAAGCCTGATTGTAGTTCGCAACGGCTACCTTGAGCGGTGATGCCGCGCTGTAGCCGCTGCCATAAAAGAGCGTATAGGCATCGGTCGATACGCCATGATAAAAGTTGGCGCCGGTGTTAAGCACTTCGAATTTGTAATACTGCCAGGTATCCGAGGCGATGCTCTTGAGAGAGTCACCACGCTGAGCGCCATCCTCATAGACAGCGAGCCTGTTGCCACCGCCATCATAGATTGGATATGCCGCATGGGTTAAATCGGTATAACTTATCCCGCTCCCCGTGTTCTTGGCGCCAATCATCATATACTGGCCGCCGGAACGGTAGTGGGCAATCTCGAAAACAAAAGGTCTGGTAAAGTTTGCCGCACTGTATATACCGGTATTCCAGTTCCCCGAGCCGCCGCTGGAAAGGAGCTCGTTGTTCTGGCTATAGTAGCCGCCGCTGTCCACCTTCACCCATTTGGCAGCATCGATTGATGTGCCGCTGAAGTCATCGTAAAACTCGAAGGTACGTGTTCCGCTGCTCATGCTGGCAGCCGCCGGGTTGCCGTAATAGAGATAGACGGCATTGCTCGCAGCGGTCTTGACCCAGAACGTTGCCGTGACACCGTCTGTCTTGCGCTCGACCCAGTAAGGGAGTTCCTTGCCGGACGTATCGTCATAGAAACGGATATCGCTGAAATCGGCTTTCATGGCCGCATCGTACGCAATGGTCAGCTTCGTCTGGAAGTTCGGCTGGAAGTTGCTTATGGTGAGCGGCTTTCTTTTTGTCCAGACGCCGCCGCCGTCCAGTGAGAGGCCTTTGTTAACCGCCATGACCCGGTAGGTATAGGTTGTGGCATTGCAGGGCGTCGTATCGGACCAGGCCGTGGCGGACGCGCCGACGATAACCGGGAATCCGGTATCGAGGGTGGCAAAGTTGCAGCCCGCGCCGGTGCATCTTTCAACGGCAAACCCCGTCTCAGATCCGGCATTGTCCGTCCAGGCGAGATTTACCTGGGTCGTGTTTACCGCCGTGGCTGAAAGACCGCTCGGGGCGATGTTCGTCGTCACTGCCTGGGCAATGGCGGAATAGCCGCTGTCCCAGCCGCAGGAAGCCGTCTTGTATGCTCGCACCTGGTAGCGGTAGGTGGTATCCGGAACAAGGCCGGAATCATTGCTGTAAGCCGTTACACCCGGCCCTACAGTGGCTATCTGGACAAAGTTGCTGCAACCCGGACCGGCGCATCTCTCTATCTTGAAACCGGATTCATCCGTGGTGTTCCTCGTCCAGGCAAGGTTGATTTGTGCTTCTGACACCCTTACGGCGGTCAGTCCGCTGGGGGACACCGGCTGGGGTGTCGTGACACTGGCTGAATTGCTGTAGGGACTGCTGTCAAAGGTGCCGCTGAAGGTAAAGCCTGCCGACTGCTCTACCCCCCCCAACGTCACGCTCGGTGCTGCCGCAGCTCTGGATGCGATCTCCTGGCCGCTCAGTGCACGGTTGTAAATCCTCACCTCGTCGATACGGCCGTTGAAATATCTTCCCGGATAGTCGGTGGTCCCTACGGAGAAGTTCAGCGACTGAAAGTTGGGCATGACCGGCAAGGTTCCACTGATCGGCTGTCCGTTCATGTATAGTGTAACGTCCGTGCCGTTGACGACAACCGCTATGTGATTCCAGGCATTGAGGGTAGCGGTAGTGCCCGTGGTCGGGACGAAATCGTTACCCCAGGTAGCCATGCTTGGCCGGCCGCTATTCTGGATGGCCAACAGGAGTGAAGCGCCGGTGGTGCTGCGGGGCCCCCAGGAAACTATGCCGTTGTATGAGCCATCAGCGTAGCTTGTCGGATAGATCCACGCTTCCACCGTGGCGACACTGCCGGTCGGCAGGCTGACCGCATCGTTCTTCGCAAAGCTGGAACCGTTCAAGCTCAGACCGGTGCCGGACTTGCCTGCGCTGACGATGCCGTAAGGGGTGGCGAAATTGGTCAGGGTAACGTTATTGTTCTGTCCGCTCAGATCGGCAGAAGCGCCGGATGTGGTGCCGGCTGCCTCGGAAAACGGCAGGTATCCCATCAGGCCGGAGCCTAAAGTGTTGTTGATACTGCTTGCACTGGCGGCATCCGGGTTGCCGTAATAGAGGTAGACACTGTTACTGGCCGGGGTGGTGAACAGGACCGTTGCCGAAACCCCATCGGTCTTGCTCTCTACCCAATAGGGGAGTTCGCTGTTCGCCGTGGCATCGTAAAACCGGATATCGGCAAAATCCGTCCTCATCGGTGAGTTGTAGTTTATGGTCACCCGGGTCTGGAAATTTGGCTGGAAGTTGCTGATGGTCAAAGGGACCCTGCGTGTCCATGACCCGCCGTTATCGAATGACAGTCCACGGTTGACCGCTTTGACGCGATAGGTATAAACCACCCCGGCACACACGGTCTTATCGGCATTGCTTGTACTATTGGCAGGAACGTTGAACGGGAACCCCGCATCGAGGGATGAAAAATCACAGGACGCGCCACTGCAGCGCTCAACGACAAAGTTGTTTTCCGAGACGGCGGTATCGACCCAGCCAAGGTTAACCTGCGTGGTGCTGGCCGCAGTTGCCGTCAGACTGCCGGGGGCGAGAACGGTTGTTGTCGCGCTTGCCGTGCCGCTCAGGGTCACCCAGCCGCACCCTCCGGCTTTAAAGGCCTTCACCCGATAGGTGTAGGTGGCTCCGGGGGTGAGACCGGTGTCGCTGAAGCTGGTGGCGTTCGCCGGCAAATCAGAACCGAGCTGGACAAAATCGGTCTCCCCGCACGTTACCAACGTGCACCGCTCTACCCGGTACCCCGTCTCGTCGGTAGTCGTATCGGTCCAGGCGAGGTTTATCTGCTTCTCTGAAATCCTCGTTGCGCTCAACCCGCCGGGGGAAAGAGGCGCTGTCAATGTTGCGGAAACCGGTGCGGCATAGCCGGGCCAACCGGCAATCCAGGGCTTGACGGACTTCACCCGATAGGTGTAGCTGCCGCTGCATGCGGAAGTATCCGCAAAGGTGGTTGTATTGAGTCCCAGCGTGACCGGGAAACCGCTGTCCACCGTTGAGAAATCACAGGCCGCGCCGGTACAGCGTTCAACGACAAAAGCATCTTCATTGGTTGTCGTATCGGACCAGGTCAGGTCAATCCTGGTTCCGGATACTGCCGCAGCAAAGTTCGCCGGGGGCACGGGAGCAGATGTAGTGGAACATGCCGGAGCGGTAAAAGCGCTGTCCCCGCTGCCCAGTGTTGCCTTGACCCGGTAGCAGTAGGTTGTTGCAAGATCCACCGCCCTGTCCGGATAGGTAGTCACGTTCGGTCCGACGCTAAAGATGCTCTTGTTTGAGAAGTCGCAACCAGCGCCCGTGCACCGCTCAATGACAAATCCGGTTTCCGAAGCAGTCGTATCGCTCCAGGAGAAGGTTATCCGGTCAGTAGCCAACGGGCTCGTGTCGAGTACGGGAATGACCGGCTGATAATTAGTGAGAGACGTCGCGCCGGTGGCCGTATGGGTAATGACGACGGGGATGCGCACGGCGAAATTATCGCCGCCGATGGTGTAAGAACCGTATTCTTTGGCATTGCTTGCAGAGGTTGGGGCCGGGTTGGCAATTTTGCGCACCAGCATCCAATCCCAGTCGGTCTGATAGATCTGGCCGGCATAGTTATCGAAAAAATACGTCCTTCCCAGTGCGATCGGTTTGCCGGCAATGGAGAACGGCACAGCCGTCGGACTGATATACCATGCCGCGGTATCCCAGTTGTATGCCTGAATGGTGGTGGTTGTCGCGTCGGTGGCATAGAGAGAATAGCCGATATTGTTGGCGGGCGGCGGGCCGGCAAGCGGCGCATAGTAATTATTATGGGAATAGCCGCCGTCGTAGGGTGTGAGGGTAAAGCCGAGATTATTGTAGCTGCCGCCATACGCGCCACCGATACTGGAGCCGTTGGCAGCCGGTGTAGTGGTTTTGGCCTTGATTGTCAGCATATTGCCGACGGCGAGATTAAAATTGGAGGTCAGGCGACCGGTGGTATTGGTGCCGTGGAGGAGATCATCGGAGACCGTAAAGCCGGGGCTGAAGGTCAATGTCCACTTGTTCGTGTCGATTGCCGT
>Ga0210377_10002800_pt1 | contig 15087 bp, 18 predicted proteins | sample PLM4_65_b1redo_FD_155480 | JGI IMG/M metagenome (GOLD analysis project Ga0210377, IMG submission 155480) | Groundwater sediment microbial communities from an aquifer in East River, Colorado, USA - PLM4_65_b1 redo | ecosystem: Environmental > Terrestrial > Soil > Riparian zone | place: USA: East... | reverse complement strand
AGGACGATTCCGAATCCGCCGGACGGGTAGTAGCCCCAACCTGCGCTATAGGGCCAAGTCGGCAAGGATCCGAGTAGGAGGATGATCAAAATGATGAGAAGTATGGTGCCGAGGCTCAACGAATTGCTCCATTTCCGTCAATCGCGACGACAACGCGAGGCGTAAGCCCAAGGTTCCTAAGGGCGGAACCCAAACCTCTGGCCGACCGTTTGAAGCTTATGAGCCCGTTGCGCGTCCCTGCGCAGGCGCGGCATGGAGAGCCCCATGGCAACAAGAACGCAGCATGGTCGCCCCAACGGGGCATCTTCCGATCTCGGTGCCCAAATCGACAGCCTGCGCTCCGAAATGGCGACGATCGCTGGCGTGGTGAGCCAGCTGACGAGCGCGGCCGGACGCAAGCGCATCGAGCGCAAGACGAAGAAGATAGGGAAGGCGGCGCAGACAACCTTGTCCGACACCGAGAAATATGTGAACGACTCGGCCCAAGCCCTTCAAGACACCATGCGGGAGCGGCCGGTGCAAAGCGCGCTGATCGCCTTTGGGCTCGGCGTGCTGATCGGACGGCTCGTGCTCGGCGGCCGGTTATAGGAGCGGACCATGCTGTCGCTGCGTCACGCGCTGCGTGAGACTCTGCCGGCGCTCGAGACCACCATCACGTTAATTGCCGGGATTTGCGTGTTCGTGTCGATGCTATGCATCGGCGTCGTGGCCGCATGGTCGATCGGGCTGTATCTTTGGCTCGTGCAATTCATGGAACCGACGGAGGCGGCCTTTGTCGTCGGGTTTGTGCTGCTCGGAGTTGCCTTGATCGCGGTCGTGATCGGCCGTGTGGTCGTGCGCGATCGCCTGAGTGGCGACGGGACTACGACCGCTCAAAAGAACGGTACGCACCAGAAATACGAGGCGGTCGCCTCCGCTCTGGAGGCGGTGAGCGGGATGGCGAAGGGACGCCCGTTTTCCGCCCTGTTGACCGCCCTCGCCCTCGGTGTCGCTTCGGGTTATTTCACCGATACCGACAATAACTAGGGCGGGCGGGCTGCGCAGTTCTGCGCCGGTCGCCTGCCTAGGACCGACTAGTTTCCAACATCCCATACCGAAACCCCCGACGTACCCGACGTCCGACCCGGCACGCCCAAGCGGACAGCCGGGCCGCCGCATCGCCGAATCTCAATCGGCGAAGAGGTCAGCTGATCGACGCTGGTTCAAGAACCGAACCTCAGAGCTGGGTCAGACTAAGTTTTCGTGACGGTGAAAGACCGCGTATCGCGGTTTAGGTGTTCTATCCTATCTCGTCGGATTGTTTACGGCATCACCGCTTATTTTCCTTTAGCGAACGCAAAATGAATCGCGCGGAGAAAACGGTTTGAATTTTTTAAGAATCATTCGGTAACTTCAAAAGTTGTCGGTCGCTGCAAAGTTGCGCAACATCGCGGCCGAGGTATGGTAGACTACGTACGTGTTGTCTTGGGAGTACGTAAACACGTCGAGCGAAGCTCGATATCCCCAGGCTGAACACAACGCGACCGACTAACGGACGCGGGCAGTAACAGTAGAGGTACGGCGGTTCCAACACCAATCATTCTCTGCCTGCGCGGTGCTTGGGGAGTGGATTGAATGTCGTTGAAGCGTATCGCGGCCGCATTTGTCGGCGCGGTGGTGGCTGTCTGGTCGGCGGGGTCCCCCGCCCAGGCGGAAGATTTCCGCCTCTTGACGCTGGGCGAGCGCTACGTGAAATGGGGCGCGGCAGAGTTTGCTACTGGCGCCGTGGTCACCTACGGCTTTGCCGATCGCCGCAGCGACTACGCTGACGCGATCAACTGCGGCGCGATCGGCCCCATCGATCCATTGTTACAGGCCTCGCATTTGACCCGTACGCAATTCGCGGAAAACGTGCGCGAGGCGCTGGGGATGTGGCATTCCGCTGCCAACGTGACATTCCAGTACACCGAGGACGCGACGAAGGCTCAGATCCTGATCGGTGCTCAAGGCACGCCAATCGGTATCGCCTTTGCCAATGTCTGGCATGACGGGACCGGGCACCACCGCAATATCGCCAGCATCACGAAGGCAACCGTGTGCCTCAATCCATTGGTGACCTGGAAGGCCGCGTCCGATGACCGGCCGGAAACCTATTACCTCCGCCACGTTATAGCGCACGAGGTAGGCCACACCATCGGACTCGACCATCCCGGTCGTACCGGCCAGCTCATGGGGTATCGTTATAGTGAGGACACGACCAAGCTCGGCGCAGGCGACGTCCGGGGCGCGGTGACGCTTTACGGCCCCGCGAAATAGATAAATAAGGGATGGTCGGATTCCTCACAGGCTGACTTGTGAAGTCCCCGGCCATCCCGTGCCGCAGGTTGGCATTACGGCACGGGTTCAACGACCAGGCCAAATCAGGGTTCCGCCAATTCTAGCCGCGAGAACGATTTCCGCGTTCCCATTGCGGGTCGCAGCCGGCAACCGCGAGGGAACGCGCCTGTCAGAGACTAGCGAATCAGCTCTGAGATGAAAGCCGGCACGGGCTCCCACAAAACACTGTCATAAAGGCGATGCAAAGCGTTCCTCTGCGCTTGATAGCGGCGGATCGCCTCACGTGCTCTGGGATCCGTTTTAAGTACTACCTCGACTGTGGCGCGCATCCGCCGGTCGAGCACGCCGTCGACATAGGCTTGCAACTCCAGGTCGGTCGGCGGGCTTCGAAGTGCACTGCGATGCCCCCTAGCGTCATCTCACGCGCAGAGGGAGCACCCGTGCGGACACGGATGCTCCCCGGCTCAGTGTTTGCTTTGATCGAGCTAGCGGCGCCAGAGCGGCCGGCCGAGGTCGACATCGTCGGAGTTGGTCAAGGCACCGCCTGCGGCGCCCGCCGCACCACCAATCAATGCGCCGGTCAGCGGCGAACCACCGGTGATGGCACCAACGGCCGCGCCCGCACCCGCTCCGAGACCAGCACCGCTCAACGCACGGTCGGATTTCGACGTTCCGCAAGCCGACACGCCGGCAACCAGCGCCAATGCGGCAAAAATCGTCAACGCCTTATGCATGTAGGGGTCTCCTCTTCAGGCTGTTTTTCCTAGGTGCGTCGCTTGCCAACTAAACGCTGCCCGTGGCCCCGAGGTTCCGACTCCACGGCAGGACCGCGCGCAAGCCGCGGAGCCCACACTGTGCAAACGCGCGCGACGGGGAACCAACAAAAACGACTTGGCGTTGAGAAACGTACGAATGCATCAGCAGGAGGACTCAATGCACAAGAACGCCTTACTGGCAACGGCCGCTGCGCTGCTTCTGGCGACGGCCGGAGCGGCCACCGCTCAAACCTCGCCCCCCGGGAGTGCACCGGGCTCGAGTTCGCCGCAAATGAACAGCCCGGCAAGCCCGAGCCTCGATAGCACCACGAGACCGTCGCAAGATATGAATGCGCCGAGCTCGCCCATGGGTGCCATTGCCCCCTCGCGTCTTTCTCCGGACCTGAAGGGGAAAGATCTGTTGGGCGCCGATGGCAACAAGATCGGCAGCATCGAGGACGTCGCAGGCGACAAGCTGATCGTGGGGGTTGGCGGGTTCCTCGGCATTGGGGAACGCAAGGTCGCGCTTGCGCAAAACCAAGTCACCGTGACCGGTTCCGGCAACGACCTGAAGGCCACGACCAGCCTGACGCGGGACGAGATCAAGGCGCTTCCGGAATATGCAGGTACCGGCTCGTCGTCGCGCCCGCTACCGACGACGCCATCCGGCGACACCAGCCGCTAGGCGTCGACGACGCAGCTACAAAGAGAAAAGGGCCGCGTTCGCGGCCCTTTTTTTACCGCGATCGCTGGGATGAAGTGTTGTATTCGGCAAGCGCGCGGGGCATCACCTGCTGTAAATGGGCGATACGGTTGCCCGGAGCGGGATGTGTCGACAGAAACTCCACCGTACCGCCGCCGCTTTGCGATTCCATATTCTGCCAAAGGGCGACCGCCTCCCGCGGATCGTAGCCGGCGCGTGCCATATTAATCAGCCCGATCTCATCGGCTTCTGATTCCTGTTCGCGACTGAAGGGCAGGATCAAGCCCAGCGTCGCTGCCTGTGCCATGAGGTCGCTGTACTGCGCCGTGTTTGTCGCCGCGCCCAAGATGCCGATGCCGGTCTGCACTGCGACCTCACGCGATATGCGCTCCGCCGAATGATGCGCCATGACGTGGCCGATCTCGTGACCAAGCACCGCGGCGAGCTGCCCTTCTGTTTTCGCCACCTTGAACATGCCGGTGTTGACGCCGATCTTGCCGCCCGGCAGCGCGAAGGCGTTCGACGTCGCATCTTCCAGCACGGTGTACTGCCACTGCGCTCCCGGCACGTCGACGACGCGCGCGAGACGCTGGGCGACCCGCGCCACTGTCGCATTCATCTGCGCATCACGGGAAATGCGGCTCTCGCGCAGGATGTCCTGATAGGCTTGGACACCCATCTGATTTGCCTGCTGATCGGAGATAAGAATGAATTGCTGCCGGCCGGTGATGGGCGCACTCTGGCAGGCGCCCAACGTACCAACGAGAAGGCACGCCAATCCACGCGCCAATAATCTGACCATAGATCGCTCCAAACGCGTCGGCGTCGCAGCGCGGGTGGCCACCCCCGCACCGCGCGTCGGTCAATGCTTGACCGTCGAAGCGCCGTTGCCAAGCCCGTGGCTCAGCGCCCAGATGGCCGCCTGGGTGCGGTTCGACACACCGAGTTTACGCGTGATCGCCTTCATGTGCACCTTCACGGTGCCTTCGGTGATCTGAAGCTTGTTGGCAATGGTCTTGTTTGAATTGCCGACCGAAAGGTAGCGTAGGATCTCGGTTTCCCGTGGCGACAAGCCCTCGGTCTGAATGGCGCGATGGGGGAACGGCTCCCCCGCGCTTTCACGGGCCATGAAAGCGATGAACCGCGGCGGGAACATGCGTTCGCCGAGCAGCACAAGCTCCAGGCTTTTCATGAAGACTTGGGGCGAGGCGTGCGCGAACAGATAGGCGTCGGCGCCGAGTTCGTACGCCTCGGTCAGCAAGTCCAGGTTGTCCATCGTGTCGGACAGGATGACGAATTTCGCTTCCTCGCCGAGTCGATGAAGCAGACGTATCTTCTGGGTGTCGAAGTTGCGTCCCGAGCATTTGGCGATGATGACGTCGAACTTTGGATGGTTGGTACCACGCAGCGTGTCCACCGCTTGATCGATGGTGTCCATGACCGAGCATCCATACCGCTCGGTTTCGCATAGGCGCTGCAGGCCCTCTCGCATCAAGCCGTTTTCGTCGATCAGAAGAACTCGCGTCTGGTTTCCCTCGTGCATGAACTCCATCCCCTTTGACGCGGGGGGAACCACCGTCGCAGCGGCCGTTCACCCCATTGGCGGTGTCAATAACGCTTTTGGGGAGGCAGGGTTCCAGCGACCATCCTGTGTCATTGGTTGCACCAATAGCCTGAACTTCCTTATTTTTTTGGGATATCCGCCGAGTTGCAGGGTTATCCGTGCCGCGTATTGGTATTCATACCTATGGCATCCCCCCTCAAAAGAGGAATGGCGCGCTACTGCGGAACCCTCGAATTCGGAGTCCGTTTGCTCCCTAAGAGGAGCTGGCGCCTCTCCCGCTCTCGCGGCACGGGCTTTGGCGAGGCGATGCTGGACCACGGTGACGTCCGTCGATACCCGTGCCGCGAGAGCGGCCGACGCGCGACGACACTGCGTCGATGTCACCTCACGATCCTGGCTCCGTGCATAGGCAGATTGGGGAACTGGGCACGCCAGGCGACGTTGGACGGTCGAACGATATCTCTCCAGGTTCCGCGAGGTGGTGCCATGTCGAAGCCGTTCGTGTCCGGCTTGATCGCCGCGACCTTTTTGCCGCCGCCGACGTTCGCGAAGGGGCTGGAGGGGCTCATCTTATCCGGCGCGAGCAGAGACGACCTCACGAACGCGCCCGAATTCAATCATTCGAGTCGGTAGCGCCGATGCCCCCCGCCCGCGCCTATTGGACCGGTCAGATACGTCTCTCGCTTGTCTCGATTCCTGTCGATCTTCATGCCGCAACCAGGTCGGCCGCAAAAATTGCCTTTCACCAGATCCACAAGCCGTCAGGCAAGCGAATACGGTATGAAAAAGTCGTGCCCGGCATCGGGGCGGTGGATACCGACGAAATCCTCAAGGGATACGAATACCAGCGCGGCAACTACGTGCTACTCGAGGACGAGGAGCTTGACGCAGTCAAGCTCGAGAGCAAGAAGACGCTCGAGCTGAGTCAGTTCGTCGATGTGTGCGAAATTGACCCGATCTATTTCGATCGTCCCTACTTCGTCGTGCCGCAGGACGAGCTAGCGGAGGATGCCTATCGCGTGCTGCGCGACTCCCTGCGCCAAGCGCGCAAGATCGGGCTTGGCCAGCTTGCGATCCGCGGTCGGGAATATATCGCGGCGCTCAAGCCGTGCGGCAAAGGCATGCTGGTGGAGACGCTGCGATTCGAGAACGAGATTCGAAAGGCGGATTCGTTTTTCAAGGACATCGGCAGCAGAGCTGCCGACAAGGATGCGTTATCGTTGGCCAAGGAGATTATCGAGCGCAAGTCGGCGCCGTTCGATCCCTCGGCGTTCAAGGACCACTACGCAGCGGCCCTACGGGAGTTGGTGGAGCGAAAGATCAAGGCCAAAGGAGCCAGGGTCACGGTCGAGCCGGAAGAAAAGCGGCCGCAGGGCGCCAACGTCATCGACCTGATGTCGGCCCTGAAACGCAGCCTCGAAAAGCCCGGAAAGTCGAAGGCGGCCCGACCCAAACGAGCCGCAGCCGCCCACGCGAAGCGACGCAAATCCGCCTAGGCGGCGGTTTCTATTGCCGTCGCTTTATCTGGCGCCTGCTGCGCGCGACATTGAGATCAATCGCGCCGGCGCTATGAGCGAAGCGTTCCATCGCCACCTCGGCCTGCTCCGACCACGGCCCAAAAATTTCCGACGTATAGCCTCGTGCGATGTCGCCGGCGACGTTGCACAAATCCTGCACGTGCAGCCGCTGATGCGCGTAAGGGAACAGTACGTTGTCCTCCCATTCAACCAACGCGCGCTGGTGATGGCAGAACGCATGCGCCGTCGACGTGAAGGCTGACGGGTCCCGTAGACGACGTCCGATCACGATATCATGGAGACCCTCGACCAGCTCTTCGGCAAGCAGGCGGCTGTCATGATGTCCGGCACGCAGGATGTCGAACATCGCATCGACGTCGTCACCGGGGATCTCGCGACGCTTCAGGAGGGCGTGCAAGTGCTGTTCTTCGGTCGCCACGTGAACCGGCAGCCGTTCCGTCAGGTAGTCCAGTACTGCTGCGGCCTCTTGCGAAGCGCCGGGTCGATAGGGGTCAGTTGCAAGTTTGGCCAGAAGTTCGCAGATCGACCATTGAGTGACATGCTGTGCGGACAGGAATTCCAGCAAATCGGACGACCGCCTCGGTCCGGCATCGAGCCTGTCGTTGCGCTGAACCAAATGACCAAATGAAGCCATCGTATCTCTCCAATGGATTGCTGCGTTATCGTGCGCCGCCTTGTTCTTGAAAGCATCCGCAACGCCTGGACGCAAAATACCGAAGAGATTCGATCGGCAAAATTCGGAGAACGACCTACGGTCAAATACCTAGCCACGGAAAAGGCATTTGACTTCACTCGCCACGAAACGGCGTGGTCGCCAGAAAATGGGAAATTAGTCGGCTGAAAAAAGACGCGTCAGACAATCAGCGATTGATCAGAACCGACATCCGCACGAGCTCCGCCAGATTTTTCGCTTCCATCTTCTGCATGATCCGGGCGCGATGTACCTCCACCGTGCGCGGACTGATTGAAAGCTGACGTGCGGCAGACTTGTTCGAATGACCCGTCACGAGAAGGCTCATGATCTCTTGCTCGCGCTTCGTGAGCGAGCCGATCCGCTGGTGCACCTGATCGGCGGCCTCTGGACCTTCGGTGTGCACAGCTTGATCGAGCGCAATCGCGACGGCCGAGATAATTCGATCGTTGGTGAACGGCTTTTCGATGAAATCCACCGCGCCATTCTTCATCGCCTCCACGGCCATGGGGACGTCGGCAAATCCGGTAACCAGGATCGTCGGAATTTTCAGGCCCTTGGTGCCGAGCGTCTTGAGAAGCTCAAGCCCGCTCATCTGCGGCATCCGCACGTCCGCCAGGATGCACGCCGGCTCTTCTCCCGAGGCGAGAGCGTCTAGAAACTCAGTACTCGAACCGAGGGCGGCGACATCGTAACCCTCGCCTTCGAGAATTACCTTCAGGGCGTCGCGTACCGCCTCATCGTCGTCGACGACACACAAACGTGCCTTAAGCCCCTCGGTGCTCACAAACTATCCCCCACTTGTCGCCGGCAATGCGAACGCAAAAACGGCGCCCTGACCATTGTTGGATTTCAATCGTATATGCCCTCCATGTGCTTCGACAATGGAGCGGCTGATTGGGAGGCCAATTCCGGCCTCGGCGGGTTTGTCGTCTGCAAATGGATCGAATATGTGTTCGGCGATGGAGGTATCTAGACCTGCCCCTGTGTCGCCGATCGAAACTTCGACCATGCCGCCCACGGTGCAGGAGGACTGGATTACGATTTCCCGCTTCCCGCTCGTCTTTTTCTTCAGCGCCTCGATGGCATTTCTCAACAGATCGCACGCCACCTGTTCGACCAGCATCCGGTCGGCGCGCACCGCTGGCAGCGCGGACATCAATTCGAGCTTGCAATCGATGTCGTAGCGCCGCATTTCCGCGTCGAGCAGCGCCACGGCCTCCTGCATCGCCGTGTTGAGGTCGATGTCGGCCACCTCGTACGCTCGCCGGCGCAAGAACTGGGTGAAGTGCCGTATCATCTCACTCGCGCGTCGCGACTGCTGTTCGAGCTTCTCCAGGTTCTGGGCGAGCCTGGCCAAGTCGGGCGCATCCGCTTTGATAGCGCGTTGGCAGGCAATGGCGTAGGCGTTGATTGCGGTCAGCGGCTGGGCGATCTGATGCGCCAGCATGGCCGAAATCTCACTCACTCCCGTCAGCCGTGCTACCCGCGCTCGTCCGGCCTGACGCTCGCTTTCGGCGATCGCCGCTTCCAGCGCACGCTGGAGCCTCGTGATCTCAGCGTCGCGCGAAGAAACATTCTGATCGATGGAGCTCTGCATCCGCTTTTATGGATGGGTAAATTTACCTGACGTTGTTTAACACGGAATTCAGAATATTCATAACCGAGCCGAAACACCGCCGAGCCCGGCGGTTAGGATTTCCGACCGAAAAGGATATTCGTTGCGACGCCATAAGGCCGTCGCTTCGCCGCGCTCCTACTTCCATGCCGGCCTTCGAAAGCGTCTCAGCCCGGTTGTCGGTCGCTGGCAAAAGTGTAGCCACGAAAGACAGGGGTGTGAATAGTCCACCGACCCCTAAGGATATTCTTTCTACAGCAATGCCACAGCCATATGCGCTACGGGACGATACGCATTGAGGATGGACGGGGGCATCTTTTATCAGACAAGCGACGAACGTATTCCGCGCGCGATCGCAATCCGGAAGGTAAGATGTCGCAAGACCACGTCACCCCCATCGCGAAGCAGCTACCGTATCTACGACGATTTTCACGATGCCTTGTGTCGGATAGGGGGCTCGCCGACGACCTCGTGCGCGATTGCCTGGTGGAAGCCCTTGCACGGACAGGGGAGATTTCACCGGACGCGGAGTTGCGGCCGTGGCTCTACAAGATTCTGTGGTCGTGCTTCGAACGATCCGAACACCACAACGCCGGGGTCAATGTGCTCGAGAGATTGCCTGATGAAGAACGGGCCGTGCTCGGCCTCGTGTCGCTCGACGGCATAGGCTACAAGGAAGCCGCCCAGATCCTGCGTGTGGATGTCCGAACCGTGCGGTCACGCCTATCGCACGCGCGCCATGCTCTGGGTGATGTGGGCGACAGCTTCGTTCCGCGCTCGGCCGCAGAATAGCAGGTCATCGAGGCGCATTTGCCGCTAGACGCGACGGCCGATTTACCGGCAGGCGCCCATCTCGCCCTTCAGCGTGAGCCTCGTTCGCGCCGGGATTTCGCTGATTTGGGCGGCAGCTTCGCGGGAGGCAGGTCCATCACCACCCGCGAATAAGCCTTCGAGAATTCGGCCCCGAGCAAAAAGATGCTAACCGAGTAGTAGACCCAGAGAATGATGATGATGATGACGCTCGCCGCACCGAAGATCGAGGCGATGTCGGAACGTCCGATATAAATCGCGATAAGGTACTTGCCGACAGTGAACAACACCGCCGTCGCCAGCGCTGCATGCCAGACTTGGCGCCAACGGATCCGGACGGTCGGCAGGATCTTGTACATCATGCCGAACAGCACGAATGTGGTCATCACCGATAAGGTCGTGTTGATGCCCTCAACCACGAACACGAAATGATTGTTGAGGCTCGAGACGTAGGTGGCCATCGCCGAGGTGCCAGCGCTAATGCCGAGCGAAACGAGCAGCAGGAAGCCGATGGCCAAAATCAGCGAGACGCTGAGCAGCCGGCTTTTCAGCATCTGCCAAATTCCACCCGGCATCTCGCTATCCGCGCGCCAAATGATGTTGAGCGACTGGTTGATCTGGTTGAACACGGTGGTGGCGCCCAGCACCAAGGTGATGCCGCCGATGACGGCCGCGTAGGTGTTTTCCGGCGATGGCGTTGCGTTGGTCAGGATTTCGCGGATCGTGTCGGAGGCTTTCGGACCCATGAGCCCTCCGACCTGATCGAGCAACGCTTGCTGGGCAACGTCGTTGCCGAACACGAATCCCGCGCTCCACACCACCAGCAGCAGCGTCGCCGGCAACGATGACACGGTATAAAACGCGATCGCCGCCGCCAAGGTCGAGGCGTTGTCGTCGCTCCACCCTTTGAAGGTCTCGATCAGCATCCGCCAGGCGACGCGGCGATCGAGCACGGCGTAGGCGCGACCGAACCACGCGCCGATGCGCCGCCACATCTTGAAAAATGGCGCAGCGATGCCATGCGCATGCGCGCGCGAGGTGGCCACAGGATTCTCCCGGCGCCCGACTAGGTTTGCAGTCCTGGAACGCGCATCGCCGCGCCGCGGTTCCGCAGCAAAATCAGGCGGACTGGTCGAGCGCCTCGCGGACGCGCCGAGCCAAATCGGCCTTGCGGTAAGGTTTATTGATGAACGCCGCCCCGAGCGGCATCTGTCGGCGCCCCCGAGGGTGTCGAGCGGATATCCGGAGGTAGGAGCACCTTGACGCTCGGCCGCAACTCCTTGACTTTGTCGGCCAGGTCCCGGCTCAAGCATCGAATTAGTCGATAAGATCGGCAAAATGACCGAAATCTGGCTCACAGAAATCTCAGCCAAATCTGAACCGAACCGGTCGCCGCTCGATCTCGATACCGAGGTTCCACTTCGGCGAATCTTCCAAGACAGATCGGGTAGGCCCTTCGGATTACCGGCGCGGGACAACGAGGCCACCCGCCGCGCAAGTTGACTCGACCCATGTCTGTTGGCACCGTCATCTCAATAACTAGACGAGGGAGGATGGGATGAGATCGATCGCGGCCCTTTCGGGGCTTGTCGCGATGTTCGCCGCGTCGAGCGGAGCCGACGCACAAACCGCCGCCGAACCGATCACCTGGAAATTCGCCTTCGCCGGCCCTGCGACCTCGACGAATCTCACCGGCGGCCTACAGCCCTGGGTCGATGACGTCACGCGCGATTCAGGCGGCACGCTGAAGATCCAGGTATTCGTCGGCAGCGTGCTGGCCTCGATCCCGCAGGTCTACGACCGCCTGATCAACGGGGTTTTCGAGATCGGCTACACCACTCAGGCGAGCTACGGCGGCGTGTTCCCTGGATCCGGCGTGGTGGATTTGCCGTTTCAGGTGAACGACATCCGCAAGGGCGCGGTTGCGTTCTGGAATCTGTATGCGAACGGAACGCTCGCCTCCGAATATGCGAAGGTAATGCCGGTCGCGCTATACCTCTATCCTGGCAGCGGATTGCAGACGCGCAAGCCGATCAAGACGCTCGAGGACCTCAAGGGCATGAAAATCGGCACTCAAGGCGTCATCAATTCCAAGATCATGCAGGCGCTTGGCGGTACGCCGATCACCATGACGACGACGGAGAACTATGAGGCCCTTCAGCGCAACCTGGTCGATGGCGTACAGATGGGCTTCACCGGCTTCACCCAGTTCAAGCTGCAGGAGGTGACGAATTATCATCTCGGCGTTTCATTCGGCACGCCGGCCGGCTTCACTGCCCTCAACAAGGAGGCTTACGCCAAGCTTCCGGCCAAGGCCAAGGCGGCGATCGACAGGCATTCGGGCGAGCCGTTTTCCGCCCGCATGGGTCGTGCGCTCTACGCCACCGCGGAAACGCAATACAACGACGTTAAAGCGATGGCCGGTCACACCATGTACAACCTCGAACCGAAGGAGTTCGCGCGTTGGAAAGAACGCACCAAGCCGATCGCGGAGGAATGGATCGCGAACACGCCCAACGGTGCGAAGATCGTGGCCTCATTCAAGGAAGAACTCACCAAGGCCGGCGACGGCCTCTAGTTATAGGAGTCACCATGAAACGCTTGATCGCCACGCTTGCGGCGGCGACCCTGTTCATACCCGCGTTGGCGGGCGCCGACGAGCCGATCACCTTCAAGTTCACCTTCCCCGGCCCACCCAACTCGACGAACCTGTCGGGCGGCCTCGCGCCGTGGGCGAAGATGGTCGAGGACTCGTCCGAGGGCACGCTCAAGATCCAGATCTTCACCGGCGGCACCATCGCGACGGCACCGCAAACGCTGGACCGCGTAATAAACGGCGTGGCGGAGATCGGCTACACGAGCCAGGGCCTATACGGAAAACAGTTCCAAGGCTCGTCGGTGCTCGAACTTCCCTTCCTGGTCGCAAGTTCGCAGCAGGCCTCGGTCCCGCTTTGGAATCTGTACGAAAACGGCGTTCTGGCGGACGAATATAAGGTGATCAAGCCGGTGGCGCTGTTCGCCTTTCCGCCGTCATTCCTGCATTTCAAAAAGCCGATAAAAACGCTGGAGGATTTCAAGGGACTCAAGATCTCGGTCGCCAATCCGATGGCCGCCGATATCGTGCAAAAACTGGGCGCCGCGCCAGTCACCATGTCGACCATCGACAACTACCAGGCTCTGCAGCGCGGCGTGGTGGACGGCGCGCTCGTGCCGTATACCGGCTTTACCCAGTTCAAGCTGCAGGAGGTGGCGACCTATCATCTCGAGGATCCGCTCGGCGCCTCGGCCGGGTTTGTGTTCATGAACAAGGAGGCCTACGCGAAATTGCCCGCGCCGGCGAAGGCCGCCGTGGACAAGAATTCCGGCCGCCCGTTCTCCGCCCTCATGGGCCGCGCGCTAGATGCCACGGCGTCGCTGCAGCATGAGGAGGTCGCAAAGCTCGCCAACCACCCCATGGTCCATCTCGAGTTCAAGGAGACGGAGCGTTGGGCGGAGCGGTTGAAACCGATCGCCGACGAATGGGTCGCCGCAACCCCTAACGGCGCCAAGATTCTTGCCGCTTATCTGGACGAGCTGGCAAAGGGTGCGAAGCCAGTACCGTAGGCAGTTTCGCGCCCAGGGCTATAATCGGGGCGTTCAAACGGGAGGATCGCGATGCAGGTGCTCAACTTCCATCTAATGCCCTATCCGCCCTTCGCGAACGAGGTCTACGACAAGTACGACTCGGCCTGGATCACCTTTCCCAATACGCATTTCGATCCGCAGGTCGCGCACGACACCTATCAGCGCTACCTCGACGAGTTGGAGCTGTGCGACGCGCTGGGCTTCGACGGCGTAGCGGTCAACGAGCATCACCAGACGCCATACTGCATGATGCCTTCGCCGATCGTGACGGCGTCCTGCCTCGCGCGGCGCGTCAAGGGCAAGATCGCGATCCTCGGCTCCGCCTTCTGCCTGCGCGACCACCCGCTCACCCTCGCCGAAGAGCACGCGATGCTCGACAACATCACGGGCGGGCGGTTGATCACCGGGTTCGTGCGCGGCATAGGTGCTGAGTACACATCGTTCGCGGTGAACCCGACGCTGTCCCATGAACGCCATCACGAGGCGCACGACCTGGTAATCCAGGCTTGGACGCGACCGGGCCCCTTCGCCTTCGAGGGAAAGCATTATCACTTCCCCTACGTGAACATCTGGCCGCGACCGTTCCAGAAGCCGCACCCGCCGATTTGGATTCCGTCACAGGGCTCATCGGAAACGATCGAGTGGGCCGCGCACCCGGATCGCAAATACCTCTACATGCAGAACTTCAACCCCTACAGCGCCGCGCAGCGCTATCTCAACTACTACCGCGAAGTGGCCGAGAAGCGGTACGGCTATAAAGCGACGTCGGCGCAGCTCGGCTGGGCCGGTCCGGTTTACGTCGCCGACACCGACGAACAGGCCATGGACGAGGCGCGCGAGCCGATCGAGTTCTTGTTCAACAAGATCCTGAAAATGCCGGCCGGCATGTTCTTTCCGCCAGGCTACACCTCACCGTCGTCGATGAAGACCGTCATGTCGGGGAAAAGCGCGATCATGGGGGCGGGGCGCACTGTCGAGAACCTGAACGCGCAGGGCGTCATCATCGTGGGCTCGCCGGACACGGTGCGCAAGCGCATCACCGAGGCCCATCGCGAGCTCGGCTTCGGCGCGTTCATGACATTGCTGCAGTTCGGCTCGCTCGATCGTGCCAAGACCGAGAAGAACATCCGCCGCTTTGCCGCCGAGGTGCTGCCGGCGATCCAGGCGCTCGACGATCGCAACTACCAGGGCTACGACGCGAAGCGGACCGTCGCCGCGGAGTAAGGGGTGGGCGAATTCGACCGGTTGAAGGCGTTTCTGGCGTGAGCGAGCGCTAAGGTGGAGGAACCGCGGCTGCGCGCCGAGGTGTGGATCATGGCGCATGTGCGCCGCTGCGTGGCCGCAGGCATTCCGGTCGTGGTGATCCGGCGCGGCGAATCCGAGCGCGGCACGCTGATCCTCAAGATCAACCAGCTCGAGCGCGACGTGCGGGTGCTGTCCCAGGCACGCGACCTCCGCGGACGTCTCG
>Ga0210377_10002799_pt1 | contig 15088 bp, 15 predicted proteins | sample PLM4_65_b1redo_FD_155480 | JGI IMG/M metagenome (GOLD analysis project Ga0210377, IMG submission 155480) | Groundwater sediment microbial communities from an aquifer in East River, Colorado, USA - PLM4_65_b1 redo | ecosystem: Environmental > Terrestrial > Soil > Riparian zone | place: USA: East... | reverse complement strand
AGCCCGGTATCTGTTTACCCCTTCTCTCATCCCATAGCGCGATGACGAGGAAGATGATGATGGGGATAAATATGAAACGAAGTAAAAAGCCGAAGTAGGTCATGATTCTTTTTCACCACAGAAGACACGAAGAACGCTAAGTTTTTAAAAAGGTTTTCCTTTGTGTTCCTTAGTGAACTTCGTGGTTAATTATCTTTTTGTTACCTTCATCTTTACCCCGGGGCGCGGTTCGAGTGTCGCGCCCATGTGAGGGTGGATCTTATGATTCGTGAACTCGAACGTAAAAGTCCGCAACAACTGTGACATCACGATGCGTGCCTCTGCCTGACCGAACGCTCCGCCGATGCATGCCCGCGGACCACCCCCAAACGGAACATACGAGAACGGCGGAGTCTTTCTTCCATGTGCGAAACGTTCGGGGCGGAAGTCTTCCGCGTTCTCCCAGATGGACGGATCGCGGTGGGTGAGGTAGATCGAGTAAAACATCCGCTCGCCTTCGAGGATGCTGCCTTCGCTGAATTGCATCTCTTTTGCCACACGGCGGTTGCCGATATGGATGGGTGGATAAAGACGCAGACTCTCCTTGATGACCTGATCGAGCAATGGTGATTTCTCCATCGTATCCACTTCATGAACGACGCGTTTATGAATATCAGGGTGTTGACCGAGCAGTGTGAACGTCCATGCCAATAATGCTGTTGAGGTGTCATGCCCCGCGATGAGCATGGTCAACATCTGGTCGCGGATAACGTCATCGCTGAGCCCGGCGTCGATCAAATGCTGAAGTAAATCGTTTTTTCCACTTTCTACTTTCCTCTTTCTTCTTTCTTCAATGATTTCATTCAAATACTTGTCCAGCACCTTCAACGGTTTGCTGAACCCAACTCTCGGCATCTTGCGCCAGAAGATCCACATCCCCGGTGAAATGAATTCGATGGCTTTCAGGGTGGGAGTCCAGATGTGAGACAGGTCGTGCCACGCGTCGCGGCTGAAGAGGGTTTGGATGATAATAAGCAGAGCGATCTTGCGGGACTCGATCAACATATCAACTGTTTCGCCATCCTTCCACGTGGAAGTGACGCGGTCGGTCTGCGCGAGCATCATGTCGGTGTAGTTCGGCAGGTTGGAAGGATGGAGCGGCGGCTCCATCAACTTGCGATAGTGATCGTGTTCTTTACCATCAACGACCAGCACGCCGCGCCCTAAAAGATCAGTGACCGGGTCGGTGTTGCGCCATAAAAGCTTATCGCGTTCGGTGACGAGCACTTTGCGATTCGCTTCAGGGCCGAATATCACATACGGACGAAAGCCCGGAAGGGGAATCTGGAAGAATCGTCCCACGTACTTTGCCATCACCTTCAATGGTCCAAGGGGAGAGCCCTCTCGAAGGAGCGCGCTCATTGCGGCGCGCCCGGTTTCTGCAGAAATATTTTTTGTCATCGAATTATTTCAACTCTTTTGTGAAGTACAAAACAAGATCATCATCAACAGTTACCTGTTCCCCCTGAGGCGTTGAATGGTTCTTGTAAAACAACCCTCGTCCATCAGGAACATAGCCTCTCAGTACATACAATCTTTGCGCCGCACCGTAGTCGGAGGTCATGCCCACACCGATCCCTGCCAGGCGGCTTACGCTCGCGATTTCACTCTCTGCCGTATCCATCAAGGCGGTTCCGATGCCTTGTCGTCGAAATTTAGGCAGGACGTTGAAATCTACGATCTCGGGGATCTTCGCCTTATGGAACGGTGGGTGGGTGGATTTCCAACAGATGGTCAGGTAACCCGCGAACTGTCTCCCCACGAAGGCAACATGCACATCACGGACCTTGAGGGCTTGCTCCATGAAATAGCGTTCATATAGTGAGGCAGGCTTGTTCCAGCCGAGTTTCTTGAATGCCTCTGCGATATGCGGAATATCTCCGCTTTCAAGCAGGCGGATGATGGGATTTGATCTCTGCACTTTCACTCCAGATCATTTTTGATTCCTGGTACGCCTGCAATGTTCTTTCCTTATTCCGTTCGATGATCGGCTGATCGGGATAGCCTTTTGCTTTGATGCCTTTCTCCCATGGAGCATGGATATCTTTTGCATCCACGCCGCGCAACTCGGGAATCCATTGTCGAACGTAATCACCATCCGGGTCGAACCTGGCGCCTTGCAGAACGGGGTTGAAAATTCTGAAATATGGGGTGGCATCTGTGCCGGTTCCGGCGGCCCATTGCCAGCCACCGTTATTCGCGGCTGGATCGCCATCGAGCAGATTCTCCATGAACCACGCTTCGCCCCAGCGCCAGTCGATCAACAAGTCTTTCACGAGACAGGACGCCACGATCATACGGGCGCGGTTATGCATCCAGCCGATCTCTTTGAGTTGACGCATCGCTGCATCGACAACTGGAACGCCGGTTTTGCCATCTTTCCATGCTTGAAATTCGACTTCATCATTTCGCCACGGGATGTTCGCCAGTGACGGGTTGAACGCAGTCTTCGCCACATGCGCGAAGTGATACAGGATCTGGATGTAGAACTCGCGCCAGATCAACTCGTTCAACCAGATTTCCGCGCTGGTACGGGATGCTTCGCCTCTCGCGTTGACCATTGTCTGTGTCGCCGCACTGACAGCTTGTCTCAGCCCAAGCATTCCAAAGCGCAGATAGGGCGAGAGTGACGATGTGCCAACAAGGTCCATGCGATTGCGGTTTTCTACGTAAGAATATATTGGCGTTTGGACTGCAAAATCTCCCGACTTTGCAGCCGACGTTGGGAGACGTCGGACTCCTCCGCAAAATTCTTCCAGCCGAACGAGCGCTTCTTTTTCACCTGCCGGGAATAATGGACTGATTTTATATCTCGGCAACAGTTCACTTTGGATGCCTGAGGGTGTATCGATCTTTTCAGGTACAGGATACAGATTCAACCTGGATGGTAGCTTAGTCTTCCATGCTTTGGAATAAGGCGTATACACCGTGTACGGTTTACCATCTGATTTCAAAACAGCCGTGGGGTGGTGGACGGTTTGCCCATTGACCAGCGTCAGCGGTAGATGGTGTTCGATCTCATTGTCCCGTTTTTGGGCGTAGGGAGTGAAATCTTCTTCGGCGTAGATCGCATCCGCTTTGGTTTCGACGAGCAATTGATCCAGCATATCGAGTGGCTTGCCTCTACGAATGACGAGATATGAACCACGCTCGCGCAAATCCTTGTCAAGGGCATGCAACCCTTCGTAAAGAAAATCTTTGCGGCGCATGGAGGCGGAGTCAAAGGCTGGGTCGAGGAAAAAGACCGGTATCACAGAACCCGCTTCCAGCGACGCGTGAAGCGTAGCGTTATCCGTCAGTCGTAAGTCGCGTCGAATCCACCAGATCGTTGTCATTTCGTCTTGAGTTTTTGGACTTCCGCCTTGAGCCATTCATAGATCGGTTTGCCGGAGCCGTTGATGTGCTTGTTGATCGCCCTGGCATACGCATCCATGAAATGGACCAATTCTTCATCGGGACGTTCATATGCCTGGAGCAGGAACCTGACCCAGTCCATTTCGTTGGAGGCATGGTTCATATCACCGAGTTGTAACGCGGCGGCGATGTTATCACCAAGGAACTGAATCCCGGTCTGATAATTTTCACTGGATATGCCGAACGGTTTCACCATGGTTTTCAGGGTCGATTCGATATCGGCGCGTTTGGAGGTGAAGAACTGATGTGCGGCGGCATATTCCCGGGATACTGATTTAATCTGTACAGACTTGCGCCTGCCGTTCAGGATGTGTTCCACCTCATCAAGTGACGCGCTTGCCTCGCTGCCCAGGTGATGACCCGGGATATATTTGATGGTCTCTGGTCGTATATTGAAAATGCGTCCTCCAAAACCCACGGTGATTTTTTTGTTGGTGAGGAAGAGCGCTGTCTGTAGAAGCGACGCAGCGCTTGAAAGCGTTTGCGAAACAAGGATGACGAGATTCGCCCGCACCGCATGGACGGTCTCTCCGAACCGTTCGACGGGGACGTTGGCTCCGAGATAAATGACATTGACCCCGCGGCGGCGCAGGAAGAGTGCGAGCATCAGTGGTGTAAAGGTGTGCCATTCGTTGGCGGGACATCCCACCAAAACCGTGAATGGACGTGACGGGGCGGGGGAGGCGATCAGGAGTGCGTCAAGCCGCCGCATGGCAAGACCTGATGCAAAGTGTTCCTGTTGTACACTGGCGCGATTCTCATACCACATGCCGCCGATCTCAGACATACCTTTCTGCAAGACTTCCACGCAGACGGCTTCCACAGGGAACATGGAGAAGGCTTGATTCAATGTCTGTTCGGCGTTGGTCTCGTTGAAGTTCATACACGCGGCAACCCAGTGGGCGCGCAGAGTATCGAGAGTCGTCTCGGCGGGCATGTAGATGGCAGGAGTCGTTTGGAGGGTGGTGAGAGTCGAAGGCGCCAGACCAGCCAGTGGGTCGGTGCCTGAGGCGATCTGTTCGTTCCACAAGTCCACCGCGCGGGAAATGGAAAGCCCCTCCGCCTGACGACCCATCAGCCACTTGATGGTGTGGATGTCGCGTTCGGAGTATAGGCGATGTCCGCCGGGGGTGCGCTGGGGGATGGGCAAACCGTAGCGGCGTTCCCAGGCGCGCAGGGTGTCGGCAGGCAAGCCTGTCTCTTTAAGGACGACTTTGAGATTATAGGCGGGGGTTGTGCTGACCATTTTGGGTTTCCTTCTTAGGCTGGGTTCAAGGCGGGTTTATTCACCTTTTGCACAGCTATTGTACTCTTTTCTTTCAAAATCCTCTCGGTGGTCAGGCGGGCAGAAAGCAGGACGATGGGCAATCCCGTGCCGGGATGGGTGGAGGCTCCGGCGAAATAAAGGTTCTTGTATTGCTTGTGACGGTTCTGTGGGCGGAGGTAGCCAACCTGCATGAAGTTGTGACTCAGGCCGAAAGCGGATCCCTTTTCGAGATTGAAGCGTTCCTTCCACACTTTGGGCTGGTACACGATCTCGAACTTGATGTGCTCCCGGAGGTCGGTCGCGCCCATTTCTTTGGCGAGACGGTTGAACACGGTCTCACGCGCGCGGTCGATTAGCGCGTCCCAGTCCTGTTCAGTACGCGCATCGAGATGCCCAACCGGGACGAGAACATATAAAGTTTCCTGTCCTTCCGGCGCGGCCGCTTTGTCGGTGCGTGCCGGCGCGTGGACGTAGAACGATGGCACATCAGGTAATGTGTGATCGTTGAAGATCTGATTAAATGAGGCTTTGTAATCACCGCCGAGGAACACATTGTGATGCGCGATCTGTTTGTATTCCTTGTCCACGCCCCAATAGAACATGATGGTGGAGCAGGTATAGAGTTTATCTTCCAGTTTCTTTGCTTCGACTTTGTTCGGCAGCAGTTCCTTGTAGATATAAGGCAGGTCTGCATTGCCGACGAAAATATCAGATGTATATGTGCGCCCGTCTTCCGTGATTACACTATCCACTTTCGACTTGCCAACAACAATTTGCCTGACAGGCGTGCCGTACAAAAATTTCACGCCGTGTTTTTCAGCTACCTTAACCAAGGCCTGGATTCCTGCATACATACCGCCCAGTGGATACCACACACCTTCGGCGAGTTCTGTGTATTGTAGCAAGGAATATGTGGCAGGCGCATCGTACGGACTGAGTCCCAGGTACATGTTCTGGAAGGTGAACGCGGCTTTGAGGCGTTCATCCTTGAAGTAGTTTCCAACATTAGCGAAATGTTTCTGTAACGCCTTGAGTTGGAACAGGAGGGGGAGGTTACCCAACGAGAAATATTCGAAGATGTTGTAGAAGTTGCGCCCGACAAATTTCTCCACTGACATCTTGTAGTGTATGCTTCCTTCTGCGATGTAATTCAAAAATCCGGTAAAGGCGGTCTTTTCCACTTTTTCGAGTTGGGTCTGCATGTCACCAATATTGGAGGTCAGTTCGAGTCGTAAACCATCATCGAAGTGAACTTTATAAGTAGGGTCGATGCGCTTCAAGTCGAGATGATCGCTCATCTTTTCACCGAGAGAAGCAAAAGTCTCCTCCCAGATCTCGGGCATCAGGAACAGAGTCGGTCCAATGTCGAAGCGATGGCCGTCGCGGATGATCTGGTTACAGCGACCACCGGGGGTGGATTCCTTTTCCAACACGGTCACGTCATATCCATTTTTGGCGAGACGGGCGGCGGTGGCGATTCCACCGATGCCGGCGCCGATCACAATGGCAGTAGGTTTGTTAGTCATAATTACTCCTTTTGTTTGGTTCACAATACAAATCGTATTATAGTCGTTGTTTATATTTTGTCAAGTATTTATAATTTTATATTTGCAAAACCTTGACAAAAAAGATAATTTGCATAGAATTCAACTTAACGATTGATCTAGCCCTTATCACAGGAGGCACGTATGGAAATGCAAGCTCGCTGGGAAAACCAATTACTCGCTCTCGCCGGGAATGTCTCACATCCTTCCACCCGCCCGTTCTTTTCGTATTGGGCTGGAGATGCTGCGCTCCAGCAGGCTTATAAACACGCCGAGATCGTCACCGCCGAACACAGTAAATCCTTCCATTTCGCATCTGGACTTCTCCCCGAGGAGAAGCGCTCTGCCGTTCGCGCGCTCTACGCTTTCTGCCGTACTGTGGATGACATCGTGGATGAATCGACTGACGAAGAGCGCGAATCCCAACTGGATTACTGGCGCGGGATGATCGAAACCGGTTCCTTCTCAGATAACGACCTGGTCGCCGCCGCATGGGCGGACACTTTAACCCGCTACCATATCCCGCGCCACTATGCCCTGCAATTGATCGATGGTGTCAACCGTGACATCTTCCAGGCGCGCTACCAGACCTTCGATGAACTCGCTACCTATTGCTATGGCGTTGCCTCCACGGTCGGGTTGATGAGCATGTACATTGTCGGCTTCAAGAACAACACCGCCGTACCCTATGCCATTAAACTCGGCGTTGCCCTGCAAATGACCAACATCCTGCGCGATGTAGGGGAGGATTACTGCAATGGTCGCCTCTACCTGCCGCGCGAAGAATTGACCTTCCATGGCATTCGTGAAGAGGATATTGCCGGAGGTCGCATTACGGATAACTGGCGGCAATTCATGAAGTTTCAAATCGAACGGACGCGCCTGCTCTACAAAGACTCATGGGAGGGCGTCAAAATGCTTGAACGGGAAGGGCAGCTCGCAATCGGTGCCGCGTCCGTTTTTTATCAGGGTATTCTCGACGATATCGAAAAGCACGATTACGATGTCTTTACCCGCCGCGCATCGCTCAGTGCAGTAGGCAAAATCAGTCGCATTCCAGCATTATGGTTGAAGGTTAAAGCTTTATAGGTATCGGTTAATGTGACAGGCACCGATACAGTGGCTGTCGTTTTGAAAAATCATATTTCACAAGGAGTTTTTGTTTTGAAAGATATACTTCGTCAAATTGCCAATCTTATTACCGTCCTCATCGCGTTGACGGTGAACATTCTCGCCTCTGCCCTGCCCCTAAACGGACAGAACACCGGCGAGATCTCGGACCGCTTCCAGGTCTATTTTGTCCCTGCCGGGTATGTGTTCGCCATTTGGGGCATCATCTATATCGGCTGGATCGTTTTCGCCATATTTCAATTCCGGCCATCCCAAAAGGAAAATCCGCGCCTGAGACGACTGGGATATTTATTCGCAATAAGCAACCTCTCTAATGCGGCATGGCTGTTTACCTGGCACTACAACCTCTTTGGGATCGGAGTGCTCGTCATGTTGTCCCTGCTGGGATTGCTGATTGCAAGCTACCTGCGTCTTGATGTAAATCACTCTTCCACAAGTGGAGCTGAATGGAGGTCTGTAGATCTTCCGTTCAGTATTTATCTTGGCTGGATCACTGTAGCTACTGTCGCAAATGTCACAGATTGGTTGTATCTGGTCGAGTGGAGCGGATTTGGAATCCCTGCGCCGATTTGGGCAGTGATTATGATCGTTGTGGCGTCTGTTGTTGGACTTTTGATGGCAATCACTCGCAAAGATGCAGCCTACCTATTTGTCTTGGTTTGGTCGTTTATCGGGATTGCAGTCAAACAAACGCCTGCTCCGGAGGTCGTTACCACGGCATGGATTGCCGCCGCGTTGACGTTCGGTCTTGCTCTTTACAGTTTATTCCGTCGCAAAATTGCATAACAAACGGACTTGAATATTTCCCGGGACAAGGGCATGGTCACAATGACTATGCCCTAATATTTTTAAGGAATATAATCGCATGATATATCGCCTATCCTTATTCCTTTTGCTGTATTTATCCGCTTGTGCCTCTCTTGCTCCTACACCCACTCTCGTTGAGGTGACTTCCATGCCGCCCATTCGATATCTTGCCCTAGGTGACTCGTACACGATTGGGGAAAGCGTAGATGTTTCCGAGCGCTGGCCTCATCAACTCGTAGAACGGATAAAGCTCTCCCCTCAATTTGAGGGAGGTGGGAGAGGGGTTGAAGTTTCCATCATTGCCCGCACCGGCTGGACAACACAGGAGCTCTGGGAAGGGATTCAAGACAGCGAACTGGAACCGCCGTATGATCTGGTCTCCTTGCTCATTGGGGTCAATAATCAATATCGCGGCTACGACATCAACGAATATCGCGAGCAATTCGTATTTCTCCTGAATAAATCCATCGAATACGCAGGCGGAGATCCAAACCGCGTGATCGTGCTATCCATCCCAGATTGGGGTGTGACTCCATTCGCGGCAGATCGTGACAGGGAACAAATTGCAAAAGATATCGACGCGTTCAACGCCGTCAACCGCACAGAGACAGAGAAACTCCGTGCACATTACGTGGATATCACTCCCGGCTCGCGCGAAGCCGTTGATGATCCATTGCTGATCGCGTCCGATGGCTTGCATCCCTCCGGCAGGATGTATACTGAATGGGCAAAGTTGGCATTGCCAATAGCATTAGATGTATTAAAGTGATTGTCAAATTTTAAAATAGGAGAAAACCATGTCTACCATATCGTACGATAAAGTGCAGGAATACATTGCATCTCTTGTTCCGCCGCGCGAACCTGAATTACTGGAAATGGAGAAGTACGCGGAGAAAAATAAATTCCCCATCATCGGTCCCGCCTGTGGATATTATTGTTATCAACTTGCGCGTATGATTCATGCAAAGTCGATTTTTGAATTGGGTTCCGGTTACGGTTATTCCACGGCGTGGTTTGCGAAGGCAGTGAAGGAAAATGGGGGAGGGGTCGTACATCACACTGTCTGGGACGATAAGCTATCAAATTCGGCGAAAGACCATTTATCCAGGTTAGGATACAGCGACCTTGTCAAATATCACAATGCCGAAGCCGTGGCAACTCTCCGCCAGACGCCGGGTCCGTTCGATATCATCTTCAACGATATTGATAAGGATGGATATCCCGACTCGCTTCCCGTAATCAAGGAGAAACTGCGCCCTGGCGGATTGCTCATCATCGACAACATGATCTGGCATGGACAAACCCTTGACCCGAACGATCACGAGAAGACCACTGAGGCGATCCGCCGCTTCACGCGTGACATTACAACGGATTCCGATTGGATCGTTTCCCTTGCCCCCATGCGCGACGGAATGATCGTTGCATATAAGAAGTAGTGCGAGATATTGTCTCGCACCACGCAAATCAAAACGTATAAGGAACAACATGGCATACAACTTCGATCTCACACCGAACCGCCGCGACCCCAACATAGCCAATAAATGGACCATCTTCCCGGAAGATGTACTTCCCATGTGGGTGGCGGATATGGATTTCCGTTCCCCGAAACCCATTTTAGACGAACTTCGTAAAGTTCTCGATCAGGGTGTGCTGGGATATGAAATTCAACATAAGTCCATGCAAGAGACAGTCGCTGCCCGCATGGATTCCCTGTATGGTTGGAAGGTGAAGCCTGAAGCCGTATCGGCTGTCACTGGCATCGTCAGCGGATTCAGTGTGGCAGCGCGTGCGTTTGGTTCCCCGAAAAAGGGAGTGCTGATCCAAACACCGGTCTACAACGAATTCCATGAAGTGAAGAATAACGTGGGGATTCCCCAACTCGACGCGCCCTTCGTAAAAAGCGTGCATGGATATATCATGAGTTATGAGATCGATTGGGACGTCTTCAAGAAGCAGGCGAAGAAGGCAGGGATGTTCCTGTTGTGTAATCCGCATAATCCGTTGGGCATCATCTTCTCCCGCAAGGATTTATTGCGCATGGCGGAGATCTGCATCGAAAATAATGTGCTGATCGTTTCGGACGAAATCCACTCTGAGTTATTGCTCGATGGAAATAAATTTACTCCCATGGCAAAGCTCTCGTCAGAGATCGCCAATCACACAATCACGTTGGTTGCCCCTTCCAAAACGTTCAATGTGCCCGGTCTCTTCTGTGGATTTGCCATCATCCCGAACAAGGAATTGCGCGAGCGTTATAACAAGGAAGTTGAGCATCTGCGCATCCACGTGAACAGCATGGGACTGCACGCCGCGCACATTGGGTTCTCCGGTCAATGTGATGGTTGGCTGAAGGAATTACGGCAATACCTGACAGCGAACCGTGATTTTCTTGTGGATTACGTCACAAAGTATATGCCAGATGTCCGTACAACTATTCCCTCTGCCACCTATTTGGGCTGGCTTGATTTTACACAAACAGCGATCAAAGACTCCCCTTATGATTTCTTTTTGAAAGAAGCAAAAGTCGCATTGAGTGACGGCAGGATCTTTGGAAAAGAAGGTGAAGGTCACATACGGATCAATTACGGTACTTCGCATAAGATACTCAAACAGGGACTTGACCGCATGCGAAGGGCGCTTCGCTCGCTATAAATAAAAGGACGGACGGGGATCACCCGTCCGTCAGGTAATTATTACTATGTGCTGGAAGGAAGTTGGTGTTATGCGCCTTCCTATCGTTAGGAGAACGTCTGGTACTAAAGCTAACTTCTGCTTATGACCAGGTTAAGGCTTCCCAGTCCTTCCGTGGATTTTGATTTCAGGCGGAACCTCTATGGCTACCTCCTTTCTCTTGACATCATCATACTCCGATTCAAAACCAGTACATTAAAATTAGCATACGTTTCTGTTAAAAATAGTTGCAGTTTTCATATCCGTTATTGAAACAAATGTGTGTCATCAATTTGTCTTTTGCACCTTGTTAAACAACCTGCCAATGAGCACACCTGCAGGTGCGGCAAGTGCAAAGGAAAGCAAAGCCGCAAGGATAAACCCTATCAATGCAATGATACCGATCCATGCAAATGCATATACAACAGGGCCCTCCTTGACGATTTCTCCATTGACATTCACACATTGAAGTACATATGCAGTGCTGGGCTGACGGTTCCCAAACTCATCAGTTGTTGTGGTCGCGTACGAATAAGATTGAGCTGTTGAACCATCGGGACAAATAAAAGGTCCCATCACTTGCATGGCAAATCTGCTTGCAGAGGTAAAACCACCGATCACAGAAGCCACAGGGAAGATGCAAAGACTTAAGAATCCGAACACGACCACCCAGACAATACATCCCGATATTGTGCCTGTCGTTGCAGATTTCATATTTGCTCCTCGGTTATTTATGGAATAAGAACTACAATATATCTGAACACTCGAACGAAGAAAAGGTAATAGGTCACAGGAGATCAAATGAAATTGATCGTCTTTTCAGGGTTGCCTGGGACGGGGAAAAGCAGTCTTGCAGAAGCAGTGGGGAGGTACTTTGGCATTCCGGTATTCGCCAAGGATTGGCTGGAAGCATCATTATTACAAAGCGAATTGAAATCAACGAGCAAAGAAAGATCACTTGGCTATGCTGGCTATGAATTATTGACCATTCTTGCCAAACGTCAATTGATGCTTGAGCAATCCGTAATATTGGATGGTGTTGCCGCGACGAAGACCATCCGCGTGGAGTGGAGAAAGCTCGCGAAACGGTATCAGGCTGAATGGCGCGTGATCGAATGCGTCTGTTCAGACGAATCCATTCACCGTTCACGACTAAAAACTCGCAAACGTGGCATCCCAGGCTGGCATGAGTTGAAATGGTCCGAAGTGGAAAGAGTAAAAAGATATTACATTCCCTGGCGCCAGGGACATCTCACTCTCGATATGGCGAATCCCTTGGAAGAAAATCTTGCCAAAGCCAAGGCGTATTGTGGGTGATTTGTTTGTGAGATATAATACAAATTGTCTGACAACTTTTCAAGGAGGAAGTTATGACCACCATTGACCTGACCGTTGAAAAATCCCGCCGCGCGAATGCCATCAAACGCGCGAAAGAACGTAACATCATCATTCCCACCTATGCTCAAATGAAGGATCCCTCAAAGATCCCGGCAAAAGTTAAGGATGAATTGAAGGGCATCGGACTCTGGGATATTCATCCGCGCAATCTCTTCCGTATCAACTGGCACAACCAGCCGGCCGCTTCGGGCGGGACCTATGGCGGAGTCAATTTTCTCGAACTTCCCTCTTCGCTGACGGGAGTCCCGGCGCGCATCATTGTGCTGGTTGGCAAATGGTTCCCGACTGGCGCGCATAAAGTCGGCGCGGCATTCAGTTGTTTGGTGCCGCGCCTGGTCACTGGTCAGTTTGACCCGACCACACAAAAAGCGGTGTGGCCCTCCACAGGCAATTACTGCCGCGGTGGCGCTTATGACTCTGCGTTGCTGGCATGTGAGTCCATCGCGATCCTGCCTGAAGGCATGTCAAAAGAACGATTCGAGTGGCTTGCTAAAGTTGCAGGCGAGACTATCAAAACTCCCGGCTCCGAATCGAACGTCAAGGAGATCTTTGACAAGTGCAAGGAACTGCGTCAATCCGGGCAGGACTTGATGATCTTCAACCAGTTCGAAGAGTTCGGAAATTATCTGTGGCACTTCGAAGTGACTGGTCACGCCATGGAGGAAGCTCTCAAGCAGGTGATGGGACCGAATGATCATTATCGCGGCATGGCATCTGCAACTGGTTCCGCAGGGACGATTGCCAGCGGCGATTATATGAAGAAGTTGTTCCCCGATAGCAAGATCGTCGCGAGTGAAGCGCTGCAATGTCCCACACTTCTCGAAAACGGATTCGGCGCACATCGCATTGAAGGCATCGGAGATAAACATGTGCCGTGGATCCACAACTCGAAGAACACCGATGTTGTCGTCGCCATTGACGATAACGCAGTCGTGAACATTTCCCGCCTCTTCAACGAAGAGACCGGACGTGCCTATCTTGTTGAGAAGGGTGTGCCTGAAGCGATCGTGAGTCAACTCGATCTGCTTGGCTTCTCCGGCATCTCGAATGTCCTCTCCTGCATCAAAGCCGCCAAATATTACGAGATGACCGGGAACGATATCATGATCACCGTCCTGACCGACTCAATGGAACTCTATCGCTCACGAATCCACGAGATGCACCAGGAGTTCGGTCAATACACCGAGCGCGATGCCGCCGCAGATTTTGCCCGCTACCTGCACGGACAGTCCACGGATAACATGCTTGAGCTACGCTACACCGACCGCCGCCGTGTGCACAACCTCAAATACTACACTTGGGTCGAACAGCAGGGTCGCACCTACGAAGAGATCCAGCAACAATGGTATCAGCCTAATTACTGGACCGATGTCCAGAAGCAGGCAGATGAAATCGACGAATTGATCGTCGAGTTCAACAAGGAAGTTGGTTTGATATAAATTCAAAACCGCCGCGCAACAGCACGGCGGTTTTTTATCAACCAGAAAAAATTGTCAATGACAAATGACAATAATCATCCAAATAATGACATTTGGCAGGTGACTTTGAATTTTCAATATGATATTTTATTGGCAATACATTTTCTCGGCTATGGAGATCAGATGAGATATCAAGAATCACAACGCAACGAAAGCAAGGCACTGGAGAATATTCTGCCGGTGGTGAATTTTATTCTCTTTCTGGTGATCGCGATCGGCTTCAATTACCTGGTTATCAATTTCCTGTTCTGATCGACCATCATTTCAAATATCCTTTGTAAACATACATGGCGGGCCGTTTGGCCCGCCTTTTAATTTAAAACTACCTTGATATAAAATGGGTTACATTGGGATTGACACCGACATCACTTGTCTATATCTGTTTATCACCGACTCCGCGGAATATGGGGATTACACTGCTTCTGGGATGGTGTCGCATCCCGCTTCGGACTGCGTCTAAAACAGTTGTTCGTGCTACAATCAATTAATTCTTTTTACGGAGGTTGACTCATGGCGCTGATTCAATTCACTCGTAACTATCGTGACCTCAGCACAGACGCGGGCTTTCAGTTCGAGTTTTACTGTGACCGTTGTGGTAATGGCTATCAAACCGAATTCCAGGCATCGACTCTTGGAACTGTGACCAACGCGCTGGACGCTGCGAACAATCTCTTCGGCGGCGTGCTTGGAAAGGCAGCGAACGTAGCGCGCAACGTCCGTTCGGCAGGTTGGGAAAAGGCGCACGATAAAGCCTTCGCCGAAGCCGTGGATGAAGCCAAGCCGCACTTCCACAAATGCAAACGCTGTGGCAAATGGGTGGATGATGATTGCTGGAATAATCAACGTAGTCTGTGCAAAGAATGTGCGCCGGACATTCAAGAAGAAATGTCATCCATTCAGGTTCAGGCCGTCGTCCGTGATGCACAGGAAAAAGCGAATACTGTTGATTATGTCTCTGCCGATAAATTCAATCAAACAATTATTGCAACATGCCCACACTGTGGGGCGAAAGCCGGTGGTGGCAAATTCTGTCAGGAATGTGGCAAGCCCCTGACCACCGATAAATTCTGCACCAATTGCAGCGCAAAAATTGAAGCAGGCGCAAAATTCTGCGCTGAATGTGGGACGAAACAATAACGATCAGCGGGCAAGGAACTCCTTGCCCGCTGCATTTATAATTAAATCAATGCTTCGCCCAACAGACTTGATCCTCGTATGCCTCCTGCCGACTCCGCGGGATTTGGAAATCGCGCGGCTTCTGGGATGGTATCGCATTCCGCTTCGGACTGCGCCCAAGGTGGTCGCGGTGGACTACCTGGCTTTTTACCAGCCCTCGGCAT
>Ga0210377_10002798_pt1 | contig 15088 bp, 12 predicted proteins | sample PLM4_65_b1redo_FD_155480 | JGI IMG/M metagenome (GOLD analysis project Ga0210377, IMG submission 155480) | Groundwater sediment microbial communities from an aquifer in East River, Colorado, USA - PLM4_65_b1 redo | ecosystem: Environmental > Terrestrial > Soil > Riparian zone | place: USA: East... | reverse complement strand
AGAAGGCGCAATCTTATCTTAACATTTTGAATCCGGTCTTTCTCTGCGTGCTCTGCGTTCTCCGCGGTAATAAATCTTATATCACTTCCAGGTTCGCATATTTCACCGCAAGCATCTTCACCCCGTGCCCGGGGAAACTGACGCTGATCTTAAGCTCGTCCCCGGACCCCTCCGAGCGCTGCACCGTGCCGAGCCCGAACTTCGCATGCCGCACCACGGCGCCTTTGTAATACGGGTCGTTCGCCCCGGATTTCTTCGACTGGCGGGGAACACTCGTCTCTTTTGTTTTTTCACCAGAACTGAAGAGACCCGAACTCCACTGTGTCCGGTCCCGGAGAGTATACGCTTCAGCCTCATCTCCGCCTGTTTTCTCCATGGCTTCAGCCGGGATCTCCTGCAAAAAGCGCGAAACCAGATTGGACTGGGGATATCCATAGAGCCTGCGCTCGGCAGCGTGGGTAAGAATAAGCCGCTCCTTGGCCCTCGTGATCCCGACATAACAAAGACGGCGCTCCTCTTCGAGTTCCTCCTCGCTCTCCGCCGAACGCGAATGCGGGAAAAGCCCCTCTTCCATGCCCGCCATGAAGACCACGGAAAACTCGAGCCCCTTGGCATTATGGAGCGTCATGAGTGTCACCGTATCACCGCTGCCGCGCCTGCCCTCGGCTGAAACCTGCTGCTCAGAATCCGTGATCAGCGCCACCTGGTCCAGAAAGGCGCCGAGCGACGCGTCCCGGTTCTGTTCCTGGAAGTCCTCGGTCGCGGTCATGAGCTCGTTCAGGTTTTCCAGCCTGATCCGGGACTCCACGTTCTTATCCTGTTCGAGGGCCGCCGCGTATCCGCTCTCGTGGATGACCCGGCGCACAAGGTCCGTGATGGTCAAGGACCCCAGGTCCGACCGCAGGCGTTCCATCATCGCAGCGAACTCACGGAGCTTTTTCCGCGCCGACGGCGTGATCGCCGCGCGTTCCGGATCTACCACCTCCTGGTACAGGCTGACGCCGGCCTCCGTCGCCGCCGCTTCGAGCTTCTCGATCGTCGTATCGCCGATGCCGCGCGCAGGCACATTGATGATCCGGTGCAGGCTCACGAGATCGGCGGGATTCTGCAGGACCCGGAGATAGGCGATGATGTCCTTGATCTCCTTGCGGTCGTAGAACCGCAAACCGCCGAAGATCCGGTACGGGGTGCCCCAGTTCCTAAGCGAATCCTCAAGCGCGCGCGACTGCGCGTTGGTGCGGTAAAGCACCGCCATCTCCCGCAGGCTCCTGCCCTCGTCCACCTCTTTCTGAATGGTCTTGCAAATATAGCGCGCTTCGTCCTTCTCGTCCTGCGCCTTGTAGCACAGGATCTTGTCGCCGCCGCGCTTTTCCGTCCAAAGCTCTTTGGCCTTCCTGCCGAGGTTGCGGGCCACCACCGCGCCGGCGGCGCCCAGGATGTTCTGGGTCGAGCGATAGTTCTGCTCCAGCTTGATCACCCGCGCGTCGGGATAGTCCTTCTCGAAGTTCAGGATGTTCGAGATGTCGGCCCCGCGGAACTTGTAAATGCTCTGGTCGTCGTCCCCCACCACGCAGAGGTTCTTCCGCTGCGCCGTGAGCAGCCGCACGAGCCGGTACTGGGCGCGGTTCGTGTCCTGATATTCGTCGATCAGGATGTGCTGGAACAAGCCCTGGTAATACGCGAGCACGTCCCGGTTCCGTTCGAAGAGCCGCACCGTAAGCATGAGCAGGTCGTCGAAATCCAGCCCGCCCGATTCCCGGAGCTTCCCTTCATACATTGAATAGACCCGGCTAACGGCCTCGTCGAATCCGAATCCCGCGCCTGTTCTTGAGAACTCCTCGGCGTCGGTCAGGTTGTTCTTGAGGCTGCTGATCTTCGCGCCGATCGCGCGCGGCTGATACCGTTCCGCGTCTATTCTCAGATCTGCCGCGCAGGCCTTTACGAGCGACGACCGGTCGGTCTCGTCGTAGATCACGAAGTTCTTTTTGTATCCGAGCGCGTTGATGTGCTGCCGCAGGACCCTGACGCAGGCCGAGTGGAACGTGCTGATCCAGAGCCCGCCGTACCCGATGCCCCGCCCGAGCGGAATATCGAGCATCCGTTCGAGCCGCTCCCGCATCTCGTTCGCTGCCTTGTTCGTAAAGGTGACCGCGAGGATATTTCCCGGATCAACGCCCCGCTCCCGGATCAGATGCGCGATCCTGCTGGTGATCACACGCGTCTTTCCGCTCCCCGCGCCGGCCAGGATCAGCAGGGGGCCGTCGCCGTAAAGCACCGCTTCGCGCTGGGGAGGGTTTAAATGTTCAAGATAATCCATGATAAGTATTGCAGATTTTGGATTTTAGAATTTGAATTGAAAGAAACCTTTAAATCCGCAATCTCAAATCCTCGATCCAAAATCGTCACTCCACCGTAACGCTTTTCGCCAAATTCCTCGGCTGGTCCACGTCGGCTCCGCGCAGCACCGCGATATGATAGGCGAGGAGCTGGAGCGGAACGGACATGAGTATCGGCATGAGAAGCTGGTTGGTCGCCGGAACGGTGATCACGTGGTCCGCGATCTTCCCGATCTCTGTATCGCCCGCGGTCGCCAAAGCGATCACGATCCCGCTCCGCGCTTTCACTTCCTGGATGTTGGCCAGGATCTTTTCATACACGCCGTTCTTGCCGGCCAAAACGACGATCGGCATGTTTTCATCGATCAGCGCGATCGGGCCGTGCTTCATCTCGCCCGCGGGATAACCCTCCGCGTGGATATAGGAGATCTCCTTCAACTTGAGCGCGCCTTCGAGGGCGATGGGAAAATTCGGCCCCCTCCCAAGGTAGAGAAAATCGTTCGCTTTAAAATAGCGTTTTGCGATCTGCTCGATACCCGCGTCTTCCTCGAGACAGCGCTCGACGAGCGTGGGGATATGCACCAGGTCGGCAAGCCGTTTTTTAACGTCGCCGGCAGTAAGGGTCCCCCGTAACTCCGCGAAAAAAAGTCCGACAAGATACAGCGCCGCAAGTTGGGCGGTAAAGGCCTTGGTGGAGGCCACGCCGATCTCAGGACCCGCGTGGGTATAGACCACGCCGTCGGCCTCGCGGCTCGCGGTCGAGCCCACCACGTTGCAGACGGCGATGACCGTCGCGCCCTTCTTTTTCGCCTCGCGCATGGCAGCCAGCGTGTCAGCGGTCTCGCCCGACTGGGTGATGGCGATGAACAGGTTGTCCCTGCCCACGAGCGGGCACCGGTACCGGAACTCCGAGGCGATGTCCACCTCCGTCGGGACGCAAGCCAACTCCTCGATCATGTACTTGCCCACGAGCCCGGCATGCCACGACGTGCCGCAGGCAACGATGAATATCTTCTTCACGTCACGGAGCTTGTCATAGGCGGGGCCCATCTCTTCCAGATGAATAGCGCCCGTTTCCTGCGAGATCCTGCCCCGGATCGTGTCCATGATGGCGCGAGGCTGCTCGTAGATCTCCTTGAGCATGAAGTGGCGGTAGCCGCCCTTCTCCGCCATGACCGGGTTCCACATCACGCGCGTTATCTCCCGGGTGATTTCCTTTCCCGAGAGGTCGGTGATCCTCACGCCTTCTTCGGAAAGCACCGCCATTTCATCATCGTTCAGAAACAGCACGTCCCGCGTGCGGTGCAGGATGGCCGGGATGTCCGAAGCGAGGAAGAACTCGCCCTGCCCGAGCCCGACCACGAGGGGGCTGCCTTTGCGCGCGCCGACCACGACGTCGGGACTGCGTTCGTCGATGACCGCAACGGCGTAAGCGCCTTGTAAACGGGACGCCGCCTCGCGCACCGCCTGATCGAGAGGTCCTCCCTTTTGCGCAATGCTGTCGATCAGGTGGGCGATCACTTCCGTGTCCGTCTCCGACTGAAAGGTCCTTCCCTGCGCCGCAAGCTCTTTCTTCAGCGCCGTGTAGTTCTCGATGATGCCGTTGTGCACGACCACCACGCTTCCCGCGCGGTGCGGATGGGCGTTCTCTTCCGAGGGCCTGCCGTGCGTGGCCCAGCGCACGTGCCCCACGCCGATCGAACCGGAAAGCGGTTCGCCGCGAAGCAGGGTCTCGAGGTTCTGGAGCTTGCCCACAGCCCTGCGGACCTGGATTTTCCCGCCCTGGAGCACGGCCACGCCCGACGAATCATACCCGCGGTATTCGAGCTTCTTGAGCCCTTCGATCAGGATCGGGACCGCCGCGTCTTTGCCTATGTATCCGATAATGCCGCACATATGTCGCTATACTCCAATTCCGGAATCTCAAATCACAAATCCCAAATAATATCCAAATTCAAAATCTCAATTTTCAAATGTTTGGATATTCATGCTTGGTGTTTGAAGCTTATTTGGGATTTGGTGCTTGTTATTTGGTACTTTTCTTTTTTAATTTTCTTCTGCGGCTTGCAAACCCTTCCCGGATGTCCTGGGGCGCGCGGCTGATGGCCAGGGCGTCCGGGGGGACGTTCCTGGTGATGGTGGCTCCGGCCGCGATGAGCGCCCCCTTCCCGATGGTCACGGGCGCCACCAGCTGGGAATCGCTGCCCACGAACACGCCGTCCTCGATCACCGTGGGATGCTTCTCAAATCCATCGTAATTACAGGTGATGACGCCGGCGCCGATGTTCACGTCCCGCCCGATGGTTGCGTCGCCGATATAGGAAAGGTGGTTCGCCTTGCTCCCCTCGCCGATCGTCGACTTTTTGACCTCGACGAAATTCCCTATCCTCGCCCCTGCGCCGATGACGGAGCCCGGCCGCAGATGCGCGAAGGGGCCGATGCAGGCGCCGGGGGCGATAGCGCTCTCCTCGATCACCGAGGAATCCTTCACCATGACGTTGCTGCCGATCACGCTGTCCGTGATGCGCGATCCCGGGAACACGGTGCAGGCCTCGTCGATCCGCGTCTTGCCTTCGAGCCGCACGTTCCCATAAAGAACGACATCGCGGCCAAGTATGACCTCGCTGCCGATGAACGTGCTGGCAGGGTCGAGCAGGGTGACGCCATCGAGCATCCACTTCCGGTTAACCCGGTCGCGCATAACGGCTTCCGCGCGGCTCAGATCCTGCCGCGTGTTGACGCCCATGACCTCATCGACATCCTCGCTGACGAAAACCGAGACCCCGAGTTTTTTTCTTCTCGCAAGAGCGACGGTGTCGGGAAGGTAGTACTCTCTCTGGGCATTGTTCTTTCCGATCCCGTCCAGGGACGCAAGCAGGAACTTCTTTTCAAAGCAATAAATGCCCGCGTTTACTTCTTTGATCTTTTTCTGCGAGGCCGTTGCGTCTTTCTCCTCGACGATCCGCATGGTCCCGGTCTTGCCGCGCACCACCCTGCCGTAGCCGAAGGGGTCCGGAACCACGGCGGTGATAAGCGTGATTGCCGCGCGCGACTTCTGGTGGAGTTCAACGACCTTTTTGAGCGTCCCGCCGGTGAGGAGCGGCGTATCGGCGCAGAGGACCATCACCGGTCCCGCGGCCCCCGCAATGGCTTCCCTGGCCTGGCGTACGGCGTGCCCGGTGCCGAGCTGCTCATACTGAAGAACGAACTCCGGCTTGTATTCCTTGACCGCCTCACGGACCTTATCGGCCTGATGGCCGAGGACGAGGACGATCTTTTCGGGATTCACAGCCAGGCACGCGTTCAGTACATGCCGGACCAGGGGACGGTCTGCAAGCGGATGAAGCGCCTTGGCAAGCCCGGACTTCATGCGCGTTCCAAGGCCCGCGGCGAGAATGACCACGGTCGGCTTCACTTGCCGGCCTCCTTACGGTGGCTCTGTTTCAACTTGTTGGCTTCGATCTCACCCATTGACACGAGCCCCAGGGAGACGATGAATTTCATCCCCTGCTCGACGGTCATATCGATCTCCGTAATTTCCGCTTCGGGTAGAATCAGGAGGAACCCCGCGGTGGGGTTCGGCGTGGTCGGAACGAATACTGTTTTGAATTTTCCCGTAAGGCCGAGGAACTCGCCCTTCACCTCGCCGGTCATGAACCCGACGCTGTAACATCCCTTGCGCGGGTATTCCACGAGGGCGACCCCGTGAAAGTTATGCTTCACGGAGAAGGTATCCATGATCTGCTTGATCGTGGTGTATATGCCGCGCACCAGGGGGACCCTCTGCATCAAATGATCGCTGTACCGGACGAGACGGGTGCCAAGATAATTGGCGGACAGCATGCCGATGATCAGTATGAACAAAATGAGCGTGATGATCCCCAAGCCGGGGAATTTCAGCCCCAGAAAATAGCGAGGCAGGTCTCCCAGGATGCCGTCGATAACGCCGAGCAGGGCGGAGAGCACATAGTACGTCGCCCAGATCGGAAGGATCACCAGGAGACCGGTGATAAAATATTTTTTAAAGAAGTCCTTGATTTTTTTCACGTCGTAATATTACTGATTTTATACCGAGGTTGCAAGCTTTTTTTCAGAAAAGCCGGGGGGTTACGGAAAGAGAACGGCCTTCGGGACAGGGGAAATTGTCGTGCGCGACCTTAAAGAAGGACCCCGAGCCCGAGAACGACCTCAATGAGGTAAAGGCAGAGAACGGCGATGCCGAGGTAGAAGTGGGGCGTGCGATAGGGGGAATCGGGTCCCTTGATCTTCCGCGAAATACCGAAGGTAGTGATAAGGCAGAGAACGATTGTACATCCCACAAGGAAATGAGAAGGAAATTGTAGAACTTTTCCGGAATCAAGCATAACCAGAGTAAAGCCGATACAAAAGCCGGCGATGCCCAACGAGGCCAGAAGCGGCCCGCCCTTGCGGTGCCGCTTGATCACCGGGAACGGCAGCGGGCCGTGCGCCATGCGCGCGCGCCTGATCATGATGCCGAGACGTGCGTGGTAAAAGAACAAGAGCACCACGCACGTGTTGAAACCGCCGTGCACGAGCCGGAGAGAGGAAAGCAGTTGTCTGTCGATCAAGGGATACTGCATAGGCTTCCGTATTGTTCATTGTCCCCGGCCGGGCTCCTGCCGGATTGTCCTGCTTACTCCACAACCTCGATCACACCCTCCATGCCCTTGTCTTTGTGGCTCTTGCCGAAAGGCGGCTTCTTGTCGCAGGAGAACGGGTACTTGCCGGCCTTGGTCGGCGTGAACTTGACGGTTTGCGGCCCCGTTTTAAGGCTGACCTTGAAATCGATGCCCGCTTCCGGCGCGTGAACCACGATATCATGGGGGATGAACCACGATGTGTCCTTTGCCTTCTTGACCGCGAACTCCGCCGGCACATTCACCTTGAGCACAATATGGTTCGGCTCGAAGTAATACTCGCCGCCGGAGATCTCCACATGTTGAACTCCGTCAGGTCCGACCGTCGCGACAAAGCGTTTTTCCCTGGAATCCGGACCGCCCGGTGCGGGCTGTTCTGCCGGCTGGGACCCGGTTTGCGCATCAGGTTTTGCCTCCGGCACGGCGCCGGGCTGAGTCTCTTGTTTTACCCCGGGACCGGCAGCGGGTGCCGTATCCTGTTTGGTCTCCTCGGCATAACCGACGAAAGCAAAAACCAGGAAAACCGATATTGCGACTAATAATTTAACAGCTCTCATGTCGCCCTCCTTGATAGTTGATTGTCCTGTTTCGATTATAGCATCAAAATCCCAAAATCGGTCAAGCGCAATTGAAGTTTGAAGAGTGAAGTTTGAAGTTTTTACCCTCTCACTTCAAACTTCCCTCCTCCCGATTCACGTTTATTAATCGTTCTGTTTGTGGTATATTTTCTAGCATGCCGTTTCAACGGCTGCAAATCCTGTCCCCGCCCCATTTTGACTGACACGATGGAAACGAAAAAAATACTCGTTGTAGACGACGAACCCGATCTGGTAGAGCTTGTTTCCTACAATCTCAAGAAAGAAGGCTTTAAAGTCTCCTCAGCCTCCAACGGAGAGGATGCGCTCGAAAAGGTCCGTAAAGACGGGTATGACCTCATCGTCCTTGATCTCATGCTTCCCGGCATCCAGGGCGCGGAGCTCTGCCGCATGCTCAGGAGCGATCCGAGAACAGAGACAATTCCCATCATCATGCTGACCGCCAAAGGCGAAGTAGCGGACAAGATACGCGGTCTTGAGACCGGCGCCGATGACTACATGACCAAGCCTTTCAGCCCGAAGGAGCTGGTCGCGCGCGTAAACGCCGTTCTTCGGCGGATGAGCGGGCGCCTGACAAAAGAAAAGGTCCTCCGCATCGGGGAGCTGACCATCGACCGGGAAACCTACACCGTGACCAGGCGGGACACACCCCTGCGCCTCAGCGCGACGGAGTTCAAACTGCTGCTCTATCTCGCCGAGAGAAAGGGCAGGGTCTTCAGCCGCGACCAGCTCCTCGATGCCGTATGGAAGGACGAGTCCTACGTCGAGCCGAGGACCGTGGACGTGCATATCAGAAGACTGCGTACGCAAATTGAAGACGATCCATCGGACCCCGTGCATATCAAAACAAGACGGGGTGTGGGATATTATGTCGAATAGCCCCATGAAACGCGGCATCTTCCGCCGGATATTCATTACCTATTCGCTCATTCTGCTCCTGGCGCTCATCATTATCGAGCTTTCCATTACCGACGCGGTCAGGGAGAGCACCATCCATGACCTGCAGAATAATCTCGCGGTCCAGGCAAAACTCATCTCCCACAACGTATCATTCGAACCATCATCCCCCCTCGACGGCCTTTGCAGACAGCTCAAGGAAACGACCGGGGCCCGGGTCACGGTCCTCGCGCCGGACGGCAGGGTCCTCGGGGACTCGGAAACCGATTCGACCCGCATGGAGAACCACGGCCACCGTCAGGAGATACAGCAGGCCGCGCTGAGCGGGACGGGTACGGCGATCCGCTTCAGCGATACCCTGAAGTACGATTTCCTCTACGTGGCGATACACGTCGTCAGCGGAGCGCATCCCGGAGGCTTTATCCGTTTGAGCAAACCGCTCAGGGACGTCGATGCGTCGATCAACCTGCTCAGGATCAAGATCCTTTCCGTGGTCCTCTCGATCCTGCTGGCTGCCGGCATCGTCTCCCTTTTTCAAATCGACCGCATCCGGAGGCTTACGGCGCGGATACGGGATTTTTCCCGCTCCCTTGCCAGGGGAGAGCTCGGCAGAAAGCTCTATCTTGAACGGGCGGGAGAGTTCGACGAGATCGCCGAGAGCCTGAACGCCATGTCCGGGGAGTTGCAGCAGAGCATCGCAGCCCATGAGGAGGAACAGCATCGGCTGAACACGGTCCTCAGGAGCATTCCCGACGCCCTCTTCATTATCGATGCAAACAACACGGTCCGCCTGTCGAGCCTGGCGGCCAGGAAATTGTTCGGCGAGACGGCCCTCCGGGGAAGGCCGTTCATCGAGGTCGTCCGGAACAGCGAGTTCCTGTCGCTCATGGAAGAGGCGCGGAAGCAGGGGAAGACCTGCGTCGCCGAAGTGAAGCTCGACTCCCCCCTGGAGGAATACTGTGTCGTCCAGGTCTCCCCGCTCTTTTACAGCGAACGCGAGCTGTCGGGGTTCGTCGCCATCTTCCACGACATCACCCAGCTCAAAAAACTCGAACAGACGAGAAAAGATTTCGTCGCCAACATCTCCCACGAGCTCAAAACACCGATCACGGCTATCACGGGATTTGCCGAGACCCTGCTCGAGGGCGCCCTCGACGATCGCGAACATGCCGTCACGTTCCTGAAGACCATTAAAGTGAACAGCGAACGGATCAACAGCCTGATCGACGATCTCATGACCATCTCCAGGATCGAACTGGGCATGCTCAAGGTGGAAAAATCGCCAGTCGATCTTCAGGAGGTTGTTGACCATGTCCTTACGCTGTTGCGCAGCAAGGCCGCTGAAAAGAACCTGACGATACAGGCACACATACTCCCGGCGCCGCGGACCGTTGCAGCGGACCGGGACCGTCTCATCCAGATCCTGACCAACCTCGTGGACAATGCGATCAAATTCACACCGGAGAGCGGATCAGTGTGGGTACGAGCACGGATGATACCGGGGGAGAAGGGAGGAGGGACGAAGGACGAAGGCGCGTCTCTCGTACCGGCGAGTGAAACGGGCGGTCGTCCGTCGTCCATCGAGATCTCCGTGGAAGACACCGGCATCGGCATCCCGCAGAAGCACCTGCCGCGGATCGGCGAGCGGTTCTACCGCGTCGACCCCGGCCGTTCGCGAAGCATGGGCGGCACGGGCCTCGGCCTGGCGATCGTGAAGCACCTGGTCAAGGCACACGGCTGGGACCTGCAGATAGACAGTACGCCGGGAAAAGGGACGAGGGTGAGGATATTTATAGAAGTTTAAAGTAAGAAATGAGAAGTAAGAAATAGGGCAACGACGATGCGCGGTCGCTGTTCGCGGGATGCGGTGGCCTCTGAAAAGGCAAAAAAGACAAGCGGGACACTTCAAACTTCACTCTTCAAACTTCTAACTTCTACTACTAATGAACACCGAAAGAGGCCCTATCATAAGCTACCGCCGCTACTGGCTGCCCGAGGCAGTCGTGCTGGTTCTGCTCACGCTTGCCACGGTGGTCCTGTTTGCGGCCACCGATCTGGACCTTTCTACCATCCGGCCGTTCTACCATCCGGAGCTCGAGGCGAGCTGGCCCGTCGCGAACGACCCGCTGTGGCTGCTGTACCGGTCCGCGCCGTGGATAACAGGCTCTTTGGCAGTGGCTAGCGTTTCCCTGCTCATCACCGGGGTGATGCGGGAAAAATCCAGGCGGCTTCGACTGTACGGGACATTCATCCTCCTGTGCGTGATTATCGGGCCGGGGCTCATTATCAACCTCGTCCTCAAGGACCACTGGGGGCGCGCGCGGCCCCGGCAGCTCGTTGAGTTCGGAGGCGGCTCGGAATACTCACAGCCGCTAGTTCCCTTTCGTGCGGGCGGCAAGTCCTTCCCCTGCGGCCATTGTTCGGTGGGGTATCTCTACGGCCTCGGCTGGTGGGTGTGGAGGCGAAGTCATCCGCGACGGGCAGCGGCGTCCCTCGCGGCCGGACTGACCATGGGAACGCTGCAAGGCATCGGGCGCATGACCGACGGCGGGCACTATCTGTCCGACGCGGCTTGGGCTGCGCTGATCGCCCTCGGTATCGCCCATGTCCTCTATTACTACGTTCTGAGGGTCCCGGCGCGCGAAGACGCCCGCTCGGTCCTCTATCCCCTGCTCAGGCAGAGCCCGCGGTTGAAGGCAGCGGTGATCGCCTCCTCGGTCCTCATCGGCGCGGGCATCATCGGCGGCGGCCTGCTCGCCAATCCGCACTATTCCGATCTGGCGGCCCATGTCCGGCTCGCGGACTTTCCCCCGGGACCAAAGGCCCTCGAAGTGACCGCCGACACGCTCGACGTGGAATTAAGCCTGGTCGCGGGACCGCCCGGCAAGATCGAGTGCTCGGGGGCCGTTCACGGGTTCGGCCTGCCGAACAGCGAGTTCAGCGTTACGTGGAAGTTCGAGGAGAGACCGTTTCCGACGCTGCACTATCGCGTCGAACCCGATGGACTGTTTACGGACATTGACGGCATTGCGCGCATCCGCATTCCCGCACAGGATTTTGCCAGGATCATCGTGCGCGTAAAGCACGGGGACATCACGGTTGTCAACGCAGGAAGAGACGTTCAGGCGGGCAAACGTCCAGTGCTCGACCTGCAAACCCTGGACGGCCGCGTTCGGGGAAATACCTAGTATAGAAGTTTGAAGTGAGAAGTAAGAAATAGGGCAACGAAATAAAGTCAAGGGAAGACTTCAAACTTCACTCTTCAAACTTCTGACTTTTACTGGTCAATCATGCCATTTTAATTTTTTTGATGACCGCCTTCAGGATGTCGGCCCTCGTCAAGATCCCGATGAGCACCTGCTTTTCGTCCACCACGGTCAACCGCCTGATCCTCTTCTCATCCATGATCCGCACGGCTTCGGCAATGTTCGCGCCGGGTTTTATGGTAAGCGCCGGGGAGGTCATGATGTCTCCCACATGGTCCCCGAGCCTGCGTTCGGGAAGCGGTTCTCCCAGCATGTATTTCAACAGGTCTTTGAACGTGTGTTCCCTCCCCACCCCCACCATCGAGAGAATGTCGGCCTGGGTGATGATGCCGACCACCTTTTTTTCCTTGTCCACCACGGGAAGTCCGCTTATGTTTTTTTCCATTAAAATATCTGCCACATGCATGATGCTCTCGAATTTCGTGACCGAGATGACGCCCTTTGTCATCACGTCCCGCACAAGCATCTCGAACCCGATGGTCGAGCTGATATGCCCGCCGGTAACATCGTCATGAGCATTCTTCATATAATAACTCTCCTTAAAAAAGATTGATTCATTCGTAAAAAAGTTGAAAAGCAACTACAAACATCTATCTCGCGCAAAGTCGCAAAGTACGCAAAGAAAAACAACTTCAAAAGGCCGCAGTATTCAGATACTTGTCACAACGCAGCCAACAGCCAATATATCATAAAACCGATATTTTTTACAGACCTTCTTGCTGGTTCACGCGGAGCCGTAGCCTGCTGTGGCCAAAACGCGGTCATAAACGGAGACGTGGAGGAAGGGAGGTCGTTAACAATGCGATGGAGGCCTTCTTTCAGAGTTGAGGCCGGCTGACCCAGGATGCTCTTTGCTTCGTTTCTTATTTGCTGACAACAAATCTTTTGAGCCCGGTATCGAAACGGAGACTTGTTCGATTGGCCTCATACCATTTTTTCAATTCCTCGTTGGAACCCTGTATCGCCGTGAATTGGAACAGGAGGGCGCGAGGGCTGTATTGCGACGGCTGCAGGCCGTTATTGTTGTCCAGGGTCTCGACGACAAAATCAAGCGCCGGCAGATACCCGACCGACAACGCCGCCTCGGTGAGGTCGACGATCTCATACTTGTCGCCCCTCGCCTTTTCCCAGGCTATGGGGGCGGCTTGCGTCAGATCGATGCCCGGCAGCCGGGCAATATATTTATAGGTGAGGCGCTTGTTCGTCCCGTTCTTGAAATAGTTGATCAGGTCGTCGTATGTCGAGGGATCTTTGAGCGACGCAACCGCCGCTATCCACTCATAGGGGAGGTAATTCGGATTTTCATGAAGTTTTTTCACGAGGACCGGCCGGGCATCTTTGGCCCATCCCTTTGCCGTTACCACCTCGACCAGCCGCGGATGCTCATCGAGCGCCGCGATTATCTTTGCCTTGTCCTCGTTCTTCGCAAGCGCTTTTATGGCCGCGACGGCATACAGCTGGCTGAAATCAGTCCCCCGTGTCGCGAACAACAACTCGTCGATGTTCCTGTGCCCCACCTCGACCAGCATGGAGACCTGCGGGTCGGAAGCCTGATAGTTCTGCTGGTTCCGGGAAGCAAGCGTTATCGCATTGATGTAGTCCCTCACCTGTTGCTTCGTCGCTTTTTTCGGCAGCCTTATCTTCGAGAGGAGTTCCAGGTCGGGCTTGTCTTTCTTCGCTTCAACCCGCTGCCGGATCTGCGGGTCGGACAGGTCCGGGAGGCCGCCCGCATTGCAGGTGTTTGACGAACTGCAGAGTGCACAAACGATGAGCATAACACCGAGAACTGCAATACTATTCTTCATTCCACACCCCTCATTTCCGGATTTAAAAAATTATTGCCGTGCCTTATTCGCGCGTTATTTTTTCTCGATGATGCCTTTCTTATAGTTTACCTTCTCATCCTGCGCCAGCTCCCGGTCCAAGACCCACCCGGCGTCGTTCATTCTCATAAGATAAACTTTTTTGAAGGGCTTTCTTCTTTCTCCCAGGGAATACTGGACCCCGCATTGGCCCATTTTTATCAGGGGATTGTATTGAGAAGTAAATATCGTATCGTAAATGCCTTTGTCCGGGGACGTTCCCTGGATTTCTTCCAGTTTTTTCGCTGCCAGGTATTCGAATTGCTCGGAAACTCCGTCGCCGGGACCAGGGACCTTGAGAGGATGGGCCTGGTGCAGCTGGTTCATGTTCAGCGTTCGATAGACGCGCCAGACCGCGCCATCCTTTATGAATTGCAGCCGTATGGTTGCCGGCCGGCCTTCACTAGGCTGATACTCGATATCGGTATACCCGAACTGAGGTTTCCCCGAAGGACCGCGATACGCAAGCACGCCGCCCCGGTGGCTTATGATCTTTATCGGCTGGCCCGGCCGGGTCTTTTCCAAATGCTGTTTCGCCACATAGTCGAAGGTGGTAAAAGAATCCGAGGCGAGGTCTGGCTCTCCGTCTTTTTTGAATCTGAACCCCTTTATCTCTGCCATAAAGGTCCCCGCGATATGGCTTTTCGTTTCGTCCGGCAGAACGAGCTCGACCGTCCCCGGAAGCATATTGCCGTGGTCCTGGCCGAACGTAAGACGCATGGTATAGTTGTTCGTGAACATCTGGTACAAGGGCAGGCTTTTCCCGGTCTCTTTCCAGTGAAGGTGAATGTGGGGATTGCTTCGGTTTTGCGACGGATCCTGCGAAACAATGAATGTTTTCCCCGACGGGACCTCTCCTTTCGGGAGGAACAAAAAAACGATAATCTCAAGGTCCGCAAAGAATTCTTTCCCCTGGCGGAGGTGGAGGATCCCTTCCTCCATTACGCCGCTCTCGAAAGCAAACGGCTTCCCGTGGATTTGTCCTGCAGCCGGTCGGTCCTTGTCCGTTATCGCCGCGTTCGCATTTGAGCTCGAGATGGCGATTGTAATGAGAAAAAGCACAAGACAATTTTTAATTAAATTCTCTAACGATGTATTCTTCATTCGCACTCACTCTTCCGCGCTCCCCGCATCCCTCACGATCTCCCGGAGCTGCTCTAAAACCGCTTTTATGACTGAATTCCTCTGGATTCAATTCCGCATTCCGCACTGTCTAAGCACCAGCGTATCCCCACCCCACGTATAAAATGTTTTTTCATGGTTCCTCCGGGAATTTTTTAAGTGAAGCCGGGAAAATCAAGAACCTTTCAGAACCTTTCAGCAGAACCTTTCAGGAACCTTTCAGTGTCACCCATTTAAAGGGCACCGTCAAGCGAAAAAAGCTATCTTGTGACGAGAAACGGTACGTTTCTCGCCGAGCCTTTTCGTTACCCTCATCATTACCATTGCCGTAGTTTCATTCGGTTTAGGTGT
>Ga0210377_10002797_pt1 | contig 15094 bp, 22 predicted proteins | sample PLM4_65_b1redo_FD_155480 | JGI IMG/M metagenome (GOLD analysis project Ga0210377, IMG submission 155480) | Groundwater sediment microbial communities from an aquifer in East River, Colorado, USA - PLM4_65_b1 redo | ecosystem: Environmental > Terrestrial > Soil > Riparian zone | place: USA: East... | reverse complement strand
ATTTCACCCGCTCCAACCACCGAGACAAGTCAAACGTCACCCATCCCTTCAGAACCGTTGGGTATTTTGAATATCTGCGGTCTGCTGTGCATCGGTATCTTTTTCGTGCTATTCCTGCTGTGGGGTCTGCGTCAGGCGGCCCGTGGTGGGATCGCATTCAATCCCACCGGCTGGAATTCCCGGGGGATGGGAAATCCCTTCGGCGGAAGCAGGAGCGGCAGTCCTCCGACACGTGGTGGCAGCGGTAGTGGTCGCTCCAAGCGTGGCAATTAAAAGAAATGGAGATTAAGACATGAAAAACTATATGAAACGGATCGCCCCCATTTTTATTGTGGTGGCTCTATTCGTCGGGCTGACCGGTTGTGGTGTTGTGAAATCGGGCACGACGGAATACAACGAGCTGGTTGCATTGGTGCAGGGCGTGCAGTCTGCGGCAGCTAATTTTCAACTGGTGACGGATACCCAGTATGCCAAGATCCAGGCAAAAACGCAGATCACCCAGGACTATTACAACGCGGTCAGCACCAGCGGTGAGGTATGGACCGGCAACTTTCGCTCACAAGCGGAGGCACTGACGGACCTGCTGAAAAATTACCGTGATGAAAATGGTCAGCCATTGGACCCGACCAAGCTCAACTTGAAGGATCTGCAGGGAAAAGGCGCTTTGCCCGATGGTTTGGGACAGGGTTTTACACTGTATGTCAACGCCATTACCCAGGCGCCTCCCCCCGTGCCGGATTCCGAAGTTACCCTGGCGCTTGGCGATACCATTGACGAGGCGATGAACACTATTCAACTGGGTGGCACGGATTGGAATGACGCCGTCGAAGCGTACAACACCCGTCGGGCACAGATCAAGGGCGAGATCGTGGCACGCGTTTCTGCCTATTTCGGTTTTGACCTGCCGGTGACCTTCCCCTATTATCAGGGCGGTAATGCGGGTCAGCCGATCCAGAATCCGTTGTCGACGCCCATACCGTAGGCAACGTACCTTTGTTTAGCTCCTGTGGATATGCACTTTTCCTATCAAGAAGCTTTTCAATCAAAATCGCCTGAGGCATATGAGACCTTACCTGCCGATGTAATGGCGGGAGATGCCACCCTTTTTATGCGAGCAGACCAGGTCGAGGCATCCTGGTCCGTCTTGATGCCTATTTTGGACGAATGGAAAAATTCCGTGCCAGCAGACCTCCCCAATTACGAATCAGGCACATGGGGACCGAAGACTGCTGAGGCTTTTATTATCAAAGATGGCAGGAACTGGCTATAACCCATCATTTGATGTGCAACAAGGATTTATTGATTTTTTGTTTTTCATTTTATGCATCGCTTGTAGACCAAAAGGAAATTCCAATAGTATGAACACAAAGATCAGACCTGCTATTGTTGGCAAGGTGGCCATCGTCACCGGAGCGTCGTCAGGTATAGGAGAGGTTACCGCGCTCGAATTTGCCTTAGCCGGGGCAAAAGTGGTTCTTGCAGCCAGGCGGATGGAGCGGCTGGAGAAACTGGCGGAAACCATTCGAGCCACTGGGGGAATCGCGTTACCAGTACAAACAGATTTGACGGTCATCGATCAAATCCGAAATCTGGTTAAAACTACACTGGCTGCTTTCGGACGTATTGACGTTTTAGCTAACATCGCTGGGGCAGGCTACTATGACTGGTTTGAAGAATTGTCTTCGGCTAATCTGCGTGAACACTACGAAGTAAACGTGATCGGCCTGGCTGAGCTAACACGCGAGGTCGTGCCGGTGATGAAGGCCCAGCGCTCCGGCTTTATTCTGAATATGTGCTCCTACTCGAGCGTCATCTCAGCCCCGCCGCTAACTGTCTACGCGAGCACCAAATATGCGGTTGAAGGCTTGACTGATGGGCTGCGGCGTGAGCTGATCACTTGGGGAATAAAGGTGATGCGCATCCACCCAAGCGGAGTCACCGGAACCGAATTCAAGGAGAATGCCTCGCGCGACGGTGGGATTCAATTCAAGTCTATATCGCTTGGTCAGGTGAGTCGGGAAAGGGTGGCGCAGACTCTGGTCCGTCTCGTCGAGCGGCCTCGTCGTGAGGTCTACCTGGGACGTCTCTATGATGTACCTGCGATCCTGAACAAACTGTTCCCGTGGACGATAGATTTGGCAAGCTCTATCTGGGTTCGGCTCAAGCAAGCGGAAGAGTTGAAAAAAGGTCAGAAGGAACAGTCGCCGCCCTGATATTGGAATCCAGCGCGCTCGATGCATATGAACATGGAAAGTTCATACTCTTGAATGAGATTCTTTTTCCAGCCCCAGGGCTTGACCATATATCCGCCTATCCCCCAGATGGCGGAGATAAACTCTCCCCAGCCGATGGATGTGGCAAACCAGTGAGTACTGTAAGATGAGAAAGAGCAAGGAAATTGAACACTTGAAATCCATTGCAATCCAAACAAAATCCAAACAAAAGGAGTCATACCATGTCAGTCGCAAAAGTAAGTGAAATCATTGCATCTTCGCCAAAGAGTTTTGACGATGCACTACAGGTAGGCATCGCACGCGCCCATAAAACACTCAAGAACCTCAAGTCTGCATGGGTTGAGAACCAGCAGGTCAAGTTGGATGATAAAGGACAAATCCTGGAATACCGCGTACAGTTGAAGGTTACGTTCGTTATCGAAGACTGATCGAGAAATGCTCCCGCCGGATAAACCTGCCTGTATCAACTTAAAGAGAATCTCATTACGAAGGAAAATACTGTGAGCTTGATACTCTCAATGCGTTTGCCGTAGGCGGGTAGCTTTTCCAATAGCATTTTCATGCTTTAAGAAGGAGATTTCTTATGAATGCCACGTATATTATCATCGCAGTTGTCCTGATCTTGGTGATCATGGTGATCATGGGCGCCGTTTTATTGCCGATCTTTGCCCGCCGTAAGCGATCGGACCGGCTCCATGATCAATTTGGATCTGAGTATGACCACACTGTGCAGGTCATCGGTGACGAGAAGAAAGCACAAACAGAGCTGGAAGAACGGCAGAAGCACGTTAAGCCTTAGATATTCGTCCACTTTCTGCTAACGAGCACCAGCATTACCTGGCGGATTGGGCTGCGGTCCAGTCCAAATTTGTCGACGAACCGGGACAGGCGATCGTGGATGCCGACCGGTTGATCATGGAAGTCATGCAGAAACGTGCCTATCCCATATCCGATTTTGAACAGCGAGCAGCCGATGTCTCGGTTTCTTATCCTGCATTGGTGAGCAATTACCGCGCCGCGCGGGTGATCGCACTCAAAAACCAGGAACACCTGGCGGATACAGAAGAATTACGACAGGCGATGATCTATTACCGGTCGTTGTTTGATGAACTTCTCGTAACAGATGCAGTCGTTGTATAAGGAGAAATAGAAATGAACACAAATACTTTTAGACCTTTGGACAGTGTTGAGCAAACCGATCAGGGCAAGAACAGCCCGGCAGTAACTATGAGCCCAGTTGATGTCTACGATGTCCCGAAAGCTGAGGCAACTACCCACATCACTCCGATCAGCACGAATGCCGAAGGTGTAGCTCCTTTACTTAACCACGAAGAATCAGAACATTTTCGCACACTCTGGAATGAGATCCAGGGCAAGTTTGTGGATGAGCCGCGCTCTGCTGTCCAGCAGGCGGATGCATTGGTGTCTGAAGTGATCGAAAAAATAACCAAAATGTTTACCAGTGAGCGCAGTTCTCTGGAGGGACAGTGGAAAGAGGGCAATGATGTTTCCACGGAAGATCTCCGCCAGGCTTTGCAGCATTATCGTTCCTTCTTCAATCGCCTGGTAGCTTGAACGTAGAAGAGGGAAACAAGGATCAAATCTGCCGGCAACACCCAAGTTGTCGGCAGCATGGTTTTTGCATATATGAAAAATAATGATGTAGCAGGGAATGTTGTTGAAACACAGGACTTAACCAAAACATTTGGTCAAGATATTGCTGTGCAATCTTTGAACATGTACGTGCCGCGCGGCAGTATTTTTGGCTTCGTGGGTCCCAGTGGCTGTGGAAAGACTACGACCGTGCGTTTATTAACCGGGATTACCAAACCAACCTCTGGAACGTTGAATGTATTGGGCAAAGATCCGGGCGCTTTCTTGAAAACAGACCGCGAAAAAATAGGCTATTTGATCCAACAATTTGTCTTATATCCGCAACTGACGGTTTGGGAGAACTTGAATTTTGCGGCTTCCTTTTACGGGGTAGGCATTTTTCGGCGTACGTATTTAAATAAACTGCTCGATTTTGTGGAGTTGAAAGGCGACAAACACAAATTGGCAAGGGATCTTTCCGGTGGGATGAAGAGACGCCTCAGCCTGGCTGCCACATTGGTACACAACCCGGAATTGCTTTTTCTGGACGAGCCTACCGCTGGGATCGACCCGATCCTGCGCCGAAAGTTTTGGGATTATTTCAAGGAACTGCAGGCCGATGGTCATACTCTGTTTATTACCACACAATATGTAGGGGAAGCCGCTTTTTGCGACCTGGTTGGAGTCATGTACGAAGGCAGATTGCTGATGATCGACACTCCAGATGGGCTGCGCAGGAAAGCCTACGGGGGGGACGTGATCGGGATAAGGACCAATGAAGAGATCAGGTATGAACACAGACAGCAATTGGAAAACATGCCCGTCGTTCACGGTAAAGCAAAAATTATCAGCGATCAGGAGATTGAAGTCATCGTGGATGATGCCAGTTCAGCGGTTACTGTACTACTGGAATGGTTTCAGGCACAAAAGTTGACTGTAGCAATGATGGAGCAAAAATCTCCTTCCTTTGATGATGTGTTTATCAGAATAATCGAGATGGAGGTCAGGAATGATTAGATTCTTCAAATTCCTTATTCGAATTTCCTCCTTCATGGGCAAGGAACTGACAGAGATCTTTCGCCAGCCCAAGCTTATTCTGACCCTTGTATTAGGACCGTTTTTAATTATGTTTCTATTCGGTCTGGCATATCCTGACCAAAACCGAACCTTGAGAACTACTTTTATCGTCGCAGACCCAATCTCTTTTCAGAAAGAGATGAATGCATTTACCGAATCCTACGATTCGAAAATTTTTGATTATGTGATTGAGAGCGATAAAGAAAAGGCGCTTGCAAAACTTGCCATCAACCAAACCGATCTGGTGATCGTTGTACCCGATGTCTCATTCGATGCCATCGAAAACAACCAGCAGGCAGAATTTCTTGTATATCATAATGAAGTCGACCCGTTCCAGATCGGGTATATTCAGTCCATAGCCAGAATATATGTAGATGAGGTCAATCGCCAGGTTTTACAATCGGCGACTGCACAGGAGCAGGTGAACTCTGGCTCCCTGCAGAACAATTTAAAAACGGCGATCGTAAAGACACAAGCGCTTCGCCAGTCCATTCCGGCGGGGGATGTAAAGACGGCAACACAAGCTGCTGATCTTGAAAAAGATCTCACTGCCCTGGATGAAAACCTAACCACCTTTCGTTCCTTATCCCCGAGTGTTTTGATCAGTCCGTTTTCTGCCAAGGTCTCCGGGCTGTTCGGTTCTCCATTAACGGTAACCATATTCTTCGTTCCAGCGGTGATTGTCCTGCTTTTGCAGCATGTATCCATAACCTTCGCATCCTTATCCATTGTCCGGGAAACGAACTCAGGGATCATGGATCTATTCAAAGTAGCTCCCATCACAGCTTTCGAAACCCTGGCAGGGAAATATGTCAGCTACCTATTCTTTGAAATAATACTTGCCGGTATTATTACCACTCTGGCTGTCTGGTTGCTAAAAATTCCCGTAGCAGGCAACGTACTGGATTATGGTTTAGCCGTGGTTATGCTCCTTTTTACGTCCCTTGGGGTGGGTTTTTTAATCTCTTTGATTTCAGAAACTGACACCCAGGCTGTTCAATATTCGATGCTGTTACTGTTGGCAAGCATTTTCTTTAGTGGATTTTTTATGGACCTGCGCTTGATGAGGGAACCCATCACCGTTCTGGCATGGTCACTGCCGGCTACCTACGGTATTCGGATGCTGCAAGACATCATGTTACGTGGATTATCAGTGCCGCTATTGGCATTTCTGGGAATTGCGATCCTTGGAATAACGCTCTTCCTGATCGACTGGATACTCCTACGGAAAAAAATGGAAAGCTAATACTCTTACCTCCCCCAAGTGGTGGACGCACACACTCCCCAGCCGATGGATGTAGCTACGAAGTGTGTGATGTATTATGAAATCACGGTCCGTGTAAACCATGTCGTAGCAGCAGACGCGCATATTTTTACCATTCACCCAGGAGGAGAAAATGATTAACTTCATTATTTGGATTATCGTAGGGGCTTTGATCGGCTGGGTAGCCAGCCTCATCATGAAAACAAATAATCGGCAGGGCTTGATCGCCGATATTATTGTGGGCATTGTCGGCGCTTTCGTGGGTGGTTACTTCCTAAGTCCCCTGTTCAACGTCGGCACGATCAACGAGGGTGACTTCAGCATACCTGCCCTGTTGGTGTCGCTGGTAGGCGCCGTCATTCTGCTGGCGATCTCCAAGTTATTTCGCAATATAGGCGGGTTCCTGGTGATCGTCATCATTGGTCTGATCATCTACACATATTTCAGTTGTTGGTCAATGGATACCGAATCCGCCTTTTGCAGCGCCATCCGGGCATTGCCATTCCTACAATAACGCACGCAAGATAACATTACCCGCTACTTATAGTTTCCTCTCCCCCAAGTGGCGGAGACAGACACTCCCCAGCCGCAGGATGCAGTTGGGGAGTATTCATTGTAGTATGAATACATGACCAGAGTATATGTAGCCGATGCCAAACCCGAAGAACGTTCCGCACTCCGTCTTGTTTTACAGGATCTGAATATGGAAGTCGTTGGAGAAGCCGCGGACTGGGCGACCACGTTAGCGCAAGCACCCATCGGTCGTACCGATATGCTTTTGATCGATTGGGATTTGCTGCCTAACTCCCCCACATCAGCCCTGGATGAACTTCGCAGTGCTTGCCCGGCCGCGCTGGTCATAGTGCTCATCAGCCATCTGGACGCCCGTCAGCAAGCCGCGCTCTCCGCCGGCGCCGACGCGTTTATCAGTAAAGGTGAGACGCCCGAGCGCGTGGCGGAACGCTTACGCACCGTTGCCGCGAGTGTTCGTATTTGATGATGCCACCTGGCTGGTCGAGAAGAGTAAGATCCGGCGTACCAAAGCTGCCCCGAGCGCCGGCGAATAATGGGACAGCTATTTCTAACAACGGATCTGGAGTATCAAAGCATGGACAAGAATGAATTCGAAGGCAAGTGGAAAATAATCCGGGACCAATCCAAAGTATGGTGGAGTCTCATAACCGATGCCGACCTCGACAGGGTGGAAAAGGCCGATATCAAATTCTTTGAATATGTGACCATACTCCAGTTGAAATATGGGCTCGACCGTCAGTTTGCCAAAGATGAAGTTGACAAGCGCGTGGCGGAGTTTGAATCCAAGCTTGAAACACTCATAGCCACACGACCTTAATTCTTTATCTGTGTTTCCAAGGTGATCGCGCCTGGCACAGTTCAGGCGGAAACTATTGTGAGTTTTGTGCAAACCGAGACAGAATAATGGATGATCCAAAGGAGGATCCGATGAACAAAGATGTATTTGAAGGCAAGTGGAAACAAATCCGAGGCGAGGCAAAAGCCTGGTGGGGCAAACTCACCGATGACGATCTGGACCGTGCCGCCGGCAAGTTCGATGTTCTGGCAGGCATCATTCAGGAAAAGTATGGCTACACCCGTGAAGCCGCAGCCGATGAAATCGATAAGCGCGTGACGGAATACGAAGCCAAACTGAAGGAAAAGACTGCCCAGACTTTGTAAGAGATCAAAAAAGTATTGTCCATCCAGTCTCAAATGAGATTGTGGAAATCCAAACACGGGAAACCGTGAGTCTGTAACACTCAAAAGGAGAAGAAAATGAACCTGATTATTTACCTCATCGCTGGAGCGGTCGTCGGTTATATTGCCAGTAGGATCATGCATACGAATTCACAGCAGGGTATGTTGCTTGATATCGTAGTCGGCGTGGCTGGTGCATTCCTGGCTGGTTACTTCATCAGCCCGCTGTTGAAAATTGGGACGATCAATGATGCCATCACCCTCCCAACCCTGCTCGTCACACTGCTGGGGTCAGTCGTTCTGCTTTGGCTCTACAAGGCAGTGGCAGTCCGTCGCTAATCACGACCTACTGGTGACCATCCAGTTTTAGCGTATAGCGAAACGAACGAACAATGCCTGGTCCTCCAATTGAATGGGACCAGGCTATTGTTCAAAGGATATCGGGCGATCCAATACAGGCAGTGCTACATCTACAATACTTCAGGAAGGAGAAGAAAAATGAACATGCTCATTTACCTCACTACTGGAGCAATCGTTGGTTCCATTGCCAGCAGAATCCTATATACGAATTTACGGAGGGGTTTGCCGGTCGATCTCATCGTAGGCGCCGTTGGCGCGTTCCTGGCTGATTACTTCATCAGTCCGCTGTTGAAAATAGGGACAATGAATGAGGCCGTCAACATTCCGACCCTGCTGGTAACACTGCTGGGTTCGGTCGCCATGGTCTGGATCGTCAAGGCCGTCCACCAACATGACACGGATGACCGTCCAGTTTTAGATTCTGGTCCAACGAACAGGCAAAGATGATCCTTTTATAGCGGGATCAGGCTTACACGTAGAAAGAAAGGTCAACATGTCCAACGAAAATAGAGTATCAGAAGTTCGAACGTCAGAACGTGAACCCGAGCGGGAACAACGCATCTTCACTTTTAAAGCCAGCCAGTTGATCTGGTTGTTATTCGGCACCCTTGAGGTCCTGATCGCGCTGCGGATCGGGCTGAAATTGATCGGAGCCAATGCTGAGAGTCCGATCGTAGCCATGATCTACGGCTTCACATCCCTGTTTCTCATCCCCTTTGTGGGACTGATCGCATCGCCGACGGTTGGTGGCATGGTCCTGGAAATCTCCTCTTTATTTGCGATAACAGTGTACGCCCTGGTCGCAGTCGGGGTGGAAAGACTGGTTTGGCTGATCTTCTATCGCCCGCGTGGACCAGTGGTGGGCGTTACCGAAACCACGACCAGTGAACACCATACCACCCCGTGAACATGCAAGGCAAGAGCGATGAATTTCGAGAGTATCTACTTCCGTGGGCTTAGCCACAGAGCCCACAGAGAGTTCAGAGTTTTTTTTCACCTGCCCTGAACGCAGGTACGGGGTCAGAATCTCTCCCGAAGGATACACCGCACCTGCGGTGGGTGCGGTGTCAGGACGATGTGTGAACTCTGTGGCGAAAGAAAAGGCTGGCCCATTCTTTTGGACACTCTCTGAATTCCTCCCACCTATAAGAACCCAAACCATGAGAATCAGGAGATACATTTTATGACTAGCGAAAATCAAGAACACGAATACCACAATAATAACGTTCTGGACGTTTTACTTGGCACACTGATCGGCGGGCTGATGGGTGCTGTGATCATGTTACTGCTGGCACCGCAGTCTGGAAAAGACACCAGAATACAGATCCAGAAAAAAGGCCTGGAACTGCGCGATCGAACCACCAAGATGATGGATGATGCCATGGCACAGGCGCGCCTGGATAGAAATAAATTCACCATGGATGGACGCCTGAAAGCCAGGGAAGTATTGCATCAAGGCCAGGAGCTGGTGGTCGAGCAATTGGAGCACGTATCCGAAGCTGCGTTAACTGGGAAAAAGGCGATCCAGAATTCCCAAGACTGATCATTGAACGGCTTGATCAGCCTGGCGGGCAGCCTGTCTTAATTGAAATGGACCTCTTGCGTAAGTCGGCAAAATCTTTGCTCAAGGCGGCGTCCCCGCCGCCGGGGACTGCGGCGGGAGCACTTTTGCAAGAAGTCTATTGGTAAAAAAGTATCGAGAAGATTTTATGATCTGGACGAGGAGTAGATATGTTGCAGGTGCAAATACCACGAACAGGTTCTGATGAATTAATAAGGTGCAAAGACTCCAGTCAATCCATGCCGCAGGAGAGGGTTGGTTCCGGGGAAGATTCGGCATTGGCACATGAAATTGACCGCGTCCTGTGGAATGATGATGTTCTACGGGCGATCGAATACGATCAAATTGATGTCCATGTAAAAAACAGAGCCGTCTACTTAACCGGGCACGTCGTGAACACTTCCAATCAGGTCAGGATCATGAACGCCATCCGAACCGTTCCCGGTGTCCAGGTGCTCAATAACAATCTTGTGTCGGACGAAAAACTCACTCTGGAAGTTGCGACAGCGCTGGGAACATTGGAACACACGTATGATTGCAAGTTTTTCACGGGTGCATCCCATGGTGTGCTGTCACTCAATGGTGTCGTCAGCAACGAAGAGGTGAAAATGCTGGCTGAGACGTGCGCAGCCAGTAATCCAAACGTCCGCGCTGTAATCAATCATGTACGCCTCAAAGGCTCAGAACCTGGGACGCGGGATCAACCATTCCTGCAACCCACTCTGGGCGAAGCCATCTACTTTCTTAATGGGATCTCCGGAGTTGTAAAGCAGGTCATTATCAACCCGAACAATCGGCGCGTCACTGCCATGATCGTCCAGGGAAGTTTCAACGAGCAACGAAATGAGCTCCATTCCCTGGTCGATGGAAGATCAAAGCCAGCAGAGCAACGTATTGTTGTGCCGATGAAAGTGGTTCGTTATCTGACAAAAGTCTCGGGATTCCTGTATATCAACAGCACCGAAAGGGATCAGTATCAAGATTTCGATCCCGCCTCTTTTCTTTCACCAGATTGGGATTGGGTACCCCCCTATCCTTATTGTCCTGACGATGTTCTCTTTCCTGTCGAATATAAGACGAAAGATATTCAAATTGCGTACGGACCTAACCCGTTTCCATACAAAGAGATGCTGCAAGGCGCATCGTTCAAGGATCAATTCTTTGCAAATGACAGCCTGGGCGGCTAAGGAAAATCACGCAGGTGAGACTGCATATTGTCTGCAGGAGATAAAAGATGATCATCGCCGATCTCAAATTAAGGTGGATTGAGTTTCGCCAAAGAATCCTTAACAGGCAGAGCAAACGGCGTGGTGTTCAACTCGCCAGGGTCGATCTTGCACGTGAACGGTCCATCAGCCTGCTTCAGAAGCGCTATGGCTACAGCAGAGAGAAAGCCACATCCGAACTGGACAAGTATTATTCAAAAGCCCAGCTTTACTGAAGCTGTCCTCCTTATAAATCGAGAAAGAGTAACCCTTATGTTTAAAACAAACAAAGTTGAATTGCCAAAAGTCAAGCCCGAACTCAGGAACATCCTGCGCTGGGAGGATGACGGCGGCACGATCTCTGCAATCAATTCATCGAAGCCTGATCGACACTTCGTTCAGCCTGTACAACCCGCCAGTCACGATCCATCAGCGCTCGGAGCTGTACCGAAAAAAGGAGAAACGCATATGAATAAGAGAGTTGGGCTATGGATCAATCGCAATAAGGCGGTCATTGTGAGGATCGCTGACAATATTGAGGCGAAAACAATAATCACCTCCGATATGGAGCATTATGACCTCTACTCCACCGTTGTCCCTGGAGACGGCGCGCCAGAGAATGTACGTGACAGGCGTTTCTGGAAACACCTGGGCGAATATTACGACAAGATCATCGCCTACATTGGCAACGCTGCGGAAATCCAGATCTTTGGACCGGATGGTGCAAAGTACGAACTCCAAAAACACCTTGAAAGCAGAGAGTTGGCGGAATACATCGTCAGTGTGGAAGATGCTGAAAGAATGACAGATCTGGAGATCGCTACAAAAGTCCAGAACCGTTTTCCACTCCGATCCCGATTTGACATTCCATAAGGAACCAATGAACGCAAGGAGGGAGCGGCGAGTAGAGTAATAAAGGTGTGAACCTTTAATCCCAAGCATCGAAAGATTTCATAAAAAGATGACGCTTCATCCTTCGCAATCCCATGATTGGACATTCCGACGGGTCGTATGGGCAACGTTGGTATTCATTTCTGTCGGCTTTAGCTTCTGGCTGCTCTATCGATTTAACCAGGTCGTTTTCACCTTGTTCGTCGCGATTGTGATAGGTACCGTGATCAGACCAGCCGTAGCCTGGCTGAATCAGCGCGGGCTGCCCAGAATAGGAGGGGTCATTGTTATCTACATCCTGTTGCTCATCCTGTTCATAGGATTCCTGCTATTGTTGCTGCCGTTGATCGTCGAGCAAAGTACAACGATTACCGCCGCAATACCAGGCTATTACCAAAACCTGCGCGAGTGGATGGTCTATTATCCCAATGAATTAATGGTACGTCTCAGTGATTTCCTCCCTACTTCCCTGCCGGGTCTGGATCCACATACGGCGCAACAAACCGGGCAGGATGTGATGGCTTCCGCAGGGCAGGCATTGGGATATATAACATTGGCTGCCAAGGCTGTCTTCATCACCATTGTTATTTTGGTACTGGCTTTTTACTGGACGCTGGATGGGACGCGAATCATCCAGTCATTTTTGCTGCTGATCCCACAAAACCAGCGCGAAGGCATCAGCGAACTTATTTCTGCCATGGAAACCAAAGTTGGATTCTTCATAGCCGGACAAGGTGTTCTTTGCCTGGTCATAGGGATCATGGCGCTGCTTGCCTATACGCTGATCGGCTTGCCCAATGCTCTGGTATTGGCACTCCTGGCAGGGGTGTTTGAAGCGGTACCGATGGTCGGACCGTTGCTTGGAGCAATTCCCGCGGCGTTGGTGGCGTTGTCCATTGCGCCTGCCAAGTTGATCTGGGTCATTGTCGCCACGATCATCATTCAGCAGTTGGAGAACAGCCTGTTGGTGCCGCGCGTCATGCGTAAAGCCGTGGGCGTCAATCCATTCGTCACGCTGCTGGCGATTTTTGCTTTTAGCACGTTGTTCGGCATCGCTGGCGCACTCATGGCGATTCCCATGGCAGCCATTATTCAGTTATTACTGGACCGATTCGTCTTTCATCCATCGGCGATGGACCCGGAGGTCTCAGTCGGACGCGATTATGCAAGCCGGCTGCGCTATGAAGCCCAGGATTTAGCCCAGGATCTACGAAAGCAGGCGCGACTCAAAAAAAGAGGCTCAGATCAGAGGATCAAGCAGATCGACCAGGTGATGGATGAGATCGAGACCCTGACAACCGATCTCGATGCTTTATTGGCTCAGGTCAATCCTTCGGATGCACCATGACAAAGCAACTGGTTATCTTTGCTACAGCGATCATGACCACTTTGCTGGCATTGGTTCTGCTATGGCAATTCCGCAATGTGGTCATTTACGTTCTGATCTCGCTTGCGCTTGCGGCAACGGTTCGTCCATTCTTTAAGGACTGGTCCAAACGCAGTCTTTTGACGCGTCTGGCATTGATCTTGCTCTACCTGGCAAGCCTGGGCAGCTTCGGTTTCTTACTTTTCCTTGTCGGTAAATTCGGTATCGGTGATATTCAACAACTGGCTCAAACATTATCCGTGCAGGGTACCTGGAGACTGCCACCGTGGCTGGATGGCAGTCCGTTTCAACAGACACTGGTCACATGGCTGCCAACTCCTGACAAACTCTTTGAAGCAGTCACCGGCGAACAAGGTCAACGGGTACTACCCGCCTTGCTCGGCTTCACGGAGGGCGTCGGAGGCTTTGTAAGTGGCGTATTCGTCGTCCTGTTCTTAAGTCTCTACTGGAGCATTAATCAAATCCATTTTGAACGTCTCTGGCTTTCGTTGCTCCCCTCTGAACTGCGCAGTAGTGCGCGAGGCATCTGGCGGACAATCGAACCTGACCTCGGTTCTTATATTCGCAGCGAGATTATCCAAAGCCTGCTCGCTGCAGTTTTATTGGGTATCGGTTATTGGCTGCTCGGATCCCCATATCCAACGTTGCTGGCGTTGATCGGCGCATTAGCCTGGCTAATTCCCGTAGTAGGCGCGGCTCTGGCGATCATACCACCGCTCGTCGTGGGGCTGCTGGCAGGTGTACAACTGAGTCTATTTACGGTTCTCTATACTCTCATTGTCTTAATTGCCTTACAGGTGTGGGTCGAGCCACATCTCTTCAGACGCAAATGGGACAATCCCATTGTGACCCTGGTCATACTGCTGGTAATGGCAGACGCTTTTGGTCTGGTCGGGCTCATCATAGCCCCTCCCCTCTCCGCAGTATGCCAAATTCTGTGGAAGCTTCTGTTCAATAACCGCCTTGCTTCCGGGGTTACCGTACAGATTTCAAATCTCAAAGAACGGCAGGCGAATCTATGGGCCGCCATTAAGGGGATGGATGAACTGCCGCCTCCCTTGGTGATCAGCAGTATGGAACGGCTCACCAGCCTGCTTGAGAAAGCCGAGCCGATTCTGCCGACGCCTTTACCTGGTGAAACACCCAATCCGTTTCATCCACCTCAGCTTGGTACCGGTGAAGACAAGACATCAAAACTCTGAGTAGGAGAATGAGGTCATTTTGGGCGTATCAGAGTGATTGTGTATGTACTGGCGTTGTACCTCACTTCTAATCGACCATGCCCTCCCCCAAGTGGTGGAGACCAACATGCCTCAGGTGATGGATACGCTCATAGCTCGTTTGTTATAGGATGAGTAAAGACCCGCGTATGGTCATTGGCTTATCCGTTCAAAGCTCAACCAGAGTAAAAGGAGATAAAACGTATGTTCCCAATCGGTGATGATAATAGCTCGCGCAGAACTGTTCCGTTGGTCACCTATGCTTTGATCGCTATGAATGTCCTGTTTTTCTTCATAGAGCTGAGCGGCGGTGACGCTTTCATAATGCAGTGGGCTTTCGTCCCCAGCCGTTTCCTTGCCAATCCTGTAGGTGATTTTTTAACGCTCTTCACTTCCATGTTCATGCATGCCGGGTGGGTTCACCTGGGAGGCAACATGCTTTACTTATGGATCTTCGGTGACAATGTGGAAGACCGTTTCGGGCACATCAAGTTCACAATCTTCTACCTACTCTGTGGGCTTGCGGCAACTTTTGCACAGTTGGCGTTTAGCCTCGGATCAAACGTGCCGAATTTGGGAGCATCGGGGG
>Ga0210377_10002796_pt1 | contig 15095 bp, 13 predicted proteins | sample PLM4_65_b1redo_FD_155480 | JGI IMG/M metagenome (GOLD analysis project Ga0210377, IMG submission 155480) | Groundwater sediment microbial communities from an aquifer in East River, Colorado, USA - PLM4_65_b1 redo | ecosystem: Environmental > Terrestrial > Soil > Riparian zone | place: USA: East... | reverse complement strand
CGCCGATCACCGCCAGATCGAGCGCAGGCTCGTCGATCTGCAGACCGCCGGCGAGATTCACGTAGATGTCGCTCGTCGCGAAGTTCGTCCCGCTCTTCCGCTCGAGAACGGCCAGGAGCAGCGAGAGCCGGTTCGAATCGATCCCCATCGCCATCCGGCGCGGAGAAGGGAAGTGCGTCGGCGAAACCAGCGCCTGCACTTCGATCAGCAGCGGACGCGTGCCTTCGATCGCCGCGAGCACCGCGGATCCAGCGGCCGTACTTCGCTGCGCGATCAACGCCGCCGACGGATTCGACACCTCGGCAAGTCCGTCGTCGTGCATTTCGTAGATCGCGACTTCGTTCACCGGTCCGAAGCGGTTCTTGTAAGCGCGAATCACGCGGTAGTTCTGAAAGCGATCGCCTTCGAAATACAGTACGGTGTCGACGATGTGCTCGAGCGACTTTGGCCCGGCGATCGTTCCTTCTTTCGTGATGTGGCCGATGAGGAAGATCGGGACCGAGAGCCGCTTCGCGGTCGTCATCAGCACGCCCGCGGAATCGCGCACCTGCCCGACAGAGCCGGGTGTGGAGTTGTTCGCGCCCGTGTAGACCGTCTGAATCGAGTCGATGATCACGGCGACCGGTCGCATCTTTTCGATTTCGGCGACGATGCGTTCGACGGCGGTCTCGCTGAAGAGGCGGATGTCGTCGTGAATCGTGCCGAGGCGGCGCGCCCGAAGGGCGATCTGGCGTGGTGATTCTTCGCCGGAGACGTACAGCACCGCGCCGCCTTCGGCGAGTTGCCGTGCGGTCTGTAACAGCAGCGTCGATTTGCCGATGCCGGGCTCACCGCCGACGAGCGTCACCGAGCCGAAGACCAGCCCGCCGCCCAGGACGCGATCGAGGTTGGGGAGGTTCGTTGAGAGGCGAGGGGCAGTGTCCGCTTCGATCGAGTTGATCGAGATCGGTCCGCCGGGAGCGCTCAGCGCCGCCGGACGCGGAGCTTCCGCCCGGTCCTCCTCCGCGTACGAGTTCCAGGCATTGCAATCGGGGCACCGGCCGAGCCACTTCGATGCTTGTGCACCGCACTCGGTGCAGGAGTAGACGATCGCTTTCTTCGCCAACGATAGGATTGTAGCAAGCGGGCGCAAACGCGCTACGCGGTGTAGATTCTGCTGGCGCTCAGCACTACGCGGTCGCGTGCCGCGGTCGCCGCCGCAACCGGCGAGGAACCATCCGAGCAGCAGCGGGCCGCAATGCCGCGAGTACTTCCGCTGCCGCTCGCTCTCCGGTCTCGCATCCGCCTTCCATGAACCCTTGCGCGGCCATGGAACAATGCTCGCCGGCGACAGGCAGATTGCCGGCGGCCTCTCCTTCGGCGCCGCGGATCGTCGTCCACTGCCCGGGTAGATAACACGCGTAGCTGGCGCGCACGAAAGGCTGCGTGGGCCAATGCATGCGCGCCTCCTTGCCGCGCAGCGCGGCGAGTCCGGGATAGATCGCATCGAGTTGTCTCGACAGCTCCGCGGCGCGTTCGGCCGGTGTGCCTTGTCCGAGCTCGATGCCATGCCGGCCGCCCGTGAAGTTCGTCAGGATGCCGCTCGGTCCGGGCTGAAGGCGGCTCGTCTCCCAGGTCAGTTGGAACGGCAGATCCGTCAGCGTGCTGCCGTTGGAGCGGTGCTTGTTGCGCCAGAGCCTCTCGCTGAAGCCGACCATCAGCTTCGCATTCGTTCCGTAGCCGAGCTCCTGAATCGCGCGACGCTTGCGTTCGGGGAGGTCGAGGTCGATCGCCACCGGCCGGAGCATCGTGAACGGAATGGCGATGATCACGTGCGGCGCGGTGGCAGAGAAGGTCGAGCTGCCCCGCGAGAACGTGCATTCGATCAGGCCATCGGATCGCTGCCGGACGCGCTGCAGCATCGCATTGAGCTCGATGCGATCGCCGAGGGCCGCGGCCAGAGCGGCGGGAATGCGATCGTTGCCGCCGCGGACGTGGTACCGCTCGTCGCTTTCACCGTAGATGCGGAACGGCTCCGGCTCGGGGCTGATCATCGTGAGCAGGTTGAGCGCGGACTGCCGATCGATCTCCAGTCCGAACTCGGTCGTGAAGCCGACGTCGAGCAGCTCGCGGAACCAGCCGGTCGCGCCGGCGCGATCGATCCACTGCGCGAGCGTCGTGCGGTCGAGCTCCGCCGCCGCTCCTCGCGCCGAATACGTGATCTCCTCGTCGCCGATCCGCGCGAGGTCGGCCTCGATCTTCGCGGCGATCGGGCGGAACGCCTCGACCACTTCGCGCTCACTCCGTTTCATGCCGTCGAAAAACCAGATGTCGCGCTCGAGCGACGGATCGTCCGACGCGAGATCGTCCAGCTCGATCCCGAGCTCACCGGCCAGCTTGCGGATGTGCTCGTGATTCGTGTCGATCAGCTCACCGCCGAGCTCCGCGACCTGGCCGTCCGGAAAGTAATTGCGGAGCGACAACATCCGTCCGCCGGTCCGGTTCTGTCCATCGAAGATGCGAACGTCGATGCCCGCGCGCTGAAGGCGATAGCCCGCGGTCAGGCCGGCGATGCCGCCGCCGGCGATGATGACCTTCGCGTCGCGTTTCGGGATCGACGGCAAGGTCGTACACGACGCGAGCGATACCGCCGCGGCGGCAACGGCTCCGCCGGCGACGAACTCCCGGCGCGTGACAGTCCGTTCCGCGGCGCCATCCAGCAACTCGTCCACCGGAACATCCGTGTGCAGTGAAGTCTGAGCCTTCTGCAATGAACGTCGAATGAAAGCGAATACGGGCGTGCGCGCCATTCGTCCCCCTCGATCGGCGGTTTTGGAAGAGAGATGAGAATACCATCTTCCGCGCGATCATCAGCGGCGGAAACAGGGCGAGCGATGCGTGCGGCAGGTGCGTCACGCGCTCACAACAACTTCAGCCACGCCCTCTGCCGTTCACGTTTGATGCGCTCGAACATGCGGCAGGGGGCATAAAGAATCGCCACGATTCCGGCCCAGACCGCGTACACGACCGGCAAGCCGTAGCCGTATCCCGGCGGCGGAATCACAGACTGATCGCCGCGCCATCCGAGCCATTGCGACGGTTGTCCCATCGCCACTGCGATGGCCAGCGCTGCGATGTGGATCAGGTACAGGTGGCAGATGTAATAGAACATCGGCACACGCCCGAACGTGATGAGCATCGTCTGACTGGTGAGCCACCTCTCCGCGATCCACAGAACGATGAGAGACGGACCGAGCGTCATGAGCAGGAATTGCAGCGACGGCGGGTACTTGGCGACGTTCAACAGCGAGATGAATGTCTTCGCCGTATCGCTGTAGACGGTGAAGGGCTGGTTGCTCGAACCGCCGCTTGCAGGATTGCCGTAAGCGTTCGCCACGCGCAGAGCGATGAACAGCAACGTCGCGGCCGTACCGCTCCACAACAGAAACTGTCTCCGTCGCGGCGAATCCCATGTCCAGACCACGCCGCACGCATATCCGAGTGACATCACTGCGAACCACGGAATGAGTGGATAGAGAACTAGCCATTCGTGCGATCCGACGCGCGCGGGTCCCGGAACGTGCAAGAGTCGCCACAGCACGTCGAGCCGGCCGAACGACTCCGGGCGGATGCGCGCCAGCAGGTCGTGACCGGCGATGACGACGAGCGACAGCGCGGCGACGAAGCGCACATCGAGCCGCACCACCAGCGACAGGATCACCATGCTCCAGCCGAGCGCCCAGATGACGCCGGCGAAGCTGTAACCGGGAGTGAAGTTCCATCCGAAGCCGATGACCGTCAGCTCGAGAAGGACGAGCCACATTCCTCGCGTGGCAAGCCAGCGCGAGGCATCCGGCCGTCTGCGGCCGCTGAGGAAGGCCGAGACGCCGGCGAGGAAGAAGAACAACGGGGCGCAGAAATGCGTCACCCATCGCGTCATGAACAGCGCGAGCCAGGTTCTCTGCATGTTCTCCGGCGGAAGGGGCACGTTCGTGAAGAAGAACCGGACGTGATCGAGCGCCATCAGAACCATGACCACGCCCCGCAGCCAGTCGATCGATGCGATCCGCGGCGATGGCGCCACTTCGGCGCGGAGGGCCGGAACATCCAGAACGGCAGTTGTCGCGGTCATGATCGAAATACGGTAGGCGCGGCCGCCTTCCGGCGCTTTTGAAAACCTGCGCGGGACTCTGCGTTAAACTCGGCGGCATGTTCAGGGTCCTGTTCGCGACCGACGCGCTGGCGATCGACGATTACCGCTGTGAGGGTGGCCACGCATCCGACTCCGGCGAGGAGCTGTCGCGCGAGTTCGAACTGGTCTTCGTCCGCCACGGCGTGTTCAACGCGGTGTTCAGGAACGACGCGGTCCTGATGTCACCGGCACACGCGCTGCTCCTTCGGCCCGACTCGCCCTATCGCGTCTCACATCCGATCGACGGGAGCGACGCCTGCACAGTCTTCCGCTTCTCGCGCCAGGGTTGGGACATGGCCGGCGTCGACTTTCGTCACGCCTACCGGCGCCCACGCGCGATTCCGACCGCGCGTGCGTTCCTGACGCAGCAACGGCTGGTGCGAATGCTGTGCGCGTCAGCCGTGGAGGAGCTCGATGCCGAGGAACGGGCGTGGAGCGTCGTCGAGGAGTTCCGGGGCGCGATGGATGCCGGCGACCGGGCGTCTGTGTCCGCGCACGTGCGACGCGCCGTGGCCAGGGCGCAGGAGCTGATTACGGCCCGCTACCGTGAACGACTGCCTCTGCGAGCGATTGCGGCGCAGTCAGGTTTGTCTCAGTTCCATCTGAGCCGTGCCTTCAGGCGCCTGAACGGCATCACGATGCATCGCTTTCAGGTCGTGGTGAGACTCCGTGCGGCACTGATCCATCTCGACGAAGGAGCCACGGATCTCACGGAGTTGGCCCTCGATCTCGGATTCGCCGATCACAGCCACTTCTGCGCGGCGTTCCAGCGGGAATTCGGGATCGCGCCATCGGCATATCGCGCGATGGGGGCGCAGGATCGGATACGATCCGCCCGTGAATCTCGCTCGACTGTTCGCGGCTGACGACTGGGCGAATCGCGCCGAGGTCGAACACCTGCGCACGTCGTCGAACGCGACGGCTCTGCGCCTTCTCGGACACATCATCGGCGCGCAGTGGCTCTGGTATGCGCGACTTCGGGGTGAAGAGCCGAGCGTGGCGGTGTGGCCGGATCTGAGTCTCGACGATTGCGCGCGCTCCGTCGACCTCCTCGGCAGCTTCTGGACCGAGTATCTTGCGGACGCGCCGCTCGATTCAGCGATCTCGTACGTCAACTCGATGGGGGAGAGGTGGGAGAGCCGCGTCGAGGACGTGCTCGCTCATGTGGTTCTTCACGGTGCGTATCACCGCGGCCAGATCGCGACGGTGTTGCGGTCGGGCGGCGAGGAGCCGGCGTACACGGATTACATTCACTGCACGCGGAGCGGACGGATCTAGAAACCATCAGCGATCATTCCGGGATCACCAGCTTCGAGAGCAACCCCTCCGCGACGTCCGGGGCCGGGTTCACCATGCTGAAGTCGAGCGTGCTGCGGTAGCAGCCCACAGCGAACTGCCACGCCATGATCGGGCACGGCAGCGCGACGGACGGCAGGAAGAACCCAGGATCCCAGTCAGGGAGTGAGTCGCACGCGCCGCGCCGCGCGCGCACGATCCAGACGCCGGCCACCGGATGCCCAAGGTCGGCCGCGTGCGCGAGAACGCGCCACGTGGGCTCGCTGCTGGTGCGGCAATAGACGGCCGGCAGAATCGCGAAGCGGCCGCCGCTTCGCTCCGCGGAGCGCTGCGCGAGCGCGTTCGACCATCCGATGAAGTACGGCAGCGACAGTGCCGGATGGTCCTGGCCGGTGCTCTCGACGTTGAGGAACATCAACAGGTCGCGCCCGTGCTTCGCCAGATGTTCGACGCCCATGGCGCTGATGAATGCGTCAGCATTGCGATCGCCGTCGGCGAGCCCGTCTTCGATTGTCCCGGCCACGCGTGGCGTCTGCCGCGCGATCGGCAGCAGGCGAATGCCTTCGCGGTGCAGGACCGCACTCTCCCGGTGCGCCGAGTAGTCGCGCGCGTAGCCCGGGCGTTTGAAGTACCGCCCCCAGAACGCGGGGGTCTCTTTGAGATGTTCGGCGGCAATGGCCGTGATGCTGCGACCATCGATCATGCGATCGGTGTAGGCAAGGCTGTCGGTAGCGAAGCGGCCTCTGCTCATGCGCCCGGCATTCTGCCATGGCTCATCTCGCCGCGGAGGTCGATCTGCATCTCGCGGACGACGCTCTCGGGCTCATCGCCGCGGCTGAAGAGGTAGTAGAGCTTCGCGAGCGCGGCTTCGGCCGTCATGTCGAAACCGCTGATGACGCCGGCGCGCGCGAGCGCAGATCCGGTTGCGTATTCCGAGAGGTCGACCGTGCCCTGGAGGCACTGCGTGCAGTCGACAATCACCACACCGCGGCCGGTTGCCTCTTTCAGCGCGGCGAGGAACTGGCGATCGTGATCGGGTCCGTTGCCGACGCCGTACGCTTCGAGCACGAGACCCTGAAGCGGCGGGCGCAGGACGTTTCGTACGAGCTCGGGCGAGATGCCGGGAAAGAGCCGCAGCGCGCTGACGACCGGCGACGCCAGCTCCTGGACGCGCAGACGTTCGCCGTTTGCGCCACGGCGTACGAGAGGCCAGTTGATTTCGATGTCGATCCCGACGGTCCCGAGCGGCGGAAAGTTCGGCGAGTCGAACGCGGCGAAGCCATCAGCGCTCACTTTCACCGAGCGGCATCCGCGCAGCAGCTTCCCTCCGAAGTAGAGGCACACCTCGGGCACGTCATGGTTCGACGCGATGAGGAGCGACGTGATGAGATTCTCGCGCGCGTCGTTCCGCACCTCGCACAGCGGGATCTGCGAGCCGGTAATGATCACCGGCTTTGCGAGGCCGCCGAGCATGAAGGGGAGGGCCGATGCGGTGTAGGCCATGGTGTCCGTGCCGTGGAGGACGACGAAGCCGTCGTAGCCGTCGTAGTGGCCGGCGATGTCGCGCGCGATCTCCACCCACTCGCGCGGGGTCATGTTCGACGAGTCGAGCAGCGGTTCATATTCGTGGATCGTGAACTCGGGCATCGACGGATGCGCGAACTCCCGCATGCTCTCCATCTGTTGCTGCAGATAGCCGGGCACGGGGGAGTAACCGTCCCGGGTGCGGTTCATCCCGATCGTGCCGCCGGTGTGTGCGATGTAGACGCGCTTCTTCACGTCTCTCGCTCAGGGGCGCTTTGTCACTGCGCCGTCCTTCATGACGAACACGACATGCTCCGTCCGGCGGATGTCGTCGAGTGGATTGCCCTGGACGGCGATGATGTCGGCGAGCTTGCCGGCGGCGATCGTGCCGGTGCGGTCATCGACTCCGAGGAGCGCGGCGGCGACTGACGTCGCGCTGCGAAGCGCCGCCGCCGGCGACATGCCGAGGCCGGTCATCAGCGAGAACTCACGGGCGTTCATGCCGTGAGGCGACACCGCGGAGTCGGTGCCGAACGCGATCTTCACACCGGCCTTCAGAGCGTTGCGGAACATGTCGCTGCGCGCGGCCAGCGCGGCCTTCGCCTTCGTCGCGATCGGCGGCGGGAACTTGTCCGCCTTGCCGCCGGTCCAATCGCCGGCCAACAGGGTCGGCACGAGGTACACGCCCTTGTCGCGCATCATCGCCAGTGTGTCCGGCTTCAGAAACGACCCGTGCTCGATGGAGTCGGCGCCGGCGGCGATGGCCATCTTCGCGGCGATGTCGCCGTGGCAGTGTGCCGCGACTTTGCGTCCCCAGTGATGCGACTCCTCGACGATCGCGTTCATCTCGTCCTGCGACAGCTCCGGTGCGTCGACCGGATCGGAGAGCGAGAGCACGCCGCCCGACGGCATGAACTTGATGACGTCCGCACCGTACTTGATCTGGTAGCGAACCGCGGCCCGACACTCCGATGGACCGTTGCAGACGCCCTGCAGCGGACCCTGCTGCGGAACTCCGCGCGCCGGCGGAATGGGATCGCCGTCGCCGTGGCCGCCCGTCGCGCCGATCGCGTAAAGCGCGGTCAGAATGCGCGGGCCGACTGCAATGCCGCTGTTGATCGCGTTGCGCAGGCCGATGTCGACATAGTCTGTTGCGCCGACATTCCGCACGGTCGTGAAGCCCGCATCGAGCGTTCGCCGGGCATACATCGCCGCGTAAAGCGCCTGCTCCGCCGGCTGCCGCATCACGCCCTCGAAGAAGTCGAGGTACCAGTTGTCGCCCGATTCACCGGTGAGGTGGACGTGCGAATCGATGAAGCCGGGGAGGAGCGTGACATCGCCGAGATCGATGACGTCCGTGTTTGCCGAAACGCTCCCCCCAACGGTTGTGATTCGATTGCCGGTCACGACGATCACCGGATTGCGAACGATCGCGTCCGTGGTGCCGTCGAACATCCGCGCCGCTTTGAGGACGACCGTTCGCGGGGCCGGCTGTGCGGCCGCCGAGAGTGCGATGAAGGCGAGTGCTGCCAGGAGAATTCTCTTCATGGCCCGCAAAAATACACGACTCCTGCTGGAAGCGTGAGTCATTGAAAATTGAAAATTGAAAATTGAAGAAGTGCGAGAGGCTGTTTTTCAATTTTCAATTTTCAATTTTCAATTTGCCCGCGTCGACCGCGCCCCACCGAGAAGCGAATCCATCACCTGCATCACCAGATTCACGTCGGAGAAATCCTCGATCGTCGCCGTTGCGCCCGAAGCATCGTCTCCCACGCCGATGATCGGGAGATTGAGGGCGGCGGCGGTGCGCACATCCCAGACCGCGTCGCCGAACAGAATGACGGGACCAGTCCCGCCGGCGAGGTCGATCGCTTTCAAAACGATCTCCTCGCGCGAGCTCGCGTCGTCGCAGCAGGCGAGCGGTAAATCGTCGCGGAACCCGGCGGCGCGGAGCTTGACGCGTGCTGAATGGGACCACGCACCGGTTGCCACCGCCACGCGCCAGCCGCGCTGCCCGAGCTCGTCCAGAAACCTGCGCGCGCCGGGAATCTCCTCGATCCCGGTGGAGCGCTCCCGGAGAAGCGACAGAAAGCGCTGGCGATGCAGCGCCACCTCCCGCTCCGTCGGCTCGCGTCCGACGGCGCGCCGGAGAATCTCCGACGTCAGTGCGCGTTCGGTCGTGTGCGGATAGATCGACCAGTCGGTGTCGACGTCGCGGATTCCGAACTCGATCTCGAACGCCTGCACGAAGCAGGCGTTGTCGACGCTCTGGCTCTGCGTGAGCGTCCCGTCAATGTCGAAGATCGCGATCATGAAAAAGCGCCGCCGGAGTCGGCGGCGCCACACTGCGGATCATGTTGAATTACTTCGGCTGATTCGACTGCGGCGGCGCGGGCAGCGGCGTCGGGACGTCGGTCGACGGACCCGAGCCCGGAGCGATCGTCATCTTCTCACCCGGCCCGGCCTCCTCGGGGTAGTACTCCTTCATCTTCATGTAGTCGTTGCCGGTCTCCTCGCGGAGGATCTCGTTCACTTCCCATCCCTCGAGCGTCTCGCGCTCGAGGAGCTTGCGCGCGATGCGATCGAGGGCGGTCTTGTTGTTGGTGATGATCTCCTTCGCGGTGGCGTACGCCTTGTCGAGAATGCGACGCACTTCCCTGTCGATCTCGACGGCCGTGGCCTCGGAGAAGTCCTGATGCTGCGCGAACTCGCGGCCGAGGAAGATCGCTTCTTCCTTCTTGCCGAAGGTGACGGGACCGAGCTCCGACATGCCCCACTCGCAGACCATGCGGCGGGCCATGCCGGAGGCGCGCTCGATGTCGTTGCCCGCGCCGGTGGTGATCTCGTTGAGGAACACCTCCTCGGCGATACGGCCGCCCATGAGCACCGCGAGCATCGCCTCGAGGTACCGCCTGGAATACGAGTACTTATCCTCGGTCGGCAACTGCTGGGTGAGGCCAAGGGCCCGGCCGCGCGGGATGATCGTGACCTTGTGCAGCGGATCGGCCGCGGGCATGATCGCCGCCACGATCGTGTGACCCGACTCGTGGTACGACGTGTTCCGCTTCTCGCGGTCGCTCATCACCAGCGACTTGCGCTCGACGCCCATGAGCACCTTGTCCTTGGCGAACTCGAAGTCGACCATCTGCACTTTCTTCTTGTCGTAACGCGCGGCGTTGAGCGCGGCCTCATTCACGAGGTTCGCCAGATCGGCGCCGGAGAAGACCGGCGTGCCGCGGGCGAGCACCGACAGATCGACATCCTCCGCCAGCGGAATCGTGCGCGTGTGGACGCGCAGGATGCCTTCGCGACCCTTCAGATCGGGCAGGTCGACGACGACCCGGCGATCGAAGCGGCCGGGGCGGAGAAGGGCCGGATCGAGAACGTCCGGACGGTTCGTCGCCGCGACGAGGATGACGCCGTCGTTCGACTCGAAGCCGTCCATTTCGACGAGGAGCTGATTGAGCGTCTGTTCGCGCTCGTCGTGTCCGCCGCCGAGACCGGCACCGCGGTGACGGCCGACGGCGTCGATCTCATCGATGAAGATGATGCAGGGCGCGTTCTTCTTGCCCTGTTCGAAGAGGTCGCGGACGCGCGAGGCGCCCACGCCCACGAACATCTCGACGAAGTCCGAGCCGGAGATCGAGAAGAACGGCGCATTCGCTTCCCCGGCGATGGCGCGCGCCAGGAGCGTCTTGCCGGTGCCCGGCGGGCCCATGAGCAGAACGCCCTTCGGGATCTTGCCGCCGAGCTTGGTGAACTTCTGCGGCTCCTTGAGGAACTCGATGATCTCGTGCAGCTCGAGCTTCGCTTCGTCCACACCGGCCACGTCTTTGAACGTGACTTTCTTCGCGTTGCCGGAAAGCAGCTTCGCTTTCGACTTGCCGAAAGAGAGCGCTTTGTTGCCGCCGGCCTGCATCTGCCGCATGAAGAAGATCCAGAGGCCGATGAGGAACAGAACAGGCGCCCACGTAATGAGCGCGGTGATGAACGGGGTATCGCCCTTCGGCTCGAACTCGACGATGACGTTCTTGCTGTTGAGCTGATCGATCATGGCCGGGTAGTTGGCCGGGCCGTTGAGATGAAATTCTCTCTGGTTCGCAGGCACGTTCGCTTTCATCGTGCCGCGAATCTCGTCTCCGCGGATGGTGACGCGCTCGACCTGTCCCTTGTTCACTCGATCCAGAAACTCACTGAAGGGAATGGCTTGACTCGTTCCCTTCGTCGTCTGGAAGAGGCTCCAGAGGAGGAAGACCAGAACGATGATCACGACCCACAGGAGTGCAGTCTTGACTGTGGAATTCAACGATTAGCCTCCAGAACGGAACGCGGATGCTTCACGCGTGCCATTCGTACACTACCGCGTTTTTGAACCGAAGGGGTGGGCTAGAAATTCTTCGCAGAGGTCAGAGGTCAGAAGGCAGAGGTCAGAAGTGGCTGTCGCAACTTTGTCACCTCTGCCCTTTGCCCTCTGCCTTCTGACTTTAGATCCGTCCAATGAACGGCAAGTTGGCGTGTTTGCCCGCGATCTCCAGCCCGTATCCGACGAACGCGCCCTCGGATACCTTGAACGCGCGGTAGTCGACTTCGAGCTCGACGGTCCGCAGATCGGGCCGGTCCAGGAGCGCGACGAGATGGACGCTGGCCGGGTCGTGCAGCCGGAGCTGCAGCAGCAGGTAGGTCTCGATGACCCCGGTCGAGACGACATCCTTCAGCACGTAGACGTTCCGGCCCGCGAGCTCGGCGTGACTGATGAAGTCGATCTCGAGAGCGCTCGCGGTCTCCGTGTCGGCCATATCCCGCACCACGTCGATGAAGCCGTAGTTCACCTCACCGGGGATCGCTCGCATCAGGTCGGCGAGAAATACCGATGCGCCTTTGAGGATGCCGAGCAGAAGGATCTCGCCGTCGCCGGCATCCTTGCGGATCTGCTTGCCGAGCGCGCGGACCCGCTTGTCGATCTTGTCAGCGCTGAACGCCTTCTTCACCCGCGGTGATCGTGCCATTACGCTCCAAACGCACTTCGTACAGTTCCGCGGCAGGATCCGTGACCTTGAATCGTTCCGAGATCTCCACGCCGCCGACCCAGACGATCTGATCGTTCCATACGAGCAGAGGAAGAGAATCGCGTTCCTCGGCAGCGATTTTACGATCAATCAGAAAATCCTTCAGCTTTTTGTCGACCGACATCCCGAGAGGCTGAAAGCGGTCGCCGTCGCGGCGGTTGCGGATGATGAAGGTGTCGGGCGCTCCGTCCGGTAGCTGGAAGAGCTGGCGGGAACGGGTGCTGGTTGCCGGTTGCCGGTTGCGGGTGCACGAGATCGAGACCGTCGCTCCGATCTCAGGGACAAAGACCCCGATTCCGATCGCGAGCTCGCATTCGAACTGCGGGGTCGGTTCGATGCGGCGCCGTAGCATGAGGTCTTCGCCGCGGCGGACGAGCTCCAGGTTCTTCGTCACACTCAGGCGGCGGACGGACGGCAACTCGGATGCGATGCGCGCGAGGTCGATCGCTGAGACGTCGCGCGCTGCCGGGTCGAGACGCAGGATGTGCCGATGGAGCAGCGCCTGGCGGAGCCAGGGGTCGTCGGGCCATTTCGAGAAACGCGTCTGATCGGCAGTGGCGTCGACCTCGCAGCGATCGAGAAGCTCGCTGACGATGCGCCAGTGATCGCTCGCCTGATCGGCGACCGCGGCGACGTTGTGGATCACCGGCGCATCGAAGTGGCGAAGCATCCGGCGCACTCTGTTGCGGAAGAAGCGCGGGTCGTCGTTGCTGATGTCATGGCGCGCGGTGATGTTCCTCTCAGCCAGGAACCGTTCGATGTCATCGCGTGAGCAGGCGAGAAGGGGACGGATGAAGCCGTCCTCGCGCACGGGATGGATGCCGCGCAGACCGGCAAGGCCGCTGCCGCGGAACAGCCGTATGAGCACGGTTTCGGCCTGATCGTTCTTCTGATGCGCTGTGGCGATGAAGCGTGCATCGACAGCGCGCCGAATGCCGTTCAGGCGCTCCGTCCGGATCTCACGCGCCGCCGCCTCGATGCCGCGGGCCTTCACCGCTGCCGGATCGAGCGTTCCGTCAGCAACGTGGAGCTCCACTCCATGCATGCCACACAGCTCGCGCACGAATGCCTCGTCCGCCTCGGAGTCCGCGCCGCGGAGGTGATGGTTGATGTGCCCGCACGTGATGCGGAAGCCGTCGCGCTGCAGTTCGAGGAGCGTAAGCAGGAGAGCAACGGAGTCCGGGCCGCCCGATACCGCGGCGACGATCCCGCACGGCTCGATCCCGTGTTTCGTGACGAATTGCCGGACTGCCTCGAGAAGCATCGCTTAAGATTAGGCGCATCGGTCCCGAAATTCAGGAGGTTCGATGCGGCGAAGGCTGGCAGGGGGATTCACGTTGATGGAGATCCTGGTCGTCCTGGCGGTGATCGCGATTCTGGCGACCATCGCGATCGCCAATTACGTCACGGGACTGCAGCGGGCGCGGCAGAAGAGAACGATGGCCGACATGCGGACGATCGCGTCGGCATGGGAAGCGCGCGCAACGGAGATGAAAGGCTACAGCGCCGCCGGCTTCACATTTCCCGGGCAGCCGGTGATCTACGTCGAGCTCAAAGACGTGCTGGTGCCGACCTACGCCAATCCGTTGCCGATGAACGACGGATGGGGCCGCGCATTCGACTTCGCCACCGATCAGGCGTGGGGAACGCTGAGCGCACAGTCGTACAGCATCCGATCATCCGGCAGCGACGGAGCCTTCGACGGGGGGACGTACACGCCCGGCTCGATCGACAAGTTCGAATGCGACATCGTGTACGCGAACGGCAGCTTTGTCACGTACCCGAGCAGGTGAAGGCAGAAAGCAGAAGGCAGAAGGTACCTCGCCGCGGGAGATTCTTTCGCGTTCCGGGCCTGCAGATGCGCCGCCCGGATCTTGGCTCTTGGATCTCAGGAGATTTTGCTGATCCCGGTGGTGCAGATGCGAGGAAGCACGAGGAGAGAGGGCGAGGCGTACGAAGGTACGCCGCAGGCGGATCGACGAAGGGCTGACGACGCAGATGCGCCGCCCGGATCAGCGAAATGGTGGCGGTGACAGGAGTCGAACCTGTGACCTAGCGCTTATGAGACGCCCGCTCTAACCATCTGAGCTACACCGCCAAAGGATGAGGCCGCAGGGCGCAGGGACTATACTCAAACACAGAAGCGAAACGGAAATTTCGAATGAGCTCGACTGCCGAACGGGTTTGCGTCGGCTGCGGAGATACGGAAGAGAAGGCGCGGCTGGAACGCTGCGGCATCTGTTTCCGTTACTTCTGCCCGGACTGTTCGCACCGCGCGATCGGCGGCCGGCGGTTCTGCTCCGACGCATGTGCCCGGGCCTATTACTTCCACGGAGAACCTGATGACGACGAAGACATTACCCTCGACGAATGACGTGACGACCAGAGAGTCGGGCCTGCTGCATCGGCCGCGGCGGCTGCGGCGGACGGAAGGCATCCGCGCTCTCGTGCGCGAGACGGTCGTGCGGCCCGAGGATCTCATCTATCCGTTGTTCGTCGTGCCGAACACGCGACCGAAAACCGAGATCGGCTCGATGCCGGGCGTCTATCAGCTCCGCGCGCGCGAGGCGGTCGACGAGTCACTTCGCGCATTCGAAGCGGGGATCCGCGCCGTTCTGCTCTTCGGTCTGCCTGAATACAAGGACGGCATCGGCTCGTCGTCGTGGGACCCGTCCGGCCCCGTCCAGGCGGCCATCGAAGGCATCAAGAAGAACGTGCCGCAGATGGCCGTGATGGCGGACGTCTGTCTCTGTGAGTACACCGACCATGGTCACTGCGGTGTCATCGTCGACCGCAACGGCGTCAAGGACGTCGACAACGATCAGACGCTTCCGCTGCTGACGAAGCAGGCGATCTCGTTCGCGGCGGCGGGCGCCGATTTCGTCGCGCCGTCGGACATGATGGATGGTCGCGTTGGAGCGATCCGTCGAGCGCTCGATGATCGCGGGCTGCCCGAGACCGGGATCATGGCGTACTCGGCGAAATTCGCGTCGGGCTTCTACGGTCCGTTCCGCGAGGCGGCGGAGTCGGCGCCGCAG
>Ga0210377_10002795_pt1 | contig 15096 bp, 15 predicted proteins | sample PLM4_65_b1redo_FD_155480 | JGI IMG/M metagenome (GOLD analysis project Ga0210377, IMG submission 155480) | Groundwater sediment microbial communities from an aquifer in East River, Colorado, USA - PLM4_65_b1 redo | ecosystem: Environmental > Terrestrial > Soil > Riparian zone | place: USA: East... | reverse complement strand
TTTCGCAGGTTTAAGTTCTTTATCATAAAGAACCCAACCCAACTCGCTTTTTGCATATTTATCATCAGGAAATTTCTCAAGCACATCCTTGAGGACGGCTTCTGCTTCGTCTGTCTTATTCAATTTGCGAAGACAAAAAGCATAACGTTGCCCAAACATCGCTATAGGTTTTTGTTTCCATAAAAAAGCAAATTGTTCAGCAGCTTCGCCATATTTTTTCTGGTTACGCAAAACCTCTGCTGTATCGTAGGTAGGAATATTATCTGTCATTTTGCCTCTGCCATAATTTCCTGTATTGTCTTGAAATGCATCTTGGCAATACGTTCAAGTCCTTGTTTACCCCATCGTCGATATATTTGTTTACCGATATTTTTCACTTCCGCAGCAGAAGTTCCTAACGGAATATCAATCCCTGCTTTTGAAGTGTAATCTTTCATCGATATTACGAACTCCGAACGTGCAATAATGGATGCGGCAGCAACAGCAATATCAGATTCTGCACGAGGTCTTTGTTCAAGGATTATTTCACAATTCTCTGCTTTGAGAGCGTTGATAACAAGAGATTCGTCTCCGAATTGGTCAGAAATTGCCTTGGCTACCTTTTGCGTTTTACTAAGCTTACTAATAATCTGAGCATGTCCCCAAGCCAAAAGGCGATTTAAGTTACCATGTTGCTCATACAGAGCGTTATATTCGGGTGGTAATAAGACAAGGACATCAACGAGACAATGCTCTTTTATAAATGGCGCTAACTCTAGGATTGTTGAATCTGATAAGGATTTACTATCTCGTACACCGCGTTTGACAAGGAGTATTTCGGTTTCGGGGTTGGTGATTACGCCGGCAACAACTAAAGGTCCAAACAAATCACCTTTACCAGACTCGTCAACGCCAATCTTCGAATTAGAGTCTTGAGTTGATGCTGATGAAAAACCTTTTGTTTCTTTTTCTTTCTTAAGAGGAGGCAAAAGTCTCAAGCCTTCTTCAAAAAAGACGACAAATGCCCGCACCATAGCCCTTAATATTGTAATAATTTCATGTTCAGCATCAGTGAAAGTTTTCAAGACACTTAAAGTGAAGAATGCATCTGAATGAATGGCTTTATGTCTACATTTCCATGCAGCTTCTATACCAGCAGCAATCTCCCCATATCTTTTTGGGTCGGGAATGCGTTCCTTGATTTGATTGACCCATGTTCCTACTACACTTTCATCGGCTTTGGCTGCCAACACATCTTCACTCGTTAACTCTAGGTGAATTGCTAACTTCACTAAAAACCCCTCAAACGCCTTTGCAAATGGCATGACTACAACCGAATAATCTGGTAATCCTCCATTCGATTTTTGAAAAGCATTACGCACACCTGCTGCAGCTAGCAGTGTTCGCTTATCGTTGTCATAAAGGAAATTTAATACTTTCTTATCGACATGCTGCAATAACCAATGGGTTGACTCGTTTTCAGCATTTGGTTGTTCTAAGTAAGCAGTAACAGTATTTCTCTCATTTTCACCTGATAAATATCTAGACGCTCTTTCAGCAAGAGATTGAGTTAAGTGAGTATCCAAGGTTTCGCAAACACTATCAAATAAATGACTTGACAATCCTTGTACCATCAACGTACCAGAATTGAATTGAGAAATGGTCACGCGATTGCCATCGAGTCTATTTTCAATTCGATAAACATCGGCTGGTCCTGAAACATCCCTTTCTAGGATTTCGCCTGCCAAACCGTGAATAACCTCTCGTATCTTTTCAAAATTCTCTGGTAAGACAAAATATTTGGAAATACGATTTTGCGAAATAGGAGGCGAATCAACGGAAGTAGCGACAAGCCCTGACTGAATCAAGTTTGCCCATTCAGTAATGGCTGTTTTTGTTTCGCAAGGTTTACCCTGAGGCGTAATTTTTCCAGTATGAAAAAAGTTCACAGGCAGGCGAGTCAATCCATCTATAACTACAACCTGATAGCCATGATCTATTTCTTTCTCAGAAAATATTTGCCAATTCTTCTCTTGGGCAAATTTTCGAAATTCTTCAAGGTAACTTTTCCATTTTTCGACCATAATATCCTCCTTTTGAGGTTATTGACTTAATGGCACCATATTATAGTTCTTCTTTCCCTAAAACCCCTCCGCCACATACTCACCCCACACGCCTCTCAGCGTATTGCAGATCTCACCCAGCGTGATGTCATTCTCAACGCATTCGATAAACAACGGCATCAAATTCTCTGTGCCTTTTGCGGCGTCCACCAATTTGCCCAGCAACTGCTCAACTACTCTCTGATCTCTACTCTCTCGCAACTTCTTCAACCTCTCCCGTTGTCCCAACTCAATGGCGGGGTCAACTTTCAAACGCTCCAACGTCATCTCTTCATTCACCTGAAATTGATTGACGCCCACCACGATCTGCTCTTTGCGTTCGATCTCCTGCTGCGCGGCGTAGGCGGCGTTTTGAATCTCGTTCTGCATGAAACCTTTTTCGATGGCCTGCAGCGCGCCGCCCATCTCGTCGATCCTGGCGATGTAGTCGAGGGCGCCTTTTTCGATCTCGTCGGTGAGATGTTCGATGAGATACGAACCCGCCAGCGGGTCAACCGAATCGGCGACGCCCGACTCGTAGGCGATGATCTGTTGCGTGCGCAGCGCAACCCGCACAGCTTTTTCAGTGGGCAGCCATAGGGCTTCGTCCATGCTGTTGGTATGCAGGCTTTGAGTCCCGCCGAGGACGGCGGAAAGAGCTTGCAGCGTGACACGCACGACATTGTTCTCGGGTTGTTGCGCGGTGAGCGTGGAGCCAGCAGTCTGCGTGTGGAAACGCAACTGCCAACTGGCAGGCTTCTGCGCCTTGAAACGTTCGCGCATGATCCCTGCCCACATGCGGCGCGCGGCGCGGAACTTGGCGACCTCTTCGAGCAGGTTGTTGTGCGCGTTGAAGAAGAACGAGAGCTGTCCCGCGAAGTCGTCCACTTGGAGTCCCGCCTTGAGCGCGGCCTCCACATACGCGATTCCATTTGCCAGCGTAAATGCCACTTCCTGTACAGCCGTCGAACCTGCTTCACGGATGTGATACCCGGAAACTGAGATCGTGTTCCAATACGGAACTTCCTGCGCGCAAAATGAAAATATATCCGTGATCAATCGCATCGAAGGCGCGGGCGGGAAAATATAGGTGCCGCGCGCAATGTATTCCTTCAGGATGTCATTTTGGATCGTACCGCGCAGCTTCCTGATATCCGCGCCCTGCTTCTTTGCCACCGCGATGTACATTGCCAGCAGAATCCCTGCGGGCGCGTTCATCGTCATCGAAGTCGAAACCTTCTCCAGCGGGATCTGGTCGAACAACTGCTCCATATCGTGAATGGATGAGATCGAGACGCCCACCTTGCCCACTTCACCCTGCGCGATCGGGTCGTCCGCGTCGTAACCAATTTGCGTTGGGAGGTCGAAAGCGACACTCAGCCCCGTTTGACCCTGCCCTAACAGATAGCGATATCTTTTATTGGACTCCTCCGCGGTGGAGAACCCCGCATACTGACGCATGGTCCAGAAGCGCGAACGATACATCGTCGGCTGGACTCCGCGCGTATACGGATACTCGCCCGGGAAGCCAAGTTTTTCCAAATAGGATTCGTCCTTTGTAGGGGCGGGGTCCACCCGCCCTGCGCCGTTATCAGGCAGCGCCACCCGCGGGACCTCGATGCCAGCCGAGGTCTCGAAGCGCGTCTTCCGTTCCTTGAATTTATCCAGGGACTTCTTGAGAGTGGTTTCTTTCCATTTGTTGTATTGCTCGTAGAGGTTGATTGTCATTTTTCTCACCACGAAGTGTCACGAAGGGGCACGAAGGTTTAAAGGTTTTTCCCTTCGACAAGCTCAGGGCAAGCCTTTGTGTACCTTCGTGCCCCTTAGAGGTAAATAGGTTTTCCTCAAGTATAAAGCCAACCCCAAATAACCTGTAGGACGAGTGACACTTCATTACAACGAGAAACATCCTTATCCAATTTCTACCAAATTAGTACAAAAATCAAGATGAATGTCAATTGTCCCGAAGTGACGAAAATGCTAGACTATTCGTAAATAAATGCAGGAGGCTCTTCATGAAAATCATCGCGTATATCGCGGCTGGGATCCTGATCTTCTTCGGCGTGTTGTTCGTTTGGGGCGCAGGCGGGAATCAAGGCGGCGGTTGGACGTGGGTCTGCGGCGGAGCTGTCAGCGTATTATTCGGGTTCGGTCTGATCTGGTTCGCAAGCCGCAAGCCTGCTTCAGCGACGGGAAACACAACGAATGTGACTCTCAAAGTGGACCTCCCCGGACAGACAAAAATCGAATCCATGAACTGCAAGAACTGCGGCGGCGCGTTGAAAGCCGACAACATCAAAATGCTGGCAGGCGCACCGACCGTTGAATGTCCGTTTTGCGGGACCACGTATCAATTAACTGAAGAACCGAAATGGTAGATCGATTTACGACACCTGCACTTGCGTGCGGCGCAAGTGTTTCAGATTTACGATTTCAGATTGAAAAGCAAATTCGTAAATCGTCAAGGAGACTTCATGGCTAGAAGACTTCTCACAACCCTGTTCATTTTCATCCTTACATTCAGCTTTACAACCAGCGCGCTCGCACAAGACTATTTTTTCAGCCTTGATAAGGAAGTCGTCAATGTGTACTGGAATTCAGACGGGACGATGGCGCTTGATTATCTTCTCACCTTCACCACGCAACCCGGCGGGCATACCATCGAATTCGTGGATGTCGGCATGCCGAACGGAAACTTCGACTTCAACAACATCCAGGCCAGCATCAATGGCAATGCCCTCTCGATCTCCAGCGACTTCCAAGGCATAGGCGGTGACGGCTTTTCCGTGGAGATGGGTCAGTACGCGATTCCGCCCGGGCAAACGGGAACAGTTCACGTCTCCGTTGGACGTGTTTCCGATGTCCTGTATAAGGATGACGAGGATGAGAATTACGCCAGCGCGGTGTTCGCCCCGTTGTATTACCAAAGTAACGTGGTCACCGGCAATACCGATATCACAGTCATCTATCATCTGCCGCCTGGTGTAAAACCTGAAGAACCAAAATGGCATTCAGCTCCATCAGGATTCCCCTCCGAGCCGGAGACCGCGCTCGATGCAGATGGACGCGTGATGTATACGTGGCGCAATCCGAACGCCGATGGGGAAACACAATATAAGTTCGGCGCATCGTTCCCGAAAAGTTATGTCCCTGCCGATAGCATTGTCACAGTGCAGGTTCCATCAATTTCCATATCATCAGACACTGTCTTTACCTTGTTATGCCTGGGCTTCTTCGGTTTCATGTTCCTCGGCATTCCAATTCTCACAGCCATCGGAGGCAATCGTCGCAAGCTTCAATACATGGCGCCGCGCATTTCCATCGAAGGTCACGGCATTAAACGCGGGCTGACCGCGGTCGAAGCCGCCATTTTATTGGAACAACCTTTGGATAAAGTGATGACGATGATCCTGTTCGGCGTGGTCAAGAAGAACGCCGCGCAGGTCATGGATCGCGACCCGCTCAAGATCGATCCCATTGAACCCCTGCCAGACGGATTGCACGAATATGAAAAAGACTTCCTGAGAGCCTTCTCCTATGAGGATGTACGCGAACGGCGCAAAGCACTCGAAAATATGGTGGTCGCGCTCGTGCGTTCCGTCTCTGAAAAGATGAAGGGCTTCAGCCGCAGGGAAACTTTGGACTACTACAAGTCCATTATGGAAAAAGCCTGGCAGCAGGTTGAGCAAGCCGATACGCCTGAAGTGCAGGGTCAACTCTTCGATAAGAATCTCGAATGGACTATGCTGGATAAGGATTACGATGACCACACAAGACGCGTCTTCCGCGGCCCGGTCTTTGTCCCAATGTGGTGGGGACGCTACGATCCTTCGTATTCGCGGCCTGCCTCCGCTTCGAGTGTCCCGGCTCCATCTTCGATGTCCCTGCCGTCAGTTCCGCGCCTGCCCGGCTCGGACTTCGCTTCGTCCGTCGCGACGGGAGTACAAACCTTCTCACAGAAAGTCATCGGCAATGTCTCAGACTTCACCAGCCGCGTGACGAGCGTGACCAATCCCCCTCCCAAACCAACCACCGGTTCGCATGGCGGTCGCAGTGGTGGAGGTGGTGGTCGTTCGTGTGCCTGTGCCTGCGCGTGTGCCGGTTGTGCCTGTGCCTGCGCGGGTGGAGGACGTTAACGGAGTCCAACGTCTCCCGACGTTGGAATTACGAAAGTTAGCGACTTTCGAATCCGATAAAGCTAACGGAGCAACGTCTCCCGACGTTGGAATTATGATAGTCAGAGACTTTTGAGTCCGGAAATGAAAGAATATGAAGAACGACATTTTTAAACGAGCGCCCAATAATCCGCCGCATTTGTTTCTTCCTGACACGTTGTATATGTTGACTGCATCCATTTACCAAAACGCGTACTTGATCGAATCACCGAAACGCAAATCGGAATGGCGGAATGCGTTCCATGAAGCGGCAAAAATTCATAAATGGGAAATTATTGCCTGGGTGGTACTGCATAATCATTATCATGCCATTGTCCAATCACCTGAGAATGTGGGAACCCTGTCCAAATTCGTGGGCAGTTACCACAAATTTACAGCGCGCCAATGGAATAATGATGACAATGCGAACGGACGGAAGGTTTGGTGGAATTTTTGGGATACCTGCTTGCTCACTGAAAACGATTATTACACCCGATTAAGATACATTTATTGGAACCCAGTAAAGCATGGATTATCCGATAAACCGGAAGAATATAAGTTCAGCAATTACCAGGAATTTTTAACGAAATGGGAAATAGAGTTCGATTTTACAGAAATGAGTGAGGAAAGCGATGTCCCTGAGTTTTAAGAGTATTTCTTCTGGAGTCCAACGTCTCCTGACGTTGGATAGAAAAAACCAAAGTCTGGAGACTTTGGACTCCGGGACGCGGCTTTATCATTACATCCGCGAGACCGAACTGGAGAAATCGCGGATTCATTTACGCATCGATCCCGACAGTCACGGCACACTCATCGTCAATGCGAGCAGTGTGATGCATTTGAATCCGACGGCGGCATTGATGGCTTATCTCCTTCTCGAAGAAACAGATGAGAAGCAAGCCATAAAGACAATTCAAAAAGAATATCGAGTCAGCGGGACTCAAGCACGCGATGATCTTTCCGCATTCCGCCTTCAGCTTTCCGAACTGATCCGACCCGATGGCGCATGTCCCATCCACGAATTGGAACTCGAGTCGCTGATGCCATTTAGTACACGACCGTCTGCTCCCTACCGCATGGATCTAGCCATCACCTATCGCTGCAACAACGATTGCGCGCACTGCTACAACGCCCGCGAAAGAAATTTCCCTGAACTCGGCACCGAACAATGGTTCAAGATCCTTGACCAACTCTGGGCTTTGGGTGTTCCTCACATCGTCTTCACAGGCGGCGAAGCAACTCTAAGAAACGATCTCCCAGAGTTGATCAAACATGCAGAATCGAATGGGCAGATCACCGGTCTGAACACAAATGCCCGCCGATTGTCTGATGGGAGGTATGTCCAGAAACTCGTCGAGGCGGGACTCGATCATGTGCAGATCACCGTTGAGTCTTGCAACGAGCAGATCCATGATGAGATGATGCGAGCCAAAGGTGCGTTCAGGCAAACAATGGAAGGTCTCAGGAACGCGCTCGAAAGCAAACTCTACGTGATGACCAATACCACAATGCTGCGAACGAACATTCACACGATCCCCAACACGCTGGACTTTCTGGCAGATATGAGTGTCCCCACGATCGGACTTAACGCGCTCATCTATTCGGGTCACGGCCTCACTGTTGGAACGGGCTTGCACGAGAGCGAACTGCAACCCATTCTTGATATTGCCACGCGTAAAACAAACGAACGCGGACAAAAATTGATCTGGTACACGCCCACGCAATACTGTGAATTCGACCCCACCGCGAACAATCTTGGGATCAAAGGTTGCACGGCCGCGCTATATAGCATGTGTATTGAGTCTAACGGGAATGTATTGCCCTGCCAATCGTATTATCATTCGCTCGGAAACATTCTCACCGAGTCATGGGATTCGATATGGAACCATGAGCTTTCCATACAGTTGCGAGAAAGACAGAATCTGCCCGCCAAATGTGAGAATTGTCCCATCGTTTCAGAGTGCGGCGGCGGATGTCCGTTGCAATTTAATACAACTCAAAAATCTGGAGATTTTTGAGTCCAGTATGGAGAAAATGATGAACGAACTTGATTGGATCAAGGAATTTCCCGCCGCTGTCACAATCTGTGATGAGGCTGGAATCCTCCTCGACATGAACGATAAGGCTGCCTTAACCTACGAGAAGGAGGGCGGCCGCAAACTGATCGGTTCGAACCTGCTCGACTGCCACCCCGAATCCGCACGCACAAAGACCGAACGCCTGCTGGCCGCGCGCGAGAAGAACATATACACCATCGAGAAGAATGGTGTAAAGAAATTGATCTACCAGTCGCCCTGGTATCGGGACGGGCAATACGCAGGGATCGTGGAACTCTCACTTGAAATTCCATTCGAAATGCCACATTTCATCCGCTCCTGAACCGGAGATACACTATGAAAATCTTCAATCGTCTTACTGACCGTTTCTCAAAAGTCCAACCATTGCCTGTTGGCACACATCATCTGCAAACCACACAGGATGAAAGACCCTACCGCCTGCATCTACGATTGCGGAATGACGGTTCGGGGATCCTGATCCTGAACGCGTCCACAGTGTTACATTTGAATCCCACCGCGGCGGAATACGCGTTCCATTTCATCAAAGGCACCGCGCCCGAGGAAGCCGCGAAACAGATCTCCGCGCGCTATCGCGTCAGCAAAGGGACGGCGCTCGAAGACTTTAACGACTTCGTGGATCGAATCCAAACGTTGATCTCGACTCCCGATCTTGACCCCGTCTCTTTTCTGAACTTTGATCTGGTGGCCCCTCACTCAGCGGATCTCACCGCGCCGCTCCGCCTCGACTGCGCGCTGACCTATCGCCTGCCTGCAAACACGCAGGCAGAATACGCACCGACCAAACGCGTTGACCGGGAATTGACCACTGAAGAATGGATGGTAATCCTGGATAAAGCCTGGATGGCCGGAATCCCGCACATCACCTTTACAGGCGGCGAAGCCACCCTGCGCGATGACCTGCCTGAGCTGATTGCGCATGCTGAAGTGAACGGTCAAGTCTGCGGGCTTCTCACCGATGGCTTGAAACTTGCCGAAAAAAAATATCTCGACCTGCTTTTGCAGACCGGGCTCGATCATATTCTCTTTATTCTTCAACCCGATAACAAAGACTCATGGTCTGCGCTCGAAACCATCATGCCTGAGGATATCTTCGTCACCGTTCATATCACGCTGACCAAAAGCAATATCAATAATACAGAAGAGACTCTGGAGCGACTGGCAAGATTAAGCGTTCAAAGTCTGTCGCTTACCATCTCACATGATTCTTTGCGCGAATCGTACGAGACGCTCCGCAACAAGGCTGCAGAGTTGGGACTCACGATCAAGTTCGATCTGCCGGTCCCCTATTCTGCTGACAATCCGGTCGCGTACGAAACGCTGGAGGATCAGATTCCCGAGGGCGCGGGGAAAGCCTGGCTTTATGTGGAGCCCGATGGCGATGTGTTGCCGACGCAAGGCAGGGTAGATCAGGTGCTGGGTAACTTTCTGCGTGATGAGTGGAAAACGATTTATTCCTGAAGCATGAACTGGCATACGCGCTACGCCCAGCAGGCGAAATGGACTCGCGACCTGCGAGCTTATCTATTCAATAAAACGAAATTGGACGAAGCAAGCCGCGTGCTTGAAGTGGGATGCGGCACTGGCGCAATACTTTCTGAATTTCCGGATCACATCCCGTTTCATGGCCTGGACCTTGACCCTGCCGCACTCGCCGAATGCCGAGTCCACGCCCAAGCCGCTTCGTTAGTTCAAGGCAACGCGCTTGCACTTCCCTATTCAAACGGCTCATTTGATATCGTCTATTGTCATTTTCTGCTGTTGTGGGTGCGTGATCCATTGCAGGCGTTACTAGAAATGAAACGTGTTACAAAATCAGGCGGTCACGTCATTGCGTTCGCGGAACCGGACTATTCGCATCGAATTGATAAACCTGATGAACTCGGCCAACTGGGAAAATGGCAGACAGAATCGCTGATCAAACAAGGCGCAGATCCGGGACTAGGCGCGCGGCTGGCTGAGTTATTCTTCCAGGCCGGGATCAAGATCAATGAAACGGGAACAATTCAAAGCGGAGACAACGAGCCGTCGCCTGATGAATGGGAGATCGAATGGGCGGTGATCGAATCTGATGTGGCGGGATCAGTCCCGGGCGAAGATATCCAAAAAATGAAATTACTGGACCAGCAGGCCCGGGCGCGCGGTGAGCGCGTGTTAAATGTGCCCACCTATTTTGCATGGGGGCAGATGTTATACTAATTCCATGGCCGCGATAAAAAACTCTGAAATTTGTTATCTTCTCGCCTTCCCGGACGCGGATGACGACGGAGCGCCTCGCCCGGAACAGTTCAAGGGGTTGATCAAGGACGCGCCCTATTTTCAGCCTGTCGATATTGACCTTGTCACACTCGGCGACGAGACGTTCGTGATCGAAGGATTTACAGTCGCGGTGATGCGCCATCGGTATGATGGGCGTGTGCAAATGGTGGAATGCCGGTTCGAACTGTTCGATCCCTTCGCGGCATCTGTTCTACCCATGAGAACAAAAATTCAAAGTGCGTTGCAAAGCCGCTACATCCCCGCAACCTATCGCGGGAACGGTTTGTTCGAGGAATTTTCCATCCTTCTTGTGCAGGATGCAAAACCCACACCCGACAAGTGGATCGATAGGAATAATTTCGCCATCGCCAATTTCATCCGATCGCAGCGCGAGGTGTTTGACAAGGAGGAGATGAACGAGATCCTTGGCTCCCGCACGCGCTACTCCGCCGAGGAACTGACCCTTATCGACTGGGAAGGCGCGGTCATCATCGCCCCCAAAGCGGACTATCGCTCTGACATCGCCCTGCTCAAGATCGGCAATTATCAGTTGTTGCGTTATCGCATGCTCGACCAGTCCATCGAGGAAATGCTGGACAAGATCAATGAGGCCTTTTTCCAGAACAAACGACGGCCGCGCCCCACGCGCGGCATGATCCGTCAGATCGCAGAACACAGGCTCGAGGTGATGCTCGGATTCGAACGCGCCGAACAGAATATGCTGCTCATCGGTGACTGGTACACGGCAAAACTCTACGAAGCGATTCAAAACGAGTTCTATCTCAAGGACTGGAAGGAAAGCGTACGAAGCAAACTCGATAATCTGGAGAACATCGTCCAGACCATCAAGGACAATTTCACCATGTCGTGGGAAAGCCTCATGGATCGCCTGCAAATGCTCGGCTGGGTCATTCTATTGGTGGGTTACATATATCTCTATTTGCTGGATGCAGGCTGGATCAAAATTCCATGATATAAGGATGGGTCAATTATGAAAAGTTCCGTCTCGAAACCCTACTGGATCATCGCAGCAGTACTTGGCGCAATGACATGTGCAGCCTGCACCGTAATGGTGTTATGTCTGGGAGTATTTCTGGTTTTTCCCCGGACCACACAAGAGATAAGCTCGATTTCTACATTTGAGGTGATAGCGACTCCCACCTTCGAGTTAATGACAACGCCCACTATTGAATTAACGCCGACACCAATTCCGGCCCCGGCTTGTGAAGACTCAAGCTGCCTGAATGCCTGCCTGAGGCAAATCTCGGATTTTGAAATAGAGCCTTTATTAAATGATGACGCAGAAGAATTATCACAGAGACCGGGAGGGTATGATCTTGTCCGATACCGACTGGACGAGGATGACAAAACCCTCAAAAGAATTGCGATTCCCACCGTGCCTGATTACCTTATACCCTACCAGGAAGACGAGCCACTCCACCGCCGAATCTGGGATTACTTTACAGGCATCTTTCCGAACGACTCCGAAATTCACGTATCCTATCTGATCGTCATCATGGATGGGACGGATGACGGTTACTCAGCGGCCATTTGGAATTCGCAAGGCAAATGGAGACTCTACGTAAATCTCCTTGAATTTGACACATCCGATGACGTAATCGACATACTAACGCATGAATATGGACATATGCTCACTTTAAACGATTCCCAGACCCGCGGCATATCAGACGAATATGGGTTGGAAATGGAACGAACAGATTTCGATAGCATGCGTTCCAAATGTGACGGTCATTTCTTTACAGGAGATGAATGCGCTCTTGAAAACTCGTACCTCGATGAATTTGGGAATCGATTCTGGATGGGTGAACTATATGAAACCTGGATCGATGCGTTTTTACTCCTGGATAAAGGGGGAGAGCTCTATGATAAAGCAATGGCAAAATTTTATCTCCGGAATTCCGATCAATTTGTCACAGAATATGCATCTTCTGAGCCTGTTGAAGATATCGCTGAATCCTGGGCGGAATTTGTCATGCGCCCCAAACCGACCGGTTCAACGATCGCTGACCAAAAGGTTTTATTTTTCTATGAATATCCTGAACTTGTCGAAATAAGGCGGGAAATCATTCAGGGAGTTTGCCAATATGCCGCAGATCAAAAGTAAAAGATACCAATCAGGAGATTATGTTTAATCGCCCCATTCCTGAGTCCTATTGGGTCGAGCCGGATCGCCTGCTTGCAGGAGAATACCCGGGTCATTTCGATGGAGAGGTCGCCCGTAAACGAATTGACACGCTGCTCGAAGCGGGCTTCGACACGTTCATCGACCTGACCAGGCCAAACGAAACCTCACCGTATTTCAGGATCCTGCTCGAACAGTCCAAAGCCTACAGCGTTGATGTAAGACATCACCAGTTCCCAATTGGGGATTTCGGCCTGCCCACCCCCGAGAAGATGATATCCATCCTGAATACAATTGACAAGGAAATACAGATGGGGCGCAAAATCTATTTGCATTGCTGGGGCGGCATCGGGCGCACCGGTACCACTGTGGGCTGTTACCTCGTCCGCCATGGCATGACTGGCGAGGAGGCGCTTCAGCAACTGGCAGAATGGTGGAAGACCGTTCCGAAAAGCCTGATCCACCCCCAATCACCGGAAACAAATGAACAGGTGAATTTCATCCGCAATTGGGTCAAACATGAAGGAAAAACCTGATAACCTGCAAGAAATTGGAAAAAAATGGTCTTCCCAGCTACCGTTACAAATTAGTTAATTCATCCTTAAGTTCGGACGAGTCGCCCACAAAAGGCAGTATAATCTTTTGCGGAGAAATTATCGATTTGGAAACAACCCAACCCGAGATACAAACTCAACCCGAGATGCAGACCCAACCTGATGCTGATGCGGAAAAACCATCCAACTGGAAGCGGGTGGTTCTGGACATCCTTGAAACGCTTGTATTGGCAGTCGTCTTATATTTTGGAATCAATGCAATATCGGTCCGCGTCCGCGTGGACGGATATAGCATGAACCCGACCTTGCAAAACGGGGAATACATCCTGGTCAACAAGCTTGCATATAAAACCGGACAACCTCAACGTGGTGATATCGTCGTATTCATATTTCCGGTCGACCCGCAGGAGGACCTGATCAAACGTGTGATCGGCCTGCCTGGTGAAAAAGTATCCGTGCATGATGGCAATGTGATGATCAATGATATGCCTCTGGATGAGCCATACATCGCCGCCGCGCCGCTTTACGATGGCGAATGGGTGGTCCCGGATGGTCAATTGTTCGTGCTTGGTGACAACCGCAATGAATCAAAAGATTCACACCAGTGGGGTCTGCTTCCGTTGGAGAATGTCGTTGGCAAAGCTGTCTTGATCTACTGGCCTCCACCCGAATGGCAGTTGATCAACCACGTCCAGGAAGTCTACGCCGGGCAATAGCCAAAGGACTTAATATGAACGATACACGTCCCTTGCTCGCTCCTGATGTAAATCCGTGCAATGAATGTTCCGCGGGCGTCATGCACCTGCGTCACATCACATACTTCACCTGGCTCGGGGAGGAGTTGATCACTGTCCCAAACTTCCCTGCCTGGGTGTGTGACATGTGTGGGAAACGCGAATATGATGAACGCGCCATTTCATGGTTGACGATGCTCCTCAGCCCCAATGCCGGAGACCCAACGCGCGGCGTCAAACGACACCGCAGGCCTGATCCCCGTAAACCAAACATTTCCCAGCCCTCGATCGACTGACCGTTATAAATCAAGTCAACGCCATGGACACCTCGCAACGAACCTACCGCTTCCTCCCCGCAGATGTTTACACTGCCGGGTACCGGGTCGTGGGAAAGGTGATGGTTTCGACCAATGGTTTGATGGGTGTGCTGAACGATATCACAAAGTCTCACCTGGAGATCCATGACGCCCGCATGGCGCGCATCCACATGCCGACAAAACTGGTGGATCACTTCGAGATCGTCCGTCTGGTGAAGTCCCACGTGTTTATGCTGTGCGCCGCACGTCGTGAGGACCTTGGTCCATCAGGCATCGTGCGTGGCGGGTATTCCAGCATAACCGAGATGCCTGCCCGCCTCACTACGAATGTATATGAGATCGAAGGAAAACTGGAGGTCGCGGGCCGTTTTGACTTCGTCACAATGATCTCCGATAAGGCGCGTAACTTCGTTCCCGTCTTCAACGCCACCTTGACTGCGATCCTGATCCCCAACCTGAAAGTGGAATCCCCGGGCATCCTCCTCAATCGCGAGAAGGTCGATATGATCGCACTTCTCAACCAACGCGCCAAGGAAGAGAAATAGCAAAAAACGCTTGACCATCATTGGGTAGGATGATAAAATCCGCCCGCTTAACAAAACCTGCCCCCATCGTCTAGTGGACTAGGACGCGGCCCTTTCAAGGCCACGACCGGGGTTCGAATCCCCGTGGGGGCACCTCTCCATACACGCAGTATCTCCTTCGAATTCACAATTTCAAGGGTAACAAAAAAATCCCGCTCCTCATGAGCGGGATTTTCAACTTCTATCCTTTATACC
>Ga0210377_10002794_pt1 | contig 15099 bp, 10 predicted proteins | sample PLM4_65_b1redo_FD_155480 | JGI IMG/M metagenome (GOLD analysis project Ga0210377, IMG submission 155480) | Groundwater sediment microbial communities from an aquifer in East River, Colorado, USA - PLM4_65_b1 redo | ecosystem: Environmental > Terrestrial > Soil > Riparian zone | place: USA: East... | reverse complement strand
CTTCCTTTCGATTTCGAGCTACGGCATGCGCGGCAACAAGGCCGGCGCGCTGCGGCTCATCCTGGACCTGCGAGAGCCCATCCGGAACCGGCACGTGCTGGTGGTGGAGGACATCGTGGACACCGGCCACACGCTGGGCTACCTGCTGGAGATGCTGGCCGCCCGCCACCCAGCGTCGCTCAAGACCTGCGCGCTGGTGACCAAGCCGTCCCGCCGGGAGCTGGACGTGCCGGTCGAGTACGTGGGCTTCGAGATTCCCGACGCGTGGGTGGTGGGCTACGGGCTCGACTACAAGGACCGCTACCGCACGCTTCCCTACATCGGCGTCATCGAACCCGATAAATGATCGTGGGCGCGCTCGACCCCGATGCGTGGTCGGGCCTGGTGTTCTCCGACCGGCCCGGCCGGGGCTTCGGGCTCCGCTGGGCCGTGGAGCGGGACGGCGAACGGGCCGACGGTGCCGACCTGCTCTACCTGGTGCACGACGTGGGGCCGCACGACCCCGACGGGACCTATGCCCGGGTCGCGTTCGACACCGACCTCCAGTTCGGCCGTCGGGACGAAACCCCCATCGTCGCCAAGGTGGACCGCCGGGCGGGGCTCACGGTCGAATGGGCCCGCACCGCCACCGGCGCCATCATGCGGGCGACGGTCCAGTTCGCGGGAATCCTGGAGCTACGGGGTTACTTCCCCTGGGATTGGACCGGCGAATGGAAAGTCAAAACGGGTACCCAAGAAAGCGGTCTCTGTGTTCTCTGTGGTCTCTGTGGTGAAATCTCCTGGACCCGACCGCCCGATACGGCGGTCGCAGATCTCAACGAAGCGGTCGCGCGTTTCGCAGTGAGTCCCGGTGACGCGGTCGGGATCTGTGTTTTCACTACAGAGAACACAGAGAACACAGAGAAGAAGCCTGATGCGTCAGCCTTGGACTTCGAGTTTCGGCGCGCCGAGCAAGCCTATCAGTCTCGACGGGTCGCATCGGAGGGCGCCTGGCGCGATCTGCCCGATTCGATCACCAACAACCTGCACTGGATGGTGGCGCTCCAGCCCGAGGCCGGCCAGCGCTACGTGCCCGCCGGCCGCCGCTGGATCTTCCCCCGCCCGGGCGGCGGGCGCGACCATTGGACCATCTTCGCGTGGGACGCGTTCTTCAACGCGCTGGAGCTGTCGGTCGAAAGCCCGGACCTCGCGCGCGAAACCATCGAGGCGGTGCTCGCCACCCAGTACGAGAACGGCTGCATCCCCAACTGGCGCGGGCGATTCTTCGGCACCCGCGACCGCTCGCAGCCTCCCGTTGGCGCCTTCTGCGTGTGGAAGGTCGTGCGGCGTGCAGCGTGCACCGTGCAGCGGGAATTCCTGGCGGGGGTGTTTCCGGCGCTCGAGCGCTGGCATTCCTGGTGGACCGCCGACAAGAACGGACGGCCGCGGAGAGACGGCAACGCCAACGGGCTGTGCGAGTGGGGATCGGATCAGCACGAGCGGCGCGAGTCGCCGGCCCCGTGGGAGAACCCTGCCACCGGCCGGCAGCGTGCCGGCTGGGAGTCGGGCCAGGACGACCTGCCGAACTGGGACGACGCCGGCTGGAGTGACGAATCCGGGACCATGATGCTCGACGCCGTGGACCTGAACAGCTACCTGGTGCTCGACGCCGAATGCCTGGGGCACATCGCGACCGAGCTGGGAGACGAGGCCAAGGCGCGGTTCTACCGGGCGCGGGCCGAGGGCCTGCGCGACGCGATGAACGCGCTCCTCTGGGACGAGGCCCGCGGGCTCTATCTCGACCGGCACTGGGACGGGCGGCGGTCGTCGCGCGTCGGCGCCGCGAACTTCCTGCCGCTCGTGGCCGGCGTGCCCGACCCGCCCCGGGCCCAGCGCCTGCTGGAGACCTTGCTCGACCCGGAGCGGTTCTGGGGACAATTCGTGGTGCCCACCATCAGCCGCGACGACCCGGCGTTCGGCAACCAGCAGTACTGGCGGGGCACCATCTGGCCGCCCACGAACTACCTGATCTATCAGGGGCTCCGCCGGTACCGGTTCGATGAGGCGGCGGGCACGCTGGCCGCCCGCAGTGTGGCGTTGTTCCTCGACTCATGGCGCACCTATCGCCTGTGCCGGGAGAACTACGACTCGCGCACCGGGGAAGGCGGCGGCCACCGCTACCAAAGCTGGGGGCCGCTCTTCGCGCTCCTAGGGATAGAGGAATTCGCCGACGTGACCCCCTGGGACGGCCTCCGGTTCGGGTCGCTGGTCGCCGACGGCACCACCGCGCTCCGGCGGCTCTCCCTGGCCGGCCGCCGCTGGGACGTGCGGCTGGGTCCCGACGGCCTCTCGGTCCGGGTGGACGGCGCCCATCTGCTCACCAGTGATTCCCCCATCGTCGCCCGGCACGTGACGCTCGAGCGCAAGGCCGTGACCGCGGAGATCACCGCCACTCGTTCTACCGCCATCCGCACCAGCGCCACCATCAGCCTGGTGGAGGCCGGCACCACGCAGGTCACCGTGCCGCTCGGCCGGCCATGATCGCCCCCGCCAACACCAGATCCAGGTCCCGGCGGATCCAGCTCGCGGCGGTCCCCTCTCGATACGTCGCCCAGGTGAACAACGAGCCGGTGATTGTGGTCTCGACCTGCCGAGTCATCGCCGCCGTGGCCGCCGATCCCGAGCGGCAGCGGTTTTCAGGCGGGGTGTACAGCTCGGCCACGTTGTCCGAGACCTACCCGTTCACCGATCTCGACGGCTCCCGCCCCAACATGAAGCGGTATTTCGAGAAGCACCATCCGGAGCTGATGAAGGGGAAGGAAGGCGTCGCGGAATGGGCGTCCGCGGGCCCCCTGCCGATGCCGCGACGTCCGCGGTCACTCCCCGACCGACTCAGGGATGGTGGAGCATCTGGTCGCGCATGGCCTTGAACTCGGTCCCTTCCCGCCAGTTGGGGAACTCGCGGCCCCGCGCCAGCCGGAACCCGACCGTGAACAGCAGCTGGAGGTCGTCCACCATGCCGGTGAGGTCCCATGCCGGATCGTATTCGTCGGCCGGCTGGTGGTAGCGCTGGGCCCGGTACTCGTCGTCGCGCTCCCGGGTCCAGGCCTCGCCGTGCTCGAGGTTGTCCTTCCCCGACTCGGCGTACACGGCAGGCACGCCGACCTTGGCGAGCGAGAAGTGGTCCGACCGATAGAAGTAGCCCTTCTCGGGCTCGGGATCGGGGCGCACCACGCGGTGCTGGGCCTGCGCCGCTTCCTCCACGTAGGTATCCAGCTCCGAATTGCCGTACCCGATGACCGTGACGTCGCGCATCCGGCCGTTGATGTTCATCGCGTCCATATTGATGGCGGCGACGGTCGTGGCCAGCGGTACCACCGGATGCGTCCCGTAGTACTGCGAGCCCAACAGCCCCTGCTCCTCGGCCGTGACCGCCAGGAACAACACCGAGCGCGACGGCGGACTCGACAGCGTGGTGAACGCCTCGGCGATCTCGATCAGGCCCGCGGTGCCGGTGGCGTTGTCCACCCCACCGTTGAAGATCTGGTCGCCTTCGCGGTTGGGATCCGTCCCGAAGTGGTCCCAGTGGGCCATGTAGATGACGTACTCGTCGGCGTGGTCCGTGCCGGGCAGCAGGGCCAGGAAGTTCCGCGAGTTGGACCGCACGATCTCGTTCCGGAGCCGGAGCGAGGCGGACACGCCCAGCGGCACCGCGTGGAAGCCGCGGCGGTCGGCCTGCGCCTTGAGGGAGTCGAACTCCTGGCCCGCGAGCCGGAAGATGGCCCGCGCGGTCTCGAGGCCGATCCATCCCTCCACCGCGACGCGTCCGGCGTTGTCATCCTCGGCCGCGAGCGAGAACTGCGGCCCGGTCCAGCTGTTCCGGACCACGTCCCAGCCGTACGCGGCGGGCTCGGTTTCATGGACGATGAGCGCGCCCTCGGCCCCCTGCCGCGCGGCCTCCTCGAACTTGTAGGTCCAGCGGCCGTAATAGGTCATGGCCCGGCCCCGGAACAGCGCGGTGTCCGGTCCGGCCCAGCCCGGATCGTTCACCAGGATCACCACCGTCTTGCCCCGGACGTCGAGGCCCTCGTAGTCGTTCCACTGGTATTCGGGCGCCACCACCCCGTAGCCCACGAACACGAGCTCCGAGTTGTCCAGTCCGGCCGTCTCCACCACCCGCTTGGTGAAGGCGACGTAGTCGTCGGCAAACGCGAAGCGCGCCTGCGCGCCGCGGCCCCGAATGGTGAGCTCGGGCGTTCCCTGCGCCGTGGACCGGACCAGCGGCACGTCCTGGTACCAGGAATCGCCGTTTCCGGGCCGGAGCCCGAGCCGGGAGAACTCGGCCTGGAGATAGGCCATGGTGCGCTCTTCCCCAATGGACGACGGCCCCCGCCCCGCAAACGAATCGGACGCGAGCGTCGCGATCCGGGGATGCAGGTCCGCGCCCCGGATGCTCTCGAGCGCCGCCCCGGGCACCCCGCCCTCCGTACAGCCCGCCACCGCCAGGGCGAGCCCCACCGCCGCCAGACGTCCCCGCATCACCGCCTCCTGTTGTCGGAATACCACGCGTCGCTCCCGAAGCGACCGTAAGAAACATAGCGCGCGGACCGGGGATCTAGCGGAACGGCGATTGGTGGGGAGCCCCGAGCGCTCGCCGGGGGTCCCGCCCTGAGAGGGCGGGCTCGGCGGGAGCGCGCCCTTACAGGGCGCACGGCGAATGCCGGGCCGAGCCCGGGCTCTCAGCCCGGGATACTCTCCGCGGCGAATGGGCGTCGACCGCCGCTCGATCCCCCGGGCGCTTCGGCAAGGCGCCGCTTGCGCAGCCGGACGAGCCTGATCCCGAGCAGCCCCACGATGATCAGCCCAAAGATCGTGGGCTCACGCACGTCGGCCTTGACCTGCCAGAGAAAGTGGACCACGCCGGCGAGTGCGGCCACGTAGATCAGACTGTGCAGCCGTTGCCAGCGCTTGCCCAGCCGCCGGATCCAGCCGTTGGTGGACGTGACCGCCAGCGACAGCAGCATGAGGAACGCGGCGAACCCCAGGGTGATGTACGGCCGCTCGGCCACGTCCTCCACGATGAACGACCAGGCGAAGAACTGGTCCAGCACCAGGTACGTGAGGAAGTGGAGACTGGCGTAGAAGAAGGCGAAGAGCCCCAGCATCCGGCGATACTTCACGATCCCGTTCCAGCCGGTCAGGCGCCGGACGGGGGTCACCGCCAGCGTGATCGTCAGCAGGGTGATGACCCACCAGCCGGTGCGGTGGGTGATCTCCTTGATGGGGTCGGTGAGGGCACCACGCGCCGCGTCCCAGCCCAGCAGGGCCGCCGGCACCAGGCACAGGAGAACCAGGGCCGGCTTGATCGCGCGGCGGGCGGCCGGGCGCACGGCGCTCAGAAGTTCACCCGGAGGTCCATCCCGGCGTAGAGCGATGCCACCTGACTGCCGTAGCCGTTGAACGGAAGCGTCGGCCGGTGGCGGAACTCGCCGATCCGGCGCTCCCGCTTCTGACTCCAGCGCGGGTGGTCCACGTCGGGATTCACGTTGGCGAAGAAGCCGTACTCGTCCGGCGCGGAGAGCTGCCAGGTGTTCAGGGGCCGCTCCCGCACCAGCCGGATCCGCACGATGGACTTGATGCCCTTGAAGCCGTACTTCCACGGCACCACCAGGCGGATGGCGGCGCCGTTCTGGGCCAGGAGGTTCTTGCCGTACAGGCCCACCGCGAGGATCGCGAGCGGGTGCATGGCTTCGTCCATCCGCAGGCCTTCGAGGTAGGGCCAGTCGAGCACGTTCCGCCGCTGGCCCGGCAGCTGGGTCGGATCCAGCAGGGTGGTGAATTCCACGAAGCGGGCCCGTGACGTGGGTTCGACGCGCTTCAGCAGGTCGCCCAGCGGAAAGCCGAGCCACGGGATCACCATGGACCAGGCCTCGACGCACCGCATCCGGTACACCCGCTCCTGGGGCGGAAACCGCCGGATCAGCTCATCCACGTCGTACTGGCCGGGCTTCCCGACCTCCCCCTCGACCTTCACCGTCCAGGGACGCGCGCGGAGCGAGCCGCCGTTCCGCGAGGGGTCCCGCTTGTCGGTGCCCAGCTCGTAGAAGTTGTTGTAGCTGGTGACGTCCTCGAACGGCGTGGGCTCGTCCGGCCCCTGGACCGCCGGACGGCGCCCGGTCCGGGAGGCCGAGAGCAGCCCCGGCGCCACCAGGCCGGCGGCCGCCACCCCCGCGGCCGAGCGGATGAACTCGCGCCGGGTGCGGTAGAGGCGCGCGTCGGTGATCTCGCCCGCGGGAATGTCCGGGGGACGGCGAATCAGCATGCTGGGCTCCTTGTCAGTGACCAGTAACCCCCGACTACGCCCCGGGGTTCCCCGCCCCGCTGCCCAGCTTGTCGCGGACGGCCGCCAGGCGGCGCACCGCCTCGTGCAGCAGGTCGTGCGTCTTGCAGAAGGCGAACCGGACGTAGCGGCGGCCCAGCTCGGGGCGGCTGTAGAAGCTCGACCCCGGAACCGGCGCCACCCCGAACTCGCCGGTGAGCCGGCGGGCGAAGGACGTGTCCGGCTCGTGGCTGAGGCCGGAAAAGTCCGCCATCAGGTAGTACGCGCCGGCCGGCCGAACGGTGTGGAAGCCGGCCGCCACCAACCCGTCGTGCAGCAGGTCGCGGCGGACGCGGTAGCCGTCCGCCAGCGCGTCGTAGAAGTCGGCCTGGAGGCGCTCCAGTCCCGCCGCCACGCCTTCCTGGAGCGGGGCCGGCGCGCCCACGGTGAGGAAGTCGTGCACCTTCCGAATGGCGTCGGTGATGCCGGCGGGCGCCACGATGGTGCCGATGCGCCAGCCGGTGACCGAAAACGTCTTGGAGGCGCCGCTGATGGTGATGGTGCGCTCCCGCATGCCGGGCAGGGTGGCGAGGGGGACGTGCTCGCCGTCATAGAGGATGTGCTCGTAGATCTCGTCCACCAGGGCGAGGGCGTCGTGGGTGATGCAGAGCGCCGCGATCTCGGACAGCTCGACCCGGGTCAGCACGCGCCCCGTGGGATTGTTGGGGGTGTTGAGCACGATGGCCCGGGTACGGGGGCTGAACGCCCGGCCGATGCGCTCCAGGTCCAGCGGGCCCTCGGCCGAGACCGGGACGAAGATGGGCCGCGCGCCGCAGAGGATGGCGTCCGGGCCGTAGTTCTCGTAGAACGGCTCGAGGATGATGACCTCGTCGCCCGGGTTCACGGTGGCGAGCACGGCGGCGGCCATGGCTTCGGTGGCGCCGCAGGTGACCGTCACTTCCCGCTCGGGATCCACCTCGAGGTCGTACCAGGCCGCGTACTTGGCGGCCAGCGCGCGGCGGAGGCGCGGCGCCCCCCAGGTGACCGCATACTGATTGACGTCGTCCCGGATGGCGCGGGCCGCCGCTTCCTTCACGACCTCCGGCGCCGGGAAGTTGGGGAAGCCCTGCGCCAGGTTGATGGCGTCGTGCTCGGTGGCGAGCCGGGTCATGCCCCGGATCACCGACTCGGTGAACCCGTGGGTGCGCGCGGCGGTCAGCCGGTGGGGGGCCGAGCGTCTCATGCCGGCTCCACCAGCCAGAGGCGCACGGTCGTCCCCCGGCCGGTCTCACTCTCCACCGCGATCCGCCCGCCCCACGATTCCACCAGCCGCTTGCAGATGGCGAGCCCGAGTCCCGCGCCGCTGGTGGTGGTGGAGAACCGCGGCTCGAACACGCGGGGCAGGTCGGCCGGGGCGATCCCCTGCCCGTCGTCCCGCACCGCCACCGCCACGCCGTCGGGCGCGCGGCTCACCTCGATGGCGATCTCCCGGGCCCGCGCCGCGCGGGCGTTCTCGATCAGGTTGATCAGGACCTCCTTGAGCTCGTCCCGGCGCGCCTGCGCCGGCACCGCACCGTCGGCCACCACGCGAACCCCCCCGGTTTCCCCCAGAGCGTAGAGCGTCGCCGCGTCGCGCGCCACCTCCACCACGTCCACCCCGGCCAGCGGCTCGGTGCCCGCCGGCGGCGCGCCGAAGCGGGAAAAGGCGCGCGCGATGGCGTCGAGCCGCTCGATCTCGGCCAGAATCTGCCGGCTGGTCCGGTCCAGCGTCTCGGCGAAATCACCGCGGGGCGCGTCGAACGCCCGCCGGAGATGCTGGATCCCGAGCCGGATAGGGGTGAGCGGGTTTTTGATCTCGTGCGCGATCTGCCGCGCCAACTCGCCCCAGGCCAGCACCCGCACGGCGCGCGCCAGGTCGGTCACGTCGTCCAGCGCCACCACCCAGCCGCGGGCGGCGCCGGTGAGCCGGGCAATCTGCACCCGGACCTGACGTTCGCCCAGCGCGAACTCCCGCGGCTCGTGCTCCTCCCGCCCCCCGGCCACGGCGCGGAGCCAGGTCCAGACCGGCTCGCAAGACTGGCCACGGCGGTCGGTCACGGACGCGCCGGGCGTGAGCGACTCGCCCAGCACCTCCTCGGCCCGCGGATTCGAGGTCACGACCCGCAGGTCGTCGTCCAGCGCCAGCACGCCGGTGGCGATGTTCCGCAGGACGGCCGCGGTCCGGAGCCGCTGGGCTTCGAGCGCCGCCCGCGAGGCGTGGACGTCGCTGGCCATGCGCTCGAACGCCGCCATCACCGGGGCGAACTCGCCCGGGGCCCGCGCGAAGGGCGACGGCAGCCCGCCCAGCCGCACTTCCTCGGCCGCCGCCTGCAAGGCGTGCACCGGCTTGGCCAGCGACCGGGCGGCGATCGTGGCCAGTCCGGCGGCGGCGGCGAATCCGCCCAGCGTCACCAGCAGCAGCACGTAGATGAGATCCTGCTCGCCGCGCACCAGGTCCGGACTCTCGAGCAGCTGAGGCGCGCCCAGCACGACCGGATCGTCCCGCCCGCCGCCGATCCGGCGAAACCCGACCCGCGTGGGCCGCCCGGCGAGACGCTGGTCGAGCGTCACGTCGAGCTCGTCACCCTCCGCCATGGCGCGATAGACCGGCGGCGGCAGATACCAGTCCAGCACGCCGAACTCCGCCAGCACCGGCTCGCTGCTCTGCCGCAGCCGGCCGGCGTCGTAGAGCAGCAGGGCGGCGTCGAGCCGGCCTCCGAGATCCTCGAGCATCGCTTCCGCCAGCACGGCCGGCATGTTGGCGAACTCCCGGGTGCTGCCGGTAGCGTCGAGCAGCGTCTGGCGGATGGCGATGTCCCGGCTGCGGCGCGCCTCGGTCCGGAGGCGGGTAGCGGTCCAGCCGGCGAATCCCACCGTAGGCGCAACGAAGAACACCGCGAACGCGAGCCCGAGTCGGGCGCGGTACGAGCGGCGCTCCAGCACCTCACGGACCACGGCCGGCATTTTCACCCGGCCGGTCACGGCCTCTCCCAGGAACCAGAGCAGACCCAGGACCGCGAGATCCATCACCAGGAGCAGGGTGCCGCGGAGCAGCAGCCCGGACGGGGCGCCCAGCGGCACCGCCGCATGCAGGTGCCGGGCACCGCCGGGCACGTCCGCCCGGACCTCGCCCCGGACCACCCATCCCTCACGGCGCCAGGCGAGCCGCGGGCCGGCCATCAGGTCCTCGGGGGCCAGCGGCTCCGACAGGGAGAGGGTGTAGGGCGGCGGGAGGGCGCGCTCGCCGCGAAGGAAGCGGGCCACGCGGGTGGCGGGCAACAATCGGGAGCGCGGGCCGATGCCCACCGTCACCACCCACCCGTCGGGAAACGGGACCGCGAGCACGTAGTTGGTGGCCGGCACCCCCGGCACCGAGGTGACCACCGGCTCGACCTCGTTGGCCACCGCCCGCGCCGCGACGCGCAGCACCGCGGTGTCGGGCAGGCCGGGGGACGCGAGCGCCAGGCGGGCCCCCAACGACTCGTCGGGCTCCCACACCGCGAGCACGGCGGGGTAGCGATCCGCTTCGAGCGCCGACGTCCGCCACCGGGCGTAGAGCTCAGCCGAGTTCCGCGGCACCTCGGCCTGCTGCAGGCGGGCGCCGAACCGCTCGAGCAGGCCCATCGCGATGGGATCGGCGCCCTGCCGCAACCCGCCCACGTCCCGCTCGGCCAGCAGGAGGCGACCGTCGGCCGCCGCGGCCCAGGTGAGCACGGCGGCGGCCGTGCCCGCCACGACCGCCAGGGCCGCCAGCGTGCGGGCGCGCGGCGCCGGGATCAGCGCCAGCCCCACGGCCGGCAGCCAGAGATCGAGGTACCAGCCCGGCCATCCGGTCTGGGGCGCCCAGACGAACAGGCCCACCACCGCCGCGACCGCGGCCCAGGCCCCGGCCAGGGCGGTGACCCACCACCGCGCCTGGATGGTGAGAGACCGCCGGGCCAGCGCGGCGGCGGTGACCAGGAGAGCCCCGCTCGCCACCGTGATCAGCAGCTGCCACTGGACCGACAGCGCGACGTCGGCGCCGTCCACCGGCGGCGTGATGCCGGCGGCCAAGCGGCCCAGCACCACTGGGGCGGCGAGCGCCAGCACCGCGCCGGCCACCCAGGCGTGCCGGAAGCGCCGGCGGCCGTACCACAGCCAGGTCCCGCCCAGGAAGACCAGGACGGCGCAGGCCAGCAGGGCCCCGGCGGACCGCGACGCCGGACCGAGCGTGTCGGCGTAGTAGGTGGCGGGCGAGAAGAGCCGGCCGGTGGGGAGCGAGCGACCGGCCGGCGTGAACACCAGCGCGGCGCCGGCCAGGCCGAGGCCCAGCGCGCGCCCCAATCCCCGGCCGAGCACGATCAGGGTGACGAACAGCAGGAAGGCGCTGCCCGCGGCCAGCCGCGCCCCCTGGTGCAGCAGGTCCAGTTTGTAGGGACCCTGGCCGGGCGGTTCGAGCCGCACGCTGAACAGCGTGTCGGGCGTGGCCGCGGTGGATCCGCAGGCCGGCACGCAATAGTCGAACACGTCGGCGTAGAAGGGGCCGCGGCCCGGCGGATAGAACAGGAGATTGACGTCGGTGGCCTGCCCAAAGCGCGAGGCGAGCGTGGCCTCGCGGTCGGGCACCGCGTCGGCGGCGGCCAGGAGCACGTGCGCCGCGGCAAAGCCGCCGCGCACGCCCTGGCGACCCGCCGCCAGCACCACGTAGAATGGGGTGATGCGCGCTTCCAGTCCGGCCACGAGCGGCGGCGGCAGCCGGTGTCGGCCGGCCCAGGCCCACGGGCGTCCGTCCGGATCGAACACCACGACGCCGCGCTCCGGGCCGTCGCCTTCGACCGCGGCTTGGAGCCGGTCGAACGCAGTGGCGCGGTCCCGATCGGCGAGGTCGGCCGCCTGGTCCGCCAGCCGCCGCACCAGCGTCACCGCGCCGGCCAGGTCGCTGTTGAGCCGCTCTCCGGCCGCTTCCACCAAGCGCCACCGGACCCCGGTCGAGTCCACGTCCCAGGTCCGTTCCACCCGGGCGAGCCGGGCGGACGTACGGGCAAGGGCCGCGGCCCCGACGACACCCACCATTCCCACCAGCAGCGCCGCGGTCCGGCGCGCCCGGTACGTCCATCCCGCGGCGGCCAGGGCCACGACCCCGGCCGTGATGGGCCACACGACCGCGGGCCGCACCAGCCAGCCCAGGAACAAAGCGGCCGCCAGCGCGGTCCCAACTTCCCAGTGAGCGACCCGCCGTCCCATCAACCAGGCCCCCAGCGGCTCAAGTACTTGCGCCCGGACGCGGTCCGGGCCCACCTGGCGCGCGATCCGCGCCTCATCATTCCCATCGGCACCACCGAGCAGCACGGCCCCCACCTGCCCCTGGGCGCCGACACCATCCTGGTCGAGCGCCTGGCCGGCGAGCTCTCGGCCGAGTTCGGAGTCCTGCTGGCGCCGACCGTGGAATATGGGGTCAACGCGAAGACCCGCACCCCCTACCCGGGGAACGCCACCGTGCGCCGCAAGACCCTGCACCGCTTCATGAACGACCTGGTGGGGTCGTGGGAGGAGGGCGGGGTGGAGGGGTTTGTCATCCTGACCGCGCACGGCCACGACCCGCATCAGGAGGCGCTCAGCACCCTCCGCACCCGGCGCGCGAGCATCCGCACGGTAGACATCTTCAGCACCCGGCTCGAGGGCGAAGTCGCGGACTTCCCCATCCACGGCGGCCTGGTGGACACCTCCCTGCTGCTCTACATCGACCAGGACCTGGTGGACCTCCCGGCCGCGGCGGATTTCCCCCTGTCCCCCAAGGGCCTGCGGCGGTGGCGCCGGACCGGCGCCGGGGTCGTCCCGCCCGAAGGGCCGGGCTCGCTGGGCCGGCCCACCCAGGCCTCAATTGAGATGGGAGCGCGTCTGTACCATCTTATCTACCAGCGGATCGCCAGCCGGATCTTTGAACGGCCGGGCCCGCCCTAGTGGGGTGACGATGCGGATTCTGGCCTTGGTGCCCTGGCTGCTGCTCGTGCCGGGCGACCTCGCCGGGCAGGAGGGGGCCCGCGACGACGGCCGCCTGGTGGTCCGCCGGGGCGATGCCGTCGTGGGTGAGGAGCAGTTCTCCGTGGAAGTGACGCGGGACGCCGACGGCGCCACGGCGATCAATCTGCTGGTATCCGCCACCTATCCGTCGGACGGCGCGCGCCGCGCCGCGGTGACATTCGGGGCCCGCCGGATCACCGTTCGGGTCTCGGGCGGCGGGACGGAGGTCGCCCGCGAATACCCGCGGAGCAGCCGCGACCTGGTCTTTCATGAAGGACTGCTGGGTCTCCTGGCCCTCGCCGGACAGCTCGAGCCCGGCGCGGTGACCCTGTTCCTGCCGCCGGCCCCCGGGCACCGGAGCGGGTCCCTGGAAAGCCTGGGCCAGGAGCGGCTCGATCCGGATGGCCCGCTCCTGCGCCACGTGGTGGTGCGGGGCGGCGGACCCACGGTCGATCTCTGGTTTGACGGCCAAAACCGGTTGGTTCGGGTCGCCATTCCGGACCAGGGAATCGTGGCCGACCGGACGCCCCGGCCCTGACCGGCCGGCCCCCGTCCCAGCCTGAAACTTTCACCGCCCCCTCCCGTACGTCGTGTCGAACTCCATGGGAATCCTCTCGTTGACGACCACAGGAATCACTATGCGCGCTACCATCTTCGCGACCGCGATCGCCCTCGCGATCGTGCCGGGCGTCGCCGCCCAGCAGCCCGTGCTTCCGTCCGTTCCCCAGTCGATCGGCCTTCAGGAGGCCATCGACCTGGCGCACCGGCACAACCCGGGGCTCAGGCAGATCGCCAATGACCGGGGCGCGGCGGCCTGGGGCGTGCGGAACGCCTACACCCAGCTCTTCCTGCCCGAGGTGAACGCGTCGGCCGGGTTCAACTACCGGGGCGCGGGATCCCAGACGTTCCTGTCGCAGCAGTTCACCCAGGGCTCCGCCACCATCGGGTCGAGCTACTCGCTGGGGATGTTCTGGCAGTTGTCGGGCGCCACCCTGACCGCGCCCGGCCAGGCCAAGGCTCAGCTCCGCGCGGTGGATGCCTCGGTCCAGGGGGCCCGCGTCAACCTCCAGGCGTTGGTGACCCAGCAGTATCTCGCCATCCTCCAGGCGCAGGCGCAGGTCGAGCTGGCCCAGACCCAGGTGACCCGGAACGACGAGTTCCTCCGGCTGGCCCAGGCGCGTTTCCAGGTGGGCCAGGCGACGATGCTCGACGTGCGGCAGGCCGAGGTGGCCAAGGGCCAGGCGGACGTGGGCCTGCTGCAGGCGCGGCAGAACGTGATCGTGGAGAAGCTGCGGCTCTTCCAGCAGATGGGCATCCCGGCCCCGGAAGACCCGACGGTCGTGACCCTGCGCGACACGTTCCCGGTGGTCGAGCCGACGTGGTCGCTGGGCGATCTGCTCCGCTCGGCGGACGACGATAACCCCGACGTGTACGCGTTGCGGGCCCAGGCGTCGGCCGCCGGCTCGAACGAGAAGGCGGCGAAGTCGCAGTGGCTGCCGTCGCTCAGCTTCTCGGCCGGATGGTCCGGGTTCACCCAGCAGTTCACCAACGGCAACTTCCTGGTGCAGCAGGCCCGGGCCGGGGCCCTGTCGGACATCACCCAGTGCGAGTACACCAACGCCAACTGGCTGAACGCCGGCCAGCTGCCGCTCGACTGCGGCGCCCTGGGCCTCACCCCCGGCGTGGAAGCCCAGATCCTCGCCGGCAACGAGGTGTTCCCGTTCAATTTCACGTCGCAGCCGTTCTCGGCCAGCGTCCAGATCTCGCTGCCGTTGTTCACGCAGTTCAGCCGGCCGATGCGGATTTCCCAGGCCTCACAACAGGCGGACGACGCGCGCGAGGCGGTGGAGGCGCGCCGGCTCCAGGTGCGGACCGACGTGAGCCAGGGATACTACACGCTGCAGACGGCGTACCAGACCATCACGATCCAGGTGACGAACCGGGTCGCCGCCCGCGAGCAGCTGCGGCTGGCGACCGAGCGCTACCGGGTGGGCTCGGGTACATTCTTCGAGCTGCTGGACGCCCAGCTGGCGGCCCAGCGAGCCGATGCCGACTACATCAACGCGGTCTACGCGTATCACCGGTCAGTCGCCTCCCTCGAGGCGGCGGTCGGCCGGTCGTTGCGCTAGCAAATCAGGGGAACGGAACGCCTTATGGCACGCAAGAAGCTGATCATCGGCGGGATCGTCGTGGTCGTCATCGTGGTGGCGGCGGCGGGAGCGCTGCGCGGCGGCGGCGGGGACGGGGTGGAGGTGCGGCTCGAGCCGGTGACCGCGCGCGACCTGGTGTCCACGGTCACCGCCAGCGGCAAGATCAAGCCGCAGACCGCGGTGGACGTCTCCTCCGACATCACGGGCCGGATCATCGAGCTCCGGGTGAAGGAAGGCGACTGGGTCAAGAAGGGCGACCTGCTGATCCGGATCGAACCGTCGCTGTACGAAGCCGCGGTGGCCCGGGCCGAAGCGGGCCTGGCCTCGGCGCAAGCGGCGGCGGTGCAGGCCGAAGCCAGCCGGGAGCAGGCCGAGCGCGCCGCCCAGCGGGCCCGCGAGCTGCGGCAGCAGAACCCGACCCTGATCTCGGACGAGCAGCTCGAGCAGGCCGAGACCTCACTCCGGGTCGCGGCCGCCGTGGCCATCTCCGCGGACCGCCAGGTGGACCAGGCCCGCGCCGGACTGCAGGAGGCGCGCGACCAGCTGGCCAAGACGGTGCTGCGGGCCCCCATGGACGGCCAGGTGACCCGAGTGGCGGTGGAGGAGGGCGAA
>Ga0210377_10002793_pt1 | contig 15101 bp, 9 predicted proteins | sample PLM4_65_b1redo_FD_155480 | JGI IMG/M metagenome (GOLD analysis project Ga0210377, IMG submission 155480) | Groundwater sediment microbial communities from an aquifer in East River, Colorado, USA - PLM4_65_b1 redo | ecosystem: Environmental > Terrestrial > Soil > Riparian zone | place: USA: East... | reverse complement strand
TGCGGCGGTCGTGGGTACCACGTTCTTCGAGGTATCGGAGACGGCCGGGCTCCAGCTCGACGTCGATCTGGCCGCGGTGCACCGGGCCGGCCCGGCGACCGCCGCCGACTGCGGCTGCGCCCCCGCGCGCGCGGGGTCGGCGCTCCTGCCGGCGGTCTCTCCGCAGGGATACGTGCTGTTCTTCGCCAGCTCCGGCGGCGGCTACTCGGTCGCGGTGGGGCCAGACACGGAGCGGGGTCCGGTGGCCTTCGACAGCCAGAACCTCGGCGCCGGCGATCTGTTCGCCCTGTCGCTGCTCGAGCCGACCGTCTACACGATGGTCAACCGCCACGGCGGTGCGCCCGGCGAGATCGTGGTCGTATTCTCCGCGGAGCGCGCGCGTGGCCTGCAGAACCTCGAGCCGCAATACGTCGACGTCTCGCGGGCGGGCTTTCAGCCGTCCCGACTCCAGGTGAGCTCCGCCCAGGGCATCGTGTTCCGGGTCCAGGCCGCCGCGCGCATCGTGGTGGAGAAGCGCGATCCGGAGAAGGCCCGGCCGGAGCCGCGCCGGCCGGTCCGCTTCACCAGACTGCGCCCGCCGGAGCCGCCCCGGCGTCGGGGCCGGGCGTGACGGGACGGGCGCCCGGGCGGCGCGCGCGTCGAGCGAGGGGAGGGGCGTGATGGCAAATCCGGTCCTGATTCTCCACGGATGGAGCGACAAGGCCGAGTCGTTCGTCGCCCTCAAGCAGTGGCTGGTCGCGCGGGGACACCCCACCGAAGACGTCTTGTTCGGCAACTACGAGTCGATGGAAGACCACGTGACCTTCGACGACCTCGCCGACGGCCTGCAGACGCGGCTCGACGCCCTGAAGCGCAAGGGCCGGCTCTCGCTGGCGCCGTTTTCCGTGGACGTCATCGTGCACTCCACCGGCGGGCCGGTGATCCGGCACTGGCTGAATCACTACGTGCGCGACGTCTGCGGCGGTGACTACGGGCAATGCCCGATCGCACGGCTGATCATGCTGGCGCCGGCCAACTTCGGCTCGCGGCTGGCCGCCCAGGGGAAGTCGGCCCTGGCCAAGGTGTTCCGCGGGGGCATGGCCAACGGCTTCATGACGGGGCGACGCATTCTCGAGGGGCTGGAGCTGGGCAGCCCGGTGCTGTGGGGCATGGCGGAGAGAGACCTGTTTTGCGGGAAGCCGGTCTACCCGGTCGGCGAGCGCGGGCCGTGGGCGTTCGTGTTTTCGGGCACCCGCACCTACAGCGAGCTGAAGGGGTTCGTGGCGAAGGGCGCCGCCGAGGACGGCTCGGACGGAACGATCCGCGCCGCCGCGGCCGCCCTCGACAGCGTGCGGTTTCGGGTCGACTACCGGATACCGGAGGGCAAGCACGTGTCCGTCGAGCGCTCCCGAAGCGCCCCGGTGGCCTTCCGGCTCGTCGAGGGCGTGAACCACACCGAGATCGTCCCCCAGGATGCGACGGCGCCGATCCTGCCGCTCGTGGAGCGGTGCCTCCAGGTCGCGGACGGCGCCGCCTACGAGAAGCTCCGCAATGAATTCGGCAAGGCCAACCAGGCGTTCTACGACCGGCAGGCCGCGGCCGCGCTCGGCTCCGACGACCGGGTTCACGCCTACCAGCAATTCATCGTCCGCGTGCGCGACGACATGGGCAACGACGTGGACGACTACCGGCTCGATTTCCACGTCGTGGACGCCGAGATCGCCCGCAGCGCCTGGGATGCTCGCAGCGGGACGGACAAGACGCTGGCCGCGCTGAAGAGGTACCAGGGGCTGACCCAGCGGCTCAACGAGGAGGTCCTCGTCGACGTCGTCCCCCACAGCGTCAACCGCAGCTATCGGACGTTCTTCGTGAACCTCGACGCGTTGGCCCAGCTCCAGCGGGATCTGCCGGCGAAGGCGTTCATCGGCCTCAACCTCGACGCCTCCGGGCCCACCACGGACCTGAGCTACGACACCGACGACCTTCGCTACCTGCCCGCGGTGGTCAAGCTGCAGGCGGAGGATGGGAGCATGCTCGACTTCTTCGCCCGCAACACCTCGACGCTCGTCGAGTTCACGGTGCAGCGGGTGCCGAGCCAGCGGGTGTTCGACGTCTACCCGTAGCGTTGGGGGGGCGCGCCGTTCGCCGCGCGAGGCCTGGGCTATCGACAGTGGTGCCGGCCAGCCGGGATCGTCGGGCCGGGCAGGCATGGGAGGACGAGAATGACCACCCGGTGCTGGCACATCAGGATCCTGCTGCTGCTGCTGCCGCTCGCGATCGCGGCCGGCTGCGGCAAGGACAGCGGCCCCGGCCTGGTCCTCGACGAGGCCAAGCGCGCCAACCGCACCGTCCAGTCGTTTCGCCCCGCGGACGAGGACTACTTCCGCGACATGGATGACCGGATCGAGCTGACATCCGACGAGGTCAAGGGCCGGAACACGTGGATCGTGTGGACCGGCGGCAACGACCGGTTCTGGGACCGCATCACGATCGACAGCTTCGGCGCGTTCGAGCTGCTGAAGACGCTCTCGTCCCACCCGAGTGTCCCCGTGGGTCGGGACACCCGGTGGGTGAAGCTCGGCCTCGTCAACGAGCCGTGCTTCGAGAAGGCGACCGGTCCTGATCCCCAGCGCTGGGATCTGTGGCTGGACAAGCGCCGGGCCGACTGTCCGGCCGACCCGTTCGAGAACGAGACGAAGTATCCGGGCGTCGTCATCGGCGCCCGCGGCAAGACGGTCAACGGCAAGCTGCTGCCGGTCGGCTCCGCCTACGGATGGGCCACGGGCATCGTCGGCCTGCGCCTCTTCCCGAACCCCGATTTCGACGACGCGGCCGCGAAGAAGTGGGACGCGCGCAGGTTCTACGAGGATCCCACGTACGTCACCAAGGAGCTGGTCCGGCCGTATCGCGTCGGCATGTCCTGCGGCTTCTGTCACGTCGGGCCCAACCCCGTCAAGCCGCCCACCGATCCCGAGAACCCGCGGTGGGCAAACCTCAGCTCGAACGTCGGTGCCCAGTACTTCTGGGTCGACGGCATATTCATGTGGAAGGGCAAGACCGCCGCCGACAACTACATGTACCAGCTCCTCCACACCTACCGGCCCGGGAGCCTGGACACCTCGCTGGTCTCGACCGACTACATCAACAACCCCCGCACGATGAACGCCGTCTACAACCTCGGGCCCCGCCTGGACATGGGCCGGCGGTGGGGCAGGGAGACGCTGGCCGGCGGCGGCCTCCAGAACGCCCAGTTCACGACGGGGCCGCTGGCGTCCCTGTTCCAGCCCCCGGCCACCGTGCTCACACCCCGCGTGCTGAAGGACGGCGCCGACTCGGTCGGGCCTCTCGGCGCCCTGAATCGCGTGTATCTGAACATCGGCCTGTTCAGCGAAGAATGGCTTCAGCACTTCCGTGCCCTCTCGGGCGGCCAGCCCACCACGCCCATCGAAATCAGCGTGGCGCGGAAGAACTCGGTCTACTGGCAGGTCACCGAGGCCCAGACCCCGGACACGGCGCGCTTCTTTCTCCGTGCCTCGCAGCCGCACCGGCTGCGCGACGCGCCGGGCGGCCCGGCGTACCTGACCCGGGACGCAACGATCCTCGAGCGTGGCAAGGTCGTGTTCGCCGAGCGGTGCGCGCGCTGTCACTCGAGCAAGCTCCCGACGCCGACGGCGGGTCTCGAGGCCGGCGGCTGCGCGGGCCCGGGTTACCTCGACTGCTGGAACCGCTACTGGGCGTCGACGAAGACCGACGAGTTCAAGGCCCAGATGCGGCGCATCGTCCTCGCCCCCGACTTCCTGGACGGCAACTACCTCTCGACCGAGGCCCGCGTGCCCGTCACGCTGCTGGAGACAAACGCGTGCAGCCCTCTCGCGACCAACGCGCTCAAGGACAACATCTGGGACAACTTCTCGTCGCAGTCCTACAAGGATCTGCCCTCGGTGGGCACCATCACCGTTCACGATCCGATCACCGGGGAGCCGCACCCGTACAAGATGCCGGATGGAGGCCGGGGATACACTCGCCCCGCGTCCCTGATCAGCCTCTGGTCCACGGCACCCTTTCTTCTCAACAACACCGTCGGGAAATTCGAGTCGAGTCCGGCGGTCGAGGCGCGGATGCGCTCGTTCGGGGACGCCATCGAGAAGATGCTATGGCCGGAGAAGCGGGACAAGGATCCGGTGCTGGGCGACAAGGTCCCGGGCCTGATCGACCGGACCGACGCGAGGAGCTTCATTCGCATCTCCGGCGAGTACCTGCCGCCCCCGCTGCGGCCCTTCCTCGGCTTCCTCGGCGAACACGTTCCGTGGCTCTTCGGCGGCGGGGGTATCGAGATCGGCCCGATCCCCAAGGACACGCCCGTGGGCCTCATCGCCAATCTCGAGATCGTGTCCGAGAGTCCGAACCGTGACGAACGGCAGGAGCATGTCAGGAAGGTGGCGAAGCTGCTCCCCCCCGTCATCAGCGCCCTGCGGAGCCTGCCGCGCGACGCCACCGACGACCAGGCGCGCGAGGTCTTCCGCAAGCTCGTTCCCCAGCTGGTCGGGCTGAGCAAGTGCCCCGACTTCGTCGTGAACCGCGGCCACTACTTCGGCACCGCGCAGTTCAAGGAGGAGCCGGGCCTCGGTGACCCGGACAAGCGTGCGCTCATCGAATTCCTGAAAACGTTCTGACCGGCATGGGTGACGACGTACCGCGCCCGGCCGACTGCGAGTACGTGGTGGTCGGCTCGGGGGCCGGCGGCGGCACTGTCGCCGCGCGGCTGGCCGAGGCCGGCCGCCGCGTCGTCCTGCTCGAGGCGGGCGGGGACCCGCGCGCGACGCCGGGGCCGCGGCTGCCCGCCGACTACGACGTGCCGGCGTTCCACGCCTACGCGTCGGAGAACGACGCGATGAGCTGGAACTTTTTCGTCCGCCACTACGACCGCGACGAGGACCAGCGCCGGGACCCGAAGTACCGCGAGACGTGGGGCGGCCGGCGGGTGGACGGCGTGCTCTATCCCCGCGCCGGCACCCTCGGCGGCTGCACCGCCCACAACGCGATGATCATGCTCTACCCGCACAACGCCGACTGGGACGGGATCGCCGACCTCACCGGCGATCCGTCCTGGGCCGCGGACCGCATGCGCGCGTACTTCGAGCGGCTGGAGGATTGCGGGCACCGGACCGCCTATCGGTGGCTGGCGAAGCTCGGCCTCAACCCGACCCGCCACGGCTGGAACGGCTGGCTGCGGACGGAGCTCGCGATGCCGCCGGCTGCGCTCGGCGACCGTCCGCTTCTGGGTGTCGTTCGCGAGTGCGTCGGGGAAGCCCTCGGCCTGGTGGGCAGGCCGCTCGACCGGCTGCGCTGGCTCATCCAGGGCCAGCTCGATCCCAACGACTGGCGTCTCGTGAGCGAGGACGCCGTCGGCGTGCGCTACCTGCCGCTCACGACGCGCGGGCACGCCCGCGCCGGCACCCGCGAGCGCGTCCTCGACGCCGCCCGGCGCTGGCCGGACCGGCTGCGGGTGGAGCTGAACGCGCTCGCGACCCGGATCTGCCTGGACCGCGACAACCGCGCCGTCGGCGTCGAGTACCTCGCCGGCGAGCGCCTGTACCGGGCCCACGCGCGGCCGAGCGCGGCGGCCGGCGAGCGGCGCCAGGTGCGGGCCTCGCGGGAAGTCATCCTCGCCGGCGGCGCCTTCAACACCCCGCAGCTGCTCATGCTGTCGGGGATCGGGCGGCCCGAGGTGCTGGAGCGCCACGGCATCCCGGTGCGCGTCGCGCTGCCCGGCGTGGGCCGCAACCTCCAGGACCGGTACGAGGTCAGCGTCGTCAACCGCATGAGCTTCGAGTGCTGGGGGATGCTGGCGGGCGCGCGGTTCGACACCGCGGACCCGTGCTACCGGCAGTGGGCCGACGCGCGCGCGGGCGCCTACATCACCAACGGCGGGATGCTGGGGGTGATCACGCGCTCGGCCGCCTCCCGCCCGGTGCCGGATCTCTTCTGCCTCGCCCTGCTCGCGCCGTTCGAGGGCTACTTCCCCGGCTACGCCGCGCGTCTGGGCGACCGGCGGAACTGCCTGACGTGGACGATCCTGAAGGCCCACACCAACAATCGCGGCGGCGAGGTGACGCTCCGGTCGCCGGATCCCCGCGATCCCCCCGCCGTGACCTTCCGCTACTTCGAGAAGGAGAGCGACCCGCTCGGCGAGGACCTCGACGGCGTGGTGCAGGGCGTCAAGCTGGCGCGCGCCCTCACCGAGCCGCTCCGGCGCGAGGGGCTCGCGTGCGAGGAGCTGGTGCCGGGGGCCGGCGTGCAGAGTGACGACGAGATCCGGCAGTTCGTCCGCGACAACGCGTGGGGCCACCATGCATCCTGCACCTGCCCGATCGGACGCGAGCCCGCCGGCGTCCTCGACTCCGCCTTCCGCGTGCACGGCACCCGGGGCCTGCGCGTGGTGGACGCCTCCGTCTTCCCGCGAATCCCGGGGTTCTTCGTCGCGAGCGCCGTCTACATGGTCGGCGAGAAGGCGGCCGACGCCATCCTCGCCGACATCGTCACGCCCTGACGCAGAAGGAGACACGCCATGGCCTACGAAGTTCCGCAGCTCCTGACCATGTCACAAGCCGCGCTCGACGAGCTGTTCACGCAGAGCACGCCGGGGCCGATTCCCGACGGCGAGGCGAAGGGCACGGCGATCGTCGCCCCCGGCACGGTGTTCTCGCCGGCGATCGCCGCCTACGTCAGCCACTTCGCCTGGCAGGGCAAGATCTTCGACGCCAAGCATGGTGTCCTCCGCAACCGGATCCTTCCGTTCGGGCTCAACGCGATCGTGGCCAAGGTCTACCAGGGCCCGAGCTGGCTCGACGGCAAGGCGTGCATCGTGCTGGACTACTCCGAGACCTCGCTCGTGGCCCAGTGGATTCGCGACGAGATCCGCCTGATCCGCCCCGGGATGTACCTGGGGAAGGTGTACTGGGACAAGGCGCGTCTCATCGACTTCGCGCTCGAGTTCTAGCGGCCGGCGTCTGTCGCATGACGCCCCAGTCCGCGTTCATGGTGTCGGCGCCGATCCGCCCGGGGGCGGTGGACGAGCTGCGAAAGGTGCTCGCCGGCCTCAACCACCGTCCCGGCGTGGCTGATCCGCACAATCCGCTCGTGCCGTTCGCCCGGCTCGAGCACCTGCACTTCGCGCGGTTCATCATTCTTGACGACCCGACCGTGGACGACATCACCGCGTACGGCGTCCCGCGGACGAGCGCGCCGCCCATCCTGGCGTTCCTCGCCGACGTCGACGGCCTGCCCGACGCGTTCCTCGCCCACCTCGTCAGGCTCGCCGGCCCGGGGCTCCGTCGCATCTTCGGCTACTGCGAGGGCTTCCAGCCCGACGGCGATCTGTCGCGCTGGCTCAGCGACCACGCGCGCGCGCCGGCCGCGAGCTACGTCAACTGGGTGGGGAGGACCGTGCGACAGGCGCGCGAGGAAGCCGCGCTCGCGGACGCGCTCCGGAGGTACGTCGGCGCGCACGCCGCGGCCCTGGCGGGCCGGGAGCCGCGCGCCGTGCGCGAGGCGCTCGTGCGGTTCGTCGCCGACGAGCGCGCGGCGGAGCGCCTGCCCCTGATGCCGGAGGCGCCGACGCCGCTCGGCTGGCGCCTGCGCAACGCGCTGCACGCCGTCGGCGTCCCGCTTGCGCTCGCAGCCCTCCTGCCCCCGATCCTCGCGTACCTGCCGGTCTTTTTCGTCCAGCTCCGCCGGCGCGAGCGCCGCGATCCGGAGATCGTTCCCCGGCCGACCCTCCCGCACGTGCGGGCGCTGGCCGAGCTCGAGGACCACCACGCGACCAACCAGTTCAGCGCCATCGGCACCGTGAAGCCCGGCGCCTTCCGCCGCTTCACCCTCATCGCGTTCCTCTTCCTCCTGGACTATGCGGCGCGCCACGTCTACCGGCGCGGGTATCTCGCCCGCGTCCGCACGATTCACTTCGCGCGCTGGGTCTTCCTCGACGGCAAGACGCGGTTGCTGTTCGCGAGCAACTACGACGGCAGCCTCGAGAGCTACATGGACGACTTCATCAACAAGGTGGGCTGGGGCCTGAACCTCGTGTTCAGCAACGGCGTTGGATATCCGCGGACGGCCTGGCTCATCAAGGGCGGCGCCCAGGACGAGCAGAAGTTCAAGCGGTTCATCCGCCGCCACCAGCTGCCCGCCGAGGTCTGGTACGACGCCTACGCCGGGCGCTCCGCCGTCGACCTGGATTGCAACACGCGCATCCGCCGGGGCATCGAGCGGCCGCCGCGGACCGACGCCCAGGTCCGCGCGTGGCTCGCGCTGCTGTGAGGAGGCCCATGACGACCCACGCTCCAGTCGAGTACGAGGACATCCAGGGGCTGGTCCGCTTCGGCCACGGCCGGCTCACGGAGGCGCGCTTCTTCCTGCTGACCGTGACCGACCGGGCCGCCGCCCGGGCCTGGCTGCGCGCGGCGCCGGTGACGTCGGCGGTCACGTCGGTCCCGCCACCGGACACGGCGCTGCAGGTCGCCTTCACATGGGAGGGCCTGCGAGCGCTCGGGCTCCCGGCCCGCGTCGCCGACGGGTTCTCGGCCGAGTTCATCACCGGCATGGCGGGCGAGGAGAGCCGCTCCCGCCGGCTCGGCGACGTCGGCGCCAGCGCGCCGCCACGGTGGCGGTGGGGGGCGCCGGGCGACGAGGTGCACGTCCTCGTCGCGGCATACGCCACGCGCGAGCGCTTCGAGGCGTGGACCCGGACCCTGCGTGGCGACGGGTGGGCGCCCGCCTTCCGCGAGCGCTCGTGCCTGGAGACGTCGCCGTCGGAGGCCGGGCCGTTCGAGCCGTTCGGATTCCGGGACGGCATCAGCCAACCGGCCGTCGATTGGGACCGGACCCGCGACGTGCGCGACGATCAGCTCGAGTACGGCAACCTCGTCGCGCTGGGTGAGATCCTGCTCGGTTACCCCAACGAATACGGGACGTACACGGAGCGCCCGCTCGCCGGCGACGCCGACGACCCGCTGCGGCTGCTCCCGCCGGCGGAGGACGATCGAGGCCGGCGCGATTTCGGCCGGAACGGCACCTACCTCGTTTTCCGGGACGTCGAGCAGGACGTCCCCGGGTTCTGGAAGTTCGTCGACAGCCGCGCCGGCGGGGACGCGGCGGCCCGGCGCGCGCTCGCGGAGGCGATGGTCGGTCGCACGATCGAGGGCCGGCCGCTCGCCGCGCCGGCGCCGCGGCGGATCGCCGGCTTGGAGGCGCGGGACGAGCCGCTGAACGGGTTCACCTACGACGGGGATCCCGACGGGATCCGGTGCCCCGTCGGCGCCCACGTGCGTCGCGCGAACCCACGGACCGCCGACTTCCCGGCCGGCACGAAGGGCCCGTTGTCTCGCCTGCTCCGCCGCCTGGGCTTCGGTGGTACGGGCTTCCGCCATGACCTCGTCGCCTCGGCGCGCTTCCACCGGCTTCTGCGGCGCGGCCGGGAGTACGGAGACCCGCTGCCCCCGGACGAGGCCGTGCGCGACCGGGGCGCGGCGGGCCCGGAGCGCGGACTGCGCTTCATCTGCCTGAACGCGAACATCGCCAGGCAGTTCGAGTTCGTGCAGAACGCGTGGATTGGCTCCACCAAGTTCGGCGGGCTCACCGGTGAAGCCGACCCGCTGCTGGGGAGCCGGGCGCCGGTCCCCGGCTGTCCGGTGACGGACACCTATTCGATCCCCGGGGACGGCGGCCTCGCCCGCCGCCTCGAAGGCCTGCCCGCCTTCGTCACCGTGCGCGGCGGCGCCTATTTCTTCCTTCCCGGCCTCCGGGCGCTCCGCTACCTGGCGTCGTGAAGCTGCGCGCGCGGATCGAAGCCGTCTTCGAGCGCTGGGCGGACACCGTGTTCGTCAGCGGCGTCCTCCAGCTCGTCAGCGACACCGCGTTCGGGCTGGCGAGAATCGGACGCCGGCAGACGGGCGCGCGCGCCGTCTTCGACCGCCTCTTCGAGCGCCCGATCGCCGCGGCGGTGCAAGGGCTGAAGAACCTCTTCCGCCGCGACCTGCACCTCGGGATCGGGGAGGAGCTGGTGCGGCCCGACGAAGCCGAGGTGACGCTCGAGATCATCGACGTCTTCCGGCGCAACCTGGAGCGCCGATACACCACGCGGCGGGCGGAGCGCGGGGCGAACGCGAAGACCTACGGCGTGGTGCGGGCCGAGTTCCGCGTTCTCCCGGGGCTGCCCGACCATCTCGCCCGGGGGGTGTTCCGGACGCCGGCGACCTACCGGGCGTGGATCCGCGTCGCCGACACGGGGAGTGTGCTGACGCCGGACCCCGACCACGTCGGCGTCGTGGGCATGGGCATCAAGCTCCTCGGGGTGCCCGGGCCCAAGCTGATGGAGGACGAGCGCCACACCCAGGATTTCACGCTGATCGGCGTGCGGACCTTCACGGCCTCGGACACCGCCGGCATGGCGAAGCTGCAGACGCAGATCTTGAAGTATCGCCCCGCCGGCTACTTTTTCAATCCGCTGCATCCCGGCCGGCTCCTCGACTTCGTCATGCAGGCGCTCGACTCGCGCGCGCTCGGCAGCCCGCTGGAGTCCCAGCTCTACAGCTGCACCGCCCACCTGCACGGCCCCGGCCAGGCCGTCCACTACTCCGTGAAGCCGTGCTCTGGCGCGCGCACCCCGATCCCGCGCTTCGCCTCCGACAACTACCTGCGGGAGGCGATGATCCGGACGCTGGGCGAGCGCGACGTGGAGTTCGACTTCATGGTCCAGCTGCAGCGGGATCCGCACCGGCAGCCCATCGAGGATGCGTCCATCGAGTGGAACGAGTCCGACGCGCCCTTCATCTCGGTCGCGAAGATCCGCATCCCGAAGCAGGAGTTCGCCTCGCTAGCGCAGCTGCGCTTCGCCGACGTCCTGACGTTCACGCCATGGCACTCGCTGCCAGAGCACCGGCCGCTGGGCAATATCAATCGGAGCCGCAAGGCCCTCTACGAAGCGATGGCGGCGCTTCGCCAGCAGATGAACGGCGTGCAGCATCACGAACCGACGGGCGAAGAGCTATTCGAGTGACTGAGCCGTCGTCCTGGCCGTGCCCTTCGCGACACTGTCTGCTCCATTGATTGCCGATTCTGCGGCGAAAGCATTCCGCACAATGAGGGCGCCTGGCGGCGCCGGATAGCTGCACTGCGGTAACGGAGCGGTGAGACTATGGCCATTGCCCGGCTCGGATCGCCGCCTGACGAAGGCAGATACGTTCCGAGAGTCGACTACACAACGCGATGTGTCGCAGCTAGGCTGGGACCGTTGGTGGGGCGGCCCTGTCGACGCGCTTGCGACGCGGCTGTCCTTCGCCAAAACCGCATCTGACTCGATTGGCGAGCGTCGTGCGCTTGTGACAGGCCCAAGACGCGGGAGACTGGTAGGAGGTTGTTCTGAAGCAGGCTGTCGGCATCCTCAGGCCATCGGCAGATCCCAGGAGCGAGGTCTTGAATCAAGGCCGTTGTCGTAGATGTCTCCGTCCAACGTGTCCGGCTTACAACGAGGGCAGGTGTCTATCCCTCCGGATCGTCGACCCTGATTCGCTGGCAAAAGCATGTGGCGGCGCGGAAACACGGGTTCGAATCCCGAACCCGGGCGATTTCGGTTGGGCCGCTCGCTCGTGTTCGGTCGGAGGCGCCGATGCGTTCAGGCGCCCGGGGGGCGGAGCGGCCCGAGCTTCCAGGCGTGGATACGGCCGATGTTCTTCGCGTCGACCGGCGGCAGCTCTTGAAACTCCGCGCGGACGGCGTCGGGTAAGCGCTGGTAGAGCATGTTGCTCACGACGATCTCGTCGCACCCCGCGACGGCGTTGAGACGCCCGGCGAGATTAATGGAGTCGCCGATGACGCCCATGTGCGCGCGGCTCAGGGGGCGAAGCGAGAGCACCTGGAGGTCGCCGAGGGTCATCGAGACGTGCACGCCGGCGGTGGGCTGGATCTGGTCGATCTGGCGCTGCCACTCGGTTGCTACTGAGGCACCGACGTCGACGAGCCCGCGCGCGCACTCGACCGCGTGCGCCAAATAGCCTGGGGCTCCCCCTGGAACGCCAAAGAGGCCGACCACGGAATCCCCGAGGAACTGGTAGAGCATCCCGCCGTCATTGATGATGCGATAGCGGGTCTTGGAGGCGAACGACGTCAGCGAACGGCGCGACACCGCCTCGTCGCGCGTGTCGCGCACGTAGCTCGAATACGAGCAGAGGTCCGCCATCAGGACCACCACGTCGCGGTAGAGGCCCGGCGGCAGGATCGAGCGAGGTGTCGTTCGGCCTGCCTCGCGGAGTCGGCGAACGCACCAGAAGGCGAGGTGCCAGAGGAGGGTGGCCTGGAGGGGGTCGTTTTGGAAGGCGTCGCCGAACGCGTAGACGCCCTTGGCGTGGTCTACGGCGACCCGGAGGGCTAGGAGGTCGTCCTCCTGCAGCGTGTCGAGCGCGACTCCGAAGCGCTCGCCGAGGAGTCGGAGCAGATGGCGCTCGTCCCAGACGTCCAGGGCAAGCCCGGGCCGCAGCGCCTCGCTTAACGCGCGCTCGATAGCCGGCCGGTCGTGAAGAGCGCTCTCGTCGGCGACGACCAGGATACGCGACGCGCCGTCGGTGGCCGGGCTGGGTTTGCCGTACTTCCGTCGCACGCTCGCAAGGAGGCGCTCCCAGGAGTAGCCGGTATCGATCTCGAGGAAGTACGGCGGCGCTCCGCCTGCGCGAATCTCGATGTCAGCGAATGCGTTGGGGCCGACGGGCACCTCCTGCCTGATCTTGATGTTCTCGGGGGGCACGCCCGCGTCGAGATGTCGGAAGCGGAAGTAGTCGCAACAGACACTCTCGAGGAACAGGCGTAGCTCGCTGGAGGCATCCTCCATCGTGGGGCGATCTTACTCCAGTCACAATATCTCAGGGGCGTCGATGATCGAGGCCTGTAGCCCTCCAAGAAAACTGGGTGACGCGGCACCACTGCGCCCGCGAGACACTGGATCACGTTGACCTCGAATCTGAGCACGTATGCCATTGGTGGGTGTGGGCCGCGCAACAAACCAGAGAGATCGGCTGATCCGGCCTACCGCCGGACGGACCATATGCCGTTGGGCACCATCGTCCGTCGACCTCGAATCGATAGGCCAGGCCCGGACGATTCTCGGCCACATCGGACCCAGTCCCCGCAGCCACGCGGAGTTGCAGGGAGACAGCGTGTCAGCGCGCAATGAAATCGCGCACTTGAATCATGCAAGTTCGATCGCGTCCCGTTAGGGACGCCACCGAGGTCAGCGCTGAGCCCGAAAAGCCACCCCGCGGATCCGAAAGGCAGGCGCTTGGCCCACTACCGTACGAATCCCGTTCGGGAAGCGAACCCGTGTTTCGATGGAACACTATGCACGATCGGCTCACTGCAGGTCGATCCAGTAGATTTCCGGCGCCGTGTAGCATTCTGCATATCCAGCCCCCGCAACCAGCAACGGCGAGGGGTGAGCGGATGCAGGAGCCGTTAGCCCCTTTCCCTCGACGCGGGCGATGGCGAGTACTTGAAAGCGAGGAGGGCCGGCGGTGAACCGGCCCTCGGTCTCCTGACCCTGGTGGTCGCTCGGTGAGCGACCGAAGCCTACCGCCGCGCGCTCGTCGGCGGCACGATTCCGTTCATCCGCAGATAGACCACGAGCTGGCCGTGGTGGTTGCGGATCTGGTACAGCGAGCCCTGCCAGAACGTGGCGCGGGTGACCGTGCGGTCGCCGAACGGGAACTTCACGGGCTCGAGGAGCTGGGCGTCGGTCAGCGGCGTAATCATCTCCTGCGCCCCCTGGAACGACTTCTTCAGCAGGGCGATGACCTCGGGCTTCCCCATGGCGCCGTGATGGGCGGCCTCCGGCTTGGTGCCCTTGGCGGAGTCGATGAAGCGCTGGGTGATTCCGGCCACGTGCACGAGCTGGTCGCCGAAGCTCGAGACCTCGGGCGTCGGCTTGTAGCCGTACTTGTCAGCGGGCATCACTTCCGCGACGTCGAGGATCTCGGTGGCGGCGCGCTGGAAGCTCGCCGCGAGCTCCTTGGCCAGGCTCGGCGCCGGCGTCTGGGCCGAGAGCAACGAGGGCACGGCGGCTGCGACGACGGCGAAGAATACCACGCACGCGTAGGTCAGGGTTTTCATGGTCGCCTCCCGGCGAGATTCATCCCACAGCGTTCACTCCTGGTCAAGGTGATCGAGCCACGCGCACGTGCGTGGGCCGTCACCGGCACAACCGGCGATAGAGCGCTTCGTAGCGCGGCACGATGACCTCGGCGGAGAACCGCTCGCGTGCGCGCGACTGCGCGGCGCGCCCGAGGGCGTGGCGTCGCCGCTCGTCGTGGATCAAGGCCTCCAGCGCCTTGGCGAGCGCGGCGACGTCGCCGGACGGCACGAGCAGGCCGCTCTCGTTGTCCTCCACCACCTCCGGGATACCGCCCACGCGCGTGGAGACGCTCGGGCAGCCGAAGCACATGGCTTCGAGGATGCTGAGGCAGAAGCTTTCGGCGTCGGAGGTGTAGAGGCCGACGTCGGCGATTTGAAGATAGTCCTCGATGGCGTGGACCTTCTCGCGGACGATCACGCGGTCGGCCAGGCCGAGGCGCCGCACGTCGCCGACGAACGGCGCGAACGCCTCGCCGGCGAGGATGAGGAGCTTGAAGGCCTCGCGCGGGCGCACGCGCGCGGCGGTCTCCAGCAGGAGGTCGATGCGCTTGCCATGGCGCAGGTTGGACGAGTGCACCACGACCACTTCGTCGCCGAGGCCGAGCTCGCGGCGGACGACCTCGGGCGAGCGGCTGGGCGGGCGCGGAGCGAAGAAGTTGTGGATGACCTCGATCGGACCGTCGAAGTCGAGCACGCGCTGGGTTTCGCGCTTGAGCGACTCGGACACGGCGGTGACCGCGTCCGACGAGGTCAGCGCGTGCTTGATGGCGGGCGCGTAGCCGGCGTCGTGGCCGAGCAGCGTCGTGTCGGTGCCGTGCAGTGTCGTGACGATGCGGGGCTGCTGGCCGGGCGGGAGCATCGCGCGCGCGAGGATCGCGGCGGTGGCGTGAGGCACGGCGTAGTGGACGTGGAGCACGTCGAGGCGGTGGTCGCGGCGCACCTCGGCC
>Ga0210377_10002792_pt1 | contig 15101 bp, 17 predicted proteins | sample PLM4_65_b1redo_FD_155480 | JGI IMG/M metagenome (GOLD analysis project Ga0210377, IMG submission 155480) | Groundwater sediment microbial communities from an aquifer in East River, Colorado, USA - PLM4_65_b1 redo | ecosystem: Environmental > Terrestrial > Soil > Riparian zone | place: USA: East... | reverse complement strand
CGCAGCCGGCCCGCAGGGCGGCCCCTTCCTCGACGCCACAAAATTGAGTTCTGGCACACGATCGCGAAAAGAGAAACGGCGAGCCATTCGCCGTAGCCCACCCCCCGCCGCCTCCCTCCGCTCGCTCGTCGAATGTCGGATCAGGGCTAACAGGCTGACAATCGACCGCGAGAGCAGTTTCCCGCGGCTACAGCGGTGAGTTCTGCCGTCGAGATCGACCGGCGGTGGCCGCTCGGTTTCGCTCTGCTGCTGCTCGCAGCGCCCGGTGTCGGGATCATGTGGGCTGCTCCCGCGGAACGAGCACCGTGGCCAAGCGTTTGAGGTTGAGGACCCAGCCGATCAGCAGAGTCTCCTCGCGCACGCGCAGAAGTCCACGGCGCCGGAAGCGTCGCATCCCGTGCCAGTCCTTGGCCTCGCCGAAGAGCTCCTCGATCTTCTTGCGACATCGCTGCGACAGCTGGTAGGCCTTGCCGCGCACTCGCATCCGAACTCGAGCGTGCGCCGCGCGTCTGCCTCGGTCTACGGCGATGTGCGGCTCGATCCCGCGCGCGAGCAGATGCTCGATCATGCCCTCACTGAAATATCCCTTGTCCGCGCCAAACGTCGTCGGGGCGTAGCGAAGGCGACGCCTCGCGCGCTTCAGTAGCGACTGCGCGCCTTGCGTCTCCGAGGCCGACGAGCGGAAGATCTCGACGCCGACTCCGAGCAAGATCCGATGGCGATTCTCCATCAGCGCATGGACGGTGTAGCCCGGGAAGGCGCTCGTCCCCGAGCTTCCCTTCGACGCGAAGCGGCAGTCCGGGTCTGTGATCGAGCGGTGCGTCGCGTTGCTGCGCTTCTCGCCGCGGAAGTCGACTGCTCGATTGCCCGGATCCTGCGGGCCCTCGCGGGGTTTTCCCGGTCCTGCGCCCGCAGCCGTCTCTTGTACTCCGCGGGATCCATCGCCACTTCGATCGGGACGAAGCTCTTGTAGCTCGCGTTTGCCCGCACGAGCGTCCCATCGGCGCTCGTGTGCCGACTCACCATCCCTTCGGCCATCGCACGCTTCACCGTCTCGTCGAACAGCTTCTCGAGCACGCCGGACTCATCGAATCGCCGCCGCCGGTTCTGGCTGAATGTCGAGGCGTCCCAGGCGTCTTGGTCGAGGTTGAGTCCCACGAACCAGCGCAGCGCCATGTTGCACTGCAGCTCCATCACCAGCTTGCGATCGCTCGGGATGCCGAGCAGGTAGCCCCCGACGAGCGCCAGGAACAGCTGCTCGGGCGGAATCGAGGGGCGCCCGATCAGCGAGTACAGCCCTCGGCAGGCCCGGCGGATCGACCGGTCGTCGATCAGCGGCCGGATTCGGCGCAGCGGATGCTCCTGCGGAACAAAGCTCTCGAGCGACAGCTGGTAGAACAACGCACGCTGCGGATCCGACTCACCCATCATCGGCGGTTACCCCCCGCCACGAATCCTACACCGCAGCGCGACCACCCACTCGAAGAAACTTCGCGGCCGGACTACTTTGTCATCAACCTGCTAACAAACGGCTGCAGCTGACGGCCGCCCGCTGGGGTGCTATGCGGGGCGTCGCGGCCGGCGGCCGCCCGACGGCACGCTTGACTCGCGGGCGTCCGCCGGTCGACACTCGCCAGTTACACGGGGCGGCCGCAGCTGAGCCGCCATTCGTTAGACCGCGCGAAGAACCATTGGAACGATGAGAAGGGCCGACTCATCCTCGGCCTCGAACGCGAGTAGCCGTTCTCGCTCGTGGCGCAGGAGTTCTACAATCGCATCCGTTCCTGCATTGCCTACCTGAAGCCAGACGACTTTCGGTGGTGCTCCCTCGAAGAAGCTCCGTTGCCGGAAATCGTCATCCTTCGACACGATCGTGTAGTGCTCGGTGCGCGCGTGCTCCCAGATCCGGTCATCCGACGCGCCGAGTAGACCAGCTTCGCGCAGGTGGACGCTTCCGGGGTACTCTTTGGCCAAGAGCTCGACAAGCTTCGGGCTCAGGTTCTCGTCGAAGGGGAGCTTCACGCGGCCGGGCTGGAAAGGCGTCTCTCGCGCGCTGCCGCGAATGCGAGGCAGGCCCGGACATCCTCCCCCTTCAGATCGGGGAAACTTGCCCTGACCTCGTCCTCACTCATGCCGCCGGCCAGGTACTCCAACACGTCGTACACCGTGATTCGGGTGCCCTTGATGCACGGCTTCCCGCTTCGCACGGCGGGGTCCACAGAAATCCGGTCTTGCCAGCTCATCCCCATCGCCTCCTGCAACAGCCGGCGCGCGGTCTAACTACTCGGACGTAGGATGCCCGCTTATACGGGCTATCCGCTCGCCGAGCAGCAGCAGGCGCTGTCGGATAATCTCTGGAACCTCGGCGGCTTTCTCCATGCCGGCGCCAAATGGGTGCGCGCGCGCGAGCTGGCCGCGATCGGCGCGGAGCAGGTCGCCGCTCGTCTCCACGGCGCGCTGTTCGCCAGCTCGGCAGACTCAGCGGGTCGCTGACGAAATTGTCGTTCTCTCCTTGGGTCAGCCGTTGCCGGTAGCGTTCGCATTCTCCTCGCTACGATCCGATGACCGACGAACTCTGGGGCGGCGCGGAGAACAGAATCGCGCCCCTTCGGCGGATGATCTGCAGGAGGCGCGGATTGCTCCATTCTTCAGCAGGTCGTGCGTCCCTGCACGGTTCACCAGTGCTTCTTCTCGAAGACCGCCTCGCCTGCCGCGGATTGTCGTTGACGGAGCGGATCGACGTTGGGAAGCTGCCGCGACCTACTCCGAGGAGGATCCATGAGATCGTACCGAGTCTTGCTGCTCATGACGCTGGTGATGACGCCGCTCGCGGCGCACGCGGCCGACCTCAAGGTGAGCTACCTGGTTGACGCCGAGGCACTCAACGCCGCGATCGCGGGGACGCCGCTGACGTTCTCGCTGTTCACGGACGCGTCCTGCGCCGGCACGCCGGCGGCAACCCAGGTGATGAACGCAGAGACGACGCAACTACTCGAGCAGTTGAAGCTCATGACGCCGAAAGGCGCCATCAAGCCTCCGAAGACCGCCCGGATGGAACACGTCATGGCGGGCGTCCCCGTGGCGCCGCTCCTGTATCTCACCGTGAGCGGCACGGGCGTCACGCCTGTCGGTGCCGCGTGTCAGGTGCAGTCCGCGGCGGTGAACGGCAGCGAGGCCGTGCTTCCGCTGCCACCGCCGCCTTTGGTCTGCCCTCCCGACTCGGTACAGACGGGGCCGGGCGCGTCGTGCGTGGATATCTACGAAACAAGCGTGTGGGACATCCCGTCGGGCAACACGACGCTCATCCAGAAGGTGAAGGACGGCATGGCGACGCTCGCCGACTTGACCGGCGGCGGCGCGACGCAGGTCGGCGTAACGCTGGGGCCGCCGACGTACACCTGTAGCCCGAACTATCCGGGAACCTTCCCGAGCGACGGCCACTACACCGCGCCCCTCTATGCGGTGTCGGTCCCGGATGTGAAGCCGAGCGCCTGCCTCACAGCGTACCAGGCTGCGGTGGCATGTCAGCTCTCGGGGAAGCGGCTGCTGACGAGCGCGGAGTGGCTCGCCGCCGCCGCGGGTACAGTGGACACGAACACCGACAACGGCACGACGGACTGCAATACGAACGCACCGGGCGCTGGCGTCAACGCGCCAGTGAACACGGGCTCGCGTAGCAAGTGCGGCTCGACGTCGGGCATGTTCGACGCGATTGGCAACGTCCACGAGTGGACAGTGGACCGGACGACCGACATTCTTACCGGCGTCACGAGCGCCCAAGCCTGGTACCGCGGTGGCGACTGGGAGAACGGCACGAATGCGTCGGTGTCGCTGGCGACCCAGCGCGGTCCGTCCTTTCCCGACCGCTTCATCGGCTTCCGCTGTGGGCGGTAGCCGGTCCGCGGGCGTCTCCCCGGTCGTCTGACTTTGAGCCTTTGCATGGCGGCCGACCGCGAGCCCGAGGGCACGCTGGCGCTCGTCGGCCGCGCTACGGGCCGGGCGCAAAGCCTCGCCGCCCTCGCGCAGCGGCGCGCGGAGCTCGAGGAGCGAATCGCGAGCGCCAAGGTCGTGCCGCTCCCGCCGGAGCCGCGCGACAAGGTCCGCTTCAGTGCGACCGTCACCGTCGACGGCGCAGGCGGCGTGCGGCGCTACCGGATCGTCGGTGTCGACGAAGCCGCGCTCGGCAAGATCGCCTTCGTCTCGCCGCTCGCGCGCATTCTGCTCGGATCCGCGGTCGGCGACACCGTCCGGCTGCACGCGCCGCGCGGCGCTGAAGCGCTCGAGATCGTCGCGGTGGAGTACGCAGTCGATCCGGAGAACGAGCCGGACTGAAGCCGGGCTGCGCGAGCGACGAGCGGCTCAGGAATCCGCGGGCTTCTTGAGGATCTCGGCGGCGGCGTTGAGCGCGGACACGGCGGCCGGGATGCCGGCGTACTGCGACGTGTGCATCAGCACCTCGATCAGCTCCTCGCGGGAGATGCCGAGGTTCAGCGCGCCGAACAGGTGTGCCTTGAGCTCGTCCGTGCGGCCGAGCGCCGCGAGCTGCGCGACGGTGACGAGGCTGCGGCTACGCACGTCGAGCCCCGGGCGCGACCAGAAGCCGCCAAAACAGAAGCGCGTCACGAGGTCGAAGAACTCGGGCGCGATCTGCGCGCCCGGCGGGCCGCCACCGCCCTTCGCGGCGCGCTCACCCCACAGCTTCGCCATCACCTCGCGGCCCTTCGCGCGCAGCTCGTCGTCCGAGGACATCAGGATTCCCTCTTGAGGATGCTGATCGTGCAGACGCTGCCGCCGCCCACCAGATGGGCGAGCCCGATGCGCGCGTTCGCGACCTGGCGCGGGCCGGCCTCGCCGCGCAGCTGGCGCGTCAGCTCGAAGATCTGCGCGAGGCCCGTCGGGCCGCCGGGGTGGCCGCGCGCAATCAGCCCGCCATCGGTGTTGCACGGAAAGCGTCCGCCCAGGTGCGTCTGCTTCTCCTCGACGAGCTTCTCGGCCTCGCCCTCGCGGCAGAAGCCCAGCAGCTCGTAGTACTCGAGCTCCTCGCTGGCGAAGGCGTCGTGCACGAGCGTCACGCTCACGTCCATGGGATCGATGCCCGACTCGTCGTAGGCCTGGCGCGCAGTATCGCGCGTCATGCTCGGGGGGCCCACGACGGGGCCCATGAAGGTGTGCCCGCGCGCGTAGGTCTCGGACTGGAGCGTCGAGACGATCGGCGCGACGAGCGGCCGGCCGGGCTGGAGCCGGCGGGCCAGTTGTTGGCTCGCGAGGATCGCGCAGGCCGCGCCGTCGTCGACCGGGCAGCTCATCATCGCCGTCACGGGCTCGGCGATCTTGCGCGAAGCGAGCACCTCTTCGACCGTCACCTCGTGATCCGGCTGCCGATCGCTCCAGGGATTCTTCGCGCCGAAGTTCCAGTTCTTCGCGGCGATCGCGGCGAAGTGCTCCGGCTTCGTGCCGCGCTCGTGCATGCGCCGCATCGCCCACAGCGAGAAGTAGGCCGCCGGCAGGATCACGCTGTCGATCGCGTCGCGTCCGACGCCGCGCCCGCCGCCGCGCGTGCCCATGCTCATCTCGGTCATCTTGTCGAAGCCGAGCGCCATCGCAACCTGGCAGCGGCCGCTCGCGACCGCCCAGGCGGCATCGCGAAAGGCGACCAGGCCCGTGGCCGAGGCGTTCTCGACGTGGGTGACGGGAAGGCCCGTGAGCCCGAACTCCTTCATCGCGCGAATGCCCGTCATGGGTTGGGCGCCGAGATAGCCGACGAAGGCCTCGCCCACGTCCTTGAACGAGATACCGGCGTCGCGCAGCGCGGCGAGCCCGGCTTCGCGGGCGAGATCGACGTTCGACCGGTTCGGGTAGACGCCGAAACGCGTCATTCCGACGCCCAGGACGGCGACGTTCTCGAGCTTCATCGCGATGCCTCCAGCGGCCGGAAGCGATGGATCACCACGTCCTGGCCTTCCTTGTTCTCTCGCAGCGTCTCGAGCTCGATCTCCATCTCCATCCCGATGTGGAAGTCGCCCGGCCCGCCCGAGAGCACCGCCTGCACGCGCGGGCCCTCGGGAAGATCCACCTGTCCGACGCCGTAGCCGCCGGCGTGGTCGGCGCGCTTGCTGCCGAAGAGCGGGAAGTGCACGTACGTCCAGGTGTAGAGCTTGCCGCGCGGCGAGAGCTCGACGTCCTGCGTGTCCTCGGCGAGACAGCGCGCGCAGACGAGCCGGCGCGGGAAGAAGTGCTCACCGCAGGCGCGGCAGCGGGAGCCCAGCAGGCGCGGCGGCGTGGCCGGATCGTCGGGCACCGTGAAGAAGCCGGGCTCGATCGGCACCCGGACCTTGCGGACTTCGCTCATCGGACCTCCGGCGGCTTGGGCGGGAGCACCAGCTCGACCTGCGCCAGTTTCTCCATCCACAGCACGAGATCGCTCCAGTCGCGCTCGCCGAGGCCGGCCTGTGTCGCCGCCGCGAGCACCTGGGCGATCTGCGACGCGACCGGCGCGGGGACGCCCGCCTCGCGCGCAACGTCGACCACGAGGCCCGCGTCCTTGGCCGCGAGAGCGAGCGCGAACTGCGCGGGGCGCCCGCGCTGGTTGATGCCCTCGACCATGCGGTCGATGAAGAAGTTGCCGGCGCCACCGGTGCGCACCGCTTCGACGAGCGTGCGCAGATCGAGGCCGCTCCTGGCCGCGATCGCGAGCCCTTCGAGCGAGACCCAGGTCGCGGTGAAGGCGAGCAGGCTGTTCACGAGCTTCGCCGTATTGCCCGTCCCGAGCGGCCCGAAGTGGAAGACCGCGCGACCCAGACTGGCGAGCACGGGCCGGCAGCGCTCGAAGACGGCCGGCTCGCCGCCGACCAGGAACACCAGCATGCGCGCCTTCGCGCCCGGCGCGCCGCCCGTGAGCGGCGCCTCGAGCAGATGGCAGCCACGCTTTGCGACGAGCGCGCCGAGCTCGCGCACCGCCGCCGGTGAATTGGTCGAGAGATCGACGAGCACGCTGCCCGGCGCCGCGCCGCGCAGCCACTGCTCGGCCACCGCGCGCACCACGGCGGGAGTCGGCAGCGAGAGGAAACCGAGCTCCGTCTTGCGCGCGAGATCGTCGGGGCCGCCCGCCGGCGCAGCGCCGCTGATGGCACGCGCGCGGGCCGCGTCCTGATCGAACACGACGACCTCGTGCCCGTCCGCGACGAGGTTCGCGGCGATGTGTCCGCCGATGTTGCCGAGGCCGATCACGCCGACGCGCATGGCGGGACGCTAGCGCCGGAGCGCGGAAACCGGCGCGCCGAGCGCAGCCGATTCTTTTTCGAGGCCGTAGAGGCGCACCGGATTGTCCCACAGCGCCTTGCGCTTGACGTCGTCCGACAGCGTGTCGATCGCCAGGAACTTGTCGACCGCGTGCGGATAGCTGCCGTCGCCGTGCGGATAGTCGCTGCCCATCACGAGGTTGTGCGGTCCGAAGGCGTCGACGACGTACTTCGCGGCGCGCTCGTCGACCTCGGCCGAGACGAAGCACTGGCGCGCGAAGTACTCGCTCGGCTTGAGGGTCAGGTGCGTCGCCTCGCGCGAGCCGTGGAAGCCCTCGAAGTGCTCGTCCATGCGCTCGAGCCACCAGGGCGCCCAGCCGCAGGAGGCCTCGAGGAAGACCGCGCGCAGCTTCGGGTGTCGCTCGAGCACGCCGCCGACGATCAGATCCATGCAGGCGCCCATGCTCTCGACCGCGTGGCAGATCATGTGGACCTTGAAGAGCATGTCGTAGCGCTTCCGCCCATATTGATCGAGATGCACGCCGGCGCCCTCGTGCGTCGCGACAGGCACGTCGAGGCGCTCGGCCTCGGCGTAGAACTCGTCGAAGTCGCGGTGGTCGATGGTCTTTCCGTTGACCGGGTTCGGGCGGATGAAGATGGCCTTCATGCCGAGCTCCTCGACGGCATAGGCCGCCTCGCGCGCCGCGATCCCGCCATCGTGCAGCGAGACCATCGCCGCGCCGAACAATCGGCTTGGCGCATGGCTGCAGAACTCGGCCAGCCAGCGGTTGTAGGCGCGGCAGATGGCGCCGGCGAGCCGCGGCGGGATGTCGTCGGCCGAGGCGGCGAAGAGCCCGCGCGAGGGGTAGAGCACGGCCATGTCGATGCCCTCGACGTCCATGGCCTGGATCTGGCTCACCGGGTCGAAGTCGCGTTCGGCCGCGAACGCAAACCTGGGATCGGCGGTGCGGCGGGTCGCGATGCTGCTGCTGGCTTCCTTCCAGCCCGGGACGTCGGGCATGCGATGCCCGAGCACGTCGACGCTCATCGCGCCAAAACAACGTGGCGCCTGGTCGCGGAACTCCGCGTCGATGTACTTCTCCCAGAGATCACCGGGCTCGATCACGTGCCCATCGGCGTCCACGACGCGGTAGTCCCCGTGCATGGCGTTCTCCCTATGCCCTTCGTCTAGTAGTAGATCGTGGTGCGATTGCCGACGCGAACCAGCCGGCCCTCCTGGTTCGTCCAGCGCGTTTCGTTCACGAGGAAGAGCATCGTGCCGAGCTTGCCCTCGCGTTCGTAGGCGTTCGCGAGCGAGGCGATCGACGTGATCACGTCGCCCGGTCGGATCGGCGCGAAGTAGCGGCTGCGCTGTCCGCCGTTGAGCACGCGCGTGCCGGGCGTCGTGCCCATGCCGCGCAGCCACGGCTCCCGCTGGCCATCGATGCGCATCCAGGCAAAGGGGTTGAAATCACGCGGCGCCACCAGACCGGCCCACGGACCGCGCTCGGCCACCTTCTCGTCGATGAACTCGGGCGGCGGCGGCTCGGGGTAGTGGGTGGCGATCGCCCAGCGCCGGACGTCGTTCGCGCCGACGGGCAGCGAGGCCATCGGATCGGTGGCGCGCCCGAGCCAGCCGAACGTGCGCTCGTCGAGCAGCTTGCCCGGGGCGGGTGTCTCGGGCGGCGGAAGCGGCTTGGGATCGGGCAGGATCTTCGCCTGGCCGTCTTCGAAGAGCAGCAGCGTGGCCTCGCTGGGCGTCGTCTCCTGCCCGCGCTGATTCTCGACGCCGAGCTCGAGATGGATCACGCGCCCGGTGCGTACGCGCTCCTTGCCGATGACGCGCCCGCGTGTCGTCAGCACGTCGCCCTTGAAGTTGAGGCCGCGGAACTCGCACGAGAGCTCGACGATGTCGCCGCGCCCCGCCAGCCAGGCGTGCAGCAGGTTGTGGAGGTAGGCGAGCCGCAGGTTCCCCATGCCGAAGACGTCGGGCTGGCCGACGGCCCGCGCGGCGTCGGCGTCCATGTGCAGGGGGATGAACTCGTCGTTCACCGCGGCGTAGCGGTTCCAGTTCGCGAGGTCCGTCTGGCGGACGAACGGCGGAAGCTCGTCGCCGACCGACACCGCGTCCCACGCCGCTGGCTTTCTGGGTTCCATTCGTGACCCGGATCTGATATACGATCAGAATATCTGACACAGCGTCAGATTGCGACAGAAATGCAGCGGGGAAGCCTGCCGACGCGGATGGCCCAGGCAACCCAGCCTGCGGACGGAGCCAGCAGCACGCATGGCGCTTCGAAGTTTCTGGCAGGCGGCGCAGGCCGAATCGGACCACCGCGCGCTCGTGGAACCCGACGGCCGGACCCACTCGGCCGGCGAGCTCGCCGGGGCGAGCCACCAGGTCGTGCACGCACTGCGCGCGCGCGGGCTCGCGCGCGGCGACGTCGTCGCGATGCTGCTGCCCAACGCCGCGCCCGCTCTCGAGGTGCTGCTCGCCGCGATGCAGGCGGGCTGGTACATCACGCCGATCAACACCAACCTGGCGCCGCCCGAGATCGCGCACATCCTGCGCGATTCCGGCGCGAAGGCTTTCGTGGCTTCCGCCGAGGAGGCCGAGCGCGTGCTGCGCGCGGCGGACGAGGCGGAGCTGCCGGCTGCGGCGCGCATCGCGGTGGACGAGCTGCCGGGCTTCGCGTCCTACGCCGCGCTCAAGCGCGAGCAGCCGGCCACGCTCCCGCCCGACCGCTGCGCCGGGCAGTTCATGCAGTACACCTCTGGCACCACGGGCAAGCCCAAGGGCATCAAGCGCGATCTGATCGCGATGGATGCCGACGTGATGGCGGGGCTCCAGGCCGGCCACCTCGGCCGCTTCGGCATCACGCCCGGCGGCGCGGGTGTACACCTCTGCACGTCGCCCATGTATCACACGGCGCCCCTCGCCTTCAGCTGGTTCTCGCTCCACTTCGAGCACACGGTCGTGCTGATGGATCGCTGGGATCCCGAGCGCGCGCTCCAGCTGATCGAGAAGCACCGCGTCACGACGACGCACATGGTGCCGACCCAGTTCCACCGCCTGCTGATGCTCCCGGAGGAGGTCCGGCGCCACTACGACTGCTCCTCGCTGCGCAACGTCCTGCACGCCGCGGCCCCCTGCCCGATCGAGGTCAAGCGCCGCATGCTCGAGTGGTGGGGCCCGGTGATCTACGAGTACTACGGCGCCACGGAGGGCGGCGGCACGCTCGTCACGCCGCAGGAATGGCTCGCACGCCCGGGCACGGTGGGGAGACCCTGGGAGGGCGCCGACATCCGCGTGCTCGACGACGAGGGCAAGGATTGTCCGGCGGGTCAGCCCGGGACAGTGTATCTGAAGCTGCTTCAGGACTTCGCCTACAAGGGCGACGAGCAGAAGACCCGCAGCAATCGGCGCGGGAATTTCTTCACCGTGGGCGACGTCGGCTACCTCGACGCCGATGGCTACCTGTTCCTGTGTGATCGCAAGATCGACATGATCATCTCCGGGGGCGTCAACATCTATCCCGCCGAGATCGAGGCCGTGCTGCTCTCGCACCCCCAGGTGGCCGATGCCGCCGTCTTCGGGATCCCGGACGAGGATTGGGGCGAACAGGTCAAGGCGGTGGTCGAGCCCGCAGCCGGAGCGGCCACGGGCGAGGCGCTGGCACGCGAGATCCTCGACTTCTGCGCCGAGCGTCTGGCGAAGTACAAGTGCCCGCGATCCCTCGATTTCACGAACGCCATGCCGCGCGATCCGAACGGCAAGCTCTACAAGCGCAAGCTCCGCGATCCCTACTGGGCGGGACGCGAGCGGCGCATCTAGGGCCCGGGCTTGGACCGCCGGGCCTTCTTGCGCCTGAGCCGGGATCTGGCGCTGCTCGCGCTGCTCCCGGACGGCGCGCTCGCGGCCGCCGTCGCGCGCGCGCCCGAGGCCGGCGGCAGGTTTTTTTCTGTCGCGCAGCGCACGACGCTGCGTGCGCTGTGCGCGCGCTTCATCCCCGGCCCCCCGGACGATCCCGATCCCGGCGCCCTCGAAGCCGGCGTGCCCGAGTACATCGACCTGATGCTCGGCATGTTCGAGCGCTCGCCGGTGCCGTTGTTCGCCGGCGGCCCCTTCAGCCTGCGCGATGGCGGCGGCCGGAACGCGTTTTCCGACTTCCTCGCGCTCGATGCGATCGACGAGCGCGTCTGGCGCACGCGCATCGAGGGCAGCCGCGGGTTGCCAGAGCGCGAGTGGAACGGCCCCGTCGTGGGGCTCCAGGAAATCTACGCGACGGGGCTCGCCCGGCTCGAGCACACTTCTCAGCGCATCTTTGGCCGCGCCTTCAGCGAGCTTGCCGGCTGGCAGGCCGACACGTTGCTGCGCGGCGCGCACTGCGAGCTGCGCGCGTTTCTCGACGTCGCCTTCCGGCACTGCGTCGAGGGCATGTACGGTCCCCCGGAGTACGGCGGCAACCGCGGCCGCGTGGGCTGGAGCTATACGCGCTGGCCGGGCGATCACCAGCCAGGCGGCTACACGCCGGAGGAGATCTCCCGCGTGGATCCCGACCAGGCGGAGGCGGCGGCCCGCGCCCGGCGCTCATGAGGCAACACGCCGTGGTGATTGGGTCCGGGGCCGGCGGCGCCACGGCCGCCGCGGTGCTCGCGCGCGCCGGCTGGCAGGTGACGATCCTCGAGAAGGGGCAGAACTACTTTCGCGGGCTCGACGATCCGCGCGGGCTCGCGCTGCCGGTCTTCGGCGGCGACGAGATCCGCAATCACCGCTTCTTCCCCGGCATGGACACCCTCGCCGAGCCGCGCACGCGGCGCACGCCCGCCGAGGCGGTGCGCGGCGTCGAGCGCAGCTTCACCGGCGACGTGAATGCGCTGCCCGCCACGGTGGGCGGCGGCACCACGCACTGGGATGCGAAGACCCCCCGCTTCTGGAAGCTCGATTTCGAGCTCGCGAGCCGGCTCGGGCCTGTCGACGGAGCCGACGTCGTCGACTGGCCGTTCGGCTACGACGCGCTCAGCCCCTACTACGACGCCGTCGAGCAGCTGCTCGGCGTCGCCGGCGATCTCGCGCAGACGCCAGATTTCGTCTTGCGCGAGGCGCCGCGCGGCGCGTACCCGATGCCCCCGGGCCCCCCGATGTACAACGCGCTCGTCTTCCAGGAGGCCGGGGCGCGGCTCGGCTACCACGTGCACCCGTTCCCCGAGGCCATCAACTCCACGCCCTGGGACGGGCGTCCCGTGTGTCACAACTGCGGCTACTGCTCGGGTTACGGCTGCCCGATCAACGCCCGCGGGGGCGCGGCCGTCACGTTCTTGCGTCGGGCGTTGCTGGCGGGCGCCCGCCTCGTGACGCGCGCGATGGTGACGAAGATCGGAACCGACGCGCAGGGCCGCGCGACCCACGTCGAGTTTCTGGCGACCGACCGCATGTTCCCGACGCGGCTCGAAGCCGACGTCGTCGTGCTCGCGGCTTCCGCGGTCGAAAGCGCGCGCATCGCCTGGCTATCGGCCGGCGGCGCCCATCCCGACGGACTCGGCAATCGCAGCGGACGCGTCGGCCGGACCTTGTGCTTCCACGCCTCGACGTTCGCCGCGGGCGTGATGCCGCAGCGCCTGCACGCCTACCGCGGACGCAGCTCGAGCATGGTGCTGATGGAATCCTGCGTGCCGATCACGCGCTGGGCGGGGCTCTCGGGCGTTCCCTGGCTGCGCGGCGGCGTGAGCGAAATCGGCGGCACCACGTACCTGATCGACGAGGCCCTCGTCTACGACGGGCTCCCGTTCGTTCCGCGCAGCCGGCACAAGGACTGGATGCGCAGCAGCCCGCTGCGCGACCGCCTGCTCGGCGTCCAGATGCTCGGCGAAGACCTGCCTCAGCTCGGGAACCGCGTCGATCTCGACCCGAGCGTGCGCGACGTCTGGGGCCTGCCGGTGGCGCGCATCACCTACGCCCTGCACCGCCACGAGAAGCTCGCGTCGCTGCACTGGGGCCTCGAGCTGCGCGAGATCCTGCTCGCGGCCGGCGCCGAGCACGCCTTCTTTTATCCCGCGAGCCTGGGCCTCGTCGAGAACCCCACCGCCAACAACACGCGACACATGTCGGGGACGCTGCGCATGGGCGCGGATCCGACCCACTCGGTGACGGACGAGTTCGGCCGCATGCACGACGCACCCAACGTGATCGTCGCCGATTCCTCTGTGTTCCCGACGTCGGGCGCCTTCAACCCGACGCTCACGATCATGGCCGTCGCGCTGCGCAGCGCGACGGCGCTCGCGCACGGAGACACGCAGGCGCGCCGCGGGCCGCTATCTCTCGATCCTCGCGCCGGGGCTTGAGCCGCGGCAGCTCGAGGTCGACCAGCAAGCGATGAGACCTTCTATTGCGGAGGCCCGCCGGGTCTCATCGGCTGCATGGGGTGGTGCATCTCGTGCATGCGGTGGTGCATCTCGATGTGCTCCCTCGCCAGCTCGTTCACCACGGCGGCCATGGCATCGACCTTCGCAGGCCCCTGCGCTGCATTCATGGCGTCGACGAGATCTTCGATCTGCATGCGTCGCTGCGCCATCGCCTCCCCGTGGTCGTCCGCGCACTCGGGCGGAGCGCCCATGTGCGCGTGCTCCGGCGGGGGCGGAGGCGGATGATGCGCGCAACCGGGGAAGCCCACGGATCCGAGCAGGGCGAGAACGACGAGTCCCGGGTTCATGAAACGCGCCATGCTGTACCTCCGGTGATCCGCTCGCATCGGGGCCGCATGCCCCGCGAGCCTGGGAATCCTAGTCGAAAGCATTGAACAGCACCTTCACCGCACCGCTCGCGCCCTGATCGTGGCAGGCGAGGAAGGCCCGGCGATAGTCGGCGAGCGGGAAGCGGTGGGTGATGATCGGCGTCACGTCGATGCGTCGCGTTCGGATGAACTCGAAGTACCACTCCATCGCGTGCTGGCGGCGGCCCTCGAAAGTCTCGAAGGCGAAGGCGTTCGAGCCGACGAGCGAGAGCTCCTTGTGATAGAGCGGCGTCCATTCGAAGGCCTTCGGCACCTCGACGCCGAGCGCGACGATCTTGCCGCGCGTGCGCGCCACGCGAACACCGACCTCGAGCGTGCCGGGCGAGGTGACGGTGTCGTAGACCACGTCGGCGCCGCCGTTCAGCATCGGGAGGCCGTACCAGGGCACGCGCAGCTCGACGCCGAGCGCGTGCCCGACCCCCTCGATCACGGCGCGCGCCGGCTGGTGCGGGAGCACCGTCTCGGCGCCGAACCGGCGCGCGAGCTCGGCCTGGTGCGCGTAGCGCGCGACGGCGAGCACGCGCACGTCCGGGTGCAGCTCGCGCAGGATCGCGATCCCGAGCAGCCCCAGCGTGCCGCAGCCGTAGACGAGCGCGGCCCCGCCCGCGCGCGGCGGATGGTGCAGGATCGCGTGCAGCGACACCGCGAACGGATCGGCCAGCACGGCCGCGTCGTCCGAGATTTCGTCGGGGATGGGGATGCACTGCGACTCGTGCGCCGGCACGAGCGGGGCCATGCCGCCCGTCGCCTGGCTCGAGTTGCCGTGATGGATGCCCTTCGTGAGCGTGCCACGCGTGAAGTTCAGGCACTGCGCGAGCTCTCCCTGTTGGCACCACTCGCAGAGCGCGAGTCCGCGCGGCGCGCACGAGAGCCAGGGGTTCAAGACCACGCGCTCGCCCACACGCCGCGTGCGCACCGCGGGGCCAGCTCGTTCGATGCGCGCCACCACCTCGTGTCCCAGCACCTGCGGGAACGAGACCAGGGCCGTCATCGGATTGTCGAGGCGTCCGTTCAGGAACACCTGCTTGTAGTCGCTGCCGCACAGGCCGCAGAGCTGCGTGCGCAGCACCAC